>Ga0272443_10002413_pt1 | contig 23995 bp, 23 predicted proteins | sample SSMAcet12_FD_193581 | JGI IMG/M metagenome (GOLD analysis project Ga0272443, IMG submission 193581) | Marine sediment archaeal communities from Little Sippewissett salt marsh, Falmouth, MA, United States - SSM-Acet-12 | ecosystem: Environmental > Aquatic > Marine > Wetlands > Sediment ...
AAGAACCGCCTTGTAAAAATTGAATTCGATGCTCTTGGGTTTGATGGGAAATTTCGGGAGAGTAACCTCGGTTTCTCGACCCACCGCGGTAACTGTGAGAATCGCGGATTGGTCATTACCCAAGTCGATCTTCAGAGGGATCACGGATTTGAAATCTTCCGGGACTTCTTTCTGCACAACTACGCAGTCAACGAAGAAGGCACCGTTCTCCTCTCTCACTTGCTCTTTGAAGTCGAACCTGGGAACATGAGTCCCGTAGATCCACTGCTCGAAGAACCAGTCCATTGATTTTCCCATGTGCATCTCCACCATTCTCTGGAAGTCATCAGTAGTGGCAACGCGACCGTTGTAAGACTGGGCGAAGTCCCGCATCATTGCTATAAACCTGTCATCGCTTCCGGTCGGCCAATCCTTCATCAGACATCGCAACATGTGCAGTATGTATCCCCCCTTGGAATAAACAAGCGAAGTATAGTCCTCGGATTTCGATGATGACAGCCGGTACCCAAGCCAGACAGGGCCGGCCTCCGTCCCTTCGCTCCAACCACCGCGATAAGTCTTGCCTTTCTGGACAACATCCTTTCTCCAGGCATCCAGAATCTCGAAGTACTTGTTGTCATACTTATTCTTCACCTGAACGAACCACGCTGCGACGAACTCCGAGATAGCTTCGGACATCCACTGGTCGTGATAGCTATCCCATCTCACCTGATGACCCCACCACTGATGCGCTACTTCGTGAGCCCTGAACTGGGCATCCCAGATGGGCTGTTCTGATTGAAACGTTCCCCACGGCAGGTGAATCAGGCCCGGCATTCCCTGGCCGTAGCTGTATGGGATTTCGGTTACGCGGATCGTATCGAATCTCACACCGCCGAAGAGCGACTGATAAAACTTCAATGCCTCAACTACATCACCGGCTACCCGCTCGATCATCTTTTTTCCGAAGACGAATCCAGAGTGAGATTTTCCGCGGTAAACGATGACGGTCGGGATTTCCGGCTCCTCGATCGTGTGAACTTCAAAAAGACCATAATTGAAGGACGTGAAGACCTCAGGGCTATCGGTAATCCACCTCGTGTAGTGAAGATCGGAAGATAACGAATCCGCGACCTTACTTCCCACCGACAGCAGGTCGAGACGTTCCGGACACGTGAAAGAGACATCATACATGGTCGGATAGAGGTATTCGACGACTGGATACCAGAATGCCTGATCACCAATATAGAATTCACCGGATGGACTCTTGGAGATTATGTCTTCAGAATGGTAGTAGAATATCAGACGCGAGGAATCTCCTCTTTCGAGGGCTTGATTGAAGAAAAGCGTAAACCCGGGTTCATCTTCCATCTTAGAGAAGAACAGACTGTCTCCCGATTCATCGAAAATCGAGTCAATCTCCGATTTACTGAAGATGATTGCGTACAATGAACTCAGTGAATCACCCTCAGATACGAAATCCAGCGTGGCCTTGCAGTGGAGATGCGCTTTCTCGTCAATACTTGCGTCGATGTTGTATTTCAAAGGTATGATGTGCCTGACTGGTTCGCGATGCCTATCGGAGAGACCCGATTCGTAATGCTGGAATGGAAACGCGGAAAGAACGACTTCGAAGTAACTACCATGATAACCCTTGGAGCGTTTGTAAAGCTTAAAGGATTCGGATTCATAGCTGTCGAAAGAAACCGCGAGGCGATTCTTCTTCGTTTCGATGTCAATCCACACGAACTCCCTTGCGTTTCCAGCGAGCATTGACACCACCGATGCGTATACGTTCCAGTCGTCTTTCTCTGCCGCTCTATTGGAATTCTTGTGATAGCCCCTGATTTCCCCGGGAAGATCACATTCGGAGAATCGCTCGAGGCCAAATGACGAATCTATAAAACCATGTGACGCAAGCATCCTGAACTTGCTGAAGCCGAAGTCGATTTCATCACGACCGAAGTGCTTATCGAGCGAGAATTTTTCGATGTCAGTTGGTGGCTGCATCTTCAGCCGACCTTTCCCCTTGAATACGCAATCGAAGTACTGACCGCCAACGGACGGCAAAACGTATAAGTATCCTGATTCGACAACGAATTCAGCCCTGTCACAGGTGAATGCAAAGTCTGCCAGTTCAACACAGATGCAGTCGTCAGTTCTCGGTTTCCAGACCGAATCGTACATTGCTTCAAAACGCTCATATGATCCCGCATGTGTGCTTCCGGTGACGAGAAGCGCAAGAAAAACAAGTACCATACGCATCATAATAAATCTCTTCTGCATGTATCGGGCATACGACTACTCTCTCCCCGCTGGACTGTCGTTCATAATCTAAACGCGGAATAACGGTCAACGTCTATTCGGGAAACATGGCGCTGATACTCTCGCGATTATGTATGCTCGTAATTGCCTTAGCAAACAGATGTGCGACCGATACGACTTCGATCTTCTTGGAGAACTCGAATGGATGATTCTCGACGGAGTCTGTGATGAAAATTCTCTTGATTGGACTGCTGTCGATCTTTTCCATAGCTCTGTCGCTGAATACACCGTGTGCAACCATTGCATATATATCTCTGGACCCCATCTCCTTGAGCTTATGAGCGACGTCGACAAGCGTTCCCCCTGAGATCGTGAAGTCATCAACTATCAGGGCTGTCCTGCCCTTGACGTCACCGATGATTTCCAGAACCTCTGCCTTCTCATCATGAGCAACTCTCTCTTTGTCGCCGATAGCTACGGATGTCCCCAGTCGAGATGAATACTTACGCGCCTGCTTAGCGAATCCGGTGTCGGGGGAGACGACGATCAACTGCTTCAGGCTCTCCTTATCGATCCTTTCGCAAAGCGCGGGAAGGGCGTACAGATTGTCAACTGGAATCTTGAAAAAGCCCTGAATCTGCGCTGCATGCAGATCCATTGTCACAACTCGATCGGCACCTGCCGCCTCGATGGCATCTGCACAAACCCTCGCCCGAATCGACACCCTCGGCCTGTCTTTCTTGTCGCCTTTTCCGTAACTGAAGTATGGAATAATCGCCGTAACGGAATCCGCGCTCGCCCGCTTGAACGCATCGATCCAGAATAGCAGTTCCATGAAGTTGTCGTTGGCGGGAAAGACCGTCGATTGGACAAGGTAGACCCTTCGGCCCCGTACGTTCTCGCCGATCTGGACGAAGATGTTTCCCTCCGAGAAATGCAGAGTCTCCCCTTTGCCAGGCTTAACACCAAGATGTTTACATATACGCTCGGTCAATCTCTTGCTGGCACTGCCGGCGAAAACCAGCATATCATCAGGATTCATGATATAACAACCTCCACTTCACTTCCCAATTGTCGATATCTCACAAAGTGCTTTCCCACCAGACCCCGCAATCGCCTTCAGAGAATCTTTGCACAAGCTCCCGAAGAGGCGGCGGCCTTAGATCGATCTCGATTATCGACTCCAATGGATGCCAGGCGAAGTCGAGATCTCGTTCAAGTGAATCAGGAACAACATCTCCATTCAGGCTCGGAATGTCAACGTGGAAAACGTGATTGATTTCGTGAATGAGTTCATTCTCGTGCGGAAACTGGTGCTCGATAGCGCCCAGATACTTTCGAACGAGAGCAGTTGCGCCCAATTCCTCGTGGAATTCCCTCCTCAGCGCAGCAACGGCCGCTTCACCACATTCTATATGCCCGCCCGGTAGAAACACGTATGGTTCATCCCTGAAATGAGCCACCAGAATCTTATGGTAGACGATCACCAGACCGCGCGCAAGCAGGATTTGTCTGCATGATTGTCTGCTCACGGTTTCCTCGCGATGATCCGCTCGATAGAATAATCTTCGATAACAGTCTTAAGGACCTCGACAGCAGTCTCAGCAAGTGACATCTCCTGGTCTTCCTCATCGAGAATCACCCCGCCGGCATCAAGAAACACAGTCGTGATGTCCATGTGTCTGGTCTCCAGCTACGAACGGATCCTGATAAGAATTCACTACTCGACCATGTTGTGAATAAGAACCGGCTTGATGTCATCCGCAAGCTCAAAACCAAGCAACTTCGAATAGAAGTAGAGTTCCGCCTCTACAGAGCGTTTGATGTTTTCAGCCTTGCGAAAGCCGTGTTGTTCACCCTCGAATGGCACGTACGCTACCGGCAGGCCCTTGTCCCGTAGAGAATTCACCATCTTCTCGGATTGATTCGGAGGAACGACTTTGTCATCCAGCCCTTGAAAGAAAATCACAGGGCAGGATAGCTTTTCTACGAAGTTTATTGGCGATCTTTGGATATAAGTCTCTTTTGCCTCGGGATAAGGGCCGACGAGTCGATCCATATATCTTGACTCGAACTTGTGAGTGTCGCCGGCGAGGGCCTCAAGATCCCCGACACCGTAGTAGCTTGCACCCGCCTTGAATGTCTTCCTGAATGTGAGAGCGGCGAGGGTCGTGTAACCTCCGGCACTTCCTCCGCGAATAATCAGGCGTTCACTATCTACATCGCCTTTATTTGCCAGATACTCGGCTCCATTCACGCAGTCATCGACATCGACTACTCCCCAGCTGTCATACAGGCGATTCCTGAACTCACGGCCGTATCCGGTACTTCCACCGTAGTTCACATCAAGAACTGCGAAACCCCTGCTCGTCCAGAACTGAGTGTCCATCTTCAATGACGCCGCAGTCGCACTGGTCGGCCCACCATGACTGCGTACAATCAGGGGTGGCCTGTCGCCATCCGGGGCTGTGAAATCATCATTCTTGGGAGCGTAGTAGAACCCGTGTGATGTCTTTCCACCTGTCGTCGGGAACTCGATAGGACGAGGTATCGATATATACCCCGGGCCAACCTCAACTCCTCTCGACCTCTTGATAAGCGTGATCTTGCCGGTTGCGAGATCACAAGAATAGACTCCGGGAGGCTCAGTTGCGCCTGCTGCGATAAAATATGCAGTACCATTCTCAGCTCTTACATCCATAATCATTGTGAAGTCTCTCGCGGAGTCGATCGCACGCAGGCTGCCTGTTGCAGTGTCAATCGTCGCGAGTCTCCAGATACCGTGAGCACAATAGGTACACACGAGACGATCCGCCGTATCGAAGGCATAGGTTGATTCACCGAAAACCCAGTGCGGCATTCCGAATTCCGCGTCCATCGGGCACAGGGGCTTCGGAGACATTCCTTCATCGCGGTACACATTCCACCACCCGCTGCTGTCTGACACGAAATACAGCCGACCATCCGGCGCCCACTCAGGCTGGCATATTGACTCGTTGTCACCGCCCGCGATCTTACTGGGATTCTCGAGCGATCCTCCGGGGGTTATATCTGCCACCCATAGCTCAGAGCTGTCCCACTGCATGTTCGGGTGTTTCCATGTCATCCAGGCGAGTTTCGTGCCATCATCGTTGATTCGGGGAGACGAATAGAAGTCATTACCGGAGACAAGTGGTTTGGCGGATTCGATCCCATCAAGTTTCAGTGTAGCCAGATAGTTGTCAGGTTCGCTTCCCGAGCCGGAGTGATCTTCGACGACACATATCATTCGATTCCGCTTCTTGTCGACAACTCCATCGGCGTATCGGAGCGGCGATTCCGGGGTTATCGGTTCCCGGGATGAGCTGTCAGTTTGTCGATACAGCCTTTGATCGGAGAAGTTGGAGAAGTAGATAGCTTGTTCATCAACAACGAACTCTCCTCCGCCATATTCGTGAACTCGTGTCCTTACGTTGAATTCTTCAGGCGTCATATCGGATTGCACGCCATCCGCATCACGCCTCACAACGACGCATCGCCCCCCCTCAGACGGTCTCAGTTCGAGCCAGTAAAGCTGACCGCTTTCGATGGTCAAAGACGAAAGCGAGACGGCGTTTGATACGAGCATATCAGAGCTTATCGGTGATTTCCACGATCCATACGGGGCTACGGTTCTATTCTTCACAATCACTCTCCCTGCTAAGGCATTCGCCTGCATTCCGTCGAATATATTTCACGCAAAATCGGCTCCAAAGTACCTTGGCATTATCCGGCTGAATCCGGCTTTTGTCAACCATGACATCAGCGCTTTCCCGAACGGGTGTGTTGGGACAAATTTCTTCAAGAGATCGAGAATCACACACGCTGTCTCACGAGGATTCATGTTGAGCATTGCGAAAACTCAACCCAAGTGCTTCCCCGGCATCTCAGCCCGTGCAAATATGAACAGCAATACTCCTGCAATAGCCAACCCTACACCGCTTATGGAACCGGCAAAGCCTCCGAAATAGCGTCCCGTGATCAACACCATCGCATTGTGCCCGATTCCGTTGACTATCATGGCAACCGCGTATACCTGTGCGGCAATAAACGCCCATCTCTTTCCGACTATCAACGTGTATAGCAGGATCAAAACCAGAGCGAATATTACAAGGTTTACTGTCAGGAACAAACCGAGGCTGTCCATGACATCGATGGCGGTAAACTCTCCCCAGATCTCTTCAAACACGTGGGAGATATGGAGAAACAGCATTATGATGTACAGCAGTATAGTCCTGTTCACTCTTGCCCCCTGAATTCTCTTTCCAGAATACCGTAGTACACAAGACTTTCATGATTACCCCGAACCTTCCTGTGCTCTCGAAGACACCCCTCTTTTTTCATTCCGATCTTCTCCATGACCTTGCCTGATGCCGGATTCCGCGGAAAATATGACGCATAAATCTTGTGAAGCCCTATTTCCTGAAACCCCCAGCGGACGATTTCTCGGGCAGCCTCGGTGCAGTATCCGTTTCCCCAGAACGGCTTCCCGATCCAGTATCCCAGTTCAGCATTGTCGAATTCCAATGCGAACGTAAGTGCGATACTACCGATGAACTCTCCGGACTCAGTTATCACAGCTGCAAAAACTGCCCCAGTTCGCTTTGCATAGGCGTCCCGATGCGTGGAGATCCATTCGCCTGCTATGGCTTCGTTGTACGGGTGGGGGATGTTGATTGTGTTGTCGGCGATATCCCGATCATTCGCCAACTTCGCCACGACGGCAATATCAGCCTCGGAGAATGGCCTTAAAGTCAGCCGTTCGGTCGTCAAAGTCGGTTGAGCATCCATGGTTTCACTCAGTATTAGAATTGCACGACTGCAAAAGTTCCTGCTAACTCGGAACCCAGATCTTCTCCGCTTCCACGACTTCGATTCTGCCGTCAAGCCTCAGTTGCTCCCGAGACTTCGTGAAGAAGACCAGACCTTTGTAGCTTGTCAGATACTGATATACAGCGGTGAACATCCCACCCTTAGCAGTGACGACAAGAGGCTTGTCCACTCTCAAGAGAATCTTAGTAAACTCAGACGGCTCCAGCCGCACTATCGAACCCGAAGCTTTGACTGCCTGTGCTATAGCGGCAGCAGCAGTTGCAGCAGTTGCTCCCGAACTTGCACCCATAATCTACCTCCGTCCTGTTCTTCTAACTGCGTGACGAAGAAACTCGCTATATGTTCGAGGTGCGATACCAAGCGTGTATAATAATTCAAACACAACGGAGGACTGGATGCAACATCAAAGTGATACAAAAGAAACGGGGCCCGATCTGCGAGCCCCAGAGAAGAACATCATGTCGTGACTTAAACGGAATATTCGTCAAGCAGCTATTTCTACCAACTCGATTTCGAATATCAACGTCTCGCCAGCGAGAGGATGGTTGGCATCAAGAACTACCGTGTCGTCATTGACTTCTTTAACGACAACATCCACATTCCGGCCATCAGGCTGCTGTAGCCGAAGTCTTTGTCCAACCTCCGGGTTCATGTCGTTGGCGAACTGTCCGCGCTCGAAGGTAGCCACCAGTTCTTCCCTGACGGGACCGTAAGCTTCATCAGGCGGGATCGTCACAGATCTGGTCTGACCCACCTCCATCCCGATGACACCATTTTCAAAACCTGGGATAACACCGCCCGAACCAAGAGCGAATTCCAGAGGCTCGCGCTCTCTTGATGAATCGAACACGTCTCCACTCTCGAGTTTTCCCGTGTAATGAACTTTAACTCTGTCGCCGCTCTTAGCTTGCGCCATTCTAATCTCCCTGACTAAGTTTGACAAGTCACCATCGCATCGCTGAACCTCCCACAGGAACATCCAGCATTAGTGCGCCAGTGAATACTCACATCGTGGAAACACTGCTTCACGATCAAGGTTCCGAATCACCCGGACTGGAATGATCTCGCAAGTCGACCGTGAGCGTGTCCTGACAGGATAGTCAATTCAGTGAGAAATGCAACGCATTTCAGAGGCTGTCCAGATTTGTGCTGACCTAAGCAGGCGAAACCAAATTGTGCGGTATGCGCCGGTACACCGACAAATTGCGATTTCTTACTATTATCTTAACATTACTTCGCAATTTGATATCCTGTCAGAAATGCTGGCGGAGATTTAGGCACCTCTTCCAGCCATTTGACAAAAGCGAGAAGAGACAGCTCCGGAAAACTGCCGGGGCTGTTTTATTTATCCCCATAATAACCAATGGCTTGCGCAAATCGCTGTGAACTTCCACAGATACGGTATGCACTCAAAATATGTTGACCGGACATGATGAACTTATTACATTTCAATTGAATTGAGGATCCGCCATCCGGGGATAAGTCCATTTGTGAATTAGTAGAGTCTCACGCAGGATGCTTCTGTGCATGGAGGTTTGCGGAAGAGTTTCGCCATCTCCCACATCAGACCCCTGATTATGCAACTTGACCCATGAGTGGACGAAGTGTCAGATAGAAGTCTCTGAATGATCGGCGGGGCTGCCGTTTCTATTCAATCGTCCCATCCAAGTTACCTTCGGTGACGACATTCGGTGGCTCCGCCCCAATTTCATGTCGATTCGGGCGAAAGTTATGTTTACAATGGCCTCAGCGAAGAAAGCCCACCATCCACACCGATGATCTGACCCGTCATCCAATCTGCCTCATCAGATAAAAGAAACGTAACGATAGCTGCAATGTCACCGGGCTTGCCGAATCTTCCCAGGGGGTGTCTGCGTGATGCTGCCTCTCGTTTTTGATCGGTTGACAGAATCTGCCCGGCGAGCCGTGTATCGGTAAGCGAGGGAGCCACGACATTGACGCGTATTTTTGCGGATGCCAGTTCTGCCGCCAGCGAGAGTCCCAGTCCCTCCACCGCTGATTTGGCTGCCGCGACCGATGCGTGATAGCTCATACCGGCCTGTGCCGCTACGGTACTGAAGAATACGACCGATGCCCCCCTGCTCTTCCTAAGCGCAGGGAGCGCCGCTTGGAGCGTACGTATCGCGCCAAGAAGGTTAACTTCGAGATCTCGCCGGAAGTCCTCGGTCGATAGGCTCGCGAATGGTTTCAGGGTGATAGTACCCGGACAGTAGACGAATCCGTTCAGCGTATCAGGGAGATTCTCTTTGAGATCAGCCATATTCTCGTTTTCTGCGTCGACTGAGATGTGGCTGGTCCCCAGATTGGCCAGTTCTTCGCTTTCGGTCCTTGATGCCACCCACACGTCGGCGCCATCTCCAACCAGTCTTCTCACAGTCTCCAGCCCAATTCCTGAGCTGCCTCCCACCACAAGAATCTTTTTGTCCTTGAAATCCATCTTTCCAACTCCTTCAGGATCTGAATTCGAATTGTGAAAAAGTCAGCACTACTAACGCCACCGACCTCAGTGTCCAGCCCGCCGTCCTTACCCAATTCGAGCGCACCAACTTCCGGATCAACTCATCTCGAAAACCATTGCTTAGCCTATTGTGAAGTGGAACTTGGATCAGGAATGTCGAAAGCCAGATGACAACCAGAAGGGCCACAAGAATCCACAGCCATAAAGCTGCGAAACCTCCCGGGGGCCAGACCAGAAGAGCGACAGATGAAACACCCTCGACTAACATAAGCGGGACCACGACGAAAGAAGTACGAATCCTGTGAGAAGATTCATACTTCGAGAAATCAACACTGCCAACTTTCAGGAACAACGGGTAATGTACTACCTGTACAAACCAGATCACGCCGGTCATCAGTAATGTTACAACAAGGTTCAGCAGTAGTATCCAGTCAGCCATGGAATAACCTCTCTGTTAAGTGTGCACTACAATTATCTAATGTCACTTTCAAAAGTCAACGGCCGGGCTTTTTGACCCGACCGCTGCTTTGGTCTATGGCGTTTATGTTCTGCGAACAGATCTATGATTAATTGTGAACGATTGTAGCCGCTCCAAGAGCCTGATCACCGCTGCCAGCGAGAAGACCCTTGGCAAACACGGTGTAGACCTTACCATTCTCAAGTGCGATACCCGGGAGATCAAGAGCAACTGTATCGGTACCAGCGACCCTCACCTGCAGATCATACGTACCAGCGTCGAGCGGCGTGAATGCTGTGTAATCCAGGAACGCATTCTGGCCGAAGACGATCGTGCCATCCGTCAAGGTAATGTCGACGGCGGGAGCATCCGGTGACAAGTGGACGAATCTCACGTGAGCCTTTCCAGACATCGGGTCTGTAAGATCATCGCCAAGCACGAGAGCATCTATGTTCGAAAGATAATCGACTGCAAAAACCGAGTAATTGCCGCCGGACTTCAGCGCCAAATCCTTGTCGATAACAGTCAGGGAGCTACCGAACGCGTTGACTTTGATATTGCGAAGACCGGCAGCAATCGGCAAATAACCGGTGTTCTGCGGGAATGTCAGGGCGCTTGAATTGACCGTGATGTTGTCAACGAGCAGAGCCACACCCGGTGCATCAGGGGATGCGTGCACCACGAGAGCTCTTGCGACAGCTTGGGTCAGGTCTGCAAACGTGTTCCCCGCATTATTATCGATAAAGACCCTTACCGCGAAATCATAACTGTCAGCGGCGAGTGTGCCATGCGCTACAACCGTAAACACACCACCGCTAGAAACTGAGATCGGGTCGAAGACGAAAAGCTCGGTAGTCGAGCCTGCGGGTGTTACCACAAAGGTGTACGAACCGGGCGCTACCTGAACATAACTCTCGATGTCCTTAAAGGAGACGTTTGAAAATACAACCGGGCCGTTACCGGAATTGACTCTGATGTCTACTGCCGGTGCATCGGGAGCAGCATGCAGGAATCGAATCTTCGCCATTGACGAGGAAGGTGAGCGATCATCCATAGCAACGACTGCTCCTATGGAACCGAGAGCGTCAACCGCGAAAACCGTGTAATCAGCCTGATCATCGAGGTTTAAGTCTGCCTCGATAACAATGGGATTAGTCGCGCCAGCAGGCGAGACCTTGATGTTGCGAGTGCCGGAAGGCACCGCGGCATAACCCGATGACTCGCCATATGCGAGTGAAGGAATCGCAACCGAGCCATCGACTCTGATGTCTACAGCCGGAGCATCATAACTTGTGTGAATAACCCTTACCGCTGACTGGCCTGAAGAAGTGCTCGGACCAACAGGTGATGTGGAATCATCATCGTTGCTGCAACCGAAGGTAAACAGCGCAAAGACCATCGAAGCCATGAGAAGCATTGTGAGTTTGAACTTTGTCATTTCTTTCTCCTGATTAGAATGTTTGTTTTGTTTCTCGCCTTCCACAACGCACATGTTGAATTTATGTTCCCATTTTGTCTAACTATTTTTACTGCCACCCATAAATTGTCTTAGTTGTGTGCTACTTACTGGAATAAACGTAGCTTCAAGTCTGGAGTTTTCAACAACCTGCGAGTACAACTCGGTGTTTTGACTGAAGTACGAGTCTGTTGGATTCAGCGGTTTACTTGAGGATCTGCAGATGAGCGAATTTCGCGAGCAGTTTCTTCCTGCCGCCAAGTCTAAACAATACTTCGACTTCCGCTGCATCAGAGATGCCTCTGCGTGCCATGATTCGACCTTCGCCCCAAGTCGGGTGATTCACCCAGCGACCGACTTGCAGTTCAGCGTACGAGTCATCGTCGTCAGCAGCTATCTCGACGCTCAGTTCGGTGGAAGTCTTTCCTGCAAAACGACTTGTGCGGCTGGACGCAGACGAGAAATAAGGTTCCTCTCTCTGAATAAGCTCATCCGGAAGCTCGTCGACGAATCTGGATTCAAGGGTGAGAGTCTCCCCGAAACGCCTCCGGGTACGAGCATAGGATACGAACAGCCATTTCTCGGCCCGTGTTATTCCCACATAGAATAATCTGCGCTCTTCTTCGAGTTCTTTCTCTGTTTCAAGCGCTTTGGAGAGCGGAAATAAGCCCTCTTCAAGACCGGTTATGAAAACGACCGGAAACTCCAACCCCTTCGCTGCATGCAGTGTCATAAGGGTAACGCTATCGCTCGAATCATCCCACTGATCGATGTCTGTATACAAGGCGATCTCTTCGAGGAAAGAATCTAATGTAGCATCCTCCTGTTGCTGGCAGAATTCATCGACAGCAGCAAGGAGTTCGTCGAGGTTTTCCTTTCTGGTATCCGCCTCAATGGGATCTCCTGCTTCAATTTCCCGAAGTATTCCCGTTTTCGTGATAGCGAAGTTCACTACTTCAACAGGGGCTTTCTCGGCTTTCGCCGTCCGGAGTTCCCTGAGGATGCCCGCGAACTCCTTGAGACCGGACTTAGCCCTGCCTTTCAGGAACGAATAGTCATCGGTACCCAGAATCATGTCCGCCGGTGCGATACCAAGTTCTGACGATCGTGCTTCTATAACCGACTGTGCCTTGTCACCGATGCCTCTCGTGGGAAAGTTGACCACCCTTCTGAGAGAAATGACATCATTAGGATTCGCCAGCAGCTTGAGATATGCGAGCACATCTTTGATCTCTTTGCGCTGGTAGAACCTCAACCCACCCACTATTGTATATGGTATGAACCTGTTCTTGAGCGTTTCCTCAAGAGCCCTGGACTGAGCGTTCGTACGATACAGGATTGCGATCTCTCTTCTCTTTGCTTTGTTTTCGGAGATAAGGCTTTCTATCCTGTCGGCCACGAGTTCAGCTTCATCACGATCCGTGTCGGCCACGAGCAGCGTGATCTTATCACCCTCTTCCCCATCGGAGAAGAGTGTTTTCCCTTTGCGAGATCGATTGTTCTTAACCACGGATGAGGCGGCATGCAGGATGTTCCTCGTCGACCTGTAGTTCTGCTCGAGTTTGACGACAGCGCAACCGGGGAAATCCTTCTCGAAATCGAGAATATTGCGAATGTCGGCGCCTCGCCAGCCGTAGATGGACTGATCGTCGTCACCCACTACACATATGTTTTTATCCCTGGATGCAAGGTATTTGACAAGGAGATACTGGGTGTGATTGGTGTCCTGATACTCGTCCACCATTATGTATTTGTACTTGTTCTGCAGCAAATCGAGGACATCAGGGTTTTCCTTGAGCATAATGACTGACTTGAAGAGAAGGTCATCGAAGTCAACAGAAGCAGCTCTCTCAAGCTTCGCCTGATAGCGATCATAGACCTTGGCGACTACTTGATTGAAGTAGGCCTTGGCAGTCGTCGCGTATTCCTCGGGGCCGATCAGCAAATCCTTCGCCGACGAAATCATCGACTTGATGGCTCTTGGGGCGTGAGTCTTCGGAGAAACGTGCAGGTCTTCCATTGCCCGCTTTATCAGATTCAGCGAGTCCTCCTCATCGTATATCGTGAAGTCTCTCGGCAACTTGACAGTCTCGCCGAACCGCCTGAGGATTCGAACACAGAAGGAATGAAAGGTGGAAACCTGCATGTCCCTTGTAACGGGGCCTATCAGCGACTCCATTCTCGTCTTCATCTCTCCTGCCGCCTTGTTGGTAAACGTAACGGCCAATACGTTGAAGGGAGAGATGTGGCGCTCGGCTATAAGGTATGCCGCACGATAAGTCAGGACACGCGTTTTTCCCGATCCGGCACCTGCCAGAACCAGCAGCGGTCCCTCGGTGGTCGTGACAGCTTCGTACTGCCTGTCATTGAGTTGGTTCTTTATTGTCTCGCCAAACGATGTCATAGAGCAACCAATATAGACAGGGTTTCCAAACTGTCAATTCAATACGACGTAGAATCGCAATAACACGTGAGTTGCTGAGATCAAATGCGGCGGATAAGTTACGGGAATCCTGTGTGGAATCTCGCAGTTCCAATGAACGAAAGACCGGGAAGAATCAGTTAGAAGCTAATAGACGGATGCAAATTCCATAATCGAACCTGATTCGAGCTGGGAAACGGCAACACACCACATTCCCCTGCATTCCCAGAGAACGACATTCAATCCATCCAGCGAATCGTAGAAGTAGGTGTGATTCTCCATGGACTTCATCTGCATCCCTTCAGGTGGGCTGAAACATGAATCCTGGACCACATAAACCGACACTTCGGATCCGGAGTATTGAAAGACCAGATGGGCGGCTTTCATGTCTCCGCAGTCTTCCACGATACCGAGTTTCGGTGACCGATCCTCGGATGGCTTAAGGAATGTATCCCTAACGGAAGCCATGGATGTCAGGCAGGAGTCTATTTCCTGCACTGTCATTGGCGCTGACTCGCCGGAGTGAAGGCATTCGACACAATGCTTGTGACCATTTAGAAATGGGCTGACGGCAGCGTGTACTTTGGAACTTTGATCAGGCAGGTAATTGAAAAGCCCGACCGCAATAAAGATTATGGCTGCAGCGGCAGCTAAGTAGGGTCTATATCGTGAAAAAAAACCCGCGGAGTTGGCCTCCTGGTCCAACTCCCTGATTCTGTCCATGACCTTAACTTTGAGTTCGTCGGAATGGACTTCAAGCTTGCCTTTGGATGACACCATTTCTTGAAGATGTTGCTCGAACTCGAACGTCTCGAAGCAATGCTCGCAGGTCGAAAGGTGATTCTTGATCTTTTTCGCTACATCGTCGGAAAGTTCGTGGTCAAGGTACTCATACAGATGCTGTAACGCTTCTCGGCAGTTCATTTGCTCCCTTCCGCGAGGAATCCCCGATGCACGGCGTAATTCCAGAGGCTCTTCTGAAGCAATTTCCTCGCTCTGTGCAAACGGGACTTGACAGTTCCAAGTTGTATGTCGGCAATTTCAGCAATTTCTTCGTAAGAAAATCCTTCAAGAAAGGCCAATACTACGACAACACGAAAATCTTCAGGAAGTTCGTCTATTGCCTTCTTAACATCAGCATCCATGAGTTTTGAGAACAGCAGTTCCTCTGGATCTGCGACTTGGCCTTTGGCGCCTTCAAGCTGGTGGTAGAGAAAATTGTCGTCGACATCTTCATAGGACACTCCGGTCGGCTTGCGGCTCTTCTGACGATAATTGTTGATGAAAATATTCGTCATTATTTTGAAGAGCCAGGCCTTGATGTTTGACCCGCGTTCAAACCTGTCGAAGAAGCGATATGCCTTCAGCATTGTTTCCTGCACCAAATCCTGGGCGTCACCTTCGTTCTTGGTCATGCGGAGAGCGGTGCGCAACAAAGCATCCGTGTGCTGCAGCGCGATTTCTTCGAATTCTCTCTGCTTCAATATATCTTTGTCTTTGGCCAATACAGTATCAATCCTTACTATGGCCATAGACCATAGTTTAAGAACAGTTTAAGCCATTCTATGTTCCCAATTTGGAAGATGTAAGATAACTTTTGAACGATAACAAACAAGAACTTTTTGACTACAATTTTATAGACGCGAATTGCCGGGCAGCGGCCTCAAAAAGGTAGTCAAAGAGGTGAGATGAAAAGGTCGAGAAGGCGAATGGGGCCGGGGATGCGAAGTTAAGTGTGCCTATTCGCTCGGAACCGCTGATCAGGGGAATAATCGCTAACGAATTGGTGTTATCCAGCAGGAGGATCTTCCTTTCAACGATATTCCCCATTGTCTGGGCGGGAAAATCCTCGACATGAATGTACCCGGTCTCTAACACCGAACGCATCAGGGACTTCCCGGCATTGATGTTAATCATAATACCAGATCTTGGCTCTCCATCCTGATGTACGAGTGGTACGCGCATGAACCCCTTCTCGGGATCAAAAATCGAGTATGAAGCTTTGTGAATACAGAAGAATTTGTCGAGTTTCTCAGTGAGCTGAAGAAATAAATCTTTCCGCGACTTCGCACCGCACACAGTCTTCTCAAAGCTCTTATATACCGTCCTCTGAGACCCGACGTCGAAAGTAACTCTGGAAACATCTCCCTTGATCGGTCTCCAGAGCTTTGGGTGTTTCTTCGTCTCAAGCGACTTCATGGAGTCACCTCGTGTGCCCATGACTCTCGGAGGAAATTGGAGAGTATGAAGTCCAGCAAAGACTTCTTGTCAACGAACTTGATTCTGCCCTCGTTCAACCCGCATATACCGATGGGATACGACGATGTGAGCACCAGAGTGCAGTCTTTTCGGAATTCACCGATTTCCTTAAGGAGACTGCCCCCATCGATCTGAGGCATGAAGTAGTCGCAGATGACCATGTCAATTCCCTTGTCGGAAGCATACTCGAGAGCATGACCCCGGTCAGAGCAGACGGTTGAATTGATATTCCTCTTTGTCAATGCTGCCCTTAGAACCTGAAGGTATTCGGTGTTGTCATCAATAATCAAAGCGTTCATTATGGATACTCATTGATGGACCGCTTATTTCAGAATCCATCAGGCTCCAGGAGTTACTCGACAGCCTATTCCGCCGGAGAAGAACTCGCGGAAACAGTCTGCCGTTCTTTCTCCTTAATCTTCTTCATCTTGCGCCAGAGGGTTGTTCGTCCAATTCCCAGCTTCTTCGCGGTTTGAGTATAGTTCCAGTCATTCTCCCTCAGGCTCGAAACTATATAGTCAAGTTCTTTGTCTTCCAACGACTTTCCGCCACCCGTCCTTGATCTCAGTTTGAGGCTGTGGGGGCCTTCAGACACATCCGTAACAAGAATGAGATCTTCTGTTCGTATCTTCTCGGAGTCACTTAGGGCAACAGTCCGCTTAATCGCATTCTCCAATTCGGTAACGTTTCCGGGCCAGGAATGATGCAGAAGTGTTCTCGCGGCATCCGGTGTAAGTGATGCGGATCGCCTGCCGAACTCACGAGCATACTTCTTGATGAAGTGATCTGCCAATAGCAGGATGTCATCTCCCCTGTCTCTCAGATTCGGAAGTGAGATGGTGAGTTCGCTCAGAAGCCTGAGCAGATCCGCACGAAACGTCCCATTGCGAATCAGGCCCTCAAGGTCACGCTTTGTTGCTGCGATCACTCGAACGTTCACCTTTCTTGCCACGTCCGATCCGACCGGTTTGATAATCCCGCGCTCGAGAACCTGCACTATCTTGGACTGCGTCGCGAGATCAAGATCCGAAATGTCATCAATGAAAACCGTACCCCCGTCAGCGCTTTCAAGCAACCCGACCTGATTCTCAGGCGCCTCCACATATGACCGACCGCTGTTTCCGAACAGCTCAGCTTCGAGTACGCTTCCGGGCATACCAGAGCAGTTCACTGCGATGAATTTGCCATTTTTCCTACTGGATTTGTCGTGGAGGGCTTTGGCAACAAGTTCTTTGCCGGTGCCTGTCGAACCTGATATCAATACAGGGGTCTCTCTCGCCGAAGACTTCATTACCTGATCTATGACTTTTTTGATCGCCGGAGACTGTCCGATGATAGTGCCGAAGTTATACCGGTAATCGAGAACTTCCCGCAGATACTTGACCTCTGAGACCAGCTTCCGTCTCTCCAAAGCCTTACTTACCACGATCAGCAATTCATCATTCTTGAATGGTTTGGTTACGTAATCAAACGCTTCCAGTTTCATGGCTTCGACAGCATTAGAAATCGAGCCGAAAGCTGTCAGCAGGATTACCTCGACTTCCGGAAAATTGCTCTTGATCCCTTTGAGGAGTTCAAGCCCGGACATTTCATCCATTTTCAGGTCGGTTATAACGACATCAAGACTCTCACTGCGGAGAGTTTCAAGGGCCTCCCTGCCGTTCGCCGCAACGCTGACCTCATAACCTTTTCGCTTCAGCAGAACTGACAAGGCTTGCCGAAGTGACTGATCATCATCAACTATAAGTATCCTGCCCATTGTACCGAGTCTTCTTTCCTGAGGTTTAATCATTTTCGAAATCTCTGCGTTTAGGGAGTAAGATAGTAAATGTAGTTGACTCACCGGAGGAGCCGATGCTCAGCCTCCCCCCGTGGGCTTTCAGAATGCTGTAGGCCGGTGCAGATTCCAGACCGGAACCACCATCCTTGGCGGTATCAAAGGGTAACACTACTTTCCTTAGTAAGTCCGGCCTGATTCGCTCACCATCATATTTAAATTCGATTACAATTGATTCTGCGTTACTCGAACACGTTATTGACGCCACATTCAAATCCGGATCGTCTTTCGGAACCCTGGCGATGAAGTACTCAAAAGCTTCCCCCAGAAGCCCGCTGTCTGCATAGGCAATGAAACTCTCTTTGCTGCCCACGGCACGCAACTCGGCCGTGCTATTGCACGACAAAATCGAGTTCTCGATTAGATCAAGTATACTCTGATTCGTGCAATCGAGTTTGGGCTTGCAGACATACTTCATGTACAGACCAAGCGTTGCATCAATGCGTTGGGATTCTCTTTCGATTATTCCAAGAAGATCCAGATCGTCCGTGCTGAGAGGCTCACCAGCGCACCCTTTGACCAAACTCGACGCGGTAATGATCGCGCCCAGAGGGTTTCTGATCTCGTGAACCGCATGATGGCATAGGTCTTCGAAGTCCAGCTCAGTACCGCGATCAGATGGGAATCCCAGCGCAGCGAACTCAGACTCTGTAATCAGCCGATTCGTGATTGAGTCAGCATCGTCGGAAGAGTCGTTACAACTCCCGCATCCTTCGGAGCCGATGTCTTCAAGGACTGTCTGCCACACCTCCGCACCTCCGGATCTTACAGCGAGACTGACCGAAGCTTCCCAGGATTTGTGGTCATGCGACTCTCCGTTCAAGACGAATTGAGCAATAGTCTCATCATCTCTCAACTCAGACGGAGGATTGATTTGCTGAGTCTCATCGGGAGATTGCTCTTCGGATGATCGCGTGCTCTTCGACGCCGAATCGTCGATTCTGACCCTGCAATTCAGTAATTCGCACCGAGGTGATGAGGCGAACAGCCTGCCCAGAGCCCCTCCTATTTCAGAGGCATCTGTTTCAGCACAGAACCATCTCAATGTCTCGATAGCAGTCGAACGAAAACCATCGTTCTGCCTGGAAGCAGTTGATCTCCGCGAATCATTCCATTTGGAAACAACTCTATTCATAATGCCTTTCTACATAAGCACCCGTTCAAATATGGAACCCATTGTGTGTATCGGAAACACGGCGAAATTCTTGATATGTCTCAGATGGAAATTGTGGAATAAAGAGGTCTACACTGGAAATGAAAAAGCCGGCCAGAGGCCGGCTTCGACAGACTATATGCCTTTGAAATCTGGTGGTCGTTTCTCCAGAAAGGCTGTTGTGCCCTCGTTCTTGTCTTCCGTTGCGAAGACCGCGGCAAACTCGGAGATTTCAAGGGCGCAACCTGCTGAAAGTGAACCTTCGAGTCCTTTTCTCACGCAATTCTTGGTAGCGATTACTGCAAGCGGGCCTTTCGAGATAATCGCACCTGCAAGTTTCCTGGCGCCGTCCAGAAGCTCTTCGGGCGCGAACACGGCATCCACAAGACCGATCCTCAAAGCCTCATCCGCTTTGACCATGTTACCGGAGAGAAGCAGTTCCAGCGCTTTGCCTTTCCCGATCAGACGCGGCATGCGTTGTGTTCCACCGTACCCCGGTATTATACCGAGACCCACCTCAGGCTGACCCAGTCTGGCTTTCTCTGAGGCGTACCTGATATCGCACGCCATCGCAAGTTCGCAGCCCCCGCCGAGTGCGAAACCGTTTACGGCTGCGATTGAAACGACATCGGACATTTCGATATGTGAGAAGAGCTTGTGTCCTTTCTCCGAGATGTGCCTTGCACCGACAGAGTTCGCTTCTTTCAGTTCGGGGATGTCTGCACCGGCAACGAACGCTTTGTCGCCTTCACCGGTGATTACAACCACTCTGGTGGTTTTGCTTTGTTCCAGTTCGGTGAAGGCCTGCTCCATTTCGGTGATGGTCTCATCATTAAGTGCATTGAGCGCCTTGGGTCGGTTAATAGTGAGCACAGCCATAGCTCCGTCGATATCGACCCTTATGTTCTCGTACGCCATCACAGCTCCTTTCTATGTTTACGATTCATGATAGTTCAGCTTCCAAGCAAGAGACTTACAATTGACTAAGTGCGCGGTCTGGTTTATCCCCCTGCACACGGTCATCCTGCGCACTCGAAGATTCCCGCTGAGACAACGAGGATACAGATATTTCTGCTGACGGTGACAGTTACTTTGAGTTATGAACTATATAGGGACTTGCTGTTTTTGTCAAGACTGTTGCGGACTTGAATTTGTGTGATTATGGATCCGATGCAGCGAGAAATAGAAATACGAAAAGCCTGAAACCGGATTAGATCCGGCCCCAGGCTCGTATATCTGACATTCGTGTTATGTCTTAAGAGCAGGACTCCGAAGATCCGCAGCCGGCACAACCAGCCCCCGGATCACCGATCCTGACAGAATATCCGCTCTGCCCGGCCTCGTTAGTAATGAAATCAACATTGATATCACCAACCCTGTTCAACTCCGCAAGCAGTTTCGCATCGATGTAAGCCGTGATACCATTCGAGTCGAGCTTCTCGAGACCATCATTTGACTCGTCCAGAGTCATCCCCAATTGGGGACCGCCTCAGCCAGCCCCTGCGAAATAGAAAATTAGGTATTTGCCTTTGCCCTGATCTGAATCAAGTACCTTGATCAACTCAGTGCTGGCAGTGTCTGTAACTTTCAGCATTTACTTTTACCTCTCCAAAGCTGCGGCTAAAACGCCTCTTTTTATTCTCACACAATATATATCGAAAACGAAATAATCCAAGAATTGTTCGCATTTTTAGACACTTGACGAGACGCACGAAAACCTGTTCATTTACAGTTAACAGTTTTGTTGTCTGCAAGATCCCGATGTAAGTCAGTTGTGCCTCAAGTGGAATTCGCTCAGGAACTGGAGCCGGGATCTCGACACTGTCGCGTCCATCAACCAGAATCCGGAGGTTTCAAGTGATAAGAAGACAATCAGTTACGCCAGCTGTGATAACGTTTCTCCTCTTCTTCGCAGTAACTACATTGCACGGGGAAGTGACAAGTTTACCGTTGTGCCACTCGAATATAGATCGAGACTCGGCAGGAACCCTTTTCTATGTTAGCCCCGACGGTGACACCCTCACACAAATAAGCGAGCAACCCGACTTCACACTTTCGCAGGCTCGCGTTGCCCCGATCGGTACTGAGGATGGAATCAGGTTCGACTTTGGCGATTCATCTCTCACGGGAAAAATCTACTACGGTCTCATAGAGGCGCCAGAGGATGTTCGCTATGCGCATCCGGTGTATTTCAAGAGATTCGCGGAAATAGAGGCCGGTGTCGCAGACATAAGCATCTGCGGGAGCATTGTCGGCAAATACGATTTCGTCGACTGGCAGGAGACTGGAAGGCTCAGGCTTGGATATCGAATCGTAGACGCAGACGGGAGCTTTCTGTATGACGGCAAGATTGTGCTCAAAGCTCCATGTCCGATGATAGTGGACACCTCGATTGTGGAGGGCCCCCTCATAAGTCTCTTGTCATCAGACGGCGCAGTTGTATCTTTCGAATCCAACATACCATTTAAAGCTGAAGTGATCGTTGGAAGCAGAGTGTTCGCGGACACTGCTGATGTTGTGCATCACGAAATATCCATAACCGGCCTTGAACCAAACAAGGATCACAAGTACACGATCAAGTACGGACCTTATACCGACAGCTACTCATTCCGAACCGCTCCCGAGCCCGGATCACGTTTACCGTTCACATTCGCGTATGCGAGCGATGGGCGGGCGAACCAGGGAGGAGGAGAACGAAGCCTCTATGGAGTCAACGCCTATGTTCTCAAGAAGATCGCCGCTTTGTGTGCTTTCAAGGATGTGCGCTTCATGCAATTTACGGGTGACCTCATTAACGGTTACTCCAACAGCATCGGCGAAACTGAACTGCAGTATGCCAACTGGAAGAGAACTGTTGAACCGTTTGCAGCATATCGCCCCTTTATTGCCGGATTCGGTAACCATGAGAGTCTGAACCACATTTTCGCTGACAGTGGAATGTGGATGTCGGTTGACAGATTTCCATACGAGACAGAATCCTCGGAAGTTATCTTCGCACGACATTTCGTCAACCCGAAGAATGGCCCGGAGAGCGAAGACGATTCTCCATATGACCCACGAAGAAGCATGCCTGACTTTCCGCCTTACTCGGAGACAGCGTTTTACTACTCATATGACAACGTCGTCATTGTCTCCCTCAATTCGAATTATTGGTATGCACCCAGCACGAGCGCCATTCCCAATACGGGCGGGAATCCGCACGCATATATCATGGACAAACAGCTCGCGTGGCTCGAATCGGTTCTCGACAGGTTCGAATCGGATGAGAATATAGATCACATCTTCATTACGATACACACGCCGTTTTTCCCGAATGGCGGGCATGTTAGCGACGATATGTGGTACAACGGGAACAACGATATCAGACCCTATGTAAATGGAGTCAGAGCCGACAAGGGCATTATCGAGAGACGTGACGAACTGCTTCTACTACTCATGGACCGGAGTTCGAAAGTACGTGGAATGCTTACAGGAGACGAGCACAACTACAGTCTTCTCGAATTGACTCCCGGCATAAACATCTATCCGGATGATTATGACAAGGAGAAGATCCAGATTTCGCGTCCGCTCTGGCAGATCAACAACGGAGCCGCCGGAGCGCCCTATTACGGGAAAGAAGATACTCCCTGGATGGATCATCTTCGGGCCTTTTCTACCCAGAATGCCCTGATCCTGATTCACGTTCACGGGATGTCTATCAAAGTGGAAGTTGTGAACCCGGACACTCTCGAATTGATTGATGAGTTCACCCTGATGTAAACCGAAACGAGACAAACAGGAACTAATGTCGATACCTGAGATCAACAAAACAGACTGCATTGTAATCGGAGCCGGTATATCCGGCCTTCTCGCCGGTAGAGAGCTGGAGAGACGGGGAGTCGAATACCTGATTCTTGACAAAGGACGAGGTCTTGGAGGCAGGATGGCTACCCGAAGAATTGGAGATTCACGATTCGACCACGGCGCACAGTTTGTCACTGCAAAAACTCCGGAATTCATGGAATTGATCGACGAGTGTATTGAAGCTGGAGCGGCTGTCAAGTGGAGCGATGGTGTCAGAACCGAATCCGGAGAGACTATGGAACCCAGGCCGTACTACCGTGGCACTGATGGAATGACCAGAATCGCGAAGTACTTCGCCGATGGATTAGAATACAGGCTAAGCACGAAAATCACAAGTCTGTCGGTTCAAAACGACATATGGACACTTGTGTCAGAGAGCGGATCGGAGTTCTCGTCTCCCTCATTGATAGTGACTATGCCGGCGCCGCAGGCTCTGGACCTGTTCGATAACAGCGCTGTAGCTCTTGAGGATGACGTGATGCGCCGGTTGCGGCAGATCGAGTATGATCCGTGCATTGCCGCCATGATAACGCTCGACAATCCGTCAACGATACCACCTCCCGGTGCGTTGAGGTTATCAGCGGAACCGGTTTCGTGGATATCCGACAACTTCGCAAAGGGCATCTCACCCGATGGCTATGGCGTCACGGTGCATTGTGGGCCCGAATTCAGCAGGGACAACTACAATACCGATGACAAACGCATTGCCGAGATGATAATCGACAACGTATCTCGTCTGCTTGGCTGCACTCCACTTGCCTGCCGGATCCATCGCTGGAAATACAGCAGGGCACGAAAAACATTGGCTGACAGATGTCTTTCAGCAACCAGACCAGCAAGGATAGTCTTTGCAGGGGATGGATTCGGAAGCGGCAACATCGAGGCTGCTGCATTGTCCGGGGTTGAAGCTGCCGAGTTAGTCACTTCGTAACACTTTACTGGATCCTCAAGTTTTTCGTTATGAATACCACTCGCTGATCAGTAAACCGTGGGA
>Ga0272443_10002415_pt1 | contig 23966 bp, 16 predicted proteins | sample SSMAcet12_FD_193581 | JGI IMG/M metagenome (GOLD analysis project Ga0272443, IMG submission 193581) | Marine sediment archaeal communities from Little Sippewissett salt marsh, Falmouth, MA, United States - SSM-Acet-12 | ecosystem: Environmental > Aquatic > Marine > Wetlands > Sediment ...
TCCCATTTCGATGAGGGCGGGTATGTCGTCTTCGGGGATGACTCCCCCTCCGAATACGATGATGTCTTCGGCTTTCTTCTGCTTCAGCAGGTCTATGATGGTCCTGAAGTAGTGCTCGTGGGCCCCGCTGAGGATGCTGACGCCTATGGCGTCGGCGTCTTCCTGTATGGCGGTCTCCACTATGCTTTCGGGCGTCTGCCGAAGCCCTGTGTAGATGACTTCCATGCCTCCGTCCCTGAGAGCCCGCGCTACGACCTTGGCGCCCCTGTCGTGCCCGTCAAGTCCGGGCTTGGCTACCACTACGCGTATTTTCCTGTCGCTCATATGTTTAAGCCTCCCGCTTGCGTCCCCCGCGCTAGAGGACGATGTTCTCCCTGTATTCGCCGAATTCTTCCCTGAGCACGCCGCATATCTCACCTTCGGTGGCGTAGGCCTTTACGGCCTCTATGATGGACGGCATGAGGTTGGCCTTTTCGTCTTTTGCGGCCTTGCGCACGGCGTCGAGCCTGTCGCCCACGACTACGTTGTCGCGGCCCTGTTTCATCTTGTGGAGCGAGTCGACCTGCCCCTGTCCTACGGAGGGGTCTACCCTGAGCAGTTCCCTGCCCTGTCCCTTTTCCTCGAACTGGAACTTGTTGACCCCTACGACTATGCGTTCGCCGCTTTCTATGGCTTTCTGGCATGTGTAGGCGGCGTCCTGTATCTGCTGCTGGACGTAGCCCTTTTCGATGGCTGCGAGCATGCCGCCCATGTCGTCGATCTTGTCTATGTACTGCCCGGCTTCGGTCTCTATGCGGTCGGTGAGGCTTTCGACGGCGTAGCTGCCGGCCATGGGGTCTACTGTGCTGGTGACGCCGGATTCGTAGGCGATGATCTGCTGGGTCTTGAGGGCTATGCCTACGCTCTTTTCGGTTGGCAGGGCCAGGGCTTCGTCGAAGCTGTTGGTGTGCAGCGACTGGGTGCCGCCCATTACGGAGGCGAGCGCCTGCACGGCGACCCTTACGATGTTGTTCTCGGGCTGCTGGGCGGTGAGGGTGCTTCCGGCTGTCTGTGTGTGGAAGCGCAGCATGAGTGCTTTGGGTTCGGTTACGCCGAAGCGCTGCTTCATGAGACGGGCCCAGAGTCTCCTGGCGGCCCGGAATTTGGCTATCTCTTCGAGGAAGTCGTTGTGGGCGTTGAAAAAGAAGGAGAGTCTCTGGCCGAAGAGGTTGGGGTCGAGCCCCTTGTCGACTGCGGCCTGTACGTAGGCGAGTCCGTCGGCGAGGGTGAAGGCGACTTCCTGTACGGCGGTGGATCCGGCTTCCCTGATGTGGTATCCGGAGATGCTTATGGTGTTCCATTTGGGGACGTTTTCGCTGCAGTAGCCGAAGATGTCGGTGATGAGCCTCATGGAGGGCCGGGGCGGGAATATGTAGGTGCCCCTGGCGATGTATTCCTTGAGGATGTCGTTTTGTATGGTGCCGGACAGCGAGGCTGCGGAGGCTCCCTGCTTTTCGCCTACGGCTATGTACATGGCGAGCAGTACGGACGCGGGGGCGTTGATGGTCATGGAGGTGGATACCTTGTTGAGCGGTATCTGGTCGAAGAGGGTTTCCATGTCGGCGAGGCTGTCGATGGCGACGCCTACCTTGCCTACTTCGCCCTGGGCCATGGGATGGTCGGAGTCGTACCCTATCTGGGTGGGAAGGTCGAAGGCTACGGAAAGCCCCGTCTGTCCCTGTTCGAGCAGGTATCTGTACCTGGCGTTGGATTCGGCGGCGGTGGCGAATCCGGCGTACTGGCGCATGGTCCAGAATCTGCCGCGGTACATGGTGGGCTGGACGCCCCTGGTATAGGGGTATTCGCCGGGATAACCTACGTCTTTGAGGTAGTCGGCGCCCTCGAGGTTCTCTGGTCCGTAGAGCCTTTGCAGTTCGAGTCCGCCTCCGGTCTCGAATTTCTCCTTCCGCTCCGGCCGCTTGCTGAGTCCCTTGCTTACTTTGGCCTCGTATTCCTCGCGACTCTTACGTATGGCTTCGTTCTGTGCGCTGTCCTTCAATGCAAAAACACCCTCCTTTTGTTAGTTCCCCAGGATCGAAACACCGGCAAAAGCGTAAAAAGCAAAGGTGATAGCGGCGGCAAAAACAAACCCCAGGAGAACCCTGAGGTAAAGAATCCACCCGGGTCCTCCCGGCCACTTGCCGGAACTGATATTCACAACCATTCGCGATAGAACAAGAGCAAGAACGAACAAACCCAGAGCAAGCAGAGCCTGCATGTTGACTGGTGTCATTACACGCCTCCATTTACCGGTCGAGCCGGCTTTTCGACTATGTATTGTAGCAGGAAAGCCCGGGATACGCGGCCGCAAAAAATGGGGGGATAGCCGGGCTATCCCCCCATTGTCATAATTCCCTGCACACTATGCAGCGCCATGAAACTGCAACCGTCACAAATTTCTTGCTCCGGCAGCTTCCGGGGTTCCCGGAGCATGTATCTGCCTGAGGACACCGATAGCAATTTCAAGAGCGCGCTTGCCGTCCATTATCCCGACCAGCGGTTGCTTGCCCTCCCTGACACATGTAACGAAATGCTGAAGTTCAAGTTTCAGGGGTTCGCGCTTGGCGAAAACCGGATGTTCGATTACCTCCATCATGCTGCTTTCTTTTTCGCGAATACATCTGTGTATAGAGACATCCTGTGTCTCGTAGTTGACCGAAATGAATCGCTCCGGCTCCATGATTTCGAGCTGCCTGAGTTTTCTTTCGGAAACCCTGCTTACAAGTATATGGGCCAGTGCGCCATTCTTGAAGGAGATCTGAGCTGTTGCGACATCCTCTAGCGGAGAGCGTACAGGTCTGCCCATTGCGGTAATATCCTTGATGTCGGAATGAACGAGTGAAAGGATAATATCGATATCATGGATCATGAGATCGAGCACCACACCTACATCGTTGATCCTGGAGTTGAATGGACCCATTCTTCTTGACTGAAGGAACAGTGGTTCCTTAACGATGTTTCTGACATGCTGGACCGCACTGTTGAAGCGCTCTATATGTCCCACCTGCAAAACGAGGTTTTTTGATTCAGCCCTGGCAAGAAGATCTTCCGCCTCTTCGACAGTTGTAGTAACAGGTTTTTCGATCAGGACATTGGCGCCGTATTCCATCGCAAGGGACGCCACCGCATGGTGCTCGCTTGTGGGAACAACCACGCTTACGGCGTCAGGGCGAGCCACCTTGAAAAAGCGGTCGATGTCGGAATAGCTGGGAACTCCCAGCAGTTCTCCGATCCCGGCCGCCCGTTCCTCGTTTACATCCACTATCCCAACCAGTTCATTGTTGAGAAGCTCCGTATAGACCCTTGCGTGATGAAATCCCAGATGCCCGACTCCGATGACTCCGACCCTGAGCGGGTCCATACATATCACTCCTTCAGTGACGCGTTCGTTCTAGCAGCCACTATAAGTATTCTCCCACCAGAATGTCTGTTTGTGGCCTTTCGGTCTCAACAAACCGACAAGTACGTTTCTTCTGTTCGCATCGCCGCCCCTATAGGAATAGAAAAGATCCCTGTTACACGAAGTGCAGTATTTTGAAATGGCAATACTGGATGGATCGATCCCCGCCTGAACAAGTTGAAACATAATCGCTCCACCGATATCGAACCAGACGTTCTCCCCTTCCCTGTTCCAGCAGGAAGAAGGAAAGCGCTTCATCCCCTCCCTTGTCCAGGGGTCATTGATCCGCCTGTCGTAGCAGCAGCGGCCAACTCCGGGACCAACAAACGCGAACAGGTTTTCCCTTTCGTTAAACAACCCTCGTTTTTGCAAGCGGCTCAGCACAGCAGGCGCAATCCCCCTGCAGGCGCCTCTGAAACCGGAGTGAATCAGGACAAAAGTTCCTCCTGAACCTCTATTGATAACAACGACCGGGAAGCAGTCGGCGAACCTGAGCGTCGCCACAACGCCCGGGGACCCCGCATATACGGCATCCGCGCCGGGCCTGCATGGAAGAGACCAGACAGGCAGGGCGTCTATCATAGCGGTCCCGTGAACCTGAAAGGGGCTGACCGCAACAGGTTCAGCACCGCGCCTTGTCAGCAGCCTGCCGATCGATTCGGGAAAGGGCGAGAATTGATCGGCCAGTCGTCCTCTTGCTATAAGGGAAACAGAGATACGCGAGCTTTCTTTTCCCGGAAAATCATAGAACAGCACCCTGTCGTTTCCCTGTTCCACCATCCTGAAGGCAGGGGCGCCAGGATTCATTCGTGCTCCATTATCCGGCGACATTGACCGACCAGGTACAGACTTCCACAGCATAGTATCGTTCCTTCCTGGAGCGTCGCCTCGTTCATTGCATCCAGTACATTGTCTCTGGCGTCTACCTCGACAATTCCGGTTCGCCCGGCGATAAAAGCCGCCATGTCGTTTTGCGGAAAACATCTTGGATTACCGGGTATACCCGCACAAATGACCCTGGAACCCAGAAAGGGGATCAGATTAACGCACGCGCCGATATCCTTGTCTTTCATCATCGTCCATACAACAGTCACATCGCTGGGTCGGATATCGATATCGCGCAACGCGTTCGCCAAAGTTTCCAGAGCGTGAGGGTTGTGCGCTCCGTCAAGGAGCACTCGTCGTCCTTTCCATGTTCTAACTTCAAGCCTTCCCGGCCAGAAACAATCGGCTGCGGCCAGCAAAATGTTTTCGTCGCTGACGCCGGAATAGGGCGTTCCCGCCATATCAACAGCCGCGATGGCGTTCACGCAGTTTTTGATCTGGTGCCTTCCCGCCATGCCGATCTCAAGTCCTTCCAGAGTCCTGCAGGGGGTGACGCAATCGAAAACGGTTCCCCTTACGTCCTCCTTCACGGGAACGGTGGACGTGCATTCTGAAAGCACCCAACCCGTTGCCGAACGCATCGAACATACTTTTCGGAACAGATCGTTGAAAAGAGTCCTCCCGCCGGTAAACACAGCTTTTCCGGATCTTCGTATAACCGACATCTTCTCCCACGCGATCAGCTTTTCGTCGTTTCCCAGATATCGCGCATGATCCATTGCAATGTCTGTAATGACAGTTACTTCAACGTTCGGGTGGATGGTAGTAGCATCGAGCCGTCCCCCCATGCCGGCCTCCAGGACGGCCGTATCGACTTTCAGTCTTGCGAACATCAGAAAAGACAGGGCGGTCATGAGTTCAAAGAAGGACGGGTATCGCATCCCATTCGGCCAGAATCTCAAGGCAGCCGCTATTTGGTCAAGCTCTTCTTTCCAGAGAGCCGTTTCCACAACAGCCCCGTTCAATCGTATTCTTTCCCCGACACTCACAAGATGGGGACTGGTGTAAAGGCCGGTCCTCAAACCGGCCTTTTGGAGTATAGCGGAGAGAAAAGCCGCAGTAGACCCCTTTCCATTGGTGCCGACAACATGAAAAACCCGGAATTGCCTTTCCGGATGCCCCAGTTTTGAAAGAAGACAGGAAAGACGGCCGAGACCCGGCAGAATTCCGGGGTTCGCAAGCTGCGTTATCCGATCTTCTATTTCCGTGAACCCGTCCCTGTCGGTTTTCATTGGTCGCGTCGTATGCAGCTACTCTCTTTTCAGACTTTCCATGTTTCTGGAAATCATCTGTATCCTTTCTTCCATTTCCGAAAGCCTTGTTCTTTCCTTTTCGACCACTTCAGCGGGAGCCCGCGAAATAAATTTGTCGTTTTTCAGTTTACCTCGAGAGGCAACGACGTTTTTCTCGATTTTCAGTTTTTCCGCGGCCAGCCTCTCCAGTTCCTCCGTAACATTGAGGATCCCGTCGATCTCCAGGAATATCTCTCCTTCTCCGAACACCGCTGTAAGCGTCTGTGCGGGTCGGGGGGCCGCCTCCTCAAGAAACAGTATTTCTTCCACCCCCGACAGAAGAGATATCATGTCCTGTTGCAACACAAGGCTGTCCATACGTTTTCCGTCGTTCACGCCGATGAAAGCCCGCGGCGCCTTTTTCTGGGGGTGGATGCCCGCTTCAGCTCTGAGGTTGCGGAACCCCCTTACGATTTCCTGCAAAGAGGCCATATCCCCGGCCGCGTCGGCGGCGCCGGCAGGGCTTGCAGCCTCCGGCCATGATGACCTTTCGATCGATACATCCTGCTGTCCGAATCCGAAAGCCCGCCAGAGTTCTTCCGTTACGAACGGAATGAACGGATGAAGCAGTTTGAGCGTATCCCTGAAAACAATGGAGACGACCTGCCTGGAAGCCTGTTTCCTTTCTTCGCCTTCTTCTCCGTAGAGTGCAGGCTTCACCATTTCAAGATACCAGTCACACAGTTCGTTCCAGAAAAACTCGTAGAGCGTTCTCGCCGCCTCGCCGTAGAAATATCCGTCAAGGCGTTCTGTAACCTCCCGGGTTACATCTGCAAGGCGCTTCAGCATCCACTTGTCGTGGATCCTGAGCCTGGCTCCTGAAAGGTCCACAGGTTCCCTGTTGTCTCCACCAATGTGCATCAGGGCGAAACGGCTGGCGTTCCATATCTTGTTCATGAAAAGCCTGTAGGTCTCGATCCTCTGCGTGCTCAGGAAGATATCCCGTCCCTGGACGGTAAGCGCCGCAAGCGCCATCCTGAGTGAGTCAGCTCCGTATTGTTCGATTATATCGAGGGGGTCGATGACATTACCCCGGGATTTGCTCATTTTCTGTCCATTTTCGTCCCTTACCAGAGCATGTATATAGACATCCCGGAACGGGACTTCTCCCATGAATCGAAGGCCCATCATTATCATCCTGGCGACCCAGAAAAACAGTATGTCGAAACCCGTCGTCAGCAGACCGGTTGGGTAGAATATCTCCAGTTCTCTTGTTTTATCGGGCCAGCCCATGGTTGAAAACGGCCACAGAGCACTGCTGAACCATGTGTCGAGGACATCTTCGTCCTGGATTATATCGGGGCTGTTACACTTTTCACAGACTTGCGGATCTGTTTCGGAAACAGTGATATGCCCGCAGGACGAGCATGTCCAGGCAGGGATCCTGTGGCCCCACCACAACTGCCGCGAGATACACCAGTCTCTTATGTTTTCCATCCACTGGAAATAGGTGGTTTCCCACTGTTCCGGGATTATCTTTATCCTCTTGTCCCTGACGGCCTGTATGCCTTCCTTTGCCAGAGGTCCTGTTTTGACGAACCACTGTTCCGAAAGGTAGGGTTCTATCATGGTGTCGCACCTGTAGCAATGCCCTACGGCATGCTGGTGTTCCTCTATCTTTTCGAGGAGTTCTTCAGTTTTGAGAAGTTCAACCATTTTTTTGCGGGCCTCGAAACGGTCCAGTCCCTCAAAAGCCGGTCCTGAAGACTGACACATTCTGCCGTTTTCGTCTATGACCTGAACGCTTTCCAGTCCGTGACGCTGTCCCACAAGAAAATCGTTGGGGTCGTGCGCCGGTGTTATCTTTACGAGTCCGGTTCCGAATTCAGGATCGACCATGCTGTCCTCTATAACGGGTATCTCCCTGCCGACAAGCGGAACCACCACCGTTTTACCTATGAATCGGGAGTTCTCCGCGTCACGCGGGTGTACCGCTATGGCAACGTCACCGAGAATGGTTTCGGGTCTTGTTGTTGCGACTACCAGGGAACCGTCGCCGTCGGTGAAAGGATATCTTACGTAGTAGAGATGTCCCTGCTGTTCCAGATGCTCCACTTCCAGATCTGAAAGAGCGGTATGACACCGGGGACACCAGTTTATGATGTATTCCCCTCTGTATATGAGGCCGTCTTTATATAGCTTTACAAATACCTCGCGAACTGCTTTCGAGAGTCCCTCGTCCATGGTAAAGCGCTCCCGTTCCCAATCGCACGAAGCGCCCAGCTTTTTGAGCTGATTGATGATACGGCTGCCATACTCCTCTTTCCAGGCCCAGACTTCTTCGACAAAGGACTCTCTGCCCAGATCCTCTCTGCGGAGGTTTCTCTTCCCAAGTTGTTTTTCCACCACGTTCTGGGTGGCTATGCCGGCGTGATCGGTTCCCGGCAGCCATAACACGTTTTTCCCGCGCATCCTCATATAGCGGCAGGTTATGTCCTGAAGCGTGTTGTTCAGGGCGTGTCCCATATGAAGGGAACCTGTCACGTTCGGGGGAGGAATAACGATACTGAAAGGTGAATCGTCGCTTTCAACATCACCCCTGAAGAGCCCCTGTTCAAGCCACCATGCGTACCATGAGTCTTCGATGGGTTTGGGGTCGTAGTTTTTACCGATTGTATCGCTCATTTGGAAGCCTCCCTTGCAAAAGATCGGAAATCAGCGTTCGGCGATGCGGCCGGTTTTCCATAGTTCGTCGGGCAGCAGATCAAGATGGTTTTCAAGCAGGCGAGCCGTTTCGTCAACACCGAACTGTTTTTCGGCCGAAACCGGTACGGGGTCATACAGGGACCGCAGACCTTTGGATATATAGGCTCGAACAAGAGGATTATGCTTGCCCCGGGATATTTTGTCCGCCTTGGTGAAAAGGACCTGAACGGGAATATCCCGATCGGCGCACATTTTCTGAAGCTGTCTGTCATTCTCCAGCATTCCGTGCCTGAAATCAACGAGATGCACCAGAATCTCTAGCGACGTCCTCTCCAGTAGATATCCCGTTATAAGATCGTTCCATCTGTCCCTTTCCTTTTTGGAACGCCTCGCGTATCCGAAGCCGGGGAGATCTACAAGAAAAAAAGGTTTTTTTGCCGTTATCCGATACCTGTTGATACTTCTGGTTTTACCCGGGGTCGAACTGACCTGGGCTATCTTTCTATCGAGAAGAGCGTTTATCAGCGTGGATTTTCCGACGTTGGAACGCCCGGCAAATGCGATTTCGGGAAACGACTCTGCGGGAATATCATCCGGAGCGTAATAGGTCCCGTCAAGCTCCGCCTTCCATCGGTTTTTCATTGGCCTTCTCCTTTTCCAGCGCGACAGCCAGAACATCTTCCATGGTTTCCGCGTAGTGCAGGGTCAGACCCTTAAGCACCCAGGCGGGTAATTCCCTTACATCCTGTCTGTTGGCTTCGGGAACTATGACAACGGGGATATCGTTTCGTTTGGCGGCAAGTATTTTTTCCCTGACGCCGCCGATCGCGAGAACCTGGCCTCTAAGCGTGATTTCTCCGGTCATTGCAACATCACACCTCACGGATGTTCCGGTAAGGGCGGAGTACATGGCGGTTGCAATGGTTATCCCGGCAGAAGGCCCGTCTTTTGGTATAGCGCCTTCAGGCACATGGACATGGATATCCACACTGTCCCACCTGGTGTCCCGGAAACCCCACACTTCCGGCTTCGATCGAAGGTAGCCCCAGGCGGCCTGACCCGATTCCTGCATGATATCTCCAAGATTCCCTGTAAAAAGCACTTTCCCCTTGCCGGGCATTGTCACGGCTTCCAGGCACAGTACATCACCGCCCGATTCCGTCCATGCCAGGCCCACCACGGCGCCTGTCTGGTTTTTTGCAGGCAGTAAGGTCCTGTGACGACCGGGAGGTCCCAGATAGCGGGATATCTGTTTCACGCCTATGGAGACACCCTGTTCCTTCTTCCCCTTTTTACTTTTCTGGCCCGCCTCTACTTTTCTGCGGGTGATCTTCCTCACTATCCTGGAGATCTGCCTGTCCAGATTCCTGACCCCGGCCTCCCGCGTATAGTCGGAAACGACGTGTTTCAATCCGGGAATAGTGAACGTTATGTTGTCGGGTTTAAGACCGTGTTCTTTCATTATTCTGGGCACCAGATGCTTTCGGGCAATATGGATCTTTTCCTCCATAACATACCCGGGAAGCCTTATGACCTCCATTCTGTCAAGCAACGGCCCTGGAATGGTATGGGTAACATTGGCTGTCGTTATGAACATGACGGAGGAGAGGTCGAAGGGCGCCTCAAGGAAATGGTCTGTAAAGAGATGATTCTGTCTTGAATCAAGTACTTCGAGTAAAGCAGCGGCGGGGTCGCCCCTGAAATCCACTCCTATCTTGTCTACTTCGTCCAGGAGCATGACGGGGTTTCTGGCCCCGGCCTGTCTTATCTTCTGAATTATCCTGCCCGGCAGCGCGCCTATATATGTCCGTCTGTGTCCCCTTATTTCCGCCTCGTCCCTTACGCCGCCGAGGGAGATGTTCACGAATTCTCTTCCCAGAGCCCGGGCTATGGATTGCCCAAGCGATGTCTTTCCTACTCCGGGAGGGCCGACGAAGCAGAGAACCTGGGAACGCATGTTGCTGCCCGCCTGTTTTCGCACCGCAAGGTATTCGAGTATCCTCTCCTTGGGGTCTTCCAGGGCGTAGTGATCTTCTTCAAGTATCCTTCTGGCCCTGGGTATATCCAGCCTGTCTCTTGAACGGGTGTTCCATGGAAGCGCCACCATCCAGTCGAGGTAGGTTCGCACTACAGTCGCCTCGGCCGACATGACGGGCATCCGGGACAGCCTGTCAAGTTCATGGAGAGCCTTTTTAAGTGTTTCCTCGGGCATACCGGCGTCGAGTATCCGTTTGCGCATCTCGTCGTTTTCCGAGCCGCCTTCACCCTGCCCGAGTTCATTCTGAATGACCTTCATCTGTTCCCTGAGATAAAATTCTTTCTGTCCCTTTTCAAGTTCCTTGCGGACTCTCTCATGGATAGAGTGCTCCATTTCAAGAATATCCACTTCCCTGAGCAATACCCTCAGTATCTTCTCCAGCCTTTCCCTGAGATCGCGCGTCTCCAGAATATCCTGTCTTTCTTCTATCTTCACCGTAAGGTGAGATGAAACGAGATCGGCCAGATTTTCGGGTTTCTCGATCGAGGTTATCGACATCAGGATCTCCGCAGGGATCTTCGGGTGTAAAGACACATATCTTTCAAACTGCGAGACAACACTGCGCCTCAGGGGTTCCAGACCCTGAATGTCTTCTTCCGGAGACTCCGTTTCTTCCAGAACAAAAGCCATTAATGATTTGTCGTCGCTATCGGGCAGATCATATTCCCGGGCGTATCCCCTTTTTGCGCCTTCCACCAGGACCTTGCTGGTGCCGTCAGGAAGTCTGACCATCTGTATGATGTCTGCGATCATTCCCACCCGGAAGAGGTCTTGCTCTGCAGGAGATTCAACCGTCATGTCTTTCTGGGCCACGACGAAAAGCTTTCGTTCTCCCCGGATGGCCTCCTCCACTGCAAGAAGGGACAGCGGTCGCCCTACGAAAAGCGGTGTTACCACTCCAGGAAAAAGCACCATGTCCCTTACCGGCAGCACCGGCAGAGTTCTACCCGCCTCTGATGAAACAAATGGCACCTAGGCGACCTCCTCGTCGTTCCTGAAATCCAGCAGCGGAAGGTTCGCGCCTTCGACGGTCTCTTCCGTAATGCGCACTTTCCTGAGCCTGTTTGCACTGGAGGGCAGCTCGTACATGATGTCGAGCATTATGGATTCCATTATCGAGCGTAGCCCCCTCGCGCCGGTATTTCGTCCTCTGGCTTTCCGGGCTACTGCATCCAGCGCCTCCGGAGAAAATTCCAGTTCTACGTTCTCGAGCCTGAATGCCTTCTTATACTGGCGGACCAGCGCGTTTCTGGGTTCAGTCAGTATTCTGACCAGGGCGGCTTCATCAAGCCCCTCAAGGGGAGCTGCGACAGGCACTCTGCCTACGAATTCCGGAATGAACCCATAGGACATAAGGTCCTCCGGCTGTACTTCCTTGAGCAATCTGTACCGGTCTTCTCTGTCATTCGAAACAATGCTCCCGCCGAAACCGATTATTTTCCTGTCGAGTCGCCTGGCGATTATTCCTTCCAGGCCATCGAATGCCCCGCCGCAGATGAACAGTATGTTCCTGGTGTCTATCTGTATGAATTCCTGGTGAGGGTGCTTTCGGCCACCCTTTGGGGGAACGTTGGCCAGAGTACCCTCGAATATCCGCAGGAGCGCCTGCTGCACGCCTTCTCCGGACACATCGCGGGTAATTGAAGCGGATTCAGATTTTCTGCAGATCTTGTCGATCTCATCTACATAGATGATGCCCTTCTCCGCAGCCGACACATCGTAATCCGCCGCCTGCAGAAGCCTGACAAGGATATTTTCCACGTCCTCTCCAACATAGCCCGCTTCGGTAAGCGTTGTTGCGTCGGCCATTGCGAAAGGCACCTTGAGATACCTCGCAAGCGTTTCGGCCAGAAGCGTCTTGCCTGATCCGGTGGGGCCCATAAGGAGAACGTTGCTCTTCTGTATTTCCACATCATCGTCATCGCCGGGAACTGCTGGAACGGTTACACGCCTGTAATGATTGTATACTGCTACGGAGACGACCTTTTTCGCCATTTCCTGTCCAATTACGTATTCGTCCAGCCTGGCCTTGATGTCGGCAGGCTTCGGAAGATCGTCAAGATCGCGCCTCTTGAAGGACGTCGTATCGGTTTCTTCTTCGTTTTCCTTGATTATGAGATTACACAGATGCACGCACTCATTGCAGATATATACTCCGGGCCCGGCGATGAGTTTGACAACTTCATCGCGTCCCTTGCCGCAAAACGAGCATTTCGGTTCCTTCGAGTTGCCCCTGCTTTCGGTGCCTCGTGTTTTGGCCATGGACAAACCTCCCCGCCTACTTGCGGCCTTCCTGTCTGTTCTGGAAAACTTTGTCTATCAACCCGTACTCCACGGCTTCTTCCGCCGACATGAAAAAATCCCGGTCCGTATCTTTTTCGATCTGTTCTTCGGGTTTTCCCGTGTGGTGGATAAGGATATCGTTCAGTCTTTCCCTCAGTCTCTGTATTTCCCTGGCGTGGATCTGAATATCAGATGCCTGGCCCTGTGCTCCGCCAAGAGGTTGGTGGAGCATTATACGGGCGCTGGGAAGTGCGACTCTTTTGCCCCCGGCGCCTCCGGCAAGCAAAACAGCAGCCATGCTGGCGGCCTGCCCCACACATATGGTAGATACGGGACACTTTATATACTGCATGGTGTCATATATGGCCAGACCCGATGTGATGACCCCACCAGGGCTGTTGATATAGAGATTGACGTCCTTGTCAGGATCTTCGCTTTCGAGGAAAAGGAGCTGGGCTATTACCAGGTTCGCCAGGTGGTCGTCGATAGCCTCTCCGATAAAAACGATCCGGTCCTTCAGCAGCCTGCTGTAGATATCGTATGCCCGTTCTCCTCTGCCCGTCTGTTCAATAACCATCGGAATCATCATTTATCAATCACCCGCTCTCGCGCATCATGATGTTACAGGTTCACTCCTCCGCCTCGGCTTTGGCGTCAACTTCCCTGACGGTTACGGCGGCCATGAGTTTTTCAATTGTCTTGTCTGTTCTTATCCTTGCGATCAGGTCTCCCAACCTGTCCTGGTCTCCCAGGAGATACTGCTGTATGCGCTCCTTTTCGAGTCCCATCGATGCAGCCATCGATGCAATTTCCCTGTCTATGTCCTCATTCACCACTTCGACCGACTGATCGTCGGCAAGCGCCTCAAGAACGAGAGACCGTCGCACTCTTTCGGTTGCGCTTTCTCTTATGTCGGATTTGTGTTTTTCTTCCTTTATCCCGGCTTCAGCAAGGTACTCGTCAACGGTTTTTCCATATTCTTTTTGTATCTTTTCTTCGATATCCCGGCTGATATTGGCTTCGGCCCGGGCGATCAGTGTTTCGGGCAGATCAAGCTCGGCTCTGTTTACAAGCTCGTCGATAGCTTTTCTCTGACTGATTGTACGCCCTTCCTGCTCCATTTGTCGCTGGATCCTCTCGGACACCTTTTCCCTGAATGCTTCCTCTGTTTCGACTTCGTCTCCGAACACCTTCTGGTAGAGGTCCTTTCCCATTTCGGGCAGTTTCTTCTCGAAGATCTGTTTTACCCTGATGTTGAACCCCACGATGTCTTCACCCACATCGGATCCGGGTTCTCTTGTCATTTCAACTAAAACCTCGTCTCCGGGATTGGCGCCGAGAAGCGCGTCTCTGACTTCCTTTCGCGCATCGCTTTGAGTGAGGTCTACGGCTGCGGTCTGAGGGGTTTCCCCGCTTTCAGACCCGTTGTCGCTACTCAGTGTATATTCTATTTCCACAATATCCGTTTCAGCGGCCGGTCTTTCGGAGACCGGGACCCGTTCGGCGTGAGCTTCGCGCACACGCTCAACAGCATGGTCTATCATTTCTCCGGTTATTGCCACAACCGGTTTTTCCACTTCGAGTTCGGTCAGATCCGGCAATTCGACACGAGGCCTGTTCTCGAATATACATGTCATAGTTACAGGCCCATCCGCTTCGATCGGTTCCATTTCGACTTTCGGGCGATCGATAAGATCGAGTTCGTATTGCTTTACCAGTTCATCGATGATGTCTGGAACCAGTTTTTCAAGGGCCTCGGAATGAACGGCGTCTTTCCCGAGGTGCAGTTCCAGAACCCTGCGAGGGACATGACCCTTCCTGAAACCCTTTATCTGAGCCTTTTTGCCAAGTTCCGTATAGGCTTCCTCCACTTTTTCCCTGAAATGCTCTGAACCCACTTCCGCTCTTATGGTTACGAAATTTTTCTCCTGTGACAGAATCTCTGAACGCAATGTAAATACAGCTCCCTCCGAAAAATGAGTTCTCCCAAAATATTTCCGTCTAAAAAACAGGCCCCTGTCCCGGGGCCTCTGCATCCGCTATCACATCTCGCATAACGTATTTTCGCTCTGTTAGCTGGTTCAGTCTATAAAGCACAAAAACCCCTTGGCTTCCCAAGGGGTTCCAACAGCCCGTTTGAACGAGACGCCAGGGTCCTCTTTCTGGTGCGAGAGAGGGGACTCGAACCCCTACGCCGAAGAGGCACTGGATCCTAAGTCCAGCGTGTCTGCCAATTCCACCACTCTCGCCCGAAAAAATGGTGGGTCATACAGGAATCGAACCTGTAACCCCCTGATTAAGAGTCAGGTGCTCTGCCAGTTGAGCTAATGACCCACTTTTCGCGCCGGGTCGTTCTCTGGGAATTTCCTGAAAATGGTGGGTCATACAGGAATCGAACCTGTAACCCCCTGATTAAGAGTCAGGTGCTCTGCCAGTTGAGCTAATGACCCACTTGAAATTCCTCTTCGCGACCTGATAGTGAAAATGGGGTGAGCGAGGGGAATTGAACCCCCAACCTCTGGAGCCACAGTCCAGCGCTCTGACCAATTGAGCTACGCCCACCATGTATCGAGTATTTGGCGCGCTTGGCAGGATTCGAACCCGCGACCTACGGATTAGAAGTCCGTTGCTCTATCCAACTGAGCTACAAGCGCACCTCGAAACCCAAAAATGGAGCGGGAAACGGGATTCGAACCCGCGACCTACGGCTTGGAAGGCCGTCGCTCTACCAACTGAGCTATTCCCGCAACCGTTACCGCTGTATGGTCGGGGCGAAAGGATTCGAACCTTCGACCCCCTGCTCCCAAAGCAGGTGCGCTAACCAGACTGCGCTACGCCCCGACAGGCTGCAAGGTGCTTTGTACGCAACCAGAATAATGGTGGAGCTGGGGGGACTCGAACCCCCGGCCTCTTCCGTGCGAAGGAAGCGCGCTCCCTCTGCGCTACAGCCCCTTCTCAAGTGACGGCGACAATTCTAGAGATGCTTGTGCCCCTTGTCAAGAACAAGAAACAACTGAACGGGATCTTGATATCAGACCGGGTACGATCTGACCTTCGAGAAACGATCATTTCTTTCAATCCGGCGTGACACTGTATAGTATATTCGAAACAGGACTGTAACGTTGATCTGAACTGGATGGTGATCCTATGTGGTTCGGCCCAGAGATGACCGGCCGGTGGAGCCTTGAAATAAACGATCTTTTTCAGGGCGCACGCTGCGCCAGAGCGGCGGGGGGTGGTCAGTGGCTGGCTCTCGGTTTTTCAAAAAAAACCGACTGGCTCTTCTTCTCCTGGAACCCTTCGCGTCCAGGGTGCTGCCTGGCGACTCCAGACGAGATCCGGGCGCTGAAGGAGTCATTCAGCAGCACTCCGTCCTTCACATCCGCGGTAACCAGTCATATATGCGGCAGCCGTCTGTCAAACGCTGAACAGATCGGATCCGACCGGATACTGGCCCTGCGCTTCACTAAAACGATAGGTGCTGGATTCCTGAAAATGATCTCCCTGATCATGGAGACAGCCGGAACCTCCGTCAACATGATCCTTCTGGACGGAGATGATCATGTTCTGGAATGCGACAGGCGGATCTTCCCGGAGAAGTCTCACAAACCATCCCGAATTCCCGGGGCCGGATACATCCCTCCGGACCCTTTTCCCGGTCCACTTCCCACCGAACTGGATCCCCTAACCAGGCCTGCACCCCATGGAACCAGGGGCATAGGGGCTCCGCTGGTCAAACTGCTGTGGAGATCATGGCATCTGTATACACCGAATCGATGGAAACAAGCCATGGTAAGGACCGCTGGGCCCAAACTTCAAGATGCGCAACTGCGGACCCATGCAGGCGTCCCTTTTGTCTTCCCGCTCGTGCTTCCGGATACGCAAAAACTGGATAGCGGGGCTCTGGAATCGGCGCGGTCACGTGTCGTACGAATGTTGATCTCGAATCTGGTTGACGCAATTCGCAGGGAAATGCTTAAACCGCTTGTAAAAAGGGAGCGATCACTGACCAACAGCATAACCGCCATGCAGGGAAGACTTGAAGATTCCTCCCTCGCCGAGCAATGGAAGAACTTCGGAGAACTTTTGCTTTCCAATCCCGATAAGATCACAAGGGGAATGACGTCTGTATCACTTTACGACTGGCGGAAAGAAGACCAGGTAACCATACGGCTTAATCCCCACATCACACCGGCAGATAACGCCTCCCGATATTTTGCCAGGTACAAGAAACAGGTCAGGGCTTCCCGGGAGATCGGAATACAGTTGTCCAGAGCGATACGCGAAAGAGAGATGGTGCGCTCCGAGAAAGAGCAGATCGAAATACTTGACGATATCGCAGATGTCAGCACTCTTTCCCGGGAAAATAAACAGCCGTCAGGCAACAGGAGAAAAGCCCGCCCCGCGGCTCCACCCCACAGGGTGTTCCGTTACGATGATCGCGAGTTCTACGCAGGGCTTAATGAAAGGGGAAACCGCTGGATAACATTTTCACTGGCAAGCCCCGGGGACATATGGTTCCATGCCAGAAACACTCCCGGGTCACATGTTCTCATGAAAGTCCCTGACGCAGAGCCACACTCACAGGAACATGTGATTTTCGGGGCGTCTCTGGCCGCATATTACAGCAGGGCTCGCCTGTCGGGGAAAGTTGCCGTGGATTACACCGAAAGAAAATACGTGAGGTCCAGGCCCGACGGAGGAAAAGCCGGGGTTTTGTACGACCACTTCTCCACTGTCACTATTTCTCCTGAGCTGTGGAAAAAAAAGATGTCAGAAAGCGAGTCAGATCCTCCGGGAGGAAAGACCTGAAGGAAATAAAATCGCCGCTCTCGGGATGAGGAAAGCTCATTTTCCATGAATGCAGAAAGACCCTCTCCAGGCGAGGAGTCTCCTTCTTTCGGGGAGCATAAAGCGAATCACCGACAAGAGGGGATCCCAGGCTTTTTAAATGCACCCGGATCTGATGTGTCCTGCCGGTCATAATGGCGCATGAAACAAGAGAATACTGTCCCCTTGACCAGAGAACCCTGTATTCAGTAACGGCTCTTTTCCCGGCCGGAGTAACAGCCATGCGATACCGGTTTCTGCGATCCCTACCTATAGGCAACTGGACAATGCCTTCTGTTTTTCGCGGAGCCCCCCAGACCAGAGCAAGATATGTCTTTTCGACCAGTCTTTCCTGAAAGGCTCTAGCCAGTTTGTCCTGTGAAAAGTCGTTACGGGCCACCACCATTAGTCCAGATGTGGTGGCGTCTAGTCGATGTACAATTCCAGGGCGTATCGCTCCGTTAAGCTCACCTATCTCGGGAAACCTGTGCAGTAATCCGTGTACGAGTGTTCCCGACCAGTGCCCGGGAGCCGGGTGAACGACCACGCCGGCCGGCTTGTCGACCACGATTATATGCTCATCCTGATAAACGACATGAAAATCAACAGGTTCGGGAACGATGGAAAGAAATTCGGGTTCGGGGATGTCGACAGAAACTTCCTGACCCGGGAAAACCCTGGCGGAGGGTTTCCCGTTCATGACTCCGTCAACAAAAACATTACCTTGCGTCACGAGTTTCTGAACCGAGGAGCGCGTTTTCTCAAGCCTGTCCGAAAGAAACAGATCTATGCGCGACCCGGACCATTCTTCAGAAACAGCAAGCTTTATGGTCTCGACTACATTTTGCCGTCGGGTCTCCCTTGCATCATCTGTCCGGGGATGGTGTCCATAGTGTTTTTTTGCGGTCACGAATATCTGATGCCTTTTTTTTCCAGGACCTCGCGACACAGCAGACAGTATCTGGCCCATGGTTTGGCCTTCAGCCTTCCATCGCCCACGGGGCCGCCGCATCTCTCGCACAAACCTGCTTTTTGCGGGAGATGCTCTATCTTGTAAAGAGCATGGCGAATTTCAGATATCCGTTGTCGAATATCGCTTATCTCTCCCGAGCATATCTCTGCCTCTGTCAGATCGGTAGCCGTTTCAGCGGGGTGATCACTGTGGAATGATTCAAGCTGTACGGAATTCTGCTCCATTTCGTTCAGAAGGATATCGAGGCGATCGAGTTCCTTCCCCAGAAGCATCTTTAACTGGCCCTTCTCCAATATGGCCCCTCCCGGGTATATTCCTCCCCGGGCCCGGGCCCGGGGAGGAAACCTGTTTTTGCTATATCGAGTTCAGTACATCACTGCATCTAGAGCATACACCTTTTTCGTCAACCTCGGGAGCCAGCTTCCAGCACCTGGGGCATTTCCCTCCGATGGCCCTGACGATCTGGACCCACATGCCTGTTTCTTCATCGAATATCCTTACACCCGCCTGCGTTTCCGGTTCGACGGTATCAAAGTAAGACACGATCGAAACGGCGGCCCACTCATCCTTCGATAAAATATCCAGGCTGATCTCAGTTCCGTCGCCGGGCCAGGCGGACACCGCCGCCTCAAGCGATTTCTTTATCAGGTTCTGCGACCTGGCGTTCTCCAGGGCGCGACTCACTGCTCCCCGAACCATCAGTATATTTTCCCATTTCTTTTCCAGGTCTTTGTCAATGCGTTCCGGGTATACCGCTGGCCAGTCGGCGAGGAAAACACTTTCCGGTAGTCCACCGTTGATCTTTCTCATGGACTGCCATATCTCCTCCGCTGTAAAACTGAGCACCGGCGACAGCATCGGGACAAGGGTCTCAAGCAATATCCACATGGCCGACTGACAACTTCTCCTTGGATGTCCGGAGGGGAGCTCGGCGTAGAGCCTGTCCTTGTTTATGTCCAAATACAGAGCGCTCAGATCATTGGCGCAGAACTGGTGGATCATATATGTGGGCAGGTGGAACTCGTACTCGTCATACCCTTTTGTGGTTTTCGACTTGAGATGTTCGAGACGATTCAGTATCCATCTGTCCATTTCCTCCATGTCCTGCGGCTGAACCATATGATTCACCGGATCAAAGTCATACAGGTTGCCAAGGAGGAATCTGGCCGTATTCCTGATACGTCTGTAGGACTCCACGAGATTGGAAAGTATCTGGTCGGATATACGTATATCGTTTCTGTAATCGGTGGAAGCCACCCAGAGTCTGAGTATATCAGCTCCGTACCTGTCTATGATCTCCTGTGGAGCTATTACGTTCCCCATTGACTTGGACATTTTGCGTCCGTCTCCATCGACAATGAAACCATGGGTCAGGACAATGTCATAGGGAGCTCTTTCTCTTGTGGCCACGGATGTCAGAAGTGATGTCTGGAACCATCCCCTGTGCTGGTCACTGCCCTCGAGGTACATGTCGGCGGGCCAGCGCAATTCTTCCCGGGTTTCCAGAACGGCCCTGTGGCTGCATCCGGAATCGAACCAGACATCCATGATGTCGGTTTCCTTACGGAGTTTCTTCGATCCGCAGTCGGGGCAGATCGCCAGACTACCCAGAAGTTCGGAGGGAGAAGCTTCCCACCAGTAATTGCTTCCGCGCCGGGCGATATGCTTCTGGACCTCTCGCACCCTGTCGGCCGTAAGAACCAGGTGTCCGCATTCCTCGCAATAAAATGCAGGGATCGGCACCCCCCAGACCCTCTGTCTGCTTATGCACCAGTCCGATCTGTCCCTTACCATGTTCGCGATGCGTTCCCGGCCCCATTCAGGCACCCACTGGACGCTGTCTATCTGGTCAAGCGCCGTATCCCTGAACGCGTTCACGGATACGAACCACTGCTCCGTCGCCCTGAAAATCACGGGTTTCTTACATCTCCAGCAATGAGGGTATGAATGGCTTATTGAACCCTGACCCAGCAGTCTGCCGCTTTCGGTCAATATCTCAAGCACTTTTTCGGAACCTTTTTCAAGTGAAAGGCCGCCGACCATAGGTGTATCATCAAGGAAACAGCCTCTGTCATCAACAGGATTCAGTATCTCGAGGCCGTACCTGGCGCCGGTTTCGTAGTCTTCGACACCATGACCTGGAGCGGTGTGTACGCATCCGGTTCCCTGATCCAGCCCTACATAGTCCGCATTGACAAAGGGAACCATTCTGGAATCGTAGAATGGGTGCACCGCGGTCTGACCTTCGAGCTGCCTGCCCGAAAAAACCGATTCCGGATCCTTCAGGCAAAGAACCGTATTGGACGATACTTCCCCGGCCAGAGCCTTCGCCACGATGTAAACAGATCCGTCATGTTCGTAGAGTCCGTATTCGACCTCCGGATGGAGCGCCACCGCCAGGCTCGCGGGAAGTGTCCAGGGTGTTGTTGTCCAGATAACGACGTATATATCCCTGCCACGCGCGAGTCCGGCCAGAGGACCATCGGGCTTAACTGGATAGGCGACATATATCGAGGGAGAGGTCTCATCCTCATACTCGATCTCGGCCGCCGCAAGGGCGGTCTGGCAATCAACACACCAGAACACCGGTTTCCTTCCCTTGTAGACATATCCTTTTTCCACCATATCTGCGAAAGCGCCTATCTGCGCCGCTTCGTAGGCCGAATTGAAGGTAAGGTAGGGGTGTTCCCAGTCCCCCAGTACCCCCAGTCTTTTAAACTCGTCTCTCTGTACGTCAATATAACGTTCGGCGTATTCCTTGCAGCTTTTGCGAAGGGAGACGGGATTGATGTCGTCTTTAGAGATACCCTCTTCTCTAAGGACCCTGAGCTCGATGGGAAGTCCGTGCGTATCCCACCCGGGGATATAGGGCGCCCTGAAACCCCGGAGCCATTTGTACTTTGGAATGAAATCCTTGAGTATCTTGTTGAAGGCCGTGCCAATATGGATATTACCGTTGGCATAGGGCGGGCCGTCGTGAAGGATGAAAATATCGGCGTCTTTCCTCGATTCCATAAGTTTTTCATACACATTGCTCTCCGACCAGAAGGCCAGGAATTCGGGTTCACGTCTGGCAAGGCTGGCTCTCATTGGAAAGTCAGTAGAGGGCAGGTTCAGTGTCTCCTTGAAATCCGTGGACATCCCGTCATCCTCCTTTCTCTGAAGTGGGCGCCTGTTCCCTGCGCCCTTATAAGAAGAGGCCGCCCCTGACGGGGCGGCTCCCTCATCCGGTAAACGTTCCGGCATAAACCGGCGACGTCGTAGTTAGATCAGGCGCTCGCTGGAGTACCGCCGGATTTAGCTCTGATATTCTGGATCACATAAACTGAAACAAGAGCAGAAAGCCCTATCGCGTCTGTCATAAGCCCTGGTATCAGCAGGGAAAGTGCGCCTGCCATAGCGATGACCCTGAGCCATGCGGGCATTTTTGTTTTGTAGAATCCGATACTGCCCAAACCAAGCAGGAAAACACCCAGAAGAGCCGTACCTATGGACATCGCAAACGGTACCGGCTGGAAATCCACAAGCACCAGCATCGGATTGAAAACATAAACGTATGGTACGAGGAAACCCGCAAGGGCAAGTTTTATCGCAGTAGCACCCGTTTTCATTGGATCGTCCCCGGCTATGCCGGCGCCCGCGTAGGCGGCCAGCGCTACGGGGGGACTGAGGTCGGCGGCAATTCCGAAGTAAAGGACAAACATGTAGGCCGCCATCGGCGCCACTCCCAGCTGAAGCAGGGCGGGAGCCGCCATTGTGCTGGTCACTATAAAGTTGGCGGTGGTAGGCAATCCGGCCCCGAGAAGAATACAGGCCACCATCGTCAACATGAGCGATATGATCAGCTTGCCGCCTGAAAGGGCGATTATGGCGCTGGCTATCCTCAGGCCCAGGCCCGTAAGGGTTGCGGTGCCGACGATTATGCCTACGGTCGCACAGGCGCAAGCAACACCGAGAGCGCCTCGTGCACCGGAATCAAGCGCGTCGCGCAGTTTCGGGAGGGTCATCCTGGTCTGCGGATTCAGGAAGGAAACAAGCACCGTAGCCACGATACCGTAAAATGCGGCCTTTATCGGTGTATATCCTGAAAGGAGAAAATAGATGATCGCTGCAAGCGGGATCAGCAGATGACCCTTGGTTCTTAGCAAAGGCCCGATCTTGGGCAGTTTCTCGCGGGGAAGGCCCTTGAGACCCAGCCTTGTAGCCTCGAAATGAACCTGTACGATCACCGCAAAATAATAAAGCAGCGCCGGGACAATGGCCGCCAGAGCGACGTGGATGTACGGGACCCCAAGAAACTCCGCCATTATAAAAGCGGCGGCCCCCATGACAGGCGGCATTATCTGTCCGCCGGTCGAGGCCACTGCTTCTACGGCTCCTGCAAAGTACGGTTTATACCCTACGCTTTTCATAAGGGGTATTGTAAACATCCCGGTGGTGCAGACATTGGCCACCGATGAACCGGAAATGGATCCCATGAGGCCCGAACTGAGTACGGCCACCTTTGCCGGCCCACCAGTCGACCAGCCCGCGAGGGCCATGGAGAGATCGATGATGAAACGCCCCATGCCCGTCTGCTCCAGAAAGGAGCCGAAGAGAATGAACATGAAAACGAACGTAGCCGAAACGCCAAGCGGTATTCCGAAGACACCTTCCGTTCCCATGTACATGTGATTGATTATCCTCTGGATGCTGAAACCTCTGTGCGCGAACATCGTCGGGAAATGCCTTCCGAAATAACAGTAAAGGATAAAGAAAATGGCGATGCAGGGAAGGATCGGATTAGATACGCGTCTCGTGGCCTCGAGCAGAAGCGCTATGCCCACAAATCCCACCACGAGATCCATCGTTGTAGGAAGACCGGAACGCATAATGATCTCGTTGAAGAAAATAACGTGGTACATAGCCGCGAATACGGCTATACCGGACAGGACGAAATCATACCAGGGAACACTGCCCTTGTTGCTCTTGCCGGACATGGGATAAAGCAGAAATACCAGAAAAAGAACCAGGGCAAGATGTATGGAGCGCTGCTTGATCGCCAGCATGAGTCCGAACCCCGATGTGTACAGATGGAACAGCGACAGGGTAATGGCCGCCAGCAGGACCAGCTTGGCCTGCCATCCTTCCAGAAACCGCGTTCTCGCCTCGGTATCGAACTTTCTTCGCAGCTCGTCAAGGTCGATGGTTTCTGAACCGGGAACAATGTCTTCGTTCAAATTTGGATCCTGGATCTTCTCGTCAGGCACTTGTTTCCCCTCCCGCGTAAAATAATGAAATAGTTTTGCAATAAACGTTTGCACCAAAAACCGGCAACGATCAAAGTAATGTCGATTGTACCACAGGCGCTACCTGGCAGGGTCCGTTTTTTCATTACGGAATGCCGACAAGAGAGGTTCCTGATCCAGGCTGTAGGCTATTCTTTTTGCGGGGAGGATCTTGTAAAGGTCGTATTCGATCTTCACCGGGGCCGTCAGAAACAGTTCGTTTCGTCCGATGTCGGCTGTTCCGACCCTTTCGTAAAGAACCGTCCACACATAGCGGCCGCCCCGAAAGCGAAACCACCGGCCATCACTGATA
>Ga0272443_10002416_pt1 | contig 23958 bp, 18 predicted proteins | sample SSMAcet12_FD_193581 | JGI IMG/M metagenome (GOLD analysis project Ga0272443, IMG submission 193581) | Marine sediment archaeal communities from Little Sippewissett salt marsh, Falmouth, MA, United States - SSM-Acet-12 | ecosystem: Environmental > Aquatic > Marine > Wetlands > Sediment ...
ATACCGCTGAGAAAATTCAATCCAATCTGGTAATTAGAAAGCATTTGAGTCATCCGTTGGCCTTGACCAGCTGGATAGGTTACTGAAACGGAATTTCCAAGCCTATTCTCAATTTCTAGACGTAGTTCTTCAATTATTTTATTGTTGTCTACGTTGTCAATGATTAAATCAATTTGATCAAATTCTCCCTTTCTATTGAACATTCGCTGTGCAGTTTCAATTGGTAATACACCAAAAGAGCCATTATTTGTTAACCCAGGTCCACGCTTTTCCATTAACCCAACCACACGCAATGTTTCAAACCCATTTGGAGATAAAACCATGATCAGATCACCTACCACAATGGACTCATTCTTGGCGTATGTGTCTACAAGCACCACTTCATAAGCAAGAAGAGAATCTTCTAAAAAGCGACCATCAATTATCGAGTAATCCCTGAAAGCACTATCTGTAACCGGGTCAATCCCATGCAAAATTAATCCATCGCTATCTAACCCAAAAAACGTTAGATCAAGGGACGTTCCACCATTTTGCTGAGCTAAAACAGTCATTTCTTTGAGCAGTGGAGAGACTTGTGTTACACCTGCAATCATCTCGGCTGACCGTAGATTTGAAGTGTTTAATGAAGCGTTACTAAATGCAGGTAAGATAATGAGATCTGTCTTTCCACTGGATTCCACAAATAAATCTGAAATGGAAGCCAAGGAGGCTTGATTTGTAATATCAAGTGCTAATATCCCTGCTACGCCGATCATAATCCCTAACATTGAGAGAATAGTCCGTAACGGTCGTCGATGGATCGCTCGAAATATTAGATTTAGGAATAATTTCATTTACTTCTAAATCTCCATTTTTTCCAATATGTTGATGATTCTTCGAATACGTTCGGATAAGGAAACTTCCTCTGAAAATACGATGCTTTGCTTTTCTTTACCGTCTCGCAAAAAAACAATGCGATCTGCATATGCTGCTGCACTTGTGTTATGGGTTACAACAACAATGGTTTGCCCTAATTCATCACATGACCTACGAAGTAAATCCATAATGATTTTTCCGGTTTTTGTGTCCAAATTGCCAGTAGGTTCATCAGCCAGTAAAATAGCTGGTTTTGTCACCAATGCACGAGCGATGGCAACTCTTTGTTGTTCTCCACCAGAAAGTTGGTCTGGTTTATGGTCGCGTCGTCCATCCAATTCAACCAAACACAATAACTGATTCAGATATTCCCGATAGTCTCTATCTTGTTTTCCGTCAATTAGCGCAGGTAATAGAATATTTTCCTCAGCAGAAAGGGTAGGGATGAGATTGAAAAATTGGAAAACAAAGCCAATATTTCTTCTCCGCAAAAGGGTCAATTCTCGATCATGCATTTGCCCGTAATTTTCTCCAATAAGTTTTACAAAACCTTCAGATGGCGTGTCTAAACCGCCTAAGAGATGCAGCAAGGTAGATTTTCCACTACCTGAGGGACCCATAATTGCCACAAATTCCCCTTCTGTAATGTTAAAATCGATGCCATTTAAGGCATTGATCGTTACTTCTCCCATTTGATAATTCTTATGAAGCCTTTTTGCATCTAAAACAATCATGAAATTCTCCTCATGAGTCTACAGAGAAGTTGTATCTAATACATTGATTTCACCGGTATATCCATTTACACTCACGTGTAAATCATCATCAAGTTTCATACACCCTTTAACAGATACGACAGCAGGAATCTGATATTCTCGCGCAATGATTGAACTGTGTGAAAGCATTCCCCCGGAATCAGCAATAACCGCACCGGCTTTATCGAAGAGTGGAGTCCAACCCACATCTGAATATGGGATTACAATGACGTCACCATTTTGAACATTCTTAAATTCTTCGTGACCATGAATAACCCTCACAGGACCGGAATAATATCCATGTGATGTCGGTGTACCATATAAACGATCAACTGGAGCAGAATAAATCGGAGGTGGATCATCTCCATAAATGATTTCAGGTAAATCAATATCACGATATTGCTGCATTTCTGTTTTTCTCTGCTCCACAATTTCTGAAAAATTGTCATTAGGTGAATTTAACAAAATTTTTCTTATTTCATCCCAAGTGAGATAAAAAATATCTTCCTTTTTGCCGATAATTTCCCTTTCCACCATCCAATCTGCAATTCTTAAAAAATAAGGCCTAAACAAACCATAGCCATATATATATGCTTTCCCAATTTTCTCCGTATAGATGGTGTATCGCCGCACCCTTTTATAAAAAAGTTTGATTAAACGCCTTCGGTAAAAACAGGTATTAAGTGATTTCATTCCAACTTTTGGATTTTTTCTCTGGCCGTGTCCAGAATAAGTTCTAACCATGTCCATCACATGTTCTGGGATTTCACGCCAAGGCGCTACCATAAAATTATTGCTGTTATCACTATAACTGCCAAATTCTCTAATGAACTGGGTAAACGCCTCTTCAAAATCATTCTGAGGTGCCCGATTTAGAGAAGGTGTAATCCTCTCATCATTTGGCAAAGCATCATACAAGTCTTTAAGCTCACTTAATCCAATGTTTGGATTATAGTTGTCTAACTCTGGCATATCTTCAAAAAGGTCAAAATCCATAATTTCAACCCCCGCAGCTTTCAAGTGCTTTTCGAGCAACCGAATATGCATAGAAACTAATAAAGGAGTGACAATATTCAAGTATACAATCCCGCCCATTGCTTGATATAAATTTTCGATATCCTCTACCAATACATTTTCGGATTCTGTAGGGTCGGGATATTCACTAAATGCACTTAACTGTTCGGATATTAAAGGTAAAGATTTCTTAATCCGAGAAACAAACAACCATTTGTCAAAAAAGAATTTAACCATCCGAGGAAGATGCTGGATCATTTTTAGTGAGGGTCGAAATCCTGCGCTGCCTTTTCTTTTGGGTAAAAATCCCATCATCATTTCAAGGCTTTCAGATGGAAGACCTATTTTTGAAAAAACTTCTCCAAACGCTCCCATATTAAAATAACTGCGATAAAAAAACGATTTCGCTAAATCCTGCGGTTTTAATTTTAATGGTCCAACGATTTCTTCCAATAATCCAAGCCAAACCGAGTTTATCAAAGGTACATTGATGGACCAGATCAATGGATGGATCATACCGGGCATCATGTCTTTTGATAGTCTATTGGAGTAAACCTCATAAGAATCCAGTGTTGTTATTTCCCTCATTTGAACCCAATACACATTCTTCCCATCATAAACCCACTCAAGATCCACAGGGTTATTCACTTTGTTAATTATTTTCTTTGCAGAACGAATGACGATATTTAGGAGATGATCTGGAACTGTGCTATTGTTTGGTTCTGCAACCCATCCACCGCTCCGAAAAACCCAACGTTCAGGTGTAAAACCTTCTTGTACGAGTGCGGTTCCTTCTCCCGCGACAACCTCGATTATTATTTCATGAGCACCTGTCATAGGATTTTGACTAAAAAGAACGCCAGACCACAAGGGTTGAACCATCTCTTGAATGATGACAGCCATGTGAATATTGTTTTTCTCCAGATGAAACTTATTAAAATAATTTTCTGCTAATTGAGTATGCCCATAGTTCGAGATTTCAAATATTGAGTCTATAAGATTTTCAAAACCCACAATATTCAACTTTGTTAAAAATAAACCTGCAAACGAATGGAAAGCGTCATCTTCCACATTCGATGATGATCGAACCGCATAAGCTTTTTTAGGATCTAAAAAACGATCCAAAGAATTTACTATCAGTTCTGTTTGATCTAAATATGCTTCTCCATTAGGACTAAAAATATGCCAGGGGATTACCCATGTTTTTGGTATGTTTAGCCCCCTAATCTCCATCAAGTGGGCGATATTCCGTGCTTTGTTGCCAATGTTTTGGGAATTCATTTTTGGCTTTATTGTGAGAAGTATATTTTCAGACATAAGTGATTTCCCTCATTCCTTTTCCCCCGGTTTTTCTTTCGTTTTATTAACAGATAACCCCATGCGATTCATCATTTTTTTCATCATTTGACCCATCGGAATGGCGTCCATAGAAGTCGATAAATCTGTTTTCCCATCCCGCCTTGCTCGTAGATGAACGCTTACATCTGGAATAACTGCGATAAAAAGAATAATGTTTAGGATTAAACTTGCCCCGATATAGAACCAATTACCTGTTCGTATTGCTATCCAAAAGATAAAAAGAATGGGGCCACCCATGACAATGAATGATATTTCACGTAATATAAACATCCCAATGATCATCGCCAGAACAATAGATATCAATATCCCAACAGGATCAAAAACAAGAAGCATACCCAATGCAGGTGATAACCCACCGCCACCTCGAAAACGATAATATATGGGCCAGATATGACCGATTACAACCGCAATCCCTGTAATCAAAAAGTAGTATTCTTCAGGGAAGATCAGTCGAACGACCAATGTGGGTAGCAGGCCCTTAATGATATCGAGGATGCCGATCAACCCTCCAATTTTTGGTCCTAAGATCATTGAAGCGGTTGTTGCCCCCACTGTCTTTAATTGAAAAGTCCCGCCTGTGTTCCTGTCAGGAAGCTCGACTGTTTCAAGATTTGTTTCTGGTGAAATGGTCTTCGTAACAAGCCGGGATAGAGACAAAGAACCAAAGAGATAACCTCCCAATAATACGATCAGCATTATGCTGATTTGCATAATTTCTCCTTTTAATTGTTGAATTAAATTAAGGTTTGATGCTGTCTGTTGAGAGGGGAATATTATTTTTCGATTTATGTCATTGAGCTTGCGTGAACATTGTCGTTTTACTAATAATTATTATGGATTATCAATAGGATAGCATATTCCGTAGAGGATGTCTACAATGATACTCTATCCATTCATCGCTGAGTTATTTGCCGACAGTTGAGTTTGTAGATCAGTTGTTAGACCCTAAAATTGTTAGCAAAGATTGAAGTATTTTAAATCCTAGGTTATGGGTTCACTAAAAATTTCTATTTTTCCCTTAATGATGAACTCTTAATAAAACGAATCATTAAATAATGAAACAAACACATCAAATGTCCATTGCATATCAACGTATTAACATTTAAATGTGTTTGTATCAGTAGATGTTATATATTTGTTACAGTCTTCTGCAACGATGGCGTTTTAGGTTTTTAGATCTTTTTTAAAACCGGCAATCCTGAATCCAATTCAACAACTTGTTTCCCCGCAGGAACTTCATCGACAGCAAATTCGGGTCGGAGGTCACCGGCAAAGAAGAATAATTCTCTCGTCTTACCAGATTTGGATACTACTTTTTTACAATGTAAAAAGTATTTTTTCCCTTTTGAGTTCGTAAATGAATAAGCCATTTGATACTCCCTTCTATATAAGAAATTGGTTTTTCATTGCTTTCAGTTTAGCAAGTATTAAGGGATAGGTCAAGGAAAACTCCCTGAATTACCTGGATAAATTAATTATTAACAAAATAATAGTAATATAGTAAATTATGAGCTTGATATTTTTATTCCTGTCAGATTGATATCGTCTTACACGTCACTCTAGGATAAATTACTCATGATTCTCCAAGCGTCAAATCAACTGTCATGGATGTCACATTACGGACAAATCCTATGGTGATTGTGTTCCCCGGTTCATATTGGAATAAGGCATTGATAAAGGAATGCGATTCGTCAATTTCCCCTTCACCGATCTGGGTGATAATATCCCCATATTTCAATGACATCTAATTTGCAGGACATGCGCTAACGATTTCGGAGATTTGTGCAACATATACTTCGCCTTCGGTTTTAAATTCAGCACAACCTGCATACACATCTGATCTGACACGCATTGCTTCTTGATGCGTGCCATTTGCTTCGATCAACACACCATAAATTGAGCAGACCCCGGCGTCGATGCCAAGGAATAATTAATGCATTGGTTGTTACTCTCTATAATGATTAAAAAGGTTAAGATAGAAACTTATAAAGCGGGCCGAAATTCTCACATGCCCGGTAATCTGCACCGTGCAAATTCGCTGTTCCGAATGATGCCCACGCACTGGGACGGAATATTTTATCGCGTGGGATATTATGCATGTTGACCGGGATGCGCAGCATCGAAGCCAGGCTAATCAGGTCAGCCCCGATATGACCGATGCTAAAAGCGCAGTGGTTAGCTCCCCAATTATTCATAACTGAATACACATCTGTAAAAGCTCCTTCGCCTGTCAGCCTGGGGACGAACCAGGTCGTAGGCCAGGTTGGGTCTGTACGTTCGTTGAGGATGTGATGGACGTCTTCAGGGAGATCAATCGTGTAGCCTTCGGCTAATTGAAGCACAGGGCCCAATCCTTTGACCAGATTGAGACGGCAGATGGTGATGGGCATGCCACCACGACTGCGAAAGCCGGAGGAGAAACCGCCACCTCTGAAGTATTCTCGATTTCCAGGGAACCAGGTTACAGCCTTCAAGCATGCTTCCACTTCATCGGTCTCAACCTGCCACCAGGGTTTTATGGTTGGTTTACCTTCAGCGCTCATCTGGCCGGTCCCGTCCAGGGCGGCTGAGCCAGAATTCAGGAGATGGATCATGCCGTTTTCTGCTAGTCCCTGCAGGGTATGACCTGTGATCCTCTTCACTGCTTCAGGGCTCCAAAATGTGCGTACATCCGCAAAGATCTGAGCAGTGTTGCTCAGCAAATGTCCGAGGAGCATTGAGGCGGCATTTAATGAGTCATTTTCTGTAGCAAGGATGAAAGGCTGACGGATCCCGTTCCAATCAAAGGATGAATTTAACATCGCCTCCATGAAATCGGGATTTGGGAAGTGATCGCTCCAATGACGCTGCCCCTGGAACCCTGCTGCGATTGCGTTGTGCCCAAGGGCTTCTTCGCCAAATCCCAATTCACCCAGTTTTGGATTCCCGATCATCAGGTCTCGCCCGATGATCGCCATTTTGACGACGAACTCCAAATTTTTCTCTTTATCTTCTGGGCTGAGTTGTAGTTTGAGTGGGTTTCTGTCTTCGCCAGTGACGCAATATTGTTTTACCCATTTGAGTGCGTTTGTGAATTCTGCGGGGTCAAAGATTTCTTCATCGATCCTGCGGACGAATTCGGTCATGTCTATGGTTTCCACACGCATACCCAGATATGATTCAAAGAAGTCATGATTGACAATTGAGGCAGCAATACCCATCGAAACGCCTCCCATTGCCAGGTAGGATTTCCCACGCATGGTGGCTGTAGCCAGGCCTGCTCGCGCAAACCTCAAGAGTTTTTCTTTCACCTCTGGTGGAATCTCGGTTGAACCAGCTTCCTGGACATCGCGCCCATAGATTCCAAATGCGGGTAGTCCTTTTTGGTTGTGAGCTGCAAGCGTGGCTGCAAGGTACACTGCCCCTGGGCGTTCAGTCCCATTGAACCCCCAGATCGCTTTGGGAATCAATGGGTCCATATCCATGGTCTCAGAACCATAACACCAGCATGGCGTTACGGAGATAGATGCACCAACGCCCGATCTGGCGAACATATCAGCCACCTTAGCATTTTCCGCCACGCCGCCAATGCAGAAGTCCGGAACGACACATTCAACCGGTTGTCCGCTGCCGTGTTTCAAGTTTGAAGTTATTAACTTCTCAACAGCGTGTGCGAGTGCAAGGGTAGGCGCTTCAAGGGACTCACGAATACCTCGTCTGCGACCATCGATGATTGGGCGAACGCCGATTTTAGGAAGAGATCCTATCAACCGTTTTTCCCCTGTCTTGTGTACAGATTGAGTCGCGTCATTCATCATAATGTCCTCCATAAGTCTTAAAAATTTCATTATTCAAATAAGAGTCAGATAATTTCTTCATCATAGAATTTCATGATTCTATTTTTACACAAGAAGACCGAACGATCAGTTTCCCATCAAAAGTCACTCTGCGTGTCGGGATACCTGGATTTGTAATTCTTTCCAACAGCAACCGTGCTGCCGTTGTCCCCATTTCGGTGACTGGCTGCGCGATCACGGTCAATGGGGGGCGCAGAGATGGGGCCCAGGCCATATCATCGAAACCGATTAGGGAGATTTGATCAGGGATCATCAAGCCGCGTTTATGGATCATTTCTAATGCGCCAAGTGTCATTAAATTGTTAGAGATCAGAACAGCAGAAGGGGGATTTGCCAGGTCTAACAATTTTCCCATTGATTCATATCCGCCATTTTGGCGGAAATTGCTTTCCAGGATCAATTCCAAGTGAATTTCGTGACCAGTTGAGATCAATGCCCGTTTGTATCCTTCGTACCTTTCCCGACCGGTACTGAGGTTTTCGGGGCCAGCGATCAATCCGATCCGATGGTGCCCTTCTTCAATGAAATGTGTAATTGCGGTAAATGAAGCTTCCTCATTTGCAAGATTGACCAGGTCGACATCAAGATTAATTGGCTTTCGGTCGACTGCGACCAATGGAATACCTACTGCCTGTAATTTCTTATACTGGCCGCTCTCATCGCCGGTAGATGTGAAAATTACGCCTGAAACACGCTCCGATAGAAAGGTGTTGAGATGCTCGCGTTCGCGTTCCGGGTCCTCACTTGAATTTCCCAGTAACAAGCGGTAGCCCTTTTCGTGCAGCACGTTCTCGATGCCGACGACGAGCGTTGAAAAATATGGGTTTTGAATATCCGAAATTACGACGCCGATGAGTTTATTATCTCTATGTCGCAAACGCCGTGCGGTTTGATCCGGATGATAATCCAGCTCATGGATTGCGTTTTGGACGCGCTTGATTAATTTTTTACTGACTTTATCGCTGCCGCTGATTACACGCGAGACAGTAGCGGTTGAGACACCGGCGAAATCAGCAACATCCTGGATAGTGGCAGGTTTTTTATGTGGTTTTTCCATAGGAACTAATCTTTCTTTTCTACAATTATTTTTGTCTTCCTTCCCGATCTGCATTTATGGATGGAGTTGTGGGGAAGGAAGACAACGAGATTTAGAAACTGTTAAGGAGAGTTAGTCTGGTCGTGGAAGTCTTTCTTCAACAGGGAGGAGATCCGGGAATGGGTTGTGCGGCTCCTCCTGGTACCATTTCGCTCCCTTCGCCATGCCAGTTAGATATAGCGAAAAAAGTACTTTTCTTTTCTTAATCACAACTAAGTTGCACTTTTATATTAATTACAAGGCTGATATCAGCTTATCGCAACATGTCCAGAATTATCATTCATCCTAACAAATCCTTGATGTCAAATCCTTCTTTAGCTATACCCATAGCCTTTAAGTCATTGATATTAATTTCTTCAAAATCCAAACCCATTTCCTTTGCTTTTACATCCCTTTGCAATTTAAGCATGGCCAGTTTTTTAATATCATAGCGTTCCACGCTATCCAAGGGTAGCCTCTCTTCAACGGGTAAAATCGGCTGGAATTCTATATGAGGTTCGGTTTGATACCAATACGCAGTTGAAGAATAATCATCCGACCTGTGATTATCATGTCCGTGTTCAATTGTTACCTTTATGGATTTTGAAAACATGATTGGGTCTTCTATATGATATCGATAATAGGAGAATTTGCCGAAAAAGTTTGGACCTCCTGCTAAGGTAATGCCACTGTACGGAGAACAATACTCCTGGTTAGGCGCCCATGCTGTATTGAAATAATCTTCGGTGCCTGTACCGTGAAGCCGCGGAGGCCACGGTTCATCATCGATAAAGATCATATCGTCTCCTTCGCCATACCAATTGAATTGATTTGTATAGCGCAGGTTATGAATATTCATATTGCAACCCACATAGTGCCCTCTCCCTCTGGCTTCCATAATGATGTAATTATGGTCTCCTGTCAGGTTATAGCCACCCAACATAAAATCTTGATTGGTTTTTCCTGCTTCGTCAATACCTTTTGTTATTTCTCTCCGCCACTGCGCATGGAACCTTAATTCGCTGTCTACCGTATGATCGTATTCCTCGTAATCCACATAAAAATAAAAATATATGTATTCTTCAGACTCGTTATAAATCTCAATGCGGGCTGCTTTGTTATACGGCATCGGAAAATAACAATTGTATCCTTTGCCATTCTGTGGACACATCACAAGTGGCGCTGAAATGATGTTTTTAGATATGCCATGCCCAATACCGAAAAAATCGCCTAATGGCGCTTCCACAGATGGAGATTCTTCATCATCCCAAAACATCCTGATAACTACTTTCCTCTCGAGACATGCATCCAGCTTAGGAATGATCGGATTCGTTGTTATCCATATGTGGGTGATACAACCGGCACCTGCAACGTTGAATATTTCATAGGATGTCTTTGGCTTCAACAAATTAAAATCGAAATTACCTCCTGTCTGGTCATAGCTTGATACCCGCTTTCTTTTCCCTTCCCTTTCAAGATATATCTCTCGCATGGACGTCCCTACGAAACTCATAATGTTGATCTCCTTTTTTCTTTAACTATGATTAGATTCACTTGCATGAGCCGAATCCAACAAATGCTTTTCTTTCTTCGGCAATGGTATAGGTTGCATTAGAGCCTAGGTATCAGTCAACAGTCAAGCCTTTTCACGTCAAACTGAGTCTGAATTCCATGAGCTTTTATGATAAATAACTGACGTAATAAAAAGTAGTGGAAGAACATATGATAATCATCTTATGCAGCCGGAAGCCTAATAATTTCGCCCGGCTGCATAAAAATCTGCTTCGGTTTCACCGTGGCTATACTGAAACATTACGCTCTTCAAGCTCAGCAATAATCTGTTTGTACATTTTCTTATCTATCTTATAAAAACAATACATGACGATGCGGACAATATTAAGTAATACGGGTAAACCGACAAAAGCGATCATAATACCATTGACGGTTTGTGGCGTCTGTACAGCTGCTGCAGCTGTATATCCTGTGACACTTAATACGATGCTGATTAAAAACGCACCTAATCCGGCTGAAATCTGCTGGCATAGCGTAAACGAGGAAAATATTAATCCTTGAGAACGTATGCCGGTTTTCCAATGTCCGTATTCGACAACATCACCGTACATTGGATAGCCTGACATGTTCCCAACCCCTTGCGCCAAGCCATTAATCACAAGAAATATGAATATAAATATCAAGTTTGTAGGATCAATCATCAAAATAACGCTGCCAAGGATTCCAGCAATTGCCAAGTAAATGTTCCCTTTTTTATAATCTGTCCAAGCAAAATATTTCGGACCAAATATCGCACCAATGATCATGCATATGAAAAACGTCATTAACATGATCGTCAAAAACGTATCTGTTAATCCAAGTGCATGCTTTACAAAATAGATCACCAAACCGGACAGGAGTCCCAATCTAAGGCTTCCGACGATATTCAGACCTGTCAACAGAAAAAACGGACCGTTTTTCGCTACTGCTCGCAAAGCTGATCCAAAGGAGCTCTTACTTGTATTTTCTTCAGCATCCTTAAAATGCTCTTTTGTAAAGAAGAAAGTGAGTAAATATCCTACGATTACAAAAATACCTATGATGATGGCAACATTGAAATATCCCGTTCGTTGCACCTGCAATTCATTTTCACCGCTTCCGAGGATATTTACAGCAAGCGGAATGAAACTGACTAATACTCCTCCAATTAAAGCAAAAATCAAGCGGCTACTAGATAATTGTGCACGCTCTTTTCGATTCTTTGTCATTAGTGTCATCATGGCATTGTATGGTACGCCTACAAGCGAATAAAAAATGACAAATAAGATATATAGCGCATACGCATATATTATTTTCCCTGTATCGCTGAAGTCCGGTGTTAAAAATAGAAAACATCCACTAAGTGCCAGAGGGAAAGCGAACCATAGTAAGAACGGTCGCGCTTTCCCTAATTTTGTATTAATTCTGTCCACAACATGTCCAATAAAGGGATCAATGGCCGCATCTATGAAACGTGTGATTAACATGAGCGTACCTGCAGCAATCACCGGTATCATATAAATATCTGTTAAAAAATACAGAAGATAGGTCGAAGTCGTTGACCAAATAATATTTGTGGGCATATCTGCAATCCCGAAAAAGAATTTTTCTTTTCTTGTCAATTGCTTTGATTCCACTGATTCTGTGGTTTCCATAATATCCTTTTCTCCTTTGTGAGGCATCAAATAATTAATTTTGAGATTAATTTTGAATTGGTTTTACAGTGATGTCATAAGTATTGACAAATTCACTGTTGCACTTAATCCTGAAAATTAGGTAAATGAATTGACGTTTCTTTGCTTTTATATAATTTATTAAGGATTTGAGTCATTTCACCATTCTCATAAAAATGAATAGTGATGGGTGATAGGATCTCTTCTCTTCGATTTATTGCAGCTATCAAATATTTTCTCCTTCCTTCTGAGCTGAAGTGAGAGGTATAGGCTTACCCCAAGCTGTTGTGGGGTGGGGTGCGATCTATTTGGGGTAAGCTATTTATCCTCTTATTACAGTGAATAAATCACCAATAAGACACTGATTATTTGTAATCGATTACATATGATTTGATAAAAACTGCTCTTGTTTCATGATAAAACGACGCAATATTTGGTTATGTTAGAGCTGTACTTATATAGATTATGGTAAATAATCACGAAAATTAGATGTAAAAGAACGATTATTATTGTTTCTTTAGGCATTCGTGTGTCTGGAAAGCCATGATCCATCAGGAAGTAAGATGACCGGATCAAGCTGTTTGCTGTTAAAAACACATCTTTGCCAAATGCACAATCCAAATTAATATAACTTGTAAACGATTACAGGATAAATTTACAATAAGAATAAAAATTTGTCAAGGGCTGGAATGTATGGAATTTTAGAAAAAGGAAGGAATGACTATCAATAATGTGAAATTAGCTCTCATTTACGGAAGTAATGAATTGATTTAGGATAGTTCTAAGCAATTGTTGCGTTTGGTATTCTCCCAGAATGACCGAGGGAATCTGCTTTTCAAGATATAGCGAGATGAATCCATGCACCATACTCCAGATGCTGATGGCGATCAAATTTGAATCACCCCGTTTGAGTATCCCTGCACGTTGATTATTTTCAATCACGTCAACGATCAACCCAAAATTCTGATGGCTGATCTTCACAAAATCGGGATAATCATGTTCACGTTCGATGATGCTGGAGAAGATGATCTTGAATAGTCCTGTATCATGCATGGCAAATGAAACGTAGGCCCATGCGACCTCATAGAGCTGCACGTTGGGTTCTTTCTGATGGCATTCTGCGATCTGTGATACTTTTTCATAGAACTGCTGTAATCCCCTGGTGGAGATGGCGGCGATCAATGCCTGCTTGTCTTTGAAGTGTGCATAAGGCGCAGAATGGCTGACGCCTGCTTCTTGAGCAGCGCTGCGCAAGCTGAGGCCGCGTATCCCTTTCTGCTTGAGGATATTTATCCCCGCATCAATCAAGGCATTCTTTAAATCGCCATGATGGTATTGATCACTTTTCATATGTATAGGATACTAAATAATCTTGACACCGTCAAGATTATTTTTTATAATGATGAGAGAATTCAAATTGAAAGGATGCTTATGGATCCCTATTTTGATGCCAAACAATTAATTCTATCGACCTCACAAGACTTGGTAAACAAAGGATACCTTATTGCTACAGGGGGGAACCTGTCGGCAAGAGTAAAAGGGGAGGATGCGCTTGCTATCACACCTTCAAGTATGGATTACCTCACAATGAAACTTGAGGACGTTTGTATCCTTGATCTCAAAGCTCAGAAAATTGATGGTGAGCGTACTCCCTCCGTCGAATCATCCATGCACGCGGCGATCTTTTCTGTCCGGCCGGATGTGCAAGCGATCATTCATACCCATCAGGTGTTTTCAAGCACCCTGGCTATCATCAATCTTCCCATTCCTTGCATGTATGATGAGCAGGCTTTCTTCCTGGGTAAGAAGGTGAAGGTCATTCCGTACGCGCCATCCGGGACGGGGATGCTGCGCAATAAGATTGCCAAACACGTGCAGGACCATGCCAATGCATACCTCATGAAAAACCACGGTGCACTTGTATTCGGGACGGATATGGCTCGTGCGGTTATGAATGTTCAATTGCTGGATAAATGCGCGACAGCCTATCTCTTGGCACTCTGTACAGGACACCGTGTGTCAAAAATACCGGCATTTGTTCAGGAGATAGCCTTCAAGAAGCTCCGCAGTGCTCAGAAGAAGTTCGCAAAAGATCAAGAATAGGAGGAAATGTGGCGGAACAACCACAACAGTACGGCATTTCAAAATACCCCGATGTGGATCTGATCTATACACAATTGGATAACCTGATCAAACAACCCTTGCGACCAATAAGACGAGATAAGCTGGCAGAGGTGTTGGCGTATTTTGATAAGAAATGCACACGGTCCCATGCTCTGACAGATGAAGCAAAAAAGATCATTCCTGGGGGCGTGCAGCATAATCTGGCATTCAATTATCCATTTCCTATAGCCATTGAAAAAGTGGAAGGTGCATACCTCTGGGATGCGGATGGCAACCGCTATATTGATTTCCTTCAGGCGGGTGGACCGACGGTTTTGGGCAGCAATTACAAACCTGTCCGGGATAAAGTGTTCGATATGCTGGATCATTGTGGTCCGGTGACAGGATTGTTCCATAAGTATGAACTCAAATTAGCCCAACTGATCCAGCGTTATATGCCCTCGATAGAAATGTTCCGGATGCTTGGAACGGGGACAGAATCCGTCATGGCGGCCATACGTGCAGCCCGCACGTTCACTGGAAAGAAGAAGATCATCAAAGCTGGCGGAGCTTATCACGGCTGGTCTGATTCGATGGTCTATGGCCTCCATGTACCTGGCACGCGCCGGCTGGAAGCGAAAGGGATACCAGCGAGGGCTACAGCAAACACGGTGGAGTTTTATCCCACAGACCTGAAAATGCTAAAACGCAAATTGATTGCTAACCTGGCAAAGGGCGGCACAGCTGCAGTCATCGTCGAGCCTGTGGGGCCAGAGTCGGGCACACGGCCGGTCCCGTTTGACTATAACCGGAAAGTACGAGCGTTGTGTGATGAGTTTAAAGCCTTGTTGATCTTTGATGAAGTTGTAACTGGGTTCCGCCTGGGGATGGGCGGCGCACAGGGCTATTTTGGTGTCAAACCCGACCTGACGATCTTCGGCAAATGTGTCACCGGCGGTTTCCCGATGGCGGGTGGAGTCGGCGGCCGCGCTGAAATCATTCAGCGTTTTGCCCCCGGGATTGGCGGGACTGGAGAGCGTGCTTATATCGGAGGGACGCTTTCTGCCAACCCACTTTCATGTGTGGCTGGCTATTATGCCCTGCTTGAGATGGAGCGTACCAATGCGCCGGTCATTGCCGGAAGAGCGGGCGATAGGCTTACTGCAGGCCTGCAAAAGATCATCCGGAAGTTAGGACTTCCCTTTGTCGTATATAATCAGGGTTCCATATGTCATTTGGAGACATCCGGCGTGATGCTGCTGGATTTCCGCAAGCCATTAAAACTCCTCAAAGAATTGAAACCCCGTAAGCATATGATGGAAGAAATGGGCGCAGCTTATATGGCAAATGGGCTGGTCACCCTTGCAGGCAGCCGAATGTACACATCCATGGCGGATACAGATGATGTAATCGATGATGCCCTGGAAAGATTTGAAGCTGTTTTGGAGGGTGTTGAGGGTCTCTAATCAAAAAGGAAAAATCCATGTCATCTGAACCAGCAATTCTTGCGGTTGATCTCGGTACTTCCTCTATGAAAGTGGCAACTATCACGGTCAGCGGTGCAGTCCTGGCCTGGGAATCCGTGCCACTTCGGTTGATCGTCACGCCTGATGGCGGAACGGAACAATCCCCGGAGGAGTGGTGGCAGGCTTTCCTCTCCGCCAGTCAGACGCTGCTTCAAAGACAGGGGGAAGCTGAAAGGATTACCGCCGTGTGTTGTTCAACCCAGGGTGAAGGCACAGTCCCGGTCGATAGTGAGGGGAATGCCTTGATGAACTGCATCCTGTGGATGGATATGCGGGGTGCTTCGGCACTGAAAAAGCAGTTCAAAGGGATGATCAACCTCAACGGGGCGGGTTTGCGGAATACACTTCGCTGGGTCCGTCTCACAGGTGGAATGCCGTCGATGACTGGGAAAGACCCTGCAGCACATATGCTCTTCATCCAGGATAATTACCCTGACGTATACGATCGGACGTTTAAGTTCTTGAATGTTTTGGATTTTATGAATCTGAGGTTGACGGGACGTTTTTCAGCGACCTATGACTCGATCCTGACCTCCTGGGTAACGAATAATCGTGATCCCGATGATATTCATTATGACAAAGGCCTGATCAGGGACAGTGGCATCTCGTTGGATAAATTCCCTGAGATCGTCCCATGTACACAGGTAATTGGAAATCTAAAGCCCGAGGTCGCACAGCAGCTTGGCTTGTCTCAGGATGTTAAGGTGGTTGCCGGTGCGATCGATAATACAGCTGCAGCGATAGGTTCGGGCGCGGTGCAGGATAATGCGATGCATCTTTATATCGGAACCTCGTCCTGGATGGCTGCGCATGTGCCCTATAAGAAAACAGAGATCACCAGCAGCCTGGCTTCAGTCCCATGTGCTGTCCCGGGAAGATATTTGCTGACTGCACTCCAGGCGACCGCTGGTGGGAACCTGACATTTTTAAGGGATAATATCCTGTATCATAAGGATGAGCTTCTCCATGAAGAGCAAGTCCCGGACATATTCAAGGTTCTGGATATCATCGCAGCACGGACTCCTGCAGGAAGTCATAAAGTGATTTACACACCCTGGATATGGGGAGAGCGAGCACCCGTTGAAGACCGCACCCTCAGGGCGGGATTATTTAATCTCTCGCTGAATAATAATCGTGAGGATATTATTCGTGCCTTTCTTGAGGGAATCGCATTCAACACACGTTGGCTGCTGCAGCCTGTGGAAAAATTCCTCCATCAAACAGTCCCCAGCTTCAATATTATCGGTGGTGGTGCCCAATCAGATGTTTGGTGCCAAATCTTCGCGGATGTATTAAACCGTGAGATCAAGCAAATCCAGGACCCTGTGTATGCCAATGCCAGGGGTGCTGCCTGGATCGGCGCTGTCGGTATGGGAAAGATCAGTTTCGATGATATCCCCGATCTTGTGCAGGTAAAACAGGGCTTTACCCCCGATCTTCAAAACAGATCACTCTATGACGAACGGTTCAAGATCTTCACACAGATCTATCGTCAAATGCATAAACTTTATCGGACTTTGAATTCATAACTCTGGAAAGGAAAACCAGATGAGCGAACAGTCCACATATAAGCTTTATCCTTATCGTTGGGTCGTATTAGCGGTTTTCATGCTCGTGAACATTACCATACAGATCCTTTGGATTGCATATGCGCCTATCACGGTCCTGGCGACCGAATTTTACGGCGTATCGGACTCACACATCGGATGGCTATCAATGGTGTTCATGATCGCCTATATCCCACTTTCAATTCCCGTCTCTTGGGGAATTGATACCTATGGATTCAGGTGGATGGTCAGCATCGGTTCTGTGCTCATGGCTGTGTTTGGTTTGGTGCGCGGCATTGCTGGAGATAACTATACGCTGGCGTTGATCAGCACGATTGGGATCGCAATAGCACAGCCTTTCCTCCTCAACGCGTGGACGAAGGTGCCTGCCCAGTGGTTCGACGTCAAGGAACGGGCAACTGCGGTTGGCCTGGTGACGCTGGCCAGCCTGGTGGGGACTGCTTTGGGCATGGTGCTGACACCGGAACTAGCTAAAACAATGTCTATCGATCGCATCCAGCTTCTGTATGGGGTCATTACTACCGTATCGGCGATACTGTTCTTGATTCTGGCCCGGGAAAAGCCAGACACGCCGCCATGCGCACCCGGCGATGCCGTGCGTTCGTTAATGCTGGATGGTCTGAAACATGCACTCAGCGTTCCCAAATTTTGGATTTATCTTTTTATCTCGTTTGTGGGTTTGGGGTTGTTCAACGGCATCACCACCTGGGTGGAACCGATCATCCGGTTGCGCGGCTTCACGCCTGATGATGCGGGGACGCTGGGTGCGCTGATGCTGGGTGGGGGACTGGTTGGCGCAGTAGTCATGCCGATCTTCTCGGATAAAGCACATAAACGCCAGATATTTATCCTGATTGGGTTTGCTCTGGCGATCCCGGGCTTGATCGGTGTCACCTTTGCCTCCTCAACCTGGCTGTTGTTCCTTTCAGCTTTCCTGATGGGTTTCTTCCTGGTCAGTGCCAATCCAATAGGGATGCAGTATGCAGCCGAGATTACTTACCCAACCCCAGAGGGTACGTCAAATGGGCTGATTCAGTTATTTGGGCAGGCTTCGGTTATCTTTGTGAACGTCATGGATGTTATGAAGACGCCTGAGGGATCATTTACGCTTTCACTCCTACTGATGGTTGGTCTTCTGGTGCTCAGTTCGATCCTGATCCTGTTCATGAAAGACCCTGAAAAAGCAGAAAAGTAAGGAAACGAATCCTTCAAATAAAAAAGCGGTTTTCATTTCGGAGAATGATGAGGACACAGCGCGTGTGGAAACACGCGCTGTTTGCATCTGTGACCGAGCTGAAGTAATCAGTTCACATTACGATCTTGGTAGCTGCTTTTTGAGACCAGAGATGGAAAGGTTGAGTCATCCTGATGAGCGCTTCCCGGTGCGTGAATAATATGCGAAAAGAACCTTATTTGGCATTTCGTATCCCTTTCAGTTTTTTTAAATTTAACAACTCAAAACTTATCTTAACGCCTGAAGCATACGCCAGGTCAAGGTTTGGATAGAAATACAAGGATAAAATCGTAAAAAATATGCTGGGTATAGTATCTGAGAATATATGCTCGTTATTAATCTTAAGAATCTAGAATAGAACATTGAATATATTAATAACAAGATTATAATTATGAAAGATGTTCGTTCTAATTTTTGAATCATAATAACCAGGAGATAAAGAATATGAAAGATAAAGCATATTACGATCAGGTATTAACACGATTGTATGAAGAGGAACGACATCAATTGAAGTCTTTTGAGGAAATCAATGAGGACATCCCGGATGAGTTCATTGAAATGTTCATGACTTCTGACCAGAGAGCAGGTGTTCAAGCACCACCTCTGGAAAAGGCAATCCCGGAGGAAGCGACCACGATTGATTTACCATCCATTGATAAGATCTCACTCGGCGAAATGCCCCTGATACAGGTATTCAAGAAACGCCGGAGTCACAGACGGTTCACCGAGGAATACCTGTCGCTTGAAGAATTGACATTTCTTTGCTGGTCGGTCGCTGGTGTGCATCAGGTCGGACCTACTGAAGTCTGGTCAAAGCGCACTTCACCATCGGGCGGTGCACGTCATCCTTTTGAGACCTATCTTGTAGTTCAGCGTGTGCAGGGATTGGAGCCGGGAATTTACCGGTATTCTGGTCTGAACCAAAAATTGGTCCTGGTCAAATCTGGGGATGATTATTGTCAATATTTGGGAGAGAAGGCTATGCAGAAGTTTGTTGAAGAAAGTGCTGTGGTTTTCATCTGGACAGTCGTCCCGTATCGGAATGAGTGGCGATATATGTACACTTCTGCCCGGGAAATGGCAATGGACATCGGACACTATTGTGAGAACTTGTATCTTGCAGCAGAATCTATCGGCGCGGGGACGTGTGGGGTGGCAAGCTACCGCCAGAAGGTCGTGGATGGGTTATTAGGTGTGGATGGGGAGGATGAGTTCACGCTATATATTGCTCCAGTAGGTAAGATCAAGGAGTGAGGCCGAAAGGAAATCAATCTGGATTAATTTCATGATATTTAAATTACTACACATCTTTAATAAAAGATCACTCAATTAAGTGATCTTTTCGTATCATTTTTTGTTTTCAAATGAACAATTTATCAGAGCACAGTCTCGGGGTCCACTTCGCGTCCTTCACGGGCAGAGATCTGCGCAGCTAATGTCATTTGCAGAACGGCTTTGCCCGTCGGTCCATCCAGTTTGGGCTCGCCGCCGTGCTGGATGACCCCGATCATATGCCGGGTGGTATCGATGAAACTGTCTGCCCAGGTGACGCCTTCAACGGGGATCGGCTGGGTTTTCCCATCCTTGAACAGCACCAGTTCCGGGATGCCCAGGGCGTTGGTGGTATAGCGGTTGATGAACAGGATACCCTTCTCGCCGACGACCTCAACTCGATCATCATCGGAATAATACTTGGAATCCATGACGATGCCTGGGGTATGGGCGATGTCGAATACGCCGTAGGCGCGTTTACGCTTGAACTGGAACATGATCGTTGCTGGTGCGTCCACGAAAAACCCGGGAGCAACGGAGGTCTTATCGATCCAGGCGGATACTCTTTTAGCCTGTCCCATCAGGTCGTAAGCGATGGAGAACAGGTGGTAGCCGTGGTCAAAGACCAGTTCGCCGCCCCCGCTTTTATTCTCATTAAAGCGCCACACCCACGCATCCAACGGGATATCCCATCCTTTGGGAGAGTGGCCCGTGTTGATGTGCATGCGCAGCATGATCGGGCTACCGATCTCACCGGCATCCAGCATGGTTTTCGCTTTTCTGGCAGGGGCATATTGGGCGAAATTCTCATAGACCCGCAGGAGTACGCCGGCTTTATCAGCTGCATGGATCATTTCATCCGCTTCAGCCGCGGTGAGTGCCATTGGTTTCTGGACGGAAATATGCTTCCCGGCCTGCGCTGCCTGGACGGTCATCGGCTTATGCAGGTGATGGGGAACCAGAAGCTCCACCAGGTCGATCTCAGGGTTAGCAAGCAGTTCAGTATAATCCGTATAGACTTCAGCCGCTCCCCAGTCCTTTGCTTTCTGCTTTGCACGCTTGCGGTTGGTATCGCACACGGCAATGATCCTGGCATCTTCATTGTCGCGGTAACCCAGCTCATGCATGTCGGAGATCCGCCCGCAGCCAACAATTCCTACACCGATCGGTTTCATTCGTTTTCTTCCTTCTCTTCCGCATCCATTATTTCAAGTTTGCGACGGAGCTCATTATGTTTCTTCCGGGTAAGCGGATACAGGAACAGCAGCGGCAGGGTGACCAGGATGGCGATCCCCGGGATCGGCCCAAAGAACAGACGGATACCCAGGAGGGAGCGTGCTGTCTGGGCGACATTCGCCTCATAACCAAAACCGGTCAGCACCCAACCGACACCAGCAATCGCCAGCGCTTCGGAGAGTTTGGTTGAAAGACCCCACACGCCGTAATACATACCGCTGCGGAATTCACCGGTCTTGACACGGTCGTAATCTGCCACATCTGCAATCATCGCCCAGGGGAAGATCCACTGTGAACCAAAGCCGATGCCTGCCAGGACGGCGATGGGGTAGATCAGGGCGGTACGATGGTGGGGGAGAAAGAAAGTGAGGCCGACAGCAATGGCACCAATGGCTGCACCGATGGCATAACTGGGACCCTTATCGAGTTTCTCGCTGAGTTTCTTCCAAAACGGCAGGGAGATGGTCACACAGATCAGCATCAATCCCATGACAAGGGATGTTTCACTTGCCATTTCAAGCTGGTATTCGAGGAAGTACGCCATCAGGGTTTTGATCAACGCAAATGAAATATTGATGCCCAGATAGGCACCGCATAGGATCAGGAATGGTTTGTTTGTGAAGGTCGCTTTGAGACAATCCTTTATTTTGATTTTCGGTTTCGATTTTTGGACCTTATTGCGCTCTTTGATCCCTGCTGCTGAGATAATTAGTACAACTGCACAGATTGCACCATAAAGGATGCCTATGAATCCCCAACCGCTGCGTTCGAGTGCAAACAAACCCACAATAACGGGCGTGAGTGCAACGCCCACAAGGTAGGCGGGGACGGCTATGACCATGCGGAAAGAGGTCAGCGCGCTGCGTTCATCGTAATCGTCCGTCAACTCGGATGTTAGAGCATAATAGGGCACGTTCGTCAGCGTCCAGACTGTGTCGAAGAGGATGAATGTCAGGGCGATCCATGTGAAGGTCGCCGCCCGTGAAGCGCCCGGCGGGACGAACCACAGCAGGGCGATACTGATCGCCAGCGGGATTGCGCCAAAAAACATGAACACACGCCGTTTACCGATCTTCGAATTTGTTCTGTCTGCAAGCCACCCGAACAGCGGGTCGTTGATCGCGTCCCAGAACTTCCCGATCAGGAGTGCGTTTCCTGCCAGGGATGGAAGGATCAGCGCACCATCTGTATAGAATTTCATCAAATAGAACTGGATCGCAGAATTGATGATCGCATTGCCTATGTCGCCGATCCCATAGAAAAATTTGGTCATGAAGTTTATTTTTTTTCCGGATTCCCCCTTGTGCTGCTTTTCCTTTTTTAGTTTCGTTGTCTTCATCTGTTCATCTCCATTTGATTAGGGCTTTTTTCAAAGCTGAATCCGGCAGATTGTCCACGCCCAGCTTCGTATAGATACCGGGATAAGCCAATGCCGGTTTGACAACTGATTCGGGTAAACCAAGCAGGATATCGACCATACTCCTGTGCGTGACTTCAGAAACTTTCATGAGTGTCTGGCGAGATTCACGTTGGGAAACCTGTCGGTGGGCGGGGTATCCTATCCCAGATTCAACGCTGAATAAGGTATCAAAGAGCATCTTCAGGTTGACATTCGAAGCCCAGCCGTAACCCTGGTTGAGCATCAGCGATATGCAGTTCCCGCCGTTGATCTGGGTGAACAGCCAGGCGTCCAGAGGCGTGAGGATGTGCCCGCAGAACACACCCGGGTACTGCATCACCGAGTTCAGGTATCCCTGGCCGGTACCGCAGCCTCCGACGACAAAATCGGCTGCGCCGGTGTTCAGGAACAGCGCTGCTAAGAGTCCGGTGTGGATATAGGTCAATTCTGGTTGAGCGCCGCCGGCTGTCATTCCTGCATTGATCAGCGTGTGCCCGCGTCCATCCAGGGCTGCCATGATATCCGCATTGCGATCTGCTGCGCTGGTTTCATTGAGTATGGCAATTATCATTATGATTTCCTTCCTTCCAAAAAGGCTTCTCCTTTATTTGCGATGTCCTCTACAGATAATCCGTAGGCATCCAGCAATGAGTCCGGGTCAGGTCCGGTGCGGGCGAAGATATCCTGAATGCCGATCCGGTGCATCCGGGTGGGCTGGTGTTCTGCAAGTGTTTCTGCGACAGCACTTCCCAATCCGCCGATAACATTGTGTTCCTCGACGGTGAGGACCGCCCCGGTCTCGGCCGCCGACTGGCAGACCAGGTCATTATCCAATGGCTTGATGGTATGAATCTCAACAACCCTGGCGTTGATCCCTTTCTCAATAAGAATTTCGGCTGCTTGCATGCTCCTGCCGACCATCGCACCACAGGCAATGATTGCCAGGTCATTTCCATCCCGGCGCAAGATACCCTTACCGATCTGCAGGGGTGCCCCAGCCTCGTGTACGGGGATGGTAGCCGATCGGTTCAGCCGCAGCGCGACCGGTCCGTCGAATTCGGCGACCAGGGGCACTAAATCGCCGGCTTCAGCCCCATCTGCCGGAACGATGACAGTCATTTCGGGCAGCGACCGGAAGAAAGCGATATCTGCAATCGAATAATGCGTGGGACCGTCCTTATAATCCGACATGCCCCCATAACTTGCGGCGATCTTGACGTTCGTGCGCGCATAACAGACATTCGTCCGGATCGCTTCGATTGCCCTCAAGGCCAGCAGCGCAGAGAAGCCGTTGATGAACGGAATCATCCCACCCAGGGCGAACCCAACCCCCACATCTACCATACAGGGTTCCGCAATACCGATGTTGTAAAACCGGTCAGGGTAGGTTTTCGCAAAAAAATTCGAAAGGGTAGAGGAGGCTGTGTCCACATCCAGGACGACAATCCTGGAATTGACTGCTCCATAAGCTTCGAGTGCTCGTCCGTAACTTTCGCGCATGGAGAGGTTATTCATCACTCACCTCC
>Ga0272443_10002417_pt1 | contig 23953 bp, 21 predicted proteins | sample SSMAcet12_FD_193581 | JGI IMG/M metagenome (GOLD analysis project Ga0272443, IMG submission 193581) | Marine sediment archaeal communities from Little Sippewissett salt marsh, Falmouth, MA, United States - SSM-Acet-12 | ecosystem: Environmental > Aquatic > Marine > Wetlands > Sediment ...
TGTCATCTTGAGTAGATAAAGGGTTTGACCCTGTTACCCATACTTCAGCTCCAAGATCCCCAATTAGTCTACCCAGATTTGCCGTTTTGGCTTCAAGATGACAACAAACAACCACTTTTGAACCTTTAAAAGGTTTTTCATCAATGTATTTCTCTTTAATTTCTTGAAGGACATCCATATATTGCCATGCCCATTCCATTTTTTTAACACCCAATTCAACACTTTTATTCATTATTTCACCTCTCCTATTTTCTAATTGCTTTGAAAGAACCTGATTTTGCAAAAGTACCGCTACTGGAGGCAACACCCTGCATATTATTTGAATCTTTTAATGTAGCATCAAAGGATATGACCCCGTTATGGAATGATTTCCCTTGGAATTTAATCTCTCTTTCGTTTAAAACGGTGATCGGATATTTTTCATCAGAAAAAGTCCCGTGCCACACAACAACGTAAGAACCATTTTCAAGATTTATATCCATATCAAAACTCTCGTCAAAAATTCCAATCGTAAATGAAATTTTCCAAGATCCAGTTATATCATACAGTAAACTTGGTTGAGGTGAAGGGCCTGGCTGAGGTTGATTGAGCCATTCCCAAGTACCGTTGTTATTCAGCACAACTCTTCTGCCATCATCTGTTGTAGCCATTATGGCGGAAAAAGCAATTGTAACCATCACTACCAAAATCATTAAAATGATTCTTTTTTTCATACACACACCCTCCCATAAATAATTGATAAGACAATTTTATCATATGTTTTGTTCTGTTAAAGTTACTATAATTTTTCTAATCGTAGACATCCACAATATTTGAATAACTAATCTCCTGTATTTGTTCATCTATAAGTCTTTCAAGTTTGTGACCATTTTCTTTGAGTACCGTTAAAAAGTTATCATAAATCTTCTTCTTTGATTTCTGTAAATCAACTTCTAATTTTTGCTTTGCTTTTTTTATCAACCTTTTTCTTGATACGTATAAAATTTTTAGAACCCATTTCGGGATAAGGATTTTTTTAAATTTTTCTTCTGTAGGTTTCTTTAATCCCATAGCTGAAGCAACTACTATAACGATCCCCCCTATAAATCCTCCTAACCAACCCAAAGGTCCTGAAGCAAGCAAAGCGATTCCCCCACCACCAAGGATTGTCCCTGATAATAAGCCAATGATTACTGAGGAAATAGCTGTTATCATATTAAATATCATATCATTTAATGGATTTATATCATTAGCGGTCTCTGTCAATTGATTACTAAGAAGGTTGTTTTTGTTTAAGAGTTCGTAGCTAATTAAAGAACGATTGAACCATCTGCTCAATTCTTTTTTGGTTATTTTATCTATTTGAAAATTGATTTCTCTTAGAAAACCCTCGTTTAAACTTTTCAATTCCGGTTTTCTATCAGAAAAAGCACTTCTCATCCGATTTTCTAAATCTATGATGGTTCCGCCTTCCTTTAAAAACTTCATAATGACTTCTTCTACAACCGAGGAAAAAATTGAGTAAACCGTTTGAGTATATTGATTTAAGGCGTCTTTAAAAAGTTTTTTATAAGAATCTTCCAATCTCTTTTCTAATTCATCTTTGTTTGCTCTTAACTCCGATCTGACTCTTTTTTCATATAGCTTTGCTGAATAAGATAATCCCAATCCTCTACTAATTGTTGATTCGGGATCAGATGATGCCAAAATTCTGGTATAAGGAAATGCCTGCTCTATCATATCAACAAAAAATTTCCACCGACTGCTTCCACCTGTAAGAATGATCAAAGAGATTGTATCAGGTCTTATATCAAACTCTTTTTGTCCCCTCATCACTTCGGAATGTATGATATTTGGTAAATGAAATTGTTCTTCAATTTCTAATCTTTTTAAAGCATCAGATCCTTTTAAATCATGTTTTAATTCATCACTCATTCGATACATTGCCATTTTTTCATAAAGATAATCAAAATTCGGAATGGATAGCGTTCCATAGGCATGTTGTCCAAATACGATGTTTTCACTCATTTGAGTATGTTCGGATGTGGCATGTAAGATAGAGTATTTTTCTTTTAGTGTTTTAAACAAAACGGTGCGAAGATAACCACTCAGCCCTTCTCTTTCAATCAGCGATTTTACCCCTTTATTCTGTTGAAGAAATAAATTATAAAATAAATCATCGAAGAGTACGCCGCCAATCACAGGTGATCCCCAAACTTTTTGGATTTTAAAGTTTTTAATATAGGCTAGGTCAAGTGTACCCCCACCAAAATCAATCACCAATACACCGCCTCGTCCGTCTTCTTTGGTGATATCCTTTCTGACAATATGATAATACAGAGCACCCAATGGTTCCTCAATCAAAACAGGTGACCTGCCAGTTATCTTGGAAAGTATGGCGATCATCTTTTCAGAATGTGTTTCATGAGTTTTAGAAGGCACACCGCATGCCATCTCCGTATTGTTAGTAAAATTTTTAATATCAAAGATTTTCTGCTTATCAAGATTAGCGAATAAAGTTCCCAAAAACAACTCTGTCTCTGTTTCAGCCCGTTTATTAAAAGAAAGCCTTTGTTTAAAGCCCGTTCCTAATGTGTATTTACGCCTCTGAGAACGACTCATGGAATGCCATTCCTCAATGGCCGGTTGCCCGAAACCCAATACTTCAAAATTTCTTTCATCATATAAAATCACGGAGGGTACAGAGGCGTTGGATTCAATTTTAACATCATCAACAATGGGAACCGCTTCAGCTGCTGTTGAAATACTCATATGGGTATTTGAGGTTCCAAAATCAAGCCCAAATATATGTCTAATGTTCTGATCCAAATCATTTTTCATTTTTTTACCTTTTTAACCTTCCCTTTAAAAACACATCTTCCTTCATCATCCACCCATGCATCGTAAATCAGCTCTACCCAATCTCCTTCATTAATGATACCAAAACTGTCAAAATATTCAGCATCTGAAAGAACATATTGAAAGGTTTGTTCTTTTTCTTTCTCACGAATGCCCATTGCATGTAAACTATTCAAGAAACTTGAAATTGATGATAAAGCCGCTTCTTTATCTTCTTGATTTTCCGCATACTTCATTTGCTGTATAGAAGGCATCAGTTTTTTACTTTGTTGGATAAATAAGCCCTGATTGCCATTTTGCATGTACTCTGAATCCTCAAAAGGAATTTTTTCAGGTAAGAGCACTATCATCTGGTGAATAAAAGCATGCACTTCGTACAATAAAATTGCCAACTGTCCTTCCAACACCTTTTTTGTTTCTTCTTCATCCATAACTTTTTTTGGTTTAAACAGATGAAGAGTCCAAAAAGTCAAAACCGTAAGTAGAGCCAACCAAACCCATTGAATAAAAGATATCTTAGGTTTAAGAATAAACTTATTTTTAAGTCCAGTAAAAACTGCTCCAATTGTAATAAATGCCAAACCCGCAACGGAAGCCCATTTAATCATTTTAGTAATGAAGGGATGACGAATAGCCTTTGAAAACAAATAAACAAAAAAGGCAGCACCGAATGGCATGCCTATTATCGGGGCGTATAAAGGGTCTTTAAAAAATGTTCCCAGAATATAAAAAAAGATGATTCCAAAAAGAACCGCTCCAAGAAATGCTGGAATTAAAAGCCTTTCATAAGCTGTAAATTCTACTCTCATTTTAGGAATATAAAATGAGGGTAATCCTTGGATTTTTTTATTGATTTGTGAAGTCAAGGCATATCTTACACGTTCTTTAGTCTCTTCATCAGAATCTTTCATCTCATTGTTGATCATTTCAGGAATAAGCTTGTTATTGATGACTTTTTGAGTCTTTATTAATAAAACAGAAGAAAGATCATCCATATGTTTAAAATCAATATCTGATAAAATAGATGATTGACTTTCATTAATGAGTTGATGATCGAATTTCTCTTCAACCAACATGAATAACACCTCTTTGGATTTTAAGCCAGTAAAAACCATAAGGGGCAACTTTTAAAGTTTCATCATAATCATTTTCAGTTAATAAATCCTTGTAATGATGGTTTTCATCAATTTGAAAAAGATTAACAAGTTGTGATTCTTCTGAAAGATTGACAATGATCAAAATTTCTTCATCTTCATAACTTCTCTTAAGGATGAACAACTTGGGATTTTCGATTATACACTTTTGCTTTGCTTTGTAGGAAAGGGATTTTTGTGTATTTCTAATTTCCAACATTTTCTTAAGATAATTAAAGATTTGAAACCGTCTTGAAAATTTGTCTGATAAGGCTTTAGAGATTCTCTCAAAATCGATTTTTTCTCTGTTAATCGCCCGATTATGACCATGTTGTTGAATACCTTCTTCCCAATTTTTTGAGCCTATAAGGCTGTGAATGTATATCCCGGGTATTCCCTTGAGAGTAATTGCAATGGCATACGCCCCTAAAAACTTCCTGATATTATATTCCTCGGGATGAGAACGATCTGATAATGCGTCATAATAATTAATATTCATTTCATACGGTATTTCCGTTCCATCTGCGTCTCGTTTATACGATACCCTCCCGTTATTTTTTTTGCATTTTTGAATCAAACATTCTACCTCTTCCGGTTTAATTAATCCTTTTAAGGGCATTAAACCAACTCCATCATGTGAAGCCAGAAAATTAAAGTAAGTTGCCTCCATTCCGGGATCTTCAAGATTCTTTATCCAATGATTTAATGTACTGGAAGATTGCTGCATATAAGCATGTAAAACTAGCGGTGGTAGAGAGAAGTTGTATACCATATGGGCTTCATTTTCTCCTTCTCCAAAATAACTGATGTTTTCAGAATGAGGTACATTAGTTTCAGTAATCAACAACGCATTTTTATTTAAAGTGTCCAAAATAGATCGAAATAATCTTACAATTTCATGGGTTTGGGGCAAATGAATACAGTTTGTCTCCGTCTCTTTCCAGAGATAACCAATAGCATCCAATCTGATTAAACTGGCTCCCTTTTGGATATACAAAAGAAGAATATCGATGATTTTTAGCAGCAGTTTTGGATTTTTATAATTTAGATCGATCTGATCTGAAGAAAATGTGGTCCATACTTTCTTTTTGCCATTCTTTGTCTCAAAACTTGTTAACAAAGGAGTCGCCCTTGGTCTGGTTACTTGGGTAAGTCCAGCCTCATTCTCTACTGTAATAAAAAAATCTTCGTAATTCTCTTTTGAATTCAAGAACGCTTGAAACCAATCACTTTTTTGGGATATGTGATTAATAACTGCATCAAACATCAAATGATAATGTAAGGAAAGTTCTTTAATACCTTCCCAATTACCACACTTTGGATTGACTTTTTCATAATCGATGACGGAAAAACCATCATCGGACGAATAAGGAAAAAAAGGTAGGATGTGAATTGCATTGAATGCAGAACCGCAGTGTCTTAAAAGGAACTCAGTTAAAACACTCAGAGGAGATCCTTCTCCCCTGAGTGTATCTGCATAAGTAATCAATATTCCACTGATATTTTCTAATTTTGTTCTAAAAGAGTGTTTATGCTTCTCATTAAACAGATCAATTTTCCTTTTAATAGCTTGGTAAAGATCATCAGCATCGTTATGATATACTTTTTCAAGACTTCTATGGATGGCTTCATTATTATTCATTTTCATCACCAAAGAGATTATAACAGAAATCTCTTGGTGTGAACATATCTTAAAATTTCAAATGAATCCAATCACTCAATGATACAATAACCTCTTGATCAACAAATCCGGGATTATTATATTCATCGGTCCAATGAAAAACGCCTTCTTCAGTTTTCATAAATAAATGGTTAAGTGCCGGGAATGAACGGAATGTAAAGTTGTCGTATTCTCCATATTTTTCTTTGAAAGGTAAGTAATCACCTTCCATTGTAGCTTGAAAGTCTTCTTCTCCTTGAATAATTAAAACCGGTTTGTTATATTTAGCCAGATCTTCCAGAGGATTGTATTGATCTAAGTCATAATAATATTTAGCAGTCATTCCGGACTGAATTGGATAATCTTCTGGAAGTTCGTGGTTTAGAATCATACCAAAAAATTTTTCAACTTGTTCCATTTGTTCATCGGATATTCCTAAATAATCCTTGACATATTTGTTCTGATCTAGACTAATCTGAGCCAATCTTCTTATACCCGGTGCTAATAAGATTATTCCGTCCACTATTGCAGAATCAGCTGCAATCTTCGGCACAACGGTTCCTCCAAGACTGTGACCAGCCAAGATAATAAATTCTACCTTTTCAAGTTTTTTAGCAAATGAGACAGCTAAGTTGATATCTTCAACATATTCAAAATCCACTAAGTTCTCTATCTGATCAGACACCTCATTAATTTTAGCTCCATATTGAGCTGCTCGTTTGTTATATCTCATCACAGCTATTCCAGAAGAAGCTAAACCTTCTGCAATATCTTTATATGGCGTATTGGGACCAACAGTTCCATCCTTATCAGTTGGACCGGAACCACCCACAATAATAACAATGGGGTAACTGTCTTTGTTCAGTGGCAACGTCAATATACCATCCAATTCCCAGCCCTCTTTTCCAAATTGAACAGGCATTTCTTCAAAAGTACTTTTATCCACATAAGATAATTTTTTTCTTGGATCGGGGGCGGGGGCAGCATAAAATCCTGCTATTTGCAAATCTTGACCCACTGTAACAGTGAATTTGATATATCCTTTTGTCGTTTTCATGATTCTAATGTAGGTTTTATATTCCCCTTGTTCCACAAGTTCAGTACTGTATGTTGATTCCGGTTTTCCATACTGACTGACGATAATATTTGCAGATTGCTCCATTGCCTGAATGCCAAAAGCTTTCGTGATCTGTTCGTTTTGAAATCCGACTGCCTTTTGATAATTTCCACTTAAAAAAGCAGCGAGATATTCTTCAAAAACCAAAGAACTCTCATCACTAGCAAACACAAAAAATGTTGTTAAAAACAAAATAAAACAAATAATCACTTTAACTTTCATCTTTTCTCCCTCCTTAAATGTTTAGTGTATTATAACAGATAGTACAGCGCTTGTCAATCATTCCATTGTTCAATCCGTCATAAAACTGGGGAAATCAAGCTAAAATATGATAAAATGTTTCTTGAGTATTATTGAAGGAGTCGTGATTTGAAAACACTTAACAAGTATATTTGGAGGAATGGAATATCCCCATTTTTTTTGGGGTTTTTTGGATTCATCATATTCGTTAGTGTCAATCTGCTGTATTTTCTTTCATTAAATATCATTGATTACGGCATACCCCCTTGGAGATTATTTCAGCTCCTTTATTTCTTTTTACCTGAACTGAGTGCCGAAGCAATCCCTGTTGGGGTTTTATTATCAATTTTTTGGATACTCTCTCAGATGTCAACAAAAAATGAGTTAATGGCTTTACAGGTACACGGTATATCTTTTAAGACTGTAGTGATACCATTTTTAATCTTCGGATTTATGTTGAGCATCTTCACTTTTTTATTGAACGACTTCCTTATACCGGAATTCAATGCTCAAAAAGAAGAAGAACTTTCTGATTTTATGTCAGAAAATATCGGGTATTCCACGATATCAAATAAATTTCTTCCCATTACCGGTAATAAGTATTTTTACGTCAAACAGCCAATAAATAATGAAACACTTGATGACGTTATCGTTTATGAAATCGAACAATCATCTGTTAAAACGATATTCGCGGACGAACTTAGAAAACAGGTCAATAAAGATAGTTGGACAATGATAGATGGACAAGTTGTAAATTTGGATGATGAAAGAGGACTTACTTTAAACGTTGACTTTGATGAAACAGAATTTGAAGAATTATCAGAGGAATTATCCGATTCCTTAAAAGATGCAATGAGCATTTTCTCTGAAGTCAATATATATGGTCAGCAAGATAACAATGAACAAAATTCCTTTAAATATTCCACATCATCGGAATTATTCCACATGTTGAACCAGATCGAGAAAAAAGAAAGGGCATTTTTAGAATTGAACTCAAGACTGGCAAAATCTTTGAGTCCATTCATCATTGCGTTACTCGGAACCTCTATTTGTCTTGTTTCGAACATTAAAAGCAAATCATGGAGTATTGTTTTAAGTTTTCTTTTAATCGGTGTCTTTAAATCTGGAGAAATTTTTATGCAAAGTGTAGCTTTGCATAACGTATCCTCACATTCTAACACCAGATATCAATTGAATCCTTCTCTGGCTGTATGGACTCCTGATTTGATTTTTCTGTTTTTAGGCCTGTTATTATTTGTCTTATTAGATTCCAAAATCATGTATTTGATAAAAGAAAGATTTGTCAGAAAATAAGAACGGAGGAAAAATTACTTGAGTATCTTAAAAAGATACATTTTTAAATCCTCAATATTACCTTTTATTATTGGTTTCGGGGGCTTTTTGCTTTATGCTAACGTTTTTATCTTAATAGAAGTATCATCTGAAATCATACGAAATGATCTGTCCTTTTGGAAAATGTTCCCATTTATTCTTTATCAAATTCCAAGATATATCCCACAAGCCATTCCAGTTGGTGTTTTGTTATCAATCTTTTGGTTACTTTCAAAATTAGAGTCAAACAATGAAATCATTGCATTACAAGTACACGGGGTAAAATTAAAGCGTATTGTAACCCCTTTTTTGATTTTAGGTATTCTTTTATCCGTTTTTACTTTCTTTTTGAAGGAATTTGTGGTACCACAAATTTACAGAAATCGCCAGGCAGAAATTTATCTCTCCTCAGGCATCGATAAATTCCTTTTGCTTGAAGATGATCGTTATCTGTTTATGAAAAGGGTTTATGCAAACCGAAGAGAATTAAACGGTGTTTTTATATACGATATCAACAATGAATCAAACAAAATGGATATCTTTTATGCTGATGAAATAACCTTTGATGAAGAAACTGATGAATGGAATCTGTCAAAAATGAAAGTATACAGTACGCTGGAAGATTCAAAAATGATTCAAAGACCCATCACAAATCAACAGAAACAAATGATACTTGATGATATTAATTATTACTTTTTACTGACCAATAAAAATATGTACAACATGACTTCTCAGGAATTACTATTCATCATTCAGGAGAATAAAAGAAGGGGTGTCAATAACAGAGAAAGTTTTACTTTTGAAGTGGAATTGCATACACGCTATGCTCAATCCTTAGGTCCACTTGTAATCGCAATATTGGGAGTTCCCCTCTCGCTTGCACTCAACATTAAAAGTAAGGCTTGGAGTGTCATATTCACTTTTTTGCTGATTGCACTATACCAGGGTTCTACACAATGGATGGCCGCTATGGGACGTGCTGACCTTTGGAGCCCTTGGCATATTAACCCCATTCTAGCCACTTGGGGACCTGATTTATTGTTTGTTTTTATCGGAGCGGTTTTCTATTTGCTTCTTGATACGCAAGTTTTATATGCTTTTAAGGAATGGATTTCTAAATTTTCAGGTTAAATTTAAAATGAAGAAATGAACGTTTTTAGGGTAGGATTATTGATTGAGTAGGTTATAAAATTCTTGCTCATTAATTATTTTTACATCCAATTGTTTAGCCTTTTCCAATTTTGAACCTGGATTTTCACCACAAAGTAAATAATCCGTATTCTTGGACACTGCACTCGCAGTCTTGCCTCCATAGGATTCAATCTTCTCTTTAATCTCTGTTCGTGTTAATGTTTGAAGTTCACCTGTGATAACAAACTTCAAACCCTTAAGACTTGTTCCTTTTTGTATTTGTTGTTCTTCCGTAAGTCCGACACGTGCATCTTTGAGTTTACTTATGATTGTTTTAATTCTGTCATTGGCAAAAAAACGTACGATTCCCCTGGCCATTTCCTCTCCGACTCCATCTATTGCTTTCAAATCGTCACTATTTACTTTTAAAATTTTATCCAGTGAATGAAATGTGGTGGAAATTTCTTTTGCTGTTTTTTTACCCACATTTGGAATCCCCAAACCCGTCAGGAGATGATGCAATTGTTTTTGTTTACTTTTTTCTATTTCTTCAATTAAATTATTCGCAGATTTTTGACCCATTCTATCCAAAGCGATTAATTGTTCTTCACTTATAAAATAAATATCAGCGATATCTTCAATCAGTTCTCTCTCAACCAATTGATCAATCAATTTTTCTCCTAATCCTTCTATATTCATTGCCTCTCTGGATGAAAAAGTTTGCAAAGCACGTTTCACTTTTGCGGGACAAACAGGATTCAAACATCTTATAGCAACTTCATCGCTCTTAGTCTTTCCAACATTACCACCACAAACAGGACACTCCTTTGGAGGTAAAATTTCTTCTTCAAAGCCATTTCGTTTTTCCTTAACCACACTTACAACTTGGGGTATGATCTCTCCTGCTTTTTCGATGATTACTTTATCCTTTATCCTGATATCTTTTTCTTCTATATTGTCGATGTTGTGAAGATTGGCATTCTTTACCGTCGTTCCGGCAAGATTAACAGCTTTAAGATGGGCAACAGGCGTTATCACACCTGTTCTACCCACACTCCAAGAAATTGACTCAAGGGTTGTTTCCTTTTGTTCTGCTGGAAACTTGAAAGCAATAGCCCATCTAGGACTATGTGATGTGCTCCCCAACTCTTTCTGTACATCAAGCTCATCCACTTTCACTACCAATCCGTCAATATCAAAATTTAGCTCATGCCTTTTTTCAGTCCATGTTTGCCAAAAATCAATAACATCGTTAATTGTTCCCACACTATCATAATGATTTTCTACTACAAAACCTAATGATTGAAGTTTGTTGAGCATCTGAGTTTGTGTTTTTATTCCAAATTTCTCAGGCTCAATAATTGAATAGGTAAATGAACTAATCCCACGTTTTCTAACTTCTATTGTATTTAATTGTCGAAAAGTACCAGCTGTTGCATTTCGAGGATTGGCAAATACTTCTAACCCATTTTCTTCTCTGACTTTGTTAACATGGGCGAAGACATCTTCAGGCATATATACTTCTCCTCTAACTTCAATATCTAAAGATTCATTCAATACCTTTGGTATCCCCTTAGTCTGCTTTAAATGCTCAGTAATATCTTCACCAATTACTCCATTACCTCTGGAAATTCCCTTGTGGAATTTTCCATTAAGGTATCTTGCAGCAAAAGAGACGCCATCAATCTTAAGTTCAACACAATAATTAAAATTTTCTCGTGTATTTTTTTTAATTCTTGCTGAAAACGCATAGATATCCTCTTCGTTGTAAGTATTATCAAGAGATAACATAGGTTGGGAATGTTCGATCCTTTGAAAATCTTTTAAAATCTTTGAACCAACATTCTGTGTTGGAGAATCTTTTGAAAAGAACTCAGGATATTCCTTCTCCAGCTCAACAAGATCTTGGTACATTTTATCGTATTCATGATCACTGATCTTAGGAGAAGCCAATAGATAATAATTGTAATCATGTTTTTCAATTTCTTTTCTTAAATATTCTATTCGTTGTTTGGCTTTTTCTTCCGATTTAGTCATAACTTCCCTTTAAACACTTTAATTGTTTTAACAGGGTCATTAGATTTGAAGATAGCACTTCCTGCTATAATGATATCTGCCCCTGCCTGAACAACCTTTTGAACATTATCAATATTAATTCCACCATCAACCGCTATCAACATATGAGGGTTTTTTTTATTTTTTAATTCCATCAATTCATGGATACGGCGAAGAGAATTTTCTATAAAACGTTGTCCTCCAAATCCCGGATTAACACTCATTACTAAAACACCATCAAGATATTCGACAATATCATTAAGTAAGTGAATGGGTGTGTGAGGGTTCAAGGAAACAAAGGCTTTCATTCCTAAAGATTGGATATGATTAATCGTACGATTCAAATGGTGACATACTTCATAATGTACTGATAAAATATCAGCCCCCGCTTCGGCAAATTTATCAATATATTGATCCGGATTTGTTATCATCAAATGAACATCAAGTGGGATGTTGAATTTTGATTGAATGGCTTTTACAATTGGAAGTCCGATGGTAATGTTTGGTACAAAATGACCATCCATCACATCAATGTGCAGCATGTCAGCATTCTCTAATATTGTTTCAATGCTTTTTTCAAGGTTTAGAAAATCTGCTGAAAGTATGGACGGTGAGACTTTAATCATAACTCCTCCATTCAAAAACAATATGGGAGCTCTGATACATCATCGCCCCCATGTTTAATTTCTATTTGTCTTAGTTTAGATCTTCATCCTCATCATCGTCGATAATATCTTCTTCGTCTGCTGATCCACCCATTTCTTCAAAGATAAAATTCACAGCATCTTCAACACAGGTGATTTTGTCAGTATCATCTTCGTCTATCCTAATCCCAAATTCATCTTCAATAGCCATGACAAAATCAACCAAATCTAATGAATCTGCACCAAAATCATCAACAAAAGTGGATTCGAGTTTTACATCGTCACTTTCAAGATTAAATTTTTCCATCAGCATCTTTTTTAAATGCTTAAAAATCTCATTCTTTGTCATATATATCACCCCGATTTGTTTTTAATTCCTGGAATTATAACACAGGTAGCTTATTTTGTAAAAAACAATTACAGGCCGCCTTTTGGTATAACACAAATGAATTCTAACTCTTCACTCTCGGATGTGTTGATGAATTGATGTTCAATATTCTCAGGTACAAAAACGGCATGGCCTTCAGAAATATTAATAAAAGATTCACCAAGAAGGACCTTTCCGGTACCACGCAAGATAAATACTTCATGTTCCCAAGGATGTGCATGTTTAGGAGAATAACCATTGCCGGCAACCGTAAACACTCTAAGAATAAAATTAGGCGCGCCTTCTTTTTCGCCAATCACAACCCGTTTCTTGACCCCTTTAATCTCTTGCGTATTGATAATTTCAGGATGAATATCTCTCCACTTGATGACCTTTCCTTCTTTCATCTCTCATTCCTCCTGTAATTTCGTCTTGTTGAACCATTTTTGGATCTGCTTTGAGGTTCGATAACAACAAATCTATACGGCTCTAATCCCTTAGAATAGCTCCTAACACCATTCATTTTTTTTATGGTTTCATGAACAATTCTTCGTTCAAACGAAAACATCGGATCAAGTTCGATTCTCTCTCCTTGATATTTTGCTTTTTTGGCATTTTGAAAAGCTATTTTCTCAATAATTTCTTTTCTTCTGTCTTTGTAATCGCCGACTTCCAACAAAACTACGGCTTTCACATCGGTTATTCTATTGACATAAATATTGGCTATATGCTGTAAAGCGCTGATTGTCTTACCATGTTTACCGATAATTCTTCCCATTTCTTCTCCGAAAAGATTAATATAAATCTTCCCATTTCTGATCTTATATTTAATTTTGAGATCATGACTGTTTCCGTTAGAGAAATTTAGAATACTTGTAATATAATCACAAACTTTTCGGGCAAAAAAATCAGTTTTCATGATTATTTTTAATTGTGCATCCCTAGAACCTATCTTTAAGAAACCTTTGGAACCGGGATCTAAAACTTCATACTCATACTCGTTCTCATTTAAACCCCATTTATTTTCTGCTTCTTCCAATGCCATTTCTATTGTTCTACCTGTTATCTCGAGTTCTTTCATCAACGACACCTCATCGTTTTTTCAAACTGGAGAAAAATTCTTTTGCGGATAAACCATGGATATCGTTTTTCTTGTAAGCATAATAAGTAACAACAAACTGGTAGAGTGTTGATGTTACCCAGTAAAGTTGCAATCCAGTAGGTAACATAATAAACAAGAATGGGAATAAGGCACCCATTAGTACGCCTTGCATGGCCATCTTGGAATCCGAAGTTGTAATTAAGCTGTTAAAGAATCCAATAACTGCTGATATTAAAACAAGTGGTATATTTTGAAGGAACCCACCTACTGAAAGGTCCTGCCAAATGAGAAATCCTGGGCTGTAAATAAAAAGTTCAGATTCATATCGAATAACAGCAAACAGCAAGAAAAAGAAAGGCATCTGTATAAGCATGGGCAAACACCCTCCAGCCAGACTAACTTTTTTCTCTTTGTAGAACTTCATTAAAGTTTCTTGTTTTTTCTGTTTGTCTTCAATCTTCATGATCTTTTGATATTCAGGATCATCTTCCAATTTCTTTCTGTCAATCATTGATTTTGTCTGTAGATGGAACAAAGGATACATTAATGTTCTGATAATTAAAGTGAATAAAATAATCGCCCAGCCATAATTACCGGTCACACTTTTAAGCCAGTCAATTAAACCAACAAAGAGATAAAAAATTGGATCGTACCAGCTGGAAGCCCCAGGATAACTATTTACTACCCTTGAAATCCAGACATTTTCTTCAGGAAAAGCTCTGTTGATAAAAGTCATTTTTTTTGCAGGACCAAGATAACCAAAAACTTTTAATCCGTTATAGGTTACTGTTACTGTATTTGCCTCATCTGAACCATCTATTTTGAAAAATGAAGACCCTTGTCCGGCTAATTTCCAAATTGCCAAAGCCTTTGTTTTTTCATAATAATTTGTCATGATAGTTCCGTCATCTTTGACATCATCCTCTGATACAAATCCCACTCTTGGAAAAGTAACTTTCAGATTTTGAGGTATCTCTCCGTTCACATCTAAATTTATCTGGTACAATGGGCCAAATACAATTGTAATGTTTTTTTGAAAACTTCCATAATTAAACGTTACAACGACATCCTGATTAAATTCTTCGGTTTTGTTTTGAAAATCGGTAACTTCTTTGCCGTTGACTGTTATTTGTGAAGGATATACCGGACTGGCGTCCAATGTAGTATAAAAACCGTCATTATCATTTCTATAAATGAGCTTTTGATTTTCCATTGTTAATGTAACTTCATTTAAAACACCTTGCTGGGCGTCAAAAACATAGTGTGCAATTCTTGATTTAACACTTAGCATACCATCCAGATAGGTAACATCAATTTCATTATTCGCGAAAATTGAAGTACATAATATAAACGAAAGTAGTATTAAAATTAGAAACGGGACCTTATTTAATTTCATCGATTTTTCCTCCTCTTTTGATTCGAATGTTTGTTGGGACTGGATCGTAACCTCCCTTTCCAAATGGGTTACATCGAATAATCCTCCAGATGCTTAAAACTGTTCCCAAAAAAAAACCATGCCTTTCATAGGCTGTCAAGGCATAGGTTGAACATGTGGGATAAAATCTACAAGTTGGAGTTCGTTTCATAGGAGATAAACATTTTTTATACAACTTTATGATCAAAATCATCAATTTAGTTGGTAATTTAAACAAGTCCTTTGAACAACTCCTCCAATTCAGTGGCAATTTCACTGTATTGTAATCCCTCAAATTTTTTTGATAATCTCTTTCTCGGTAAAACAAAGACATCAGTTCCTTTGGGAAATCTCACTTTGTTTAATCTGAAATATTCACGGCAATACCTTTTCAATCTATTCCTTGTAACTGCATTGCCAAATTTTCTTTTTACACTAATACCAAATCTTCTTTGATCGGTACGATTTCTCTTGAAAAAAGCAATAAAATCTTCAGTTTGAATTATTTCTCCCGTTTGAACGATGTCTTTGATCTCTAAATTTAACCTCAATCTTTCAACTTTAGAAAAAGAATAATTACTCAGAGTGCTAGTCGCTTCCTTCCTTTTCTTCTTCTGTTAGCCAAAATTCTTCTACCGCTGCTGGTTTTTTTTCTTGCTAAAAAACCGTGTGTGTTCCTTCTCTTCCTACGTGACGGCTGATACGTTCTTTTCATAACCTGCCACCTCCTTATATGTTTTCATAAAATTCGCTAAATTATATCCATTTGACCCGTCAAATGTCAAGTCAAATTTTATTTTTTTACCTCTTCGAGAAAAAAAGAAGAATCTTTAACAAAATTCAAGGTATTTTTTTGCTAAAAAATGCTATGATTATTTTGCTGAATTGAGGGGTTCTATTTTTATAAAGCTCTGAGACTACTACAATTCTTTCTCAAGGGTGGTACATATAAAGACGAATGTGACTGACAAAGAGAAAGAGTTCTTCCAGTTATTGCAAAAGAATATTCATCCAAATCATTGGGATATGTGGTTCGGTTCACTCAGTATTTCTGGTATAAAAGATGATGATCATCTTATAACTTTTGCTGTGGAAAATCTCTTTCTGAAAGAAAGACTAAAAAATAAATATGGAAAAATAATCGAACAAACTGTTCACGATTATTTTGGTAAAGACTATTCTTATCGGTTGGAATTTTCTGCTTTGGATTTAAACAAACACCTAAATAACGAGAATAAAAAGAACAGCGGAGAGCGTCTCATAAAGAGAAAACCCGTTGCATTATCAAATCTAAACAAGAATTATACTTTTGACCGATTCATTCCAGGTGGCGGAAACTTGTTCGCATACAATAGTGCAGTAGAAGTTTCAAGAAATCCGGGTCAATTTAATCCAATGTTTATTTACGGAGAAGTAGGATTAGGAAAAACACATCTTCTCCAAGCTATTGCTCACGAAATAATGAAAGAAAAACCGCAGTTACGAGTTTTATACATTACATCAGAAGAATTTATGAACAATCTTATTTTTTGTATAAAAACCAATACGACTGAAAAATTCAGGGAAAGATTCAGACAAAATATTGATGTTTTACTCATTGATGATATTCAATTCCTTATTGGAAAAAAAGGTATTCAAAATGAGCTGTTTCATACATTTAATTCACTCTATGATTCGGGAAAACAAATTGCTTTTTGTGGAGACAGAAATCCTAATGATCTTGGAACGTTCCACAACCGTCTTATTTCACGATTTCAAATGGGGCTGGTTGTTGAAACACTTTCACCAGATGTCGCCACCAGAAAACGAATCATTGAGAATTTTTTGGAAAATGAAGGAATCGCTTTACCCAATAATGCTGTTGAATACCTGGCAGAAAATTCTTCCAACAATATCAGAGAAATAATCGGGTTTCTCATAAAAATCATCATGGCTAATAAATTACAAAATAAACCTGTTGATCTATTAACCATAAAACTCATTTTAAACGAGATGATACCTTCAACAGAAGGAACAAACAAAAAACCATCACCAAAGGAAAAATTATTTCGCTCTGTAGAAAAAGCCTTTGGTATAGATAAGGAAACACTTATCTCAAAAACAAGAAAAAAGCCAGTTAGCGAAATAAGAATGCTGGCAATGTATTTGGCTGTTCATACGATGAAAGAATCTGTTACAGGTATTGCTGACTGGTTTGAAAAAACACACTCCTCTGTAAATTATTCGGTTAACAAAATTGATACAATGATAAAAAAAGATAACCAAAGAATCATCCAGCTATTAGATCGTCTAAAGGATCAGTTCAATTCGTCAGGAACCGATCATTTAGCAATAAATGCCTAATTAATAGGATGTACAAACCACCATCTCCTCATTTGTAAGAATGGCGAGATGGTTTTGATTTTTTACAACTTTTATCAGTGAACCATTTATTGAAATGAGAGGTTTTCCATTTTGATAAAGAATATTGCCCGATTGCGTAAATTCTTTTTGCGGTGCTTCAATATCGGTTTTTCTAACATCCGTGGACTTGCTTTTAAAATAATAATCAATGTAGCCTTGATAGCCTTCAAGTCCTATTCTAATTTTATCTTCTGTTTTTTCAAGAAAATCAATCCTGATGACTTCCGGAATCCTTATGTCGAAAAAGCCTCTGTACCCAAGTTCAGTATTGATTAATATTACCCTTGAATAGGGATCTAATATGCAAATATGATAATCAGTAATTATTAATTGATCAGCCAAAAAATTAACCTTTCTTGTCCACTGACGAGTCCATGAATCAAAATTAACACAAACCACTTTTTTATCAGATGTAAAAAGCCATAATGAATCCTGAGCCTTTACTGCATTAATAATTGAACTATCTGAATGAAATAGTGTATCGGATTCTAGATTAGTAATCTTATTTCCGCTAACCAAATAGTTCCCATCAAACCATACGACTTTCGATTGTATCCCTTTAACAATATCATTATCAATATTGATCAGAATTGATTTGCCCAATTTTGTCAAAATAACTTGTCTCGCTTCAAAAAAAATATTAGTAAATACTTCTGTAAGTTTCATCCGATTAAGAACTGTACCGGGTACTTCAACTAAAACAATATCTTTCGAGAATTGTTGCGATGAACTTAGTTCAATCATTTCTTCATGATTTCTATAGCCCTTTTCTTCAACAATTATTTGGTATTTTCCAGGCACGAGCTCTACTTTTTTGAATGTTGAACGAAAAGAATCAACAACGTTCCCATCCTTAAGTATGCGAATCTGTGCGGATACATTTACTTTAATGGTCAATTCTGCTTCTTTTATTTTATCAAGAGAAAAAACCATATCGGTTTTGAGATAAATGTACTGGGATTGATCAGCATATTTTATCTCATGAACACCTTCGTCTAAAGCTATTTGAATAGGGGCGTGAAATTTTTCCCCATCAATAAATAGAGTCTGGTTGTTTTTGGTTTCAACACTTAACAAATATTGTTTTTGAGATAAATCCAAGAAAGAAACGGGGTAAAAAGGTACATCGAATTCTAAGGTTCGATTTTCTGTAGTAATTTTTAACTTTTCATCATATATCTTTACAACAGAATAATGCGGTCCCTTATAAAGTACCTCCCCGTTGATTTGAAAAAAAGGATCTGTTTGTATGAGTATTAATTTCGGTAGGCTTCTAGAATAATCGCCTAATACTTTTTGAAAAAAAATTTCTAATTGAGTGATATTGTTTTCTGAGAAGATCATTAGGGAATCCATATTATTAATTGCCATTGAATCATAAACCATTTCAATATAAAGAAAACGATCTTGTAACCGTTCTGTTTTAATAAAAAGTTTTTTACCTTTTCCCATTAAAAAGCCTAGGTTTTGCAGTACCGTTTCAATCTCATCTAAAACAATTTCTTCCCCTTCATATTCTAAACTAATCATGGGTTGGAGCTCCCACCATTCTTTAATTGAAAATTGTTTTCCAAAAGCCTGAATCTCATATTCACCCAAGGTTATCTCATCCGAAATATCATGATTTGTCAATCTGTATCCCTCAACAATTTCTGCGCTAAATCCCACAATTATTGTACAAAGAAACAAGAAAAATAGAACCTGTTTTTTCATCAGATTACACCTCTATGTCGAACGAAATTGTATAATATCGTCCAGGTTCCAGAAAAAACCTTAAACCCTATCAAGAAGTTAAAAAGTAACGCATTCCCCCCCGAAAAAAAAGTTCCGGGTGTAGCCTGAGGAAAAAAATTAGAAAAACCGGCACTTGAAAGCATTAGCCCAATGATCCCTGAAATAGGAATAAAAAACATTATCGACTGTTCAATTTCATGAATGTTCATACTGTTTAAATTGTCTTCTATCCTTTTTAGGTCCTTCGATCCACTTAAAACCAAAAGTCCTGTACCAGCTACAACGCCACCAACAAAACCCCCTCCAGGTCCAATATGACCAGAAAAAACGATATATATGGAAAATATAAGAGAAAGAGTAAAAATAAAATTACCGGAAATTTCCATTCTCAAATCAACTTCTTCAGAATGAATCGTAATCATTTTTGAAGGTTTTCTTAGCTTGCTATCAGGAAGTTTCTCCAGGACCATGTTTACACCAAATGCAGCAACAAAAAAAACAATAACTTCAAAAATCGTATCATAAAACCGATAATCAAGATAAATGGCACTGATTAAATTCAGTGAAGTATTTGTTTCAAGAGGATTGACTAAATAAGGGTTATCATATTTTTCAAAATCGTTGTATGAAATATAAAAAAACACAACTACCCCAAAAAACATTATTAAAATTAATACCAATATGGAAGTCCATTTCATCCGATAAATCTCCTCACCATCTCTTGAAATTCTCCGGAGTTTTTAATTTCTTTGATATATTGCCTAAGGTCTTCCGCTAATTCAGGTCTATGATGTTCAATTAAAAAAAGATATTGGGATTCTTTTACATATTGAAATTCATCTGAACTTCTTTCATGTTCCAATATTTCTTTTTTCATTCTTACAAGATCAAAGTCCATTGATTTGGTGTCCTTAAAGATCTTTGTCTCTAAAATAGAAACTTTCAGCCATTTTCTTTCATCAAGAAGCATTTTTTCTGTATCGTAGATTCCCCCTAATATGATATCAGTTTCCTTTCTATTGATCTCCTTTGAATCCAGAATTGAAAAATCTGCAGAAAGATTTTGTTCGAACAAAAAGGATTTTAATAGTTCATATTCAAAACCTGATAGCTGCTCAGCGTTTTTCCCAAATATCATATAAGGTGTGTCAATATATTTAACGCGAACTGTTCCGGTTTTTTTAATTGCGATTAAAAAAACAAAGGTAGTGAACCCTGCTCCTAAAGCAAGAGAAGCAAAAGAAACATCCGGAGCTCCCATAAATAAGTAAGCTCCGGATGTAATCGTTCCAAATAGTCCAAAATACAAGATGGATGTTTTCAGATTTTTCTCTATTAGTAATGCTATTGACAATATTAAGGCGAATAACCAAAAAATAGCTGAAAACATCTTCTCCCCTTTATTTGATTACAAATACTGCTTGAGAATCTCCTTCATTGTTGACACCTGTTTCAGAATAAATTGCTGAAGGATATGCCATTCCCATCAGTTTAGTCAAAACGTCTGCAATATCTACAAATAACATGCCATAATAATTGTCGACCGTTTTAAATTCTTTACTCATATTGCTGAACATCTGATTTGAAGCAATAGGAGTTGCTTGTGCTAATTTTTCTTGAATATTTTCAGGTTTAATCGTTGTAATCATCATTTTATCTTGACTTAATACTAAATATGGATCAAATTCGCCTGTTCCAAATTCCTCCATATAAGGGTCAGTTTCTGCCAAGTCTTCCATTTCACCGGAAAGTTTCATATACTTCATCCCGTTTGAACTTTGCAACTGTTCTCCGGACGTAAGAATTAACTGTTCTATATATGCAGCATCAGAAGTTCCCATATCAGCATACATATCAATAGCCATTTCCCCGGTTTCAGTCATAGATACATCAAGACTCATTCGCATATCTCCTGTCCAGCTTTCGATCAATGTAATAATCATATCCATTGCTTCAGTGGGGATTTCTTCTCCACTCATTTTTACAGCTTGTGACATAACGTTTCTAATAACAGGATCCAACATTGCCCAAAGTTGATTCATATTTCTTAAAGACATAGCCCCTCTGACAAATCCCGGAATATTCAACTTTTCAATTATTGCTGATTGGGTGTTTCCCAAGTTGATCGCCATATTTTTAAAGTCTTGATCTTTATAATTGTATTGATTGAAAGACTCTAAAACAAGACCATTTTTAACATAACCCTTTGTCCAACCGTATTCCATCTCAACCTTTTCACTTAAATCAAAATCAAGATCCATTCCAGATGCTTTTCTAACAGCATCCATCATTTTTCCATTGTCCATTTTCCCATTATAGAAAATCATCCAGTTATCTTCTTGATACAAATTAGCAAAAACGGAATTTGACATTATGTTGTTTGCTTTTGCCTTCATGGCAACATCCATTGATTCCTGATCCATTGTAATTAAGAGATATCCATTATCTTCAGCAATAATAACTGGTCCATTAGCTCCAAATTGTAATTCCATTTGGAGTAATTTCCCCATTGTTTCAAGAACATCCTTTGGGTTTGCAGTTGGTTTTAAAATCAAACCAAAATTAAGATCTTCAATTGCTTCCATAACAGTTCCAAGAGATGCCATAGGATCCATCGCCATCATCTGTTCAGGATCTGACATATCATTCATTTCAGCGAGAACATCGTAATTGATTTCACCACGTACAAATAAACCAATGTCACCCTGTAACAAAGCCCAAATATTTTCTGGCTTAAATTCAGGGTCAGCATACTTCATACTTTCTACTTGCTGAGACAACATACCTTCTAATCCCATATCTCTAAGCAAAAAACCAAAAATCGTTTGTTCCTTTAGCTTTGCATAATTCTCGGGATTGTTAACTGATGTGAATGCAAAAGCAGAATCTGCAGGAATATAATCTGTTACATCAGCAAACTGAACAGTTACAAAAGCCAATAAAACTAATAAACACAAAAAAACTTTTTTCATGTTGCACCTCCAATTTTAAATTACCCTTTTAGTTAATGAAATAAAAATATCCTCTAAAGTTGGTTCGTTTATTCTGATATTTTCTATTGTTGAAAAAGTTGCTAATAAAAGTTGCTGTAATTCTTTGACTTTATCATTTCCATCGATAGTAATGACGTAATTTTTATTGTCTTCATGCTGTACATCTCTCACCCAATCAATCAATTTGAGTTTTTTTAAATTCTCTTTGTTTTCAATTAACCCTGATACGAAAACCTTTATATCATCCTTTTTTTTCAATTCTTCTGATTTAAGGTTTAAAATACTATCAATTGCAATCAATTTACCTTTGTCAATGATTGCAACCCTTTTACAAATCTCTTCCACAGACCACATAACATGGGTTGTTAGTAGCACGGTGGTTCCGTTTTCATTAATTTCAAGAATAAAATCTCTTACTACTTGACGAGATTTTGGATCTAAACCATTGGTGGGTTCATCTAAAATCAGAAGTTGTGGATCATGTAAGATTCCTCTGCAAATATTGATCTTTTGTGCCATACCTGATGAAAAATTCTTAATCTTTTCATTTCGCCATTCCCACATGTCAAATTTCTTAAGAAGTAATTCGATGATGTTTTTTGCCTTTTTTTTACTAATACCATAAAGACTGGCAGCATTCAATAAATTCTCATAGGCACTCAAATGTTGGTATAAAATGATAGAAGCAGGAACATAACCGATTATCTCTCTTATTCTCTTTCTTTTCTTTGTGATATCCTTTCCAAATAGTTTCACCGATCCACTATCCGGATCAAGTATTGTTGTTAAGATTCTAACCAAGGTTGTCTTACCAGCTCCATTTGGCCCCAGCAGTCCAAAAATCTCCCCTTGGTTAAAAACAAAGGAAACACTATCTAACGCTTGAATTCTCCCGAAACTTTTACTGATATTCTTTATTTCAACAGCTGTTGTGTTACCCAATGCAATCACCTGTACTAACTGTTTTGTTTTTTTAAATCTCCCAGGGAGCCTGCTCCTGCAATTTCGATGCGCTGACTTTCTTTTTTTATCTTTTCTTCAGCTTCTTCCATAATTTTTTTATATTGTTCATATTCAGCTTTAATAGCGGACATATCTCCATCAAACCAATTCATGATACTCTCGGTTAATCCTTCTACCGTGTTGTAATCCACATTATCCGCTGAACCCAAGTATTTCATAATATTCAACTGCTTTCTCACCGCTGATCTAATGTCGTCTTTTTTTATTATATCTTGATCAGCTAAGGCACTTCCAATAATATTCATTCTAAACCGAAGGTCTTCCACAGATGCGCTTAACCCTTCTAATCTTGAAATTAGCATATTCATCAATTCTTCTAAAGACATATCCACTTTGTTTACCCCTCCAAAAAAAATTATATGGTATTTTTTAACAACAGGTGATAAAATCTCCTCCTGAACACTCGCAACAGCAATCAAGACACCATAAAGTACCACATACCTGACAACATGTCTCCGCATCCGTTCTGGCATGTCCGGCTCTTCTGGAAAAGAAATAACCGTTTACAGTTTGTCTGTAAGCTGCCTGATATTCCTGATTTTCAGGATCAAGCCTAAGCGCCTTTTCAAAATAAACCCTTCCTTGATTATAATTACCCGACGAGATTTCAATTACACCCATCAAGTAAAACCATTCAGCATCTCTCACAGTCAAATCATTTAATATATTTTTGGCTTCAGTAAATCTTCCGGCTTGAATTAACCTTCTAATATAAGAATAATCATAATTTGATGAAGCATTTCCGGAACTCCTGCTGTTCGTATTTT
>Ga0272443_10002418_pt1 | contig 23941 bp, 24 predicted proteins | sample SSMAcet12_FD_193581 | JGI IMG/M metagenome (GOLD analysis project Ga0272443, IMG submission 193581) | Marine sediment archaeal communities from Little Sippewissett salt marsh, Falmouth, MA, United States - SSM-Acet-12 | ecosystem: Environmental > Aquatic > Marine > Wetlands > Sediment ...
GTTGCTAATTGTACACCTTTATTCATAGCATTATAAATGCCCGTATCCTTCTCTGAAACTATATGTGTAATCTTCTCACTATACCTATTAACAATATTCATTGTTCTATCAGTAGACTCTCCATCTACAACTATATATTCAATATTTTCATACTTCTGATTCAGTATAGACAGTATTGTCTCTTCTACAGAGTCTTCAACGTTAAACATTACTGTAATAATCGTTATTTTTGGTTTAAACATAATAGATAATACACTATTTCTTTCTAGCAACTACATATAAAGTAGGTTTTAACCATATTGGGAATTTATCTATATTAATAAAATTAAATATTTTTAAACCCAATTTACCAAAATGATAAGCAACTTTTGATCTAATCCAATCCGAATCCTGATTAATATTAAAGAATGTACATATAAAACCATTCTTTATTAACCTTCTCTTTATTTGCCAATAAGTGTGCAGGGAGCAATGATCTCCAGGCTTTTTATAATCGAAATTCTTATATGTAACTAGACAAAAAGGCTCATCTGTCAATCTATTAGGAATTCCAAAACAATACTCTCCATCGCCTTTTAACACTCTTCTAACCTCCTGTAGATGAGAATCTGTATTAGGGATATGTTCTAAAACATCAAAACTTAGAACCTTATCAAAAACCTTCTCCTTGAAGGGTAAGCTCTCGTCAACTATCTTTTTTAACGGTAACATATCACCATATTCATCAATCGCCTGATTAATAAAATCTTGGGATATTTCAACTCCAAGCATATTAAATCCTCTCCTTTTTAAGGTATTAAGCATATGACCTTTCCCAGATCCTATCTCTAGAATTTTATCATTCTTTTCTATTAGATTATTATCCAATAAAAACTTTAAATTTACTTCATAATTCCCCAAATTTTGACTATCTCTATTCATCTTTAAAGTAATTCTCATTAAAATACTCTTCACTCCATATTTCTTGTATATGTTCCTGTGTTTTTTTTATCCCTTTCTCTAATCTTTTTAAACCATACTCTTTACTGTCTATATCTCTCAAAATCTTCATCAATTCTTCCTCTCCAGAATACAATATACTATTTACTTTATTTTCTAAAAGTTCCCTATTAGCATCTATATCTGAAGCTAAAGAAATCTTTCCTAACATAATATGATGTACCATCTTCAACCCAGGTTGATCTCCATCTATTCTAGGTATTAAACACATTTCAGAATGAGTAAGAATATAGTTTGATTCTTCCACATCCAGTAGTCCTGTTAAATGAACTTTTTTATTAAGCCCCAAATTCTTTACAAGATTCTTTAAATCCTCTGTTGGATTCCCAACCAAGACCAAATCAAAAGAGGGATTTACTTTCGCATAAACTTTCACAAATTCCTCAACCCCCTGATATTTCTTAAAATTACCTGCATATGCTAAATATTTCTTTTTTGTAGGAATATCTCTTTTCTTTTCATTAATATTTGATTGGTCATACAAAAGAAACTGTTTATGCTTTGAGACATTTCTATAGACATCCCAGTTGGTAATTACAAGATCAAATCTAGAATATACAGTTCTGGATATCTTTTTGGCTATTTTAATAAAGCCCTCAGGCTTTCTTGTTATCCTGAGATTATCTTCAACTGTATTATGTAAATCATAAACATATTTACTTTTTCTAAAGAAAAAAGATAGTATGAATCCTACAAAAGCAGCCTCGAAATCTTCACAATGGACAATATCGTATTTATTCTTAATCATTAATCCAAATGCTTTGAAGAGCATCAACATATCCAAAAACATCTTTCTGATACTTACCTCACTCACTCCTAATCTCATTTTAGAATTAGGGAAAAGTCTTATAATTCTAACATTCTTATATTTTGGATCTTCACCACAGGGGTATACTAAAAGGTCTACATCATTATTTTTAGACAATTTCTTTAGTAAAGCATCAACTCTCATAGAGGAGCCCTTAGGTGTAAAGTAAGGGGTTGTAACAACATCTAGTATTTTGAATCTTCTCTTTTTAGCCATAATCTAGATTATATATATTTCTGTTAATTGTATCACTTAAGAGAAACACTTTCTTTACAGAAAATATTTATACAAATGATATACTTAAACCTTGTAATACTCCTTATACCACTCTGCAAACTTTTTTAAACCCTCATCCAGAGTAACCTTAGGCTTGTAACCTAACATCTTCTCTGTTTTAGTGGTATCTGCATAGGTAATCATAACATCTCCAGGTTGCATAGGTAAAAGATTCTTCTTTGCTTTAATACCCATGTGTTTTTCTAAAAGGTCAATAAATACACCAAGCTCATCAGGATCTCCCTTACCTAAATTGAATACTTCATAACCATAGTCACAATCTATGGACCTAAGTACACCATCTACAATATCATCTACATATGTAAAATCCCTCTTCATATCCTTGCCGTAATTGTAAACATCTATCTCTTCCCCTTTTACCATTCTGTTAGCAAACTTAAAGTATGACATATCTGGTCTCCCAACAGGACCATATACTGTAAAAAATCTTAAACCAATGGTATTCATTTCATACAAATGATGATATGTATATGCTATTAATTCATTAGCTCTCTTAGTAGCAGCATACAAAGATATTGGATTCTCTACCTTATCTTCTTCAGAATATGGAATCTTGTCATTATTACCATATACAGAACTAGAAGAAGCATATACAAAATGTTTAATACCTGCTTCTTTAGAAAGATGAATAATATTAACAAAACCAGCAACATTGGTAGTACCATACACATATGGATTATCTATTGAATACCTAACACCTGCCTGTGCAGCTAAATGACATACCTTGTCTATCTTGTTCTCCTTAAATACCTTCTCCAACTCTTCCTTGTCTTCAATATCTATTCTATACAGTTTGTATCCATCATATTTCTCTAATTCCTTAGTCCTATACTCCTTAAGAGAGACATCGTAGTAGTCATTAAAGTTATCTATTCCTACTACCTCATCTCCTCTTTCTAAAAGAGCTTTAGCTACATTAGAACCAACAAATCCTGCAGATCCTGTTACTAATATTTTCATTTCAATATGTCTGTATTAAATTAAAATGTAACTTCTCCTTTTTCTTTTAATCTTTTCATGTCGCTATCTACCATTATCTCCACCAACTCTGTCAGCTTTGTCTTAGGTTTCCATTTCAACACCTTCTTAGCTTTTGAAGGATCACCCAGAAGTAATTCTACCTCTGTAGGCCTGAAATATCTAGGATTTACTTTTACTAAAGTCTTACCTGTTTCTTTATCTATACCAACCTCATCTAAACCTTTTCCTTTCCAAAGAATATCGTAACCTAATTTCTTTCCCGTTAATTCTACAAACTCTCTAACACTATGTGTCTCTCCAGTTGCAATTACAAAGTCATCGGGTTTATCTTCCTGAAGCATTAACCACATAGCTTCAACATAATCCTTGGCATAACCCCAATCTCTTTTTGCGTCCATATTCCCCAATTCCAAGACATCTTGCATACCAAGTTTTATTTTACATAATGCGGTAACAATCTTTCTCGTTACAAAATTATGTCCTCTTCTCTCAGATTCATGATTAAACAAGATCCCGTTACATGCAAAAATATCATAAGCTTCTCTATAGTTTTTTATAATCCAGTATCCATATAACTTTGCAACACCATATGGACTCCTAGGATAGAATGGCGTTGTCTCTTTCTGAGGAGTCTCTAAAACCTTTCCATATAATTCAGAAGTCGATGCTTGGTATAACTTTGTCTTTTTTTCTAGTTTTAATATTCTAATAGCCTCTAATAATCTTAGTGTTCCTAGAGCATCTATATTGGCTGTAAATTCGGGTAATTTAAAAGAAACCCCGACATGACTTTGCGCTGCAAGGTTATATATTTCATCTGGTTGAATCTCTTGGATTAATCTTATTAAACTTGCACCATCCGTTATATCTCCATAATGAAGAAACATCTTTTTATCTAATATCTTGGGATTATCATAAAGATGGTTAATTCTCCAAGTATTAATAGTACTAGACCTTCTAATAATACCGTGAACTTCATATCCTTTCTTTAAAAGAAATTCTGTTAAAAAAGAACCATCTTGCCCTGTAATACCAGTTATTAGAGCCTTCTTCATTTTAATCTAGATAAATTTAATTGTTCTCATACCATCTATGAGTATCTTCAATGATTGTATCTAATGACCTAGTAGGCTCCCATCCTAACACCTTCTTTGCCTTTTCAAAACTCCCTGTAAGAGTAACTGCTTCCCCTTCCTCAATATCCACAATGTCATACTTAAAATCTCTCCCTGTTGTTTTAATAACGGAGTTTACAACCTCTAAAACAGTTCCTCCTTTGCCAGAGCAAAGATTAAAAACTTCACAAGCACTATCCTGTTTAAGTAACCAATTAACCGCTTTAATATGTCCATCTGCTAAATCTGAAACATGAACATAGTCTCTAACTGCAGAACCATCTCTGGTATCTAAATCAATTCCTCTAACTTGTAAGGGGTATTCTCCTCTTGAAGCTTTAAAAACTCTTGGAATTAAATTCCCTAATTGGTCAGGATCTTCTCCTAATTTCCCACTTTTATCTGCTCCAGCGGCATTAAAATACCTTAAAGCTACAGAATTGATCCCAATATTTAGGAAATCTTTTAACATATATTCCATACAAACTTTATTGGTTGCATATGGAACTAGTGGGTTAAGTGGATGATTCTCGTCAACAGGTTGATATTCTGGATTTCCATACACAGCAGCAGAGGAAGAAAAGACTATATTTTTAACTCCTTTTTCTTCCATTGCTTTTAACAGATTAAAAGTACCAATTACATTGTTTTCAAAGTATCTAAATGGATCTTTTTTTGAATCCACAACACTTTTGTATGCAGCAAAATGTATAACACAATCTATATCTTCTGATATTGCATTTTGTATATCTTTGAAATTTTTTAAATCTCCTTTGATAAAGGTTGGTTCCTTTCCTGTTAAATCATATATCCTATCTAGAACTTCTTTGCTACTGGTTTCTAAGTTATCAAAAATGATAACCTCGTTTCCTTCTTTTATTAACTGAAGTACAGTATGTGACCCTATATACCCACATCCCCCGGTCACAAATATTCTCATTCTATGCTCCTAAGTTATCAAAGTTAAATATCTTAGACATACTCTCTTTATCTAAACAGTTTCTAGCATCGTAGAAATTCTTTTTAGTCATTAACTTAGAAAGATTCTCATAATCCAACTCCTTGTACTCTGGCCAATCTGTTGCAAATACTACTGCATCTGCACCATCAAAAACCTCTTCTACTGTATTAACATACTCAAGATTATCCTCCTCCGGAAATTCCTCTTTAGCATCATTAATAGCTTGAGGATCTGTACCCTTAACATCGTAACCCTCTTTAGCTAAAGCCTTACACAATCTACAAGCAGGAGAAACTCTAACATCACTAGTACCAGGTTTAAATGACAGACCCAACACACCAACCTTTGCACCCTTTTTAACACCCATATCTCCAACCTGTTCTACAACAAAATCTATCTGCTCTGCATTAACCTTCCAAATCATGCCGATTAGATCAGAATCTATATCATGCTCCTCTAAAGACCTCTTTAACCCTTTAACATCCTTTGGAAAACAACCTCCACCAAAACCAATACCTGCATATAAGAAAGATCTACTAATTCTCCTATCCATTCCTACACCATCCATAACCTCATTTACATTTGCACCAACCTTGTCACAAATTCTTGCAATATTGTTTGCAAAAGAGATTTTCATAGCTAACATTGTGTTAGCACAAACCTTAACCAATTCTGCACTCTCTAAACATGTACTAACACACTTGTCTTTAAATTCCATCTCTTTGTGCTCATTACTATGCATATATGCAGTAGCATACTTAGAAATTTCTGGTGTTTCTTTACAAATTTCTTCAGCTTCATTTTCAATATTTTCAAAAATGTCAAAAATCTTCTGTTTTGCCTTTTCATCATTACCACCAATTACAATTCTGTCTTGGATAATTGAATCCAAAACAGCAGCACCCTCTCTAAGATATTCAGGACAAGAAAGATATGTAAATTTAAGATCTGGATTAACCTCCTTCATTATCTCCATTGCCCTCTCTCCAGTTCCCACAGGAACTGTACTCCTTTGTACAAAGATTACTCCATCTTTTACATGCTCAGCTGCTCTCTGAACAGCGTCGAATATATATGAAAGGTCTAAACCACCATCTTTTCCAGAAGGAGTTCCTACAGAGAGAAATACAACATCTGCATTCTCAAGACCCTCCTTGTAATCTAAAGTAGGAATTAAATTCCCACTATCTATTCCATATTTAACTAAATTATCTAAACCTAATTCATAGAAATATGATTTCCCTGTTTTAATAGTTTCAATCTTTTCAGGTACCACATCTATACAATGTGTCTTATGTCCAGTTCTTGCTAAAAGAGCAGAAAGTGTAAGGCCTACATAGCCCGTACCAATTATTGCTATATTCATTAAGTAGAAATATTTAAGTTATATATCCGTGTTGATTAGTATAATCTGAATGAAAAATCCCTGCAACTTTGAGAAATTTACGTTTTTGTGATAAAAATAGTGTGATTACTTATTTCTAAACAAACTTAAATGTCAAAACCAAAACTATCTATCATAATCCCAATTATGAATGAAGGGGAAAATACAGAGATATTGTATAAAAGAATTAAAGAAACTTTAGATGGAAAGGTAGATTATGAAGCAATATGGGTAGATGATGGTTCAACAGATAATACACCAGAGGTATTAGAAAAGATTTGTACAAATGATGAGAGAATCCATGGTATTAGTTTAATGGCTAATACAGGTCAAAGTGGTGCTTTAATGGCAGGTATTGAAAAAGCAAGGGGGGAATTAATAGCGACAATAGATGGAGACAACCAGAATGATCCTAAAGACTTTATTAAAATGATTGAAAAGTTAGAATCAGAGGACTTAGATGCTGTAATTGGATGGAGAAAAAACAGATGGCAGGGTAGTTTTATTAGAAGAATTCCTTCTTTAGCAGCAAACAAATTAATGAAAATGGCATTTGGTAGTTTAGGAATTCATGACACAGGCTGTATGGTAAAGGTTGTTAAAGCAGATATTATGAAAGATATTAAACTCTATGGAGAACTTCATAGGTTTATGTCCTACCTTATAGGGATGTATGGAGCTAGGATGGACGAAGTTGTTGTACACCACCAGAAGAGAACTATTGGTAAAAGTAAATATGGATTTAAAAGGACATTAACCGTTTTGTTCGACATTATTAATGTAATGTTTCTTAGTCAAAAGAAAAAAACTCCTATACAAATAATGGGACCTGTTGCTTTGTTCACCTTCTTTACTGGATTCATTGCTGGTGTTGCATTAATATTAATGAAGATATATCAAGGAGCAGATATTACTGGTTCCCCACTGTTCATGCTCTCTATTCTCTGTTTTATCATGTCTTTCCAATTCATATCCTTTGGATTATTGGGAGAGCTCATTATTCGTTCTTACTACGAGAATGGTAAAACCAGAGTATATGCAATTAGAAAAACATACTAAAGGATATATGCACTAGTTTAATATTTTTGCTACTATATACTAGTAAATTAATGTACTGTCCAAATGTTTAAAAGAATTTCAAAGATATTTTTAATATCCCTTATATCTTTTGCATCAATATTGTTGCTTTCTCCCAGCAAAGTTGAAGCTGCAAAGATTGTTACAGGAGATTACACATTAGGAAGGGAAGAAATCCTCCATGACGATCTCTTCATTGGTGGAACAACCGCTATGGTGGAAATCAATGGGATTGTAGATGGAGATGTATATATTGGCGCAGATGGAGTTACTATTACTGGTACCGTCAGCGACGATGTATATGTTGTTGCAGATACTGTGACAGTCTCTGGCAATGTGTATGGTGACTTAGTAGCATTTGGATCTACAGTTACTGTATCTGGTTCCATTGGAGAGAGTGCATATTTAACAGGTGGAGCAGTTGAAAGCTCAGGTTCAATTGTAGATGACCTTGTAGTAATTGGTGGAGATGTTGAGACTTCAGGATATGTAGACGAGGACTTAATTGCAGTTGGAATGAGTTTAGATATTCAGTCTACAATTGCAGAGGATCTTGTTGCATTCGGAACAGGGATATCTACCTCTAATGCTAGTGTGTCTGGAGAAACATACAAAGAAGAAGGAAAATTCTATACTCAAGATATTCAATTTTTCACAAATCCTAACCTTTCATGGGGTACTGTAGCATCTACTGCATTGATAACAGGTATTTCTGTTTTCCTTGTTGGAGCATTTCTAATTTATGTAATGCCTGTTAAGACATTAAATATTGTTAAGAAATCTACAGAGAGTGGAGACGAATTTATTAAAAGTTTTGCTACAGGATTTATAATTCTGTTCATTGCCTCCATCCCAACATTCTTGTTACTTTCTCTAACTGTTGTTGGTTTACCATTAGCAGGTATTTTGTTTGCATTGGTAATATTTTTAGCAATGTATGCAAGAATATGGGTAGAGATTGGTATTGGTAATTTAATATTGAAATCTTTAGGCAAAAAGAAATATTCATTCTACTTAGCACTACTAGTTGGAAGATTCCTCTCTGTAGTTATTAACCTAATTCCTATTGTAGGAACAATCTACACAACAGTAATTACCCTTGTCGGTGCTGGAGCATTCTTTAGAATGAAATATGACCTTATGTCTCCTGCAAAGAGTAAGAAAAAGGTAGCAAAGAAAAAAGTTTCTAAAAAGAAGTCTAAGAAGTAATATCTCTTTAGATTAAAGACTATTAATTACAGCTTGGAATGTTTCAAATGGTAATGCACCAGAGATTAATGAACCATCTACTGTACCATCTTCCTTTAGGATTCCTACTACAAAACCAGGAGTACCTGTAATTCCAATTGCGTTTGCATCTTCTTTGTCTTTTACAATATCTTGTGCATATTTATTAGTCTCGTAGCATGCTTTAACCTTATTACTGTCTACTCCTAAGTCTTCAACAATTGCATATATATCTGGATTATCTATACCATCGTCAAATTGTACTGCTTTCATCTTTTCGTGGTATTCAGAAAACTTCTCTGCACCAGCAATCTCATTTACACAACTACCAATCTCAGATCTCTCTTCAGAAGTTTCTCCATACATTTGCATATCTCTAAATACATATATTGCTTCTCCAGAATCTACATATTCAGAAATTAGCTTAGGCATTACCTGTACAGTATGTCTGTAACAGTAGTAACAAAGATATTCACTAAATTCTACAATTGCATATTTAGCAGTCTCTATATTCCCTAAGTAAGGGTCGTCATCTATACTTGTAGAAATATTATCTGTAATGTAATCTGCATAGTCTCCATAATCTGGAGTTTCATCTGTACCATTTACTTCAGATCCAGATGGTGTTTCGTTTTTAGCAATAGAATTACTTTTAGAACCTGTAACTAATATTACAGAGACAATTACAGCTACCAATATTAATGCAATTGGTACTATTAATTTCTCTGCTCCTATAACTACTGTATTTTCTTCTTTCTTAGACATCTATTTGGTTCTTTAATTTAGTAAAAAGATATGTGAAATTATTAAAATATTTCAATAATGTCAATTATACCATTTTCAATGTGTTATAATCTTGTAGTGAGCAAAGTTAACGAAAAAGAAAAAAACTTAGGCTCAAAATTTTTAAATCTCCTAATGTGGATATTATTACTTTGTTTCCTATTAATCCCTGGATATTTCTTCTACATCTCTTTCATTAGTAAAGATGGATCTCTACCTACAGCCTCTGAGATATTAGAGACCATTAACAAGAATTCTCCAAATATTTCTCCAGACGATTGGGAGAAAGAAGATTGGGAAGATGACACAGAGAGTATATATGAGGAGGATCCTGTTGTTGGAGAGAATTTCTTTGAAAAGTTTCCTATTGTAAATACTCAACAATGTTATGTAGCAATTCCAATGCGAGTAGATACCTTAACTCCTCCACCCATTGTAATCTACAACCATGGAGATGGAGAGACTGTACTTGAGAATATTTCTGGAGATTTCATGGAAAAACTTCGTAAATATTCAGATATCTTTGCTTCAAACAACTATATTTTTACTGCTTCTAATTTACATGATAATGCCTCGGATACAGATCCTTTGATAGATATTTCTTCATTAATTTCTTGGATTAAGGATAACTATACTAGCTCCAATGACATATATTTAATTGGTTTTAGTAGAGGTGGATATACAACAACGAGATATATGCTTAAAAATCCAGAAGATATTAAAGCTGCAGCATTGCTTGCTCCTGCAACCTACTACACGGAATGGGGAGAAGAAGAGGTTAACAAGATTGCAAATATAGATATTAAGATATGGCATGGAGATGAGGATACCAATATTGCAATTATTCATTCCATAAACTTTGTAAACCAATTGGCTAATTACAACAAGAGTATTTCGTTTTCAGAAGAAAGAGGAAAAGCCCACTACGATGTGGATGATGAATATATTTTAGACATATTAGATTTCTTTGAAATTACTGTTCAATAACGACGGCAGTTGCAGGACATGCATTAACAGCTTCATTTACCTTTGCTTTAATATTTTCGTCTGTAATATCTTTTCCTTGATACTCTTTCTTAACTTCTACAACACCACTGTCTGTCATTTCAAAAACTTCTGGACATATTGCAACACAGGACATACATGATGCACATTTTGTTTTGTCTATAGATACTTTCATTATATTGGTAATAATATTAACTCTAATATTCTCACAAACATGGATTAGTTAGTCAAATGGGATATACATTAGACATGCCGAGTTTTCAGGAGGCGGGCAATTAACCCACACTCCCTGTAGAGACACGTCTGTACTCTCCTCGACAGTAGAAGTTGATAATATTCATTACCAACTTTGGAAATATTCCTAGTTATTATGTCACATATATTTTATATGTCAAGCCCCTTTTTACTCTTCCCTAATGTCATACATAATTTCAAAGGAAACATCCTTGAAAGAAGCTTTTAGATCTACATCTCCTAAGTAAAAACGAGAGACTGTAGACTCGTCTTCTTCTTCACCTTCTACAACAGCATGACCACTGTGATCCCTGTATACAAGGTTTCCATCTTTAACACAGTACAAAACATAGTCAACATAGTAGGCATTACTTGCACCCTCTATGTCATACAATTTATCCACCGTATATTTAACCTTCTCACAGTCATTTTCTGTATCCATACCTAAACTCTCCATATCCTTAGAAGGTTTGTACCATCTCAACATGTAGTTATCTACAGAAACAACCCCTATTGCACAATCTTCTGTTTCATCGTAACAGTAATATACATTTTCACCATCTGGAGATATTAACCATCTATGATATCCATCTTCTTGTGTAAACTCTATCTTAAACTTTCTTCCATCTACCCAATATCTTCCTTCTTCATTTTGATCTGTTTTTTCATATGTAAAATCTCCTGATTTATTCTCAGAGTCAAAATATGTTTCTAATGCGATTTCTGTTTCAGTCTTATTTGCATTTTTTATGAAGTATTTATATGCAAAGTATCCAGATATTAAGAGTATTATGATTAATATTATTAACCATAGATATTTTTTGATTTTTTCTAACATTTATAATTGTTTAGAATTTAATACTAACAAGAGAATTCTTGATTAGCTAATTATATGTTACCAGGGGAAATATATGGAGGGCAATTTGTATATTTTCTGCCTTTATTATACCAAATTTTAGATGGTGAGTAAATATTGACAACAGTTATTTGGGGTTGTTAGAATGACACATATAAACTCTTACCGAGAGCTCTACATGAAAGAAGATCGAAAGGTTTCTCTCAAGGAGAATATTAAGCTATCACTTTGGTCAATAAAGTTTATATATGAAATTTATCCCAAAGAAACCATTCTCTATGTCTTAATTTCAATCCTCTTGGGAATAGATTCCTTAATCTATGTCTTTATTTTTGGAAGAACAATAGATTTAGCAATTGAACTCTCTCAAAGTTCACAAGTCTCTATGACTTCGATCATCCCTCTATTATTAATCTTTTTAGCCTATTTAGTAATAACGAGTATTATGTATAGTCTACAAGGCTTTTATAGATCAAAACTTGAATACTTCTCACACAGTTATATCCTTCAAAAAAACTATCAAAGAGTAAAAGAACTCGGATTACAAGAATTAGAAAGGCCAGAGCTACTAGACCAACTAGATTTAACAAGAAGATGGGCAGGAAATATTTCCTCTATTTTCCTCTCTATTTGTCGTATGATTACAAATATTTTCTCTTTGTTTTCAATGTCTTTTATCCTTTTAAAATATACCCCCTTCTTGTTACCTATAATAATAATATGGAAGTTAATATCTTATATCCCTATCAGCAAATTTAGAGACAAAGATTGGAGATACCAAATTAACATGGCGCAAGAGAATAGGAAAGCATCAACAAGTGCTTTCCTATTACAAAATAAATCTTCACTAAAAGAAATAACGATTACGGGATCCTTTGATTATCTCGATCGTAAATATATTGGATTTTTTAATCGATTTCTAAACTTCATTTTTCAACTAAGAAAAAAATGGCAAATAACAGAGGGAATTATTTCAATTGTAGATCAAACACTGGAAATAATAGGTTATGGATTAATTCTAATTCAGACAATAGGGGATAAGATTTCCATAGGAGAAACTACGATCGGAATTACAGCAATAAGAAACTTCGGAAGAGCAGTAGAAAGTACAAATAGGTCTTTCCAATCAATTAACAATTACGCAATAAGGCTGATCGAGGTCTATGATTTTTATAACAGAGAAGGGAAATTCAAGGATGGAAAGATAAAAATGCCTCGACTGGAAACAGGTCCATCGATAGATATCAAGAATCTGTCTTTTAAATATCCAAATACAAAAGATTCTCTCTTTAAGAACTTCTCTCTAAAGATAAACAAAAACGAGAAAATCGCTATTGTAGGAGAAAATGGTGCAGGTAAATCATCCCTTATAAAACTCCTTATTCGACTCTATGAACCTGATCAAGGAAGGATATTTATCAACAATGAGAAATTAACAATATATAAGATTAACGATTGGTATAAAAATATTGGGATCCTTTTCCAAGAATATAACTTTTATGAACACTTAACTGCTGAGGAGAATCTTTTCTTAGGTAAACCCAAAAAGAAAATTGATAGGAAAAAGGTAATAGAGGCAGCAAAACAATCGGATGCTCACGATTTCATAAATAAATACCCTAAGAAATATAAGACGATTCTAAGTGAAAAGTACGATGGAGGAATCAAACCAAGTGCAGGTCAAAAACAAAAAATAGCTATTGCAAGACTCTTCTATAGAAACTCTCCTCTTGTTATTTTTGATGAACCTACCTCCTCTATAGATGCTCTTTCAGAAGCAAGGATATTTAATAGGATATATGAATTCTTCAAAAACAAAACCGTTATTATAATCTCCCATAGATTCTCAACTGTTAGAAATGCAGATAGGATAATTGTTTTGGATAAAGGAAAGATACTAGAGGAAGGATCTCATGAGGAACTGATGAAACTAAATGGCAAATATGCTGAATCTTTCATGAAACAAGCGAAAGGATATAACTAACATGGTCGGGGTGACTCGACTTGAACGAGCGACCTCTTGCACCCCATGCAAGCGTTCTAGCCATCTGAACTACACCCCGTATATTAATATGGATTTTACTATATAAGAACCATTTTTTCTAACCCAAGGTCTTTTACACTTTTTACTTGGAATAAAGATCTCTCTTATCAATTTATAGCACTACAGGTCTACAAGGCCAGGCCTATACCTTTTGCCTGTTAATCCTTCTGCTTCACTTGCTAATATGTTTTCTTCTTTGTCGTCTACAAAGAGGATATTGTGTGGTTCTACATCTGGATTCATTTCTATAATGGCTTTAAATATCTCAGGTTCTGGTTTGTTTGCTTTAATAGTTTCAGCTAGAACCATATCGTCAAAATATTTGAGAAAGTCATATTTAGAATCCCAGATTTCTATCATTTTTCTAGAAGAGTTGGAACAAAGTAGAAGTTTTATAGATTTCTTTTTTAAATCTTTTAAAATATTAATAACCTCTTCATTAAGATTTCCTTCTTTATCTACTACCACGCCATATATGTCAAAAACTACAACCTTAATGTCTTTATTCATTACAAATCTATTGCTAATTCAACTTGGTTAGGACTTGTGGATGCAGAGAGTTTAAACTCACTATCTCCTCCAACTTCAAAATGGTATGCACCACTGCTGTATGTAAATCCAATATCTCCTGGTAATTCAATGTCTTCAACTGCACCAGATACCTTGTCTGAAACTAAACTCTCAAATTCAACATCTAAGATTCCGTCTTCTCCTAATTGTGCTGTTATAGAAGGAATTGGTTTAGAAGCACTTCCTGTTACAGTCCAAACAAATACAAGTTGGCCACCAGAGACACTGTATGAGTAGCCTGTTACAGCAGCGCCATCTGTAGATACTCCACCCTCTATTTCTTGAGCTTCTATAGAGAACTCTGTACTTCCTAAATCTACTTCAAGGTCACTTTCTCCTGGATATTTAACATCTAATATTACATTCCATTTACCTGTAGATACCTCTTCGTAATGTAAGTAGAAAGGTGTTGAGTTGGATACCCCAATGTCATACAACTCTTCGGTTTGGTCACTACTAATATTGTGGTATATCCTTGTTATTCCTTCCGTATTGATACTCCTAGATCCCTGATATGCAATTCCACTACTGTCTGTTGTAACACCATTTAAGTCTACCCTTATGGATCCCAAAGAAGACTTGTAGTCTGCAATTACATATGGAAGATCTTCCCCATCTTCTTTTGCTGTTAGCACAAATGTAAATCTATGATATCCTGACATTTCGGCATCTGTTAAAGATGATAATGTATATTCTGTATCACTTTGTTCTCCAACAACTTGCTCATCTCTAGAAAAGTCTGAGAAGTCTGTATCTACATCATCTTCCTCTTCTGTATCCTCAACCTCTTCTTCCGTTGTATCTTCTTCTGTTTCCTCCTCCTCTTCTTCTTCATCTAGATCTACAATCTTCACTTTAGAGTCATCATATTCAACATCGTTCTTAAGAGAACAACCTGTTAGTAACACTGAAGATATTAGTAGAATTAATGTTAACAAAACCCCTTTTAAATATTTACCTTGCATCTTTAATCTTAAAAAATTTACCTATACTAAGAGTACTTAATTTCTATCCTCTTTTCAACCTTTCTGTGTTAAAACTTGATCAATTTTATGCTACTATATATCAAATATTTCATTAACAAAAACATGCCCAAAGAAATAAATATCACGGACAAAAAGAAATTTGAGAAAAAAGCTTTAGAAAAAGCTCAAATATCATCTATCGAGGAGGAAGTTCCTTTAGTGAACGAAGAGAAGCCTAACACAGAGGCTGTTTCAGAAACCACTTCCACCCCTATTGAAAAAGAAATAAAGAAAGGGGATAAAAAAGACAAGAAAGCAAAAAAAGAGAAGAAACCTAAGAAAGAGAGAACGCCTATGAAAAAATGGGTTTTAATTTCTCTAATTGCAGGGGGTGTTTTATTAGTTGCAGGAGGATTATTTGCTTTTTACTACTTTGGAATATTCAGATTTGTTAAAGATCCTTCTGAAGTTACAACATTTCCAACAGATTATTTACAACCCTCTTCTACACTTTCAATTATCCAAGAAGATATTATTGAACTTTCTCAACCAGATGAACCTAGAACTGAAGAGAGTCCTTTAAATGGAGAATTGTTTACATTGGATGAAATGGCAGAGATGTTAAATAGAAGGCCTGTTGCAGCCATGATAAACAATCACTCCGCAGCTAGACCTCAATCTGGTCTTAATTCTGCAGATATTGTTTTTGAAGCATTAGTAGAATCTGGGATTACGAGATATATGGCAATATTTTGGAGTGAAGGTCCAGAAAAGATTGGCCCAATTAGAAGTGCTAGAAACTACTACTTGCAATGGTTAAATCCCTTAGACGCTTTGTATATCCACGATGGTTGTGCAATGTCAGATAATCCAGAGGCTAACGCTTGTGGAAATCTTTACAATTATGGAATTAAGGATTTAGGTACAACAGGCTCTTGGAGATGGGACGATGGTGTCAGATATGCTCCACATAATGAATATAACTCTGTAACAAATGCTTGGGAATATGCAGCTAATTTAGATTGGGATGAATTTCCTGAGGTTGAAAGTTGGTCATTTAAGAGAGACGCTTTACCTGAAAACAGAGGTGAAGAAGGATATGTAGAAATTGCATTTCATACGAGATTGGATAATGGTGGTGCCTACGATGTTAAGTGGACTTACGATCCAGATACCAATACATATTTAAGAAGAATTGGTGGGCAGATAGATATTGACCAAGAGACAGATACTCAGGTATGGGCTAAGAATGTTGTAATACAAGAGGTTGAGGTAGCTCCGGCATATGATGAGACCGCACATATTGTAATAAAAACAATAGATACTGGAGATGCAACATTTCTAATAGATGGAAAAGTTATAGAAGGTACATGGGAAAAGAAGTCTCGAACAGATAGAACAACCTACTACGACGGAGATGGAAAAGAAATTCAATTTAACAGAGGAAGAATCTGGATAGAGGCTGTTTCCACGGATGATGGGAGATTTGATATAATAGAACAATAACATAATAAAGGTTAGGGGCTAATGTTAAAAAATATATTTATTTCCAAAGTTCGTGTAAGAATTCTTCAACAGTATATGTTTCATCCAAAAGACGGTTACCATGTTAGAGGTTTAGTAAGATTACTGGATGAAGAGATCAACGCAATCAGAAGAGAGTTAATCAATCTTAAAGAAGCAGGGATATTAATCTCTCACAAAGATGGTAATAAACTAGTATATGAATTAAACCCTACCTGCCCAATCACAAACGACCTTCAAGCAATGTTTTACAAAGACTCAGAAGTTGGGAAATTAATCATAAAAGCAGCAAGAGATAATGGTACTGCAGAAGCAATATTAATGTCTCAAGGATTTTTAAATGGAGATAAGGAACCTTCTGGAAATGTAGATCTCCTTTTCATCGGTGAATACAAAGTAAGTGGTCTTTCCAGAGATCTTAAATTCGCAGAATCTACTTTGGGCAGAGAACTTAGATATACTGTAATGACAAAAACAGATCTTAATTTTGCAAGAAAGAAACAAGATAAAGTTCTTCTTGAATTCTTAGCAAAAGATAACATACTACTGCTCGGTTCAATTAAAAACATAGCATGAAAAAAGTAAAAATTAGCTTTGACAACCTAAAGTTAGGTCCAATATTTTCATACCTGTTTCTGGTATTAATTAGTTCACTTCTAATTGTAATTTGTTTAATATCTTTACCTTTAACAGAGCAATTTCAAGACAAAGTATCTTACAACCTAATTACTAAAGAGAATATGTACTGGAGTAAGGAGTACACATTAGAATTAGAAACTTCACAAGTACCTGAGATAGATAGGGATGGATATATTGAGAAGACAAGAGATATCCTCTTTAGAAGACTTAATAGAGCTGGTGTAGAAGAAGTTTCTGTAACTAAGGAGATTTCAGAGGAGAAAGATGTGTTAAAGGTTACTGTTAAATCTTCAAAGAATGCAGCATTAGTAGACAATCTTGTTCAAAACAGGTTTAAGGTTAATGTTGTAACAAGGAAAGAAGATGTGGATTTTGACAATGAGGAAGATCCATATGCATATCTTTTAGGAGAGAATTACAACAAAACAGATTTTGACGGTTCTACTTTTAGAAATGTTTTAATTACAGAATTAAGGAATAGCTCTGGAGAATATTCTTTCTTTGCAATATTTAAACCTAATATTACAAAGAAAAAAGCTTTTGATGAATTCTTAGATGGGAAAGAAGGAGAAACAATTGGTGTAGATACAGACGGTTTTGTAACACCCTACTATGTTCCAGATACAAATCCTAAAACTTTTGCAATTCCTGTTACAGGAGGAGAGAGTCAATCTACCTTACTTAGCCTTTTGTACAATTCTGGAGAAATACCTTTGTCATATACAGCTACAGAGACAAGGGATTTAGAAATTGAAAATGACTCCCTAAATTACATTCAACTATCTATTGCTATTCTTGTTGCCATAGTTATTGTTCATTTAACACTACTCTTTGTTGTAAAAGAAGATTCTAAAAATATCTCTAGATCCCTACTTTCTACAATGATTACAATTTCTACTTGGATTGCATATTTAAAAATATCTTCTACCCCTATTGATACATGGCTATTAGCACTAGAGTGTATACTCTCAGTTATATTAATCTATGTATTAATTCACAACAAAGAATCTCAGATAGCGATAACTACCTCTATGGTTATATCCTTTTTCATCATGATGATCTTAGGTATTGGATATATGAGGATTTTTGGTAAAGAAATGATCCTCTTACTTCTAATTTCTCAATTTAGCATTGCTTTTGGTAAATGGTATTTAGATAACATGAGGAAGAATCTAGGGAAATGAACATTTTTGCAACAGTTTTAGAAAATTGGACTAGATATGAATTACTAATAGTACTATCCTCTGCCATTCTTCTTACTGTAATTGGAGTGTTATCTGCATACCTTTTTGTAAAAGACAAAAGGGCTGTATGGTTTTCTGGAATTTCTTCTAAGACATCTCCTTTAATTGTTGTGTTAATAATCTTCTTAGCAAATTTGCTTCTCTCCTCCGTATCTGAAACTTACTCCTTTGTATTCATGTTAACTACAACTTTAAGTGCAATTAATGTAATGACATTGAATAATTACCTTGTTAAGAATAGAAACAAAAAGAATTTTGATATAGATTTTGTAACAAGAGAACATTTCTCAGATAGTATTAAATTAATTGCTCTCATACTCCTTTTCTTCACCATCTTAATCTCTTTTACCTCTGGAGAGATTAGAAATATATTAATAGCAAGTGGAATATCTTCAATCCTTTCCATTGTCATTAACCATCTTGTTTCTAGGATTTTGTTTAAAGATGGAAAGTAAATCTCCAATAATTGTAATTGCTGGACCTACTGCTTCTGGGAAGTCAGACATTGCTATACAAGTAGCAAAAAGGGTAAATGGATATATTATCAATGCAGATTCTAGACAGGTATACAAAGAGATGAAGACAGGGACTGCACAGCCAGTTCCAGATAGGATAGAAGGAGGTGTTTGGTATATAGATGGTATTCAACACCATCTATATGGATACAGATCCATTACAGAACCATTAAACATTTCACTTTTCCAAAAAGATGTTCAAAAGGTTTTAGACACAGAAGAAGGTATTCCCATTCTTGTAGGAGGCACAGGACTATACATAGATTGTATTGTACATAACTACAGTATTAAAGAAGAAGAGATTAATACAAAAGAGAGAGAAGATTTGCTTAAATTATCTATTGAAGAGCTAAGAGAAAAAGTAGATAAAGATGTTTTAGAGAGTTTGAACAACAGTGATAGAAATAATCCTAGAAGGTTAATTAGAATAATTGAGGGAGGTATTAAGAAGGAAATAAACAATCCCTTGAAACATATTTACTTTGTTATAGATATTCCTAAGAAAAAACTTGAAGAAAGAATTTCTAAGAGAGTAGATTCAATGTTTAAAAGTGATTTAGAACAAGAAGTGGAAGATCTTTTCAGTAAATATGACTCTTCTCTCAGTACATTTAATACAATTGGTTACCAAGAATTTAGAGGATATTTTGAAAAAGAAAAGAATTTAGAAGATGTTAAAAAAGATATTATTCTTCACACAAAACAATATGCTAAGAGACAAAGGACTTGGTTTAGAAGAAACAAGGATGCAATATGGACAAATGATACAAAGGATATTCTTCAACAAGCAGAACAGTTCATTAAGATATCGTAATTTCCTTGGTCACTTTTTATTAAATACACCTCTTTAACTGCAAAAGATATTTCCTCTATATTTAGATCTTTAGAAACATTTTCCAAATCTCTAGAAAGATTTCTATACTCCTCATCTGACAACTCTTTACTTACTCTTCCCAACGTTAAATGTGGAACAAATGTATTAGCTCCTCTTATCTTCCCATCCATATCTATCTGTTCTGTTATCTTTCTCATATTTTCATCCCCATTATCTACAACAAGGAAGACTAATTCTTTGTACTTTCTAGATATTCCTAACCTTACAGATTTGAAAGATATTTCAAAAGTTTGGAAGGATATCTTTTTAACTTTGTTTTTAAGTAAAAGTCTTTTAACAAGAGATATGTCTTTTCCTACATGGAATACAGTTACATGGAAAGTCTCAGGTTTAACCCATCTGACAGGTACTTGTTGTCCGTCAAAGATTCTTCCTATTTCCCCCACAACTTTTCTAATCTTATGATTAGCAGATTCATCTGGAAGGATACCGATAAAAAGGTTCATTGTAATATCTAATCGATTTTATCAAAACCTACATATGGTACTAGAACTTCTGGTACTGTAATACTTCCATCTTTGTTTTGGTAAGTTTCTAATATTGAAACCATTAATCTACTTGTTGCAAGACCAGAGGCATTTAACATATGTACATATTGAATCTTACCTCCATCACTTGGTCTATATCTAATCTCCCCTCTCCTTGCCTGATACTCTCTTACATTAGATGCAGAACTTACTTCGTAATATTGCTCTATGGCTGGTAACCAAACTTCAATGTCATATGTTTTAGCTGCTCCTGCTGAACAGTCATCTGCAGCTAATTTTGTAACTCTGTAATGTAATCCTAATTCTTTAACCAGCTTTTCTGCTTTAGCTACTAATTCCTCTAAAGCCTCATCTGACTTACCTGGCGTTGTATATTGGAACATCTCCACCTTGTTAAACTGATGCACCCTAATTATCCCTCTCTCATTGGCTCTATAACTTCCTGCTTCTCTTCTGTAACAAGGAGTGTATGCAAAATATTTCTTAGGTAAATCCTTTTCTTCCAATATCTCATCTCTGTGGATATTTGAAAGTACTGTCTCAGCTGTTGGAATTAAACAATTTCCATCTTCAACCCAATATACATCTTCTTTAAATTTTGGTAATTGTCCTGCTGTATATGCAGATTCTTCTGTTACTAAGTGAGGTGGCATTATCATTTCATAGCCATCTTCTAAGTGAGATTTTACAAAGTAATTAATCAATCCCCATTCTAATTGAGCTAGTTTGTTTTTGTACATGAAGAAGTTTGCTCCAGATATTTTAGAAGCTCTTTCTAAATCTAAAATTTCTAAATTCTCTCCTAATGCAACATGATCTTTAATTTCAAAGTCAAAGGTTGGTTTCTTGCCTACCTCTCTAATAACTTCATTATTCTCCTTCCCTCCTGCAACAACATCTTCATCTGGAATATTTGGTAAAACTTCTAAAAGAGATTGTAACTCTTCATCTTTCTTTCTAACTTGTTCTTCTACTTCTTTAACTTTTAGAGAGAGTTCTTTAAGATTTCCAATTAATTCTTGGAATTCACTACTTCCTTTTTCAACTTGTGACATTTTTTGGTTAAAACTATTCTGTTCTGCTCTCTTCTCTTCGTACTCTTTCTTAAGGTTTTTCTTTTCTTCGTAGAGAGTTATTATCTGATCCAATATCTTTGATACTTCAGAAGATTCCATCCTTTTAGAAAGTCCTTTCTGTACCTTATCCCTGTCTTCTGAAATCCTTTTTATATCTAACATGGTATTATGTAAAAAATTTATTCGTATTAAACTACCAATTAATACTCATTTGTATTATATTATCGGTAATTATGTATATCAAGGAGAAAATGGATAAAAAACACAAATTATTAAAAAAATACATTAAAGAAGCTAATAATATATTAATTATTTCACATTTAGGACCAGATCCTGATGCTTTTTGTAGTATGTTACTTCTTAAAGAAGCTATTAGACAGATATATCCTAACAAGATTGTAAAAGTTAAAGCTAGACAGATGCCTAATTTTAATATTCCTACAATGAAGGATATTGAGGTTGTGGAGAGATTAGATGAGGGGGATGAGGATTTAATAATTATTACAGATATGACAGGTCTTAAGGCTAGTACAAAGGATGATGATGCTTTAAGGACAACAAAAAAAAGAGTTGTGGCAATAGATCATCATATGTCCAAAGATGATATTGTAGATTTAACAATTAATGAGCATAGGAGTTCTGCTGCTGAACAGGTATATGTAACCATTAAAAGAATATTTAGTAAAAAATTAGAGATTACTCCAAAGATGGCAGAGATAACTCAGTATGGAATATTAGCAGATACACATAGGTTTTTGTATTCATTAACCACACCAGAGACATTGAGAATTTATGCAGATTTACAAGATATTAGTCCTGTAGATGTTGAGAATTTTACATATAAGAGCGAGAAGATTCCAGAGGAAGCAGTTTTACATATAAAAGAATATCTAAATACTTTAACAATTGTTGGAGATATGGCGTATATGTACAACGAGAATAACAACCCTGCAGTTGAGAGTGCTTCTGAATTCATCGTTAACAACATTCTTAGATATATTTATGGTGTACATTGGGGATTTACAGTAACAAAAGGTAGAACAGAAAATAAATACAAAATTTCTTTTAGAAGTACAAATGGATACCAAAAAGTTAGAAAGTTTGCAGAGGAATTAGGAGGTGGAGGCCATGACTTAGCTTCTGGAGCAGATACTGAAGCTCCAGATATACAAACTGCAGTAGACAGAGTCTTAGAAGTAATTGACAAGTTAAAAGACTAACTTCCTGTACTTGAATATTTAGAAATATTTACATTCCATATTTTTCTTGCAATTAACAAAAACATTAAAGATATTCCAATAGATGCTCCTACAGCTTCCCAAGATAGTTCTCCTGTAATTACTTTAGCAGGGATGGTAGATATAAAACCAATGGGTATGAGTGTGTAAAAAACTACTTGTACAATACTTGGCCATATATCTAATGGGAATCTAGATATGTTTAGGATTTGTTTAGAAAAATCCATTAATCCATTCTTTGTTTTTCTAAATGAGAAACTTGCACTAATTAGACAAATGGAATACCAAACTAACATTGCAGAAGATAGTACTAAGAGAGATTTGGATACTGTTAACCAAGAGAATACAAAATTAGATTCAACAAAATAGTAAATTATTAACCCAAACCCAGATATAGCTAAAAAGAAATTGTATACAAATAAATCTATAAATGATGCACTAAAGATTGTAGATATTGGTTTTAACATTAAAAAATCCCATTCCCCCTTTATTATCTTTTCATCTAATCTTCCAAAGTTAATTAAAAAAGAAGACCACGAGAGGTAATTAATTAGATTAAAAATACCAAGAATTAGAAAAGTCTCTTCAAGTTTCCATCCAACAAATTCATTTTGTCCTTGGTATAGGGCATATACAGCAATGATCTGAGGAGCTATTACAATTAAAGACCTAAGGATATTGGCAAAAGCCTCTGCCTTATATGTATGCGTTTTACTTAAGCTTAGCTTCAATATTTGAATACTAACTCTTATGTAATATATTATTCCTCTCCTAGATCCCTTCTGCTTCATATTTCTTCACGCTTAATATATATCCAATCTTATAGATTAAATATAAAAATATTGTCCATATTCCTGCAATTAAAAATCCTGTATTAATATCATATGGTATCATACCTCCTAAAAGAATTTCTACAGGAAAAGAAAGTACATATCTAAAAGGTGTTAATTCAAGAACAGAAGCAAATACCGCTGGTAATGCTGCATATGGAATTATTTCTCCAGAAAATACAACTA
>Ga0272443_10002419_pt1 | contig 23938 bp, 23 predicted proteins | sample SSMAcet12_FD_193581 | JGI IMG/M metagenome (GOLD analysis project Ga0272443, IMG submission 193581) | Marine sediment archaeal communities from Little Sippewissett salt marsh, Falmouth, MA, United States - SSM-Acet-12 | ecosystem: Environmental > Aquatic > Marine > Wetlands > Sediment ...
TTATAGTCAAAAACCAATTAGATAATACTAACTGGTTCCCTCCATAGAACGTGCCAACTCGCCGCGAACCCAAGTACCAAACGGCAAATAACCAATCCCTACAGATAGATCCTTCGCCCCTAGATTCTAAAAGTCGTCAAATTTCCAGTCGTCTTAATCACTTAATATGCCAGGGAAAATGTTTTAAGCATGAATACATCACATCGATCATCAATGTATTATATAGTACATAATAGGAGTATTCATAGTCATGAATTTTAGGGAGATGAGTAAGGAGGGCGTAAAACATCAGAAACGACGTTACAACAATAATGTAAAAATGGAAGGAACATGATGTTGCCTGCACCAGCACTTTATTTGGCCCTGATAATCTCAATAGTTTTTATGCTCACCATAACATTTATTGTAATTATCAGGAGAGATCATGTATAATCACTTGCTCGTAGCGGGTTATGTAGCGCTGGTCGTAGTTTTGTCCATCAAGTTCCGACAAGGCACCCTCTCGGGATTCGTTATCTCCAACCGCAACATTATGTATCCTGCAGTGATTGGAATCGCCTTCACCGCCGCCTACTTCAGCGCAGCTTCTTTCCTGGGTGGTGGAGGGTATGGTCTAATTGCAGGATTTCCCTGGACGATCTGGGCTACACTTTTACATGTAGCCTTTGCCTGTCTTGCCTGGTTGATAGCACCACGGATATGGACCATGGCAAAATATTATGATGCAAAAACGGTGCCGCAATTGCTCGAACGCAGGTACAATTCGCCCAATGGCAGAATTATTCTGGCCATGATAATGCTTTTAATGTACACGGTCTACCTCATTGCCATCTTCAAAGGTTGTGCACATCTATTTGAAGGTCTTCTGGGAATTTCTTACGTCCAAGGATTGTTGGTGGCGGTATTCATAGTGTCCATCTATTACACTATTGGTGGATTGCCCGCCATTCTGTGGGTGAGTTTCATCCAGGGGATTCTCATGTTGGCCGGTGCAGTGTTGCTCTATGGAGCCCTATTATTTCAGGGTGGTGGCATACACATATGGGAAAACATTCCCTCAGCAGTCACCAACATGAGTGGTTATGTGGTTCCTTGGGAGACGACTTTGGGTATGGCCTTCTCCATAAGTTTGGGTTTGTTGGCACTTCCAGACCTTTTGATAATGATATTTTCTGCAAAGGACGAACGAGTGGTACGCTTTGCAGGCATTTACGGTCCGCTGTCCATTGCAGTGTATGCGTTTTGCATATTCTCCATCGGCGTGCTGGCCTATGGAGCATTCAGTACAGAGGAACTTGCACCTTTCGTGGAAAACCCTGACAGCTTTATACCCTTTGTGGCCCAGTCTTTGCTTCCCAACGGGTTCGATGCTATAATCCTTCTGGCAGCCGTATCGGCAGCCATGTCCACCATAAGCGCCATTGTACTGGTCACTACAACATCACTCACATCGGACACTTTGCGCTTCCTGCGCCCCTCGCTTCCAGATGACAGAGTGCTACTTCTTACTCGAGTGGTGGGAGTCTTTTTGATCGTGGTGGCAGCCGTCATGGCCCATGACGTTCCGGAACAGATTGTACCCCTGGTTTCCGTCAGCATGGGTGTCATTGCTTGTTGCGTTTTCGTGCCCCTCATACTTGGGTTGTGCTGGAAAGGTGGCACCTCAACGGGCTTCGTTTCCGGTTTGCTGGCCTCTTTTGCATCAGTGGTAGTATGGCACTTCTACAGCGGTTCGGTTATACATCCAGTATTCATTGGACTTGTAAGTGGGATCATTGTTTATGTAGGATCGAGCTTACTTACTGGCCCACCAGTTTTAATGGAACAAAAGAGCACAAGAGACGAAGAACCACAGATGATACACGTACAAATGGAGAATAAGTAAAAATTGAATAAACGATTTGAGGACGGCCAATCTGCCATCCTCACATAATTGCTTGGGCCGTGGTTATGACATGGTCTCTCTTGTCGACTATCAGCACTTCTTCTCCGTCCACTATATCCAAATCGGCGTCTATTACGTGTCTGCCGAAAACACGGCCACCACGAGCTATGAAAGGTACGGCCTCATCTGCAACCACGATCTTTTTCCTAGGCAATTTACGTCTCATATAAGCTCACCATCACAAAATAGTGCTCATGGTTCTAGTTTAAGCACTATAATTGTAACTAATAAGAGTTAATCAGATATGAAATTTTCGGTATAACGTAAGATTGAATGATAATATATACAAGAATTATAAGACAAAATTATGTCGGCGTATGCACACTAAATATGGTTGAATATTCTATTAAATTATAGACATAAAAGATAATCGAAAAAGTACTTAACATATGGAATGAATATATTTTGGTAAGTTTTGTGGAGGGTTTAAAAGTGGAAAATGAGGATAAAATACTGTTGGCCGCCACATTGGCTTGCACATACAAGCCAGATTACATGACCAATGATAAGATCGAAGCGGCAACCAAAGGGCATGGCTCCTTAGTGATTCCAGTATTTTGTGCGGCAAATTCCATCGGTGAAGATACCTTTGGAAGTGCTCAAGAGCCAGAAATGCGACTCATGAGCAGCAAAATGATGATGGTCGATGCGGCATCACCCAGCATACCCCTTGACATGATAATAGAAAAAGCCATCAGGAATGCCAAAAATGCCGGTGCAGATCCCTCAAACGCGGCTCTAATTGTGGCATCATTGGCCTACTTCTGCGGAACTTGTGCTCGAGCAGGCGTTCCTATGGGCAACAGAAAGCTGGGGGCAATGGCGCGGATGCATTCTGGCGCAACGAGAACCGGCGCCATCAGTCTAAGCACATCAAAGTTCACTCACAGAGTTCCCTCGTTTCCCGCGTACTTGGCGATATACGAACAGCTCATGGACAAAAATCTAACATCAGTAGACGGCTCCAAACTTCCGCCTTTTTTAGCAGGAGGAGCAATCTATGGCCATAGTGCACTTGGTGAAGATTTCAACATTCCTGAACTGGCAAAAAACGCCGCCAAAGTAGGGACCAAAGCCATGATGGACAGCATGTCCGGTGCAGGAATAACTCCGTATCCCTTATGGCCAGCATTGATTGGGGCGACGGTGACAATGGAGCTTGTACACCCTGATGCATTCTTGGGAGAGGAATACGGATCTTTCGGCGTGGTTGATTCCGCCTACGTTGCGGGACAAGGTGCTGCAGACGCGGCCAAACTTCCCAAGACGTTGCACATAAGAGGTACAAAAGAGGAATTCAACACGGCTAGGGTCATCGGAGATTTTGGGTTGATACTGAAAGACATAAGTGGCCCATCTGTTATTGGTTCCATGGCGTTGAACGAGATATTTGCAGGGTTCGAGGAAGCTGCCATCATTGGGGCGGGCTTTTCAGGAGGGCCTGTAAACCCACCTCTTGGCCATTTGTGCGCTGATGTAGTTCCTGCCATGAGGCTTTTGATGAAGCACGAAGGTGACATTTTCAAAGTGGCCGAAGACATCCGAAATTACAAGATGAATTCCTTCATTGATCCAGAAATGTCTTTTTGTGCTCTGAACACCATAGCTCGCAAAGCTGAAGAAGTGTCGAGAGGATCAATTTCAGGAGCTTGTATATTGGCCAGCGAGCCTGTAAGAGACCGTGCCATTTACAGAAGGATCGTTCGAAGTTATAATATGATGAACGATGGTAAAAGCATTGGAGATGTCGCTAAGGCATTAGACGAGGAGCGGAAATCTTACGTCGAAGAGAGAGGATCATACATCCTTTCTGGTTTTACCGGAAGGCAAATTAAGCTGAAGTTCACCGAGCTTCGGCCACAGGCTCGAAGAAGCGACAAGTTCACAGACAAGTTCTGGGGATTTGACTCTTACATATCCTACGACATAGAAATTGACGGGAAAAAACTCCATATCGAAAATCTCTCCGCTAAAACCGTACCAGAATTCGCCCTCCAGGGTGTAGGCATGGGTGATCCGGACATGGAAACAGCCATATTTGCAGGTGCGGTTATGTCTCAGGAACTTCAATACATCGGACATACAGTCATTAACATTACCATACCTGCTGCAGTAGGGGCACTTATGGGCATGGACGAAAAGACTGCGTCTAAAGATGCTGCGAAGGGAGCTTTCCTTACCAATGCCATCCCCGGTGGGAGGGACAATGCTTTAAAAGTGGTAAAGGTGGCTAAATGCATCTACAACGAGTTGAACCAACCGTCAGAAGTTCTTCCCTAACTTTTATTGGCCATGAAGACGTTGATCATAGACGCAAAGATGGGGGGAATTTCAGGGGACATGCTTCTCTCTTCGCTGATGGATTTAAATGACAAACCTCAAATTCTAAATCCATTGGCAAAGACGATCGAGGAGCTGGAGCTATGTCACAGCTTCAAATACGAATTGAGGCCTGTGGATGCCAATGGCATTCCAGCAAAACTCATATTGACGTATATAGAAGGTCTAATACCTGATCATGAGGGTGAAATTAAAAAAGCAATCCCTAAATTAATCGATAAACTGGACCTTTCAGACAAAGCATGGAAATTGATGCTCGACGTTTGGAATGATCTGATTGAAGCAGATATTAAGTTCAGTCGATACCACCACCAAATCAACGAGAGACTGACTTTGGACGCCATATTCCAAGTGGTGGGATCCTTATTCCTTCTGGACAAAGGCGGGTTTTTGGACGGTGTCATTTATGCCACACCACCATCATTAGGAGGGGAACATGTAAAAACTGCAGACATTTATCCTGCAGTGCCCAGCCCTGACGCCTTGGATATTCTGTGCAAATACCAAATAGAATGCTCGGGGTCGTCGACCGATGGGGGGTTCACTGACGCCATAGGCGCCTCTCTTTTGGCCCACATTTCTGACGAAATCGTTGAAGTATATCCGTCCATGACGCCAAAACGGATTGGTTATGGAACGAGATCGCAAAAAATGGGAGAGATGCACCATTTGTTAAGAGTCGTTGAGGGGATTAACAACGATGTAGTTCGAGATAGGATAATCATGCTGGAGACAAACGTGGATGACCTTTCGGGAGAGGTCATAGGTTATGCGGCACAGAAATTGATGAAAGAAGGTGCTGTAGACGTTTTCATAACTCCCGCCATGGGCAAAAAAAACCGACCGATTAACGTGATATCTGTGATTACCAGCTACAAAGACCATCAAACGCACATTAAAATCTTAATGAAGGAAACGGGGTCCTTAGGCGTTAGAATTCGTGAAATTCCCAGATTGGTGGCCGAAAGGACGAATCAGATATACCAATTGGAGCTTTTTGGCAAGACTTTCGATGTGAAGGTCAAAATCTCAACGGTCGATGGGGAAATCATCAGTGCCAAGCCAGAGTACGAGCATTTGAGACGAATAGCAGAGGAATTGAACGTTCCTTTAAGGATGGTATTGGACACTGCCAAAAAGAAACTACCTATTTTTGACGGAAACACTAAATATTAATTTATTGGGATTAATTATATTCGGTATATTGTTTTTGACTTTTGTCGTTATATTTGATCGCCTGCTGAAATTTTTTACGTAATTACTATTTAAGTATAGCATATATACAAGTTCTATGAACCATACCTGCGCAACGTATTATCTATATAATATAAAATATTTACGATTAGATTTATATGGTATATAGTAATGGGTATTAAATACCTTTTATAAGTATGTCTTTCGTTACCAGTATGTTAAGTACATGGAAGGATTATTATAATATAATCTAAATTATGTTTACTTAGTTATGTTAATAATGTACACTAACCAAAAAATTTATGTTACATAGAGATAATAATAACATCAGTAACAAAATTAAGAGGGAAGAAGATCATGTCAGAAATTTACCAAAAAATGATAGACGAGGCCATGGCCGCCCAATGGGCGGACGTAGAGACGGTTAAGAAAAAGCGCGGCCAAAATTTCGCGATCGAAGACACGAAAGCTTACGTAGACGTGGTTAACAAAATAACCGTAGCAGAAGACCAAAGTGCATCCGTTATTCGACTGCATAAGGACTCGGTCAACGTACACTACGAAACGCTGAAAGGTCTAACCAAGACCATAAGACCCGAAGATGACCCTTTCGTGGAACATTATCAAACCCCTTGTATCATGGAGATACTCTACGAAGAGGACGCAGAGTTCAAAAAGAGCGTGGAGACATTCATAGAGGCCATAGGAAAGGCTGAAGCACTGATTGGTCTGGAGGCTGTAAGGAGATATGGTGGGTTTTATGGGCCAACCTGTGTTGTAGACTTCGCCCTAATACCTGGTAGCACCAGCAACGTGGTTAACCAGATTTTAAAGACGATCAACATACCCGAGGCCCACAAGCAGGCCATTTTGGCTGCCAAATCATGGGGAATGAACACTTCATACGGAATTGGAGAAGTCTTCGCCAACCAAATCGAAGCTGGAAAGACCCTCACCGAAGCCTCAAAAGAAGAGGTCGATATGATCAAGTTCATATACCAAAGCCCCATCGAAGCCCAAGCCAAACTAATGGATGATACGGGCCATACATCCTTCGACGTAAGAAAGTACATGGCTACATATGAGAAAAAGATGAAAGGCGCAGTTAAGGAGGCTATGGACGACGAAGTTCATTACGCCAACATAGTCACCGTTCCTGCCTACTGCGTAGGAGACGTATCTCATCACATAGCCCAGTCCACCTTCAACATGTGCAAAGACGATGTCATAATGGCGGTGATCGAAGCGACCACTGAGGTTATGGACTCCACCCTGAGAAATGCGGTTGACAAGTTCAAAAACGAATACCAACCCCTCTCCTTGGCCACAGGTGCTGCAGCCTGTTCTGTGGAATATATTTTAGAACAAGATGGATTCAATGCCATAATGATAGTCGACCTATTGACCAAACGATTCCACAACTACGTCCAACTCTATCCCACCAGATCTGCTGCAGCCGAGCTTCACAATTGTGACTTCATGGACATGATCTACAGAGGATGGGTCTATCTGGATAGGATTAGAAGACGCGTAAATGGTACTGGCAAAACTCTGGTGCCCCAAGTCGCCGGGCATAACGTAAACCTGAATCCAATACATCAAAACGAAGTGCTCATGAACCCCCAGCGTTACGCTTATCCTGCCTGTGCAATATCGGTCAGGTTCTCAGCCCTCATGAGATTAGCAGACTACCCCTGCCTATTAACCAGCGAACCGGTGACTGCCACCATGATGACAAACATCATCGCGCTGCACAAAGAAACTCCAGCAGCCCCTGCCAGAGTATGCAAAGACTGTGCTTCAGCGTCGTTGATTGATTTCAGGCATTCTTACTGTCAGTGGAGAGAGGCAGTATAATCCCCAATACATCTCTTTTTTTGGAGGGGTTAAGTCATGAAATGCTATCTTTGTGCTCAAGAAGGAAAAAATACAGACGCCGTAGCCATCTGCATTGTATGTGGGATGGGGGTTTGCATGGATCATCTGGTCAGAGAAGAAGTCGAAGTTTGGCAAGGAGGATATCCGTTCCCTGCCAAAAAAATGAAGAAAACAGTTCCAAGGATATTGTGCAAACCATGTTACTCGGCTTATCATGAGGGCTGACCTATGTCCATGACAAAGAAGTTCATAGCCGAAGCTGCTGGGACGTTTCTTTTGGTCTATTTTGGTGCGGGGGCTGCGGCCATAACTTTGATGATCTCTGAAGGTGAAACCACCACTACGCCCTTTAACATTGGAATTGGCGCGCTGGGGGGGTTGGGAGATTGGTTGGCCATAGGCATGGCCTTCGCATTGGCCATATCTGCAGCCATTTACTCGTTAGGACGAATATCAGGAGCACACATCAACCCTGCGGTTACTATCGCCCTGTGGGCCACAGGAAAGTTCCCAACTAGGGATGTAGTCCCTTATATAGCCGCTCAGCTAGTAGGTGCTTCTCTGGCCAGCTTGTTATTCGCAGCCAGTGTGGGAATGGACGCAGTTACCGTTGGAGGCCTTGGTGCAACGGCACCTTTCCCTGGCGTGTCTTTCGGACAGGCAATATTGGTAGAAGCTATAGGAACGTTCCTACTAATGCTGGTGATTATGGGGGTGGCTGTTGATGAGAGAAGCCCGCCGGGCTTCGCAGGACTCATAATTGGCCTTACAGTGGGCGGCATTATAACCACCATTGGGAACATCACTGGATCTTCTCTAAATCCAGCACGTACCTTCGGACCATATTTGGGTGATACTTTGCTTGGAGGAGCCAATTTGTGGCAGTTTTATCCCATATATGTGATTGGACCTATAGTTGGTGCTTTAGTTGCAGCCTTCCTTTATGAGTACCTATCAAAAGAATAGAGACATTTTCAAAAAGGTTTATGAAAATGTCCAACCCTTTTATATTATTAACTTGGCTAGAAACTTATTGATATTTGAATGTGCTAAAATAGGGTCATTCCCTCGTAGTTTATTGGAAAATCTGTATGTGTTTAGCACCTCCAAAATCGATCACTAGATGATGTTTTTGATCTAGACGCAAATGGAGGAAAAAGAGTCTGTACTGAGTTTAAATCGACATCAATAGCTGAAGTTTCCCAATTTAGTCTCCGTGAATTCGCATACCGAGATAATCATGAAATAGGCTTATTGATACTGATTCTGATGAGCTAAACACGTACGAAAATCTTAACCAACTTGGATATGCAACACCACCTAATCCATCAACAGATAAATCATAAAAAATAACGTTAATGAAAAACGATGGAGATTTTAATTAAAATAATTATTCAGATTATAAGTAAGTATTGGTAGTTCTTATAATTTTATAATTGTTCACACCTCGTCTATATGATAATAGATTATGAAAATAATTATAAAAAATTACTATAAAGTTGCGTAAATAATATGAATAGTATGTTAAATATATAAAAAATAATTAAACAAATGATAACATATATTGACGCAGGTGATGTTATGGAAGAGGACAAAGCCGAGATATTAAATATCAAGGATTTTGAGGCTATCGAAATTCTGAAACGCCTAGGTGTGCATCGTAACGTGGCCATCCTCATAGCATATTTGGCAAAAGTGAATGAAGCATCTTTGCAAAAAATAGAATATGGCACCAACATGAAACAACACGAGATCAGTATAGCCACACGCACCTTATACAGAAACGATTGGATTCGCATTAGCGACCACAAAAAGAAAGGGAAAAAAGGTCAACCAACGAAGATTTACTCGCTATGCATACCGCTAAACGAAGTCGTAAATCACTTCGAAAATGTGAAAATGAAAGAAGCTGCAAGGGATATGGAAAATATAAAGAAACTAAAAATGATTGCTTCATCATGACGACCCAAAATTTCCCCTACAAGACTTGGATCGCGCTTTCAATCTATATCGCTCTTTTCAAACAGATAAGCCCCAATTACCAAAGCTATGAAACAGGTCAATGTCAATATCAACAAATCAAAAGCTAGCGGAAAATAGCTGATTCCCACTAGCGATCCTCGCAAACCGTCTACACCATAAGTCAAAGGATCAAGATAAGAAAGTGGCCTTAACCAGTCAGGCAAATTTTCCACAGGAAATAATGCACCTGAGAGCAGGAAGATTGGGAATACCATGAAATTCATCACCAGGCTGAAACCAGACATGTCTTTCATCTTGGAGGCGAAGGCCAGACCAATGCTGTTGAATGTGGTGCCTATCAAAACCATGAACAATAGGGACAAGAGAAAACCAGAGATTCCATTTATATTTAATCCCATTATGATGCCCGGCACTAAAATTATCAATCCTTGCATCATCGCTGTTGTCACCCCTCCCGCAGTGCGACCAATCACTATGGACAACCTAGAAACAGGTGCCACCATAATCTCTCTAAGAAAACCAAATTCCCGATCCCAGAGTACGGAGAGGCCCGCAAAGGTAGATGAGAAAAGCAACGTCATCCCTATTATGCCCGGAGCCAAAAAGTCGATGTAGTCCAGGCCCTCTGGAATTCCGGGCGTGACCGCCGATTTAAAGCCCAGTCCCAAAAAGGCCAAGAAAAAGAATGGGGGTGCCAGAGATCCAACTACTCTGCTCTTCAGCCTGAAGAATCGAACCATTTCTCGCAACCACAGGCTGTATATGGCGTAAAGGTTTATTCTAGTCACGTCAATGCCTCCGGGTCCGCATCCTGCTTTGAACGGCGGCCATTTTTCCAGCGCCTTCAGATTCAAATTCTCTAATCTTCTTACCGGTAAACCTCAAAAAGACGTCTTCCAAGGTGGGCTCGTGCATGCTAACCGACTTGATTTTCATCCCAGCTCTGCAGGCCCTCAAAACGATATCTGGAATTCTGGACTCACCATGGTCCACGCTGATTATGACTGCGTTTTCCACGGTATCAACTGAGCTTACCCAGATAAATTCGGATATCACCTCGCCCAATTCATCAACGCAATCATCATCCACGTTAAGCGTGATGATATCAGCTCCAATCAGATCCTTGAGGTTTTCAGGCGTGTCTAGGGCCACAATGCTGCCCTGATCGATGATGGCCACCCGTTCACATAGATAATCGGCCTCTTCCATATAGTGGGTCGTCAAAATCACGGTCACGCCTTCTTCTCGATTCATCTTCAATATGTAATCCCATATGTGACGACGGGTCTGGGCATCCAACCCCAATGTGGGCTCGTCCAAAAAAAGAACATGAGGATGATGCATCAGGCCTCTGGCAATCTCCAAACGCCTCTGCATGCCACCTGAATAATCTTCCATGAGAATGTCAGCCTTGTCCGTAAGATCAACGAGATCTAAAACTTCTGCGATTCGACGCTGTCGCATATTCTTGTTCATTCCGTACATCCTGCCGTGGAAATCCAAGTTCTCCTTACCAGAAAGCTGGCTATCTACACTGGGATCTTGAAAGACCACTCCAATGGAGCTCCTAACCGCATCCCTTTCGAGATATATGTCGTGACCCCATACCTGTGCACCACCGCTTGTGGGTCGTATCATGGTGGTTAACATCTTGATAATGGTGCTCTTGCCAGCCCCATTAGGTCCCAAAAGACCGAAGAGCTCCCCTCTTCCAATTTGGAGGTCTACCCCGTCTACGGCTGTAAATCCGTTGAACTTCATGATCAAACCGCTGGTGGAGATGGCTGCCAGATCCATAAAGAAAGAGATAAACTGAGGTTTTATATATTCTATTTCCAGCCACGATCTGAATATTCTAAATATCACTGCGTCAAAAGGAAGAAAGGATCGCAAAGTTAATGTCCAATTGGCTGGGAAAGGCCTATCAATGCCTCCCAAAGTCCTATTCACAACAATATATAAAAATAGCCCAGAGCCTTATGATTACATAGGATCTAACTCCAGGTCCAAATGGTTCCGATTCTATTGGCCACGAATTCAGTCTTTCGGCCTTCGGTTCCTAAAACAGAACATACCAGAAATAGAAATTCTGGAGTTCCCAACTTGGGACGAATACGTGAAAAAGCTGGACGAGGGCTGGGACGTAGTAGGCTATTCATTCTACCTCAACGAGGTCCACGAGATTGAAGAGATGACAAAAGCCGCCCGGTCCAGCGGCAAGGCCGAAGAGCTGTGGGCTGGCAACTATGGTGCTTTGACCCCCCAGATTCAGGAACATTTCGACAAGATCTTCGTAGGGTATGCCGAAGAGGCATTAGCACCCTATTTTGGCAGAAATGTTAACAGAAACAACATCGTCCATCCCCCCCTCATCGAATATTTGGATACTGCATTTCACAGGAAGCTGAACATCTATGGGATCATGTTCACCACCAGAGGTTGCGGCGTAGGATGCAAGTTCTGCCAGACGCCCAAGTTCTGCAACAGGCCACATCCTGTGCCCCTGGAAAGCTTGGAGAAAGTAATATCTTATTACAAAGAAAACCAGATCAATGTAGTGGTAATAGAAGACGAGAACTTCGGCGCAAATAGGAGACATGCCGATCGTGTCGTGGAGTTGCTGGACGATTACGGTATGGTATGGGGATGTATGGCCCGGGCAGACTATCTGCGAAAGAAGATCGACGAGTGGGCGGAGATGAGGGGCAAACCCAATCCCAAGTTGGGAACAAATAAAAGACATATGAAAGGCTTCGCCGGTGCCGCGATAGGGATCGAAAATCTGCACCAGGAACGTCTGGACGACATAAACAAGAAAGAAGGTACTGAAGACGTTTTGGAAACCATAAGACTTCTGCAAAAGTACGGCTTAGGAACGGTAGGCTACTACATGATCGGCTTTGAGGAAGACACCAAAGAGTCCCTTAAAGTAGACATCAAGACGCTGGCCGATCTGAAGTTGGACATAACTCAGATATGCATATTGACGCCCCTTCCCCAGACCAAGCTTTGGAAGGAGATCGATGAGAAATATGGCATATTCGAAAAGGATTGGCATAAATTCGACATGAAACATCTGGTCTGGAATCATCCCCAAATGCAGCCTATGGAGATGGAAGAGGTGTTGGACTGGTCTTTAAGAATGGTCTATAATCGAATGACTCCCATCAGGACCTCCTTCAGAGTATGGGCCAATGCACAACGACTTGCAGGAATGGAAGGACTTCGGGCCATAAAATCTTACGTTACCCGTGCCAATGAGTTCGACTTTTACCCGGAGACGCCCAGATTGTTGGATATGCCATCTCCGGTGTTGACCGGAAACACACCAGAAATGATTTTTGAGACTGCCCTAAAATCTGAAGGCATTCGTCCCATGATAATTTCAGGGGTCGGAAGAGCGTAAGCTCAGCGAAATAAATGGAGAGAAAAGATGAAAGTACTGCTCCTCTCGTCACCGGTGGTTCAGCCAGATTTCGATCGCATTGCTAGGATTCCTAACTACGGACTGGTATCCATTGCCGGCAACATCGACGATCTCTGCGATGTGCACGTAGCAGATATTCACGCATTAAAAGATCCAGAAAAATACATTTCTAAAAAGATTAACGGATATGATCTGGTGGGCCTAAGCTGCATGAGCTTTCAGTATCATGCCATATTAAAGCTGGCTCAAATGGTAAAAGACAGCGGAGCAGAAACCGTATTCGGGGGGTATCATCCCACTCTGAACTATCAAGAGATGGGGCTGAGCAAAGAAGGGTCGCTGGCAGATTATATCGTCAGAGGGGAGGGTGAAGGCACCTTCCGAGAGCTAATTAAGGCCAAAAAAGATGGTAAGAACCTGAAAGATGTAAAAGGGCTCTCTTATTGGCAAAAAGGTGAAATGGTACACAATCCTCCCCGGCATATTCTGGAGGTGGACCAAATCGAGCTTCCAAATAGAGATTGTCGCCTCATAACCGAGGGCTTTCAGAGCTTCGGGCTTCCCATCGATTCGGTGGAGACCACTCGAGGTTGTACAAATGGATGTAAATTTTGCAGCATTCAGAACATGTACGGCCGCTCGTTTAGAAAATATCCCTTCGAGCGCATATTGGATGACATAAGAGACGCCGAGGCACACGGCGCCAAGTCCATATTTTTCCCCGATGACAACATAACCTTGGACGTGAAAAGGATGGAAGCGCTTTGCAATGCTATAATCGAGGCGGGCCTGGATCATATCAAGTATAAGGTTCAGGCCTCTGCTAGAGGCATAGGCTCCAGCCGCAGTCTGGTTGAAAAGATGGGGACGGCAGGATTTGACGGAGTATTTCTGGGAGTCGAGAACACCAGCAAGGAGAACCTCAAGTTCCTGGGAAAGGGCAAAATGTCCGACAACGCAGACAAAGCCATACAGTACCTGCACGACAATGACATCATCGTGTCAGCAGGTCTCATCGGAGGAAATCCAGAAGATGACGCCAGCGATCTGTGGTCCAATTACGAGCTGGCCAGAAGGCTGAAAGTGGACATACCCATATTTTACATTAGCACACCTTACCCCAAAACGGAGATGAGAGCCGAGCTGGAGAAGATGGGATTAATCTCCAACAACGACTATCGATTCTACGATGGACTTCATGCCAATTTGAACACCAAGCATCTAACTGCCGAAGAGGTACAGTACATCACTTGGGAGATGAACGCCAAGTACTACAACTACGATTGGTTCCGGTACACCAAGATAAAGAAGCTTTATCCCAAATGGTTCTTGAATGAAAGCCTCCGGTTGATACCCTTCTACGCCAAGAGAAAGCTTAACCTGATTTTAAAAAGAAAGACGCCTCGAGATTACTTCCAAGAGGATCTGAGCAGAGGTGAGCTATGCAAAGGGATTACGTAAAACACGACATACAGATTAGTTCAAAAAATATATTTAATGTTGAAGGAGTATATATTATTATTATTCTTATTCGTAGTTCATTCATTCTTTCTAGCAATTTTAATCAGTACCATATACGATTGGGCCGTGAAATAAACGACAATATACATAATATATAGTTGTATATATTTATAGTTATCCTAATAGTTGGAAAGAATATTTATATATCAGCATTTCATATTGTACTTTTTGGTGGATAAACCAAACGCAGAACAGATTCGGCTTGAGATTTATAGTCGAAAACCAATTAGATGATACTAATTGTTTTTCGCCAGAATAGTGTTTAACGATACGAATAGCAAGTTATTGATAATTATTTTTATACGTTTGGACGTAAATGGGAGTGGCCGAGGGGTAAAAAGGGTGTAGCAGGCCCTGTTGAGTCACCCCTCGGCACAACATACGATAATATTAAGCTATGGAACTTCCTACGGGCGGATATAATCAATTATAAACCCTTCCAAAAGGTTAGTCTTCGCGAGAGGGAAAACGTCCATAAGCTTTTTTTGGTCTCGTCGATTACACGCACATTGCCAAAATGCGTGTCCGTTGCGACAAAAACCCTTTTTGTATGAACCCATCTCTAAAGGAGATTTTGCTTTTTTTTGGGCGATCTTTGGATCCCTAACGAAATATTTATTAAGCAGAAGGAGCACAGTAGTTAATTGGCTGTGCTGGTCTCTGGCTGACGCTAGGGGCTGGCTTATAATTGGCATATTCATATATTCCTTTCTTCTAACCTAATGATTCATCAAATCAGACGTTCTCTGTCGTCTTCTATAAATAATCTTCTGCATGACCAAAGTGTTTAAAGGGACACTTCAAATCAAAACTGAAAAGAGATATTCCTTTAAACCCTGAATTTATAGATTGCATTTAACCGCTTGAGCGTATTTCAATAATCTCCAACTATATCTAAAAATCATGTATGAATGTGCATAAATTAAGTGCATACATGTCCAGGTAAATCTAGATGAAATGATACAAAGTTGATTGCATAAACTCTGGAGCCATCTCGCTTTCAAGGGACCAATTCAAATATAGTCGAGAACCAATTATATGGAACTATAGTGTTTAACGATACTTTTCGGACAAATCTCGAACTCGCAAGAGTTAGAGATTTGACCTATTCGTATCGTTAAGCACTATTCTGGAGAAAACCAATTAGTATCATCTAATTGGTTTTCGACTATAGTTGGTTTTCACCAGAACTTTCACTAGCACTAACGATGAACTAATCATCAACTCTCTTTTTTTGCAGGCACCACATAATAGCGACATGCAAGAAACATTAAATAATGGAAAAGATATATATCAAATACTAAAAGCCCAAAAAAATTAACATTATCTACTGTGGAGCAGCAATTGAACGGAGGTAAACGCTTTTGGCCATAGATCCTGTTTGCAAGATGGAAGTCTATGAGAATACGGCATTGCACAAAGCCGAGTACAAGGGAGAAACGTACTATTTCTGCGCTCCAGGGTGCAAGAAGGCATTCGAAAAAGAACCTAAAAAGTATCTGAGAATATAATTTAAAAATTTTGTACGTGTTTAGATCCCCTATAATCGATTGCATGATGTTGGTTTTGGTCAATGAATACGTGCTGACAAACAACTTGATGTAAGTAGAAAAACAACATCTATAGCCGCAGTTACTTAAAATTAACACATCGGAACTGGCCACGCGAGACCTCAAGAAATGGCTTTGATGATGCTGATTGAGATGAGCTAAACACGTACAAAATTTTTAGTTATAGTATTTAACGATACTTTTCAGACAAATCTCGAACTCGCAAATATTAAAGATTTGGCCAATTCATATCGTTAAACACTATTCTGGTGAGAACCAATTAGTATCATCTAATTGGTTCTCGACTATAATAGGTGGTTCGATGAAAAAATATGATCTAATAGTCGTGGGTTCAGGAGCAGGCATGAACGTTGCTTGGAATGCCATAAACCAGAAAATGGAAGTTGCTCTGGTAGAACAGGGCCCTATGGGTGGCACCTGTCTGAACAACGGTTGCGTTCCTTCTAAGATACTGATTTACCCTGCAAATGTCATAAGAACTCTAGAAAATGCCTCGGCCATAGGAATCCAAGGACATGTAGACGAAATTGACATATCCCTGATAATGAAACGAATGCACACCATAGTGGATGAAGGCAGAACAAGCATGGAAGACGCTGCGAAAACCACAGATAACTTGGATTGGTATCAGTCCATAGGCGAATTCGTTGATGATTATCAGATCAAGACGGAGCACGACTTAATAACTGCACCAAAAATCGTGATTGCCACAGGGTCTAGGCCCATGATTCCTTCCATCCCTGGACTGGAAAATGCTGGTTATTTGGACAACGTATCCCTTCTCAACTTGAAAAATCTGCCCAAGAGTCTTATTATAATGGGCGGCGGGTACATCGCTTGTGAATATGGCCACTTCTTCTCCGCCATGGGCACAAAGGTAACCATTTTAGGTCGCAATTCCAAATTGTTGAAGAGCGAAGAGCCAGAAATATCAGAGATTGTGGAAAAAAGACTTTCTCAGCACATAAACGTGAATACCAATCACGACGTGGTGAAAGTGGAAAAAGACGAAAACAAAAAGATCGTATACGCAGTTGACCGAGCTACGAGAGAGGTCAAGACGTTTGCTGCCCAGGAAATAATGGCAGCTTTTGGGAGACAGTCCAACGCAGATCTGTTGAAACCAGAAAATTCGGGGGTCGAAACGGATCAAAATGGATGGGTAATTGTAAACAAGTTTTTAGAGACGACAAAGCCAAACATATGGGCATTGGGCGATGCCATCGGCAAATACATGTTCAGACACACTGCCAACTACGAATCCAACGTAATCTGGAAAAACGCCTTTTCAGACCATAAGGAGGCGATAGATTACCATGCAGTTCCTCATGCAGTCTTTACCCACCCCCAAGTTGGAAGCGTGGGCATGACCGAAGATAACGCCAAGGCCAATGGCTATCACAACATATTGGTAGGGTGGTCCCGATATACAGATGTGGCCAAGGGTTATGCCATGGGCGAAGAGGACGGCTTAGTTAAGGTGATGGTAAACGAGGACAACGGCCAGATTCTGGGATGTCACGCAGTAGGCACCCATGCTTCAGACCTTGTACAACAAGTGGTCTATTTGATGAACGCTGAAGACGGAAGCTACATGCCCATAGTTCGAGCACAGGTAATACATCCTGCCCTCAGCGAGGTGGTGGTACGAGCCTTTGCCAACTTGATGCCAACCAGCGAATATAGTGACATTCAATAAATAAATATTAATTATATGTGCTGGCTTTGGCCCAAATACATTTTGAATTCACAATCGACGAAAAGATTGCTTGCGATGCACAAAAGACGTTTTAAGAGGGTGAGGGTGATAGCCCCTGGAAAAAAATCATATCGACTGGTTGGAACGAATTTTTTAGGGTCTTATATGCGAGAGAGCATGTGAATTATGATTTCTCCACAGCCACGAAGTTACTGCACATATTCCATTTTATAGAATTTAACGATACCTTTCGGACAAATCTCGAACTCTCATGTGTTTGAGATCTGATCTATTCGCATCGTTAAGCACTATTCTGGAGAAAACCAATTAGTATCATCTAATTGGTTTTCGACTATGTAACATCACAGCTTCCAAAACACAAATAAACTTTAACAACCTTCGCCGGCAGGATATGACCAAGTTTATCGTAGTATTGGGAACGACCTCCCATTCTGGAAAGAGCACCCTAGCGGCAGCCCTGTGTCGGATATTGTCCAATCGAGGCCTCCGGGTAGCGCCTTTCAAATCCCAAAACATGAGCTTAAATTCCTGGGTGACCTCTGACAAAAAAGAGATGGGGATTGCCCAAGCAGTTCAGGCCTGGGCTGCCAGAGTGGAACCCACCGAACAGATGAACCCCATCCTCCTAAAGCCAAAGGGCGATCGAACATCCCAAGTAGTCGTATTCGGAGAACCTGTGGCGGACAAATCTGCTGCGGAGTACTACAGAGATATAGAGGATCTCAAAGTCGTAGTGGATCAGGCCTTAAAAAACTTGGAGAAAGAATACGACTACATTGTAGTAGAGGGCGCAGGTGGCGCGGCCGAAATCAACCTTTATAAGAGAGATTTGGCCAACATCTACATCGCTACCAAGCTTCAAGCCCCAATAATCTTGGTAGGTGATATCGAGCGTGGTGGTGTCTTTGCCAGCCTCTATGGCACGGTGAAACTGCTTCCACCAGAGATAAAACCTCTAGTTAAGGGTTTGGTCATAAACAAGTTCAGGGGCGACCCCGCCATACTGGAGCCCGGCTTGAACATTTTAGAAGAGCTGACAGGTGTTCCAGTTTTGGGAGTTTTGCCCTACTTTAATTTGGACCTGCCCTCTGAAGACTCCGTATCTTTGGGTGACAAAAGACGATCAGGAAACGGTGTGGACATTGCCATAATCAAACTTTCGCGTATATCCAACTTCACCGACTTCGAGCCATTAGAGCGATCAGCCAGTGTGAGATACGTGAACCCTGGAGCACCTTTGGGCCATCCAGATGCGGTGATAATTCCCGGCACCAAAAATACGGTATCAGATCTGGAAGAATTGAGGCATAAAGGAACTGATCGAGAGATCTTGGCCTTGAAAGAGGAAGGAACGCCCATTTTAGGCATTTGCGGTGGATATCAGATGTTAGGCGAGGGGATCGTGGATCAAGGTATCGAGAATACCACCGCATCTATACCAGGGCTGGGATTGCTCGACATAACTACCCACTTTGACCGCTACGAGAAGAAGACCGTTCAAGTGGAAAAGCAAGTAACCGGCAGCGGACCCATCCTCGATCCCATAAAGGGTCAGACAATATGGGGTTATGAGATTCACATGGGAAAAACCACATGTCGAGAACCACATGCGTTTGGGGACGATGGTGCAGTAGGCGGCAATGGGTTGGTTATAGGAACTTACCTTCATGGTATATTCCAAAATGAGAACTTCAGGAACGCGTTTTTGGATTATCTTTATAGCCGAAAGAATCTCGATCGCAGATCGGAATCAAACGGCTATGGTTATGACGAGTTGGCACAGGTAACCGAAAAATATCTTGACATGAATAAAATTTGGAAAATGGTCGACTTGAAATCCCCTCAATAAAAGCGACAAATTATTATGAATAAAATAGGCGAGAATTTTATCACTCTTGTGACCGTAAACTATCGATTCTCGCCTTTATGTTTTTCAGTTCTTGCTCCAAGTTTTGAGCTGCCTCTTCTAGAGATGCAATCTCCTCATCGGGAGCAGGCTGTGCTGGGGGGATATAGGCAGGAGTTACGTTTGGGTAAGGGTATGTCGTAGACCATCTACCAAATCCTCTACCTCTACCCATACCTCGGCCAAATCCAGGGTTTGCATATCCTGGTTGAGGAGCTCCTGCACAAAATCCCATGCTTCGTCCCGTTCTGGGCCCATAGCCCACAGGGCCTGTTCTGTCTCCACCGGGCATATTATAGTCACCACCTTATTTTTGTTGATCGATCTCAGTTCGCGCCACGGCCTTTTTTCTGACCGCGACCACAACGACCAGGATTACGACCGGACCCACGTTTATCATTTGAGCTTTCGTCTTGCTGATTTAGATCAGCTTGGCGTCTGCCCTTCCCATTTCTTGGTCTTGAGTTCATAGGTCCCGTTCCGTCTTTACCAGGCATTTCGTTTTCAACTCTTTTTGTATTTTACAAATCCATGGTTTTTTTTCACTGCCCAATTCGAAATCAGTTTCAAAGCAAATTTCGAACTTGGCACAATATATGCCTTATGAGATCTTATATTTAAATATTTCCCTAAATTCGAGAAACGTTCAAATATTATATCCCACATACGACCTATTATGAAACGGGGGCGAGGTAGACACCGTGGACAACGCTGGATCTCAGAGTTGCCAGAGAAGAGATGGTTTGCACCAGAAGGTGCAGATGAAAGGACGGCCGTCACTCTGAGGTTTGAAGAACTGGAAGCAATTCGTTTGGTAGACCTTCTGGAGCTACAACAACAAGAAGCTGCATTTTATATGGGTATTTCCAGAAAGGCTTTTTGGAATGATCTCAAAAAGGCAAGAACGAAAGTGGCAACAGCTTTAGTTCATGGGCTTGGAATTAAAATTGAAGGGGGTAGCTACGCCCTCAGAGAGGGTGTCGGACCCACCACACCCGCCAAACCATCTAACCTTTCGGGCAACCAATTAAAAAATTTAAATCAAAGTTCAGAAGCAATACAACGTTTTGCTGAAGAGGACGAGATCGCTCATCTGGAACGTGAAACGTTGCTAGTAGGAGAAAAATTGGAACATCTCAACTCCAAAATTGCCTCCCTAAAAAGGCAGGATGAAAAATTCAGAGGGAAAATATCCGCGGATTTTGTGCAAAAGGATGAATAGTTCCGAAATAAGACGTCATTACGAGAATAATTTGATACCCATATCTCCAAAAAAAGCAATATCCAGCCAAGATAATTTTCTTGATCGACGCACTTTTGTTCCCGTTCATCTGCTATAAAATCCTCTAATAAAATCCTCGAAAGCTGGAGCATAGAGGCTATAATTCGCGGTCCCATTTCTCATAGGTTGGTCGAAAAAATTTCGTAAATGCTCAGGATAAGCAGATGAGTTACGTTTTTGGGGGGGCCAATGACCATAAATTCCGCAAAAGCGGGTATATATTCGTTTCCTAGGAGCTATGCACTTTCAGGATGCGTACAACATGGATCTGAAACGGGGGCAACGGTGTGGAATACACTATGCTACGCCCGATGGCAGGGTAATTCCCCTCTGCTCTTACAACACCATCCACTGCCAAGAGGTAGAAGATCGTTTTTCCGTGGACTTGTGCACTATAGATTCAGAGGCGGAAACCATTTAAACTTCTCTGCTGTGACAAAGCCGGCAAACGTTTGGCCGTATTGGGTGGTGTGATATTACGATAGATTACTTTAGGATGTTGCGCATAAAAGATTGGATTAAATTCTATACGCTCATCCCATTGGCCGGTGCACTCTTAGCCGAAGGCGCACCGATTCAAATTGTGCTTATATTATTCATATATCTAAATCTTATAAGTTACGCCTTTGTGGTCAACAACTATTTCGACGTTGAGATTGACAGACTGCATAGCAAAAAAATGGAAATTAACAAAAATCCCCTGGCAAGCGGCAAGGTTAGCAAAAAGGGCGTCTTGGCCCTGATGTTTTTGCAATTGGTCTTTGCCCTAATATGCTCTTTGCTTCTGGACGTGACAGGATTCTACCTTGTGCTGCTGAACATCCTGTTGTTTACCGCCTATTCTGCCAGTCACATCAGACTCAAAGAGCGACTGGGTTGGGACATAATAACTCACGGACTTATGTTTGGCATGCTTCCTTTCCTGGCCGGTTTTTACCTTTGCCAAGGGAACTTAGTGGATATCATTTTGATATCTTTGATCTTCTTCGCCATCGGTTGTGAAGCACTTATAGCTCATCAGCTGACGGAGTATTCCGAAGACATAAAGGCAACCACCACCACGGTAACCATAATAGGTCAGCCTAAAGGCCTATCGTTGCTTGGGATATTTACGGCATCATCACTCTTGGTCCTTTATCAGGTGGTAATCCAACACCAGATTCCCCTCTGGATGGCGACGGTGTTGGCTTGCTGTCTTATGGCTTATCCAGCTTATTCGTGTAGGGGTATGTTCTTTGATATCGGTTATTGTACCAGCATTGAATGAAGCGTCTCATATAGAGACGTGCCTGAAATCGCTTAAAGTTCAGAGCGTCGGCTCAGAACTTTACGAGATCATAGTAGTAGACGGTGGCTCAGAGGACGAAACTTGTTCCATCGCCGAAAAATACGCAAAAAAGGTAATCTGTCAGGATGATCCAGGGATTGGTGGTGCCAGAAGAGACGGCGCCCAAGAGGCATCTGGACAGATCCTCGCCTTCACCGACGCCGATACAATACTTCCAGATAACTGGCTGGAGACCATAAATCGGAATTTAAATCGATATGACGCCAGCACAGGTCCTGTGATCTTCCAGGACAATAACGTTAAAACGGACATCTTGGCCACGTGGAGAGGGTTATATAAACTATTAAATAAAATCGATTTTTACTATATGATTGGTGCCAATATGGCGGTGCGATCAGAAACGTACCACCGCGTTGGTGGTCACAGTGACATATCTCTCCTCGACGACTACGACCTTTCCGTAAAGCTCTTCAAAAACAAAGCAACCACCTTATACGACCCAGGTCAAGTAGTTTACACTTCCTCCAGGCGAGCTGGCAAGCTGCTTACCTACGGGATGACCGTAGCTTATGGGCACTATAACTATTTGGTCACCAAGGATTACGATAAGTTGTTGAATTACCCCAAAGTAGAGGAGATGACCTTGAAAGACATTCTAAAGGATAATCGATTGGGGAGAGACGTTCTTTCTGCGATGGAGACCCTTCAGACCACCCTACGCGAAAACAAAAGAAAGATATCCTGAAAAAAATTATACATGCTAACCGATATCTTTATTTCCCATGTCCGCATGTGTGTGGCTCAGAGGGCCGGTAGATCAGGGGTAGATCGCTACCTTGGCATGGTAGAGGCCTCGGGTTCAAATCCCGACCGGTCCATTTCTCGTTTTTTGGTTTAATGGTGTTAAATCACAAACTCAAGTTTCTTTAATTCTTGTAGGTGAAAGTAAACCCTTTATCTATGACAAAAGTAGATTCGATGAATTTGAGATGAAAAATTGACGAGGAAAATGACATGCACGGTGTGATGGAGACGATTATCCTGGCCTTCACAATAGGACTTACAGGCGCTTTGGCCCCCGGGCCCACACTGGTGGCCGCCATCAATGCCAGCCTTAAAGGTGGATGGTTGATGGGTCCCAAAATTGCCATGGGGCACGCTTTGGCGGAGGTGGTGATATTCCTGTTAATTGTTCTTGGCTTGGCTTCTATGTTAGAAGAACACACAAACCTGGTGGCCGGAATTGGTGGAACGGCTTTGATCATATTTGGCATTCTAACATTAAGTGGTAGCCGCAAAGCAACCATGACGAACAACGAAGGCAATTTTTCAACCAATCCTTATCTTGCAGGTCTTTTGACCAGCGTAGCAAACCCTTTTTTCTGGGTTTGGTGGCTCAGCGTAGGAAGCGCCCTCGTTTTGGCGGAGCTTAAAAGCGGCATTATTCTGGCGGTTTTGTTTATGGTAGGGCATTGGGGCGCTGATTTTGGATGGTATACGTTGGTTTCAACCAGCTTGGACCAAGGCAAAACCCTGTTATCAGAGACAAATTACCGAAATATATTGTCACTTTGTGGCATATTTTTGATATTGTTTGGAATATACTACCTGAACGGGATCTGACAAAATCGCCAATCTTATATAACTCTGAATTGTGGACAGAAAGGAGGCCTCATTTGAACTGGAAAGACGACTTGCAATATATAAGGTCCATTAGAAACTACGTGCTCCTATCAATTATCTTCTTCACGGGTGCGGCAATATTGGGATTTTTGGCGGCCCAAAAATACCCTGAACTTGCTGTGATTCAGATGGAGGAGTTAGGAGAGATGCTCAAATGGATCTTAGATTTGAGCCCGCCATTGATGATGGTGGCCATATTC
>Ga0272443_10002420_pt1 | contig 23928 bp, 20 predicted proteins | sample SSMAcet12_FD_193581 | JGI IMG/M metagenome (GOLD analysis project Ga0272443, IMG submission 193581) | Marine sediment archaeal communities from Little Sippewissett salt marsh, Falmouth, MA, United States - SSM-Acet-12 | ecosystem: Environmental > Aquatic > Marine > Wetlands > Sediment ...
GATGCCGCGGGGTGTGTGGACCACTTCCGGGTGAAACTGAACCGCGAATATCTGTTTCGAGTTGTCCCGAATGGCCGCAACGGGGGAATTTTCGGTGTGCGCGATGGCGGTAAAATCCGGGGGGGGACGATCGATCCGGTCTCCATGGCTCATCCACACCTTGACGGAGTTTTCCTTGCCTTTTTCGAAGCCCTTGAAAAGATCATTATTTTCGTCGATCTCAAGCTGGGCCGGTCCGTATTCCCGTCTCCGGGCAGACCCGACGGCGCCCCCAAAAACATGGGTAATCAGCTGCATACCATAACAGATCCCCAGGATGGGGATTCCAAGTTCGAACACTTCCCGGGGAACCATTGGAGCCTCTTTTTCCAGGACGCTTGCGGGGCTTCCGGAAAGAATAAGCCCTCTCGGACCAAACTCCTTAATCCCCTGGATCCCGATGGTACACGGGTGAATCTCGCAATAAACCTTCAGCTCCCGGATCCGCCGTGCGATGAGCTGGGTGTACTGGCTCCCGAAATCGAGGACGAGGATCTTCTCGTCGTGAATGTCAGGCTTTGTCACGGCAAACCCCTGTAGCTTTCGTTTAACGTTTATTGTTTAATGTTAAATATTAACTATATTCTGTAACTATATGTAAAAAATGCTTTTAATTATAATAAAAAGGTTAACCATTCAACGTTTAACGTTGGACGTTCCTTATTCCAACCAGTAATTGGGTGCCTCCTTGGTGATGATGACGTCGTGAACATGGCTTTCCTTCAAACCGGCTGATGTGATCTGGACATACCTCGTTTTCGTTCTGAGTTCCTCGAGATCCTGACACCCCGTGTAACCCATACCGGACCGCAGTCCGCCGAGGAGCTGGAAAACGGCGGCTGAAAGGGGACCCCGGTGGGGCACCCTGCCTTCGATCCCCTCGGGCACCAGTTTGGCCTCCGCCTCTACTTCTCCCTGGAAGTACCGGTCCTTGCTCCCTTTTTTCATGGCCTCCAACGATCCCATCCCCCGATATACCTTGTAGGAACGCCCCTGAAAGAGGACCAGCTCACCGGGGCTTTCATCCGTTCCCGCGAAAAGGCTCCCGATCATGACGGAATGAGCCCCGGCAGCCAGGGCTTTCACGATGTCTCCCGAGAACTTGATCCCCCCGTCGGCGATAACTGGGACCCCGGAACCCTTGATGGCGGCGACACACTCCATGACGGCGGTCAATTGGGGCATCCCCACACCGGAAATAACCCTGGTTGTACAGATGGATCCTGGCCCCACCCCAACCTTGACTCCGTCAACCCCGGCTTCCACGAGGGCCTTGGCACCGCCGCCCGTGGCGACATTCCCACCAATAACCTCGATATCGGGATAGTTTTTCTTGAGGGAGGCGATGCTCTTTAACACACTGCTTTTGTGACCATGGGCGGTATCAACCACCAGAACGTCAACCCCGGCGGCCACAAGTCCGGGAACCCTTTTCTCAATATCATCGCGGACCCCTACAGCGGCCCCGACCCGGAGCCGCCCCATCTCGTCCTTGCAGGCATTGGGGTACTTGCGGGACTTCTCGATGTCCTTGATGGTGATGAGGCCTGCCAGGTGGAAATTCTCATCCACGACAAGGAGTTTCTCGATCCGGTGTTCATGAAGGATGGATTTCGCGTCAGGAAGGCTGATCCCGGGCTTGACGGTCACGAGGTTCTGGCTGGTCATGACATCCTTGATGGGACGATCGAGGCGGGTTTCGAACCGAAGATCCCGGTTTGTCAATATCCCCACAAGCCTCCCCCTCTTCTCCCCGTTGTGGGTTACCGGGACCCCTGAGATCCTGTAACGGGCCATCAGGTCCAGGGCATCCTTGACCTTGTGGTCGGGTGAAATGGTGATAGGGTCAACGATCATCCCGCTCTCCGATTTCTTGACCTTGTCCACTTCCTCGGCCTGCTTTTCGGGGGTCATGTTCTTGTGGATGATCCCGATGCCCCCCTCCTGAGCCATGGTGATGGCCGTTTGGCATTCCGTCACGGTGTCCATGGCGGCTGAAAGGAGGGGAATCTTCAGGGAGATCTTCCTTGTCAGCATGGTATCGAGGACAACTTCCGAAGGGCGGACATCCGAACTCGCGGGAAGAAGGAGGATATCATCAAAGGTCAAAGCGGGTTCTTTTAATTCAGGCTTCATGGAGCGCCTCCAGGTATGGGTAACGGATTTTGAAAACCCCGCGCTCGGCGGGGTCATTTCGGGCACTAGAAAGGCTTGAAAGATAATTTTCAGAAATTAAACGGTCGGGGGGAATGTGTCAAGAATTTCATCCAGGAGGCACCGGATGAATCATTGCCCGGCGGAAATGACCGGGGCGACAACGGTAGTCCCGGATACCTCGTGCTCATCCTCCTTAAGGACAAGGGTAATCCTTACCATCTTTGGCAGTTTTCCGCTTCCGGGCCCAATCTCGATGGTGGAATCCCACTCATCAAACCATTCCTCACCATCGGAAAAGGCGAGTTCAAAGGAGGCAAGGCGTTCAGTGACTTCCCACTGCCGGCCGCCTTCGTCAAAGGGGGCAGAAAAGGGCGCCTCTTCCCTCCGAAAAAGGGAAAAACGGTTTTCCTCGTCACCGGAAACGAGATACCCCACCTCCCCGCCGGAACCAAGGGAAAGTCCAGGGTCCACCGGAAGAACGGAAGAGGTCAAAAAATCAACCTGGTCCCCCGGGACGTCGCCAAAAAACCGATCCTCCCCGACGAAGAATGGAACCACCCCTTCCATGGAAAAAGCCCCTCGGATGTCTTCCGCCACGAGGGAAAGGATTACGGAATTTTCGGTCTGAAGCGAAAGCTCAAGATCAAGGAAGCGGGATCTCTTCGTTGCGCCGAAAACAATGGTAAAAATGATGGCGGAAATAAGAGCCAGAATAGTGACCGCAATCATAACCTCAATAAGGGTGAACCCATTTTCCCGTCCTGGGTTTTCCATATCGATTTTATGGATCATTTTGGGACAATACCACAGGAAATGGGGATAAAGTATCGGCTTTCATGAATTTTCAAACCAGGTTTGGATTCCTCCCCTTTACCGAGGATCTTTCGCAGGACTGTTTCAAAAAAGGACAATCACTGAAATTTATTAATACTTAACTTTATCTTATAAACATAAATATTTATTTAATAAGGGTTTTTAAAAGGTTTCAAGCCGATAGAAATCGGCTCGATGATTGTTCTCTTTTCTGAACCCTTTCCTTGTTTTTTCCAACGATGCTTCCCGAATTCAGACACCCGTTCCCGGGTTGCTTATATCCCCAGATAAGCTTCCTTGATCTCGTCGGAGGCCTTGATCTGCTCGGGGGTTCCCTCGGCCATGATAACGCCTTCGTGCATGACGTAGACAAAATCGGCTGCCTCGAGGGAAGCCGAGGCATTCTGCTCTACGAGCAGAATGGTCAAACCAATCTCTTTTTTCATTTTTTCCACTGTTTCAAAGATCTCCATCACAAGTTTGGGTGCCAGTCCCTGGCTGGGTTCATCCATCATGAGCAGACGTGGTTTTGCCATAAGGGCCCGCCCGATGGTGACCATCTGCTGCTGTCCCCCGGAAAGGGACCCTGCCCGTTGGGTGGCCCTTTCCGAAAGGATGGGGAACATGGAAAAAACAACCTCCAGGTTTTTTTCCCTCTCTTCATGGGCATCTTTTCTGTAAGCTCCCATGATAAGGTTCTCATAAACAGACATCTCTTTGAAAAGATGTTTTCCCTCTGGAACCATTACCAGGCCAAGGTCCGTTTTTTTGTGGGTGGGCTCAAATGTAACATCCACCCCGTCAAAAAAGATCTGCCCCCCCCAGGGTCTCACCCCTCCCAGAATGGTCCAGAGAAGGGTGGATTTGCCAGCCCCGTTCGGTCCCAGAAGGGACGTGATCGTCCCGGGCTGGACCTCAATATTGGGACCCCAGAGAACCTGCATGGGGCCATACCCGGACTGGAGATTTTCAACCCTTAACATCGAATTCCTCCGCCTGGCGCCCCAGATAAACCTCGATCACTCTTGGATCGTTCAATGCTTCCTTGGTGGGTTCGTCCACCAGTTTGGCCCCCTGGTGCATCACAAGCACCCTTTGGGCAAGTCCGGCAACGGCGCGCATGATGTGTTCAACCATGGACACGACCGCGATCCCCTCCAGATCCCGTATATGCCGGATAAAGGTGACCATCTCGTCGATGTCCTTTGGATTCATCCCGGCCATGGCCTCATCCATCAGAAGGAGCCTCGGCTTCATGGCGAGAGCCCTTGCGATCTCCACCAGTTTTTTCTCAATGGGGGTCAGGGTGCCGGCCGGCTGATTCCGGTGAGCCTTTAGACCGATGAGGTCAATGTACTGGTCAGCAACCTCCATGGCTTCATCAACGTTGAGCTCGACCCCCGCGGCTCCAAACATGGCACCAATGGCGATATTTTCCTGAACCGTCGCGGAGGCGAAAGGCCTTGGAATCTGGAAGGTCCTCCCCATACCAAGATGGGCTCTCTTGTAGGGAGGAAATTTCGTTACATCCACCCCCTCGAACCAGATCCGCCCCTCATCCGGCAGATAAACACCGTTTATGAGGTTGAACATCGTGGTTTTTCCGGCACCGTTAGGCCCCACAATGGCCATCAGCTCCCCGGGATGGATTTCGAAACTTACATCGTCGACGGCAACAAGGCCGCCGAACCGTTTGGAAACATTTTCACATTTTAAAAGCGGCATTGGAAAAACCTCAAACGATGAATTTCTCGAATCTGGTTCCGTGGACCCTGCTCTTCAGTATCCCAACTAATCCCTCAGGGAAAAGAACGATGATGGCAATGATGATGGGGGCAAAAATGAGAAGCTGGAAACCGGGCAGGGTGATCGCGAGAAAATATTTGGAATATCCGTAAATCAGTCCCCCAGCAATGGGGCCCAGGAGAGTTCCGGCCCCTCCCAGAAGGACGATGATGATCGCTTCCACAGTGTAATGGATCTCAAACACGTCAGGAGGATAGACATAGGTCAGTTTCAGAGCCCACCCGGAAGCACCAAGGAGCCCGGCGAGGGCCGCACTGGAGACAAAGGCGATGATTTTAAACCGGGTCACGCTGATCCCCATGACCTTGGCGGCATCCTCGTCTTCCCTCAGGGCCAAAAGAGCGTAGCCGATCTTGCTCCTAAGGTAAATAAGGGTCAGGACAGCCGCAAGTATGGCCACCCCAAAAACAAAGATATCGGCCCAGAAAGTGGAAATCGACATGGCCATCTTGCGCCCGAGAGCGGTTTTTAAATGGCGCGAAAAAATGATCCCGTCGGCTCCGTTCCAGATCCTGGCTCCTTCGATCAGATACCGGAACCCCTCGTTGACCCCGATGGTGGCGATGGCAAAGTAAGCTCCCCTTAACCTCAGGGCCACCGCCCCCACGGCCATGGCAAGAAGGGTGGAGAAAGCGGCCGCCGCCAGAAACCCCACCAGGATAACCCCGAGACCGAGGTTCCCATCAGCCAGGTTGGTGATGGAAATGGCCATTCCGTAGGTCCCGACCCCGAGAAAAGCAACGTAACCGAAATCCACATACCCGGTCATCCCAAGGAACAGGTTGAAGGCCTGACCAAGAGCGCAGTAAAAGGCCAACTGGGCTACCAACTGCCATTTTCCGGGGTTGGCAAGGCCGAAAATCATAAGAAGGGCATAGGCCACAAGAACCGGGAAAATGGGTAGATACCGGCCGGGTCCTTTCATCCCTTCCACCCTCTCCCCTTAAGAAGCCCGGTCGGGCGGATGAGAAGGATGACAAGGAGCATCACGAAGGAGAAAAACCGCGTAAGGGCAAAAGGTTCCCCACCGGGAATGGCCGCAAGGAGGGTGTAGGAACCGTTTTCAAGGAGACCGAAAACGATCCCCCCGAAAAAAGCCCCGTAGGGAGAGGCCAGCCCGCCGAGAACGGCAATGACAAAGGCTTTCAGGGTATAACCTCCCCCCATGTAGGGGTTGATCCCCACCGGGATGAACATCGTCAGAAGAACACCGCTTGTAACGGTTAGCCCGATTCCGAGAGAAAAACTCAGGGCATACTGCCAGTCTACGTTCACCCCGCAAACACGGGCACCGACGTTGTCCTCCACAACGCTCCGCATGGCCATCCCGGCCCTGGTTTTGTTGAACCATAAGTAGAGAAGGACGGCCACCGCCAGGCTTCCCGTGCTCGCAAGTATCTTTGTCCAGGGAAGAACAGTGAACCCAAGGTCCAGCTTTCCAATGTCCCAGTTATATCCCCTGGCTTCGGATGTGAAGATCTGCTTGGCTACTTCCTCGAGAATAACCCCGAAGGAAAAGGTCACCAGAAGGGTGGCAAGTTCGGGACCTTTCTCCTGGCGTCTTCCCCCATAAACATAAACCAGGAACGAGTACATCAGGATGATAGCCAGAAAAATGGAAAAGGCGATGTTGAGATCAAGGATGACAGAAAGGATTCGCATGAAGACCATGACCACCAGGAATCCTCCGACGGCCATTCCGAACTTCTTTCTTCCTATCTTTCTGATCCCGGTACCGCTGGGAGAAACGAGGGGTTTGACCGCCCCATAGTAGAAGACCATTCCGAGGAGCATTCCGATGACGAGGGAAGCCGGGATGGCCACAATAGGGGGAATCCCCAATCCCTGGAACAGGACAAGGGCAGTGAAAGCCCCTACCATGATGAAGGCCCCGTGTCCAACGTTGACAACCTGGAGAACCCCGAAGATCAGGGAAAGCCCCATCGTGGCCATACCGTACACGGAACCGAGTACGAGGCCCTGAACGAGATTCCCGGAAAGCTGTTCGAAAAACAAATCTTTTCCCCTGTGGCAAAGCTCCAGCCTTGACGGAAACAAGGTTTCTCCCCGGGAAAGAAGCCCGGGGAGAAACCGCGAGTTTTATTCAGCAGAAAAGCCGGGACGCGGTATCCTAGATCTTCCCTGAACGTCCTTTATTTGAATTCTTGTTTAGGATAAACAGGTTTGCCGGTCTGGGCGGATTCGGGCCAGACAATGACCCTTTTCCCCTGCTGCCACTGGACATCAACCATGGAATGGCCAACCTGTTTGCCTGTGTCATCGATGTCCCATCCACCGTAAAAGGACATGAATTCAAGGTCGCCAAGGGCTTGTCTCACTTCATCCGGGTCCATTGAATCCGCTTTCTCAACAGCCAGGACAAGGGCAAGGACAGCGGCGCCGGCTTCGGCGGCGTGGTAATCCGGGATCATGTCATTACCTACAGCCTTTTTGAAGAGGGAAACGAACTCTTCCTGCCCCGGTCCAATCCACACCTTACCCTGTTTCTTCGCTCCTGCCTCGGAGAATGTTACGCCGTATTCCCAGTGTGACGGTCCCATGACACCTTCGGCGAGGTCCCCGAGGGCCTCCCCAAAGGCCGGAAGAGTCGCAGCGGCAATGAGCGAAAGAAGCTTTGGCTGAATACCGAGATCCGCCAGCTGCCGGTTCAGGAGTTGCCCGTCCTCGAAATGCCCTCCGCCGAGGATGATATCGGGATTCGCCGCCTTGAGATCGGATAGAAGCGGGGTCAGATCCGTGACTTTAGCGGGATAGGTCCGGTTAAAAACGATCTCGAAACCGAGACCTGGCGCTTTTTTCTCTGCCCCCATCATAACGGAACGGGCAAACTCGGTATCCTCGTAAGCCAGAGCCAGCCTCTTCGCGGCGGGATCAATTTTTTTGACCATATCCAGGGTACCGGCATGATAAAGGGAACCGGGTCCGATGGTCTGAACCACATATTCGAACCCCTGCTGGAAGATCTTGTCGGAGGCTCCTCCATGGTCCATGTAGACCATTCCATACTTCTCTGCAATGGGAGCGCCGGCCAGGGTCAGCCCCGAGCTGTAAGGGGCAAAGGCAAAATTGACCTTGTCGGATGTTATCAGCCGTTCGAGGAGGCTCGTTACCGATTCTTTTTTGGACTCACAGTCATAGTATTTGTAGACCAGCTTGGCCTTCCGGCCCAGAACCATAACCCCTCCCCGGGAGTTGTTGACCCAGTCCACAGCAGCCGTGATTCCACCCACAGCCTGTTCCCCAGCCTTGGCGTAACTTCCAGAAAGGCAAGCCGGATGGCCGATTAGGATCTCTCCATCTGCCGCAAAAGAAGAACCTGCCGTCAGGACCATGCCCACGGAGACCAACCCTAAAAGGCAGAGAAAGACAAACCTTGATTTCATGATCTTCACCTCCATCCCGGTAAAAAACGGGGGAGATTGTGCCCGGGCACATTTCTCCCCCAGCCTTAAACTGAAAGATTCAGGGGACGTTCTTCCCCATCCTCCCTGTTATGAACAGCGGTAGACAAGAACGGGGACCTTGGCGCCGGAGACCACCTTGTTGGTGACGCCCCCAAGCACACTCTGCATCAGTCCCTTTTCGCTGTTGGACGCCATGAAAATAAGGTCGGCACCCGTCTGCTGGGCCGCTTTGAAGATACCGTCTTCCGCGGACATTCTTTCCAGAACCAGCGTTTCCGCATTTACTCCGGCTTCATCGGCCAGCTTCTTCAGATCGTCGACGAAATGCTCGCCGGCCGCCTTCTGGAGGGCCTCCACTTTGGCCATGGATTCTTGGGCTTCCTTCGCGTCATCGCTGCTGGAGATGAACCTCTGATCGGGGTGATAAGCCTCCAGGATCTCAAAAACGGAGAGCCTCGGCGGAACATTGACGATGGTAACCTTGGCACCGACCATTTTGGCCAGTTCCAGACCGGCTTTGACAGCCCTGTTGCACCCCTCGCTTCCTTTTGTCGGTAAGAGGATGTTCTTGAACATAGTGCCTCCTTTAATATTCACTTTCCGAAAAGATAACCTTCCCCTTCCCTACTTCATGAAGGGAAGGACCCAGATCAGCACCATCAGGATGTAGCAGACGATGAGGGATATCAAAACGTATGGTACGGTATATCCAAAGAACTTCTTGAGGGAGAACTTTCGTCCATCCTCTTTTTCGCCCATGGTGAGAGCCACATAAAGGGCCGGGGCGCCTGCGATGGTCAGGTTGCTGCCAAGGGTTCCAGCCCATACGAGGCCCCAGTAGTAGGGCCACACGTTGACCCCCTGCCCCTCCCCAAGGTCCCGAATGACATACAGAAGAGTCAGGATATAGGCATCATGCTCGACAGCACCGCAAATGGGCGCGGAAACCCAGAAAAGAACCGACGTCCCTACAAGTAGCCCCTTCTGGATGAACGGGATCAGCCAGGCTGCCACCATCTCGAGGATATGGGTGTGCTCGAGGCCTCCCACAAGGGCGAAAAGAGCCGCATAGAAAGCAATGGCTCCCCACTCGATCTCGGCAAGCATGTGCTCGAGCTCAGGTACGTCGAAGTCCCAGGGTTTCTTGAGAAGCTCGATGACGAGGACCAGGAGAGTTGCCCCGCCAAAAGCGATGAAGCCGAGCTTGACCCCGAGATACTGCCTGAGAGCCATTCCCAAAATGGTCAGGAGGAAACCTCCCACCACGAGCCAGGCAAACCTCTTGTCCTTGATGTGGACAATTTCCTGCCCGGCCAATTCATGGGCCATCTCCTCGTTCAGGGTACACCCGGAGAGCTCGGATTTTCTGAAGATCAAAAAGTAGAAAGCGGAACAAACGACGAGGTAGGTAATGGTCAGGATGATGAAGGACGAGGGCCTTCCCGAGTGCCAGATGAACCCTGCAAACTCAACCCCGGAAACGCTGTGAAGCATCTGTGGGGGTAGATCACCCAGGAGAAGGGCCGTCCCCATGAAGTTCGAGCAAAGGCCGATGAAAAGAATCGGTCCGGTGGCAGAAAAACCGTACAGTTTCCTGACGTGGAAGATGACCGGCGCCAGCATCAGGACGACCACGACGTTGTCGATAAACATGGACACGAAACCTGCCAGCACACCGATGAGAGTCACGAAGAGAGCGATGTTGCCCTTCGAATACTCCAGAGTGCGATCAGCGAGATATTCCGGTATCCCCGTCCTGCCGAAATAACCGGCGATAAGCCAGATGCTGATGAGGATCATCATGACGTTCCAGTCAACGAACTGGAACGCCTGAACCTCAGTCATCCCGCCAATGACGACCATGGCAATAACGCCCAAAAGGGCCGCCACCACCGTGTCGATCTTGCGGATGATGACAAAGATAATCGTGATCGCAAAGATCACGGCTGTTGCGATCTGGATAGGTTCCATCAATCTCCCCTTCCCGAAATTGCGTAGTGCTAAAAAAGGCCTATGTTGTTAGACAATCCTCAATTTCGCTAAAAGGTTCCTTCCCCCCGATGGATTCAGGTTCACGCGAAAACCAGCTCATCACCCGGACTTACCCGGATTCTGACTGCATGAGCTCCCATCTCTTGGCAATGACAGCCTTGAGATCGGCCTTGGCGCTGGACGCCTCGGTCGGAGTGTACCCAAGGAGCTTCCTCGCCTGGCGGTCATCGAGCTCCCACGGATCGGCAAGAAAAGCGCTCCCTTTCCATTCCTCTCTCGGGATTCTTTTTATCTCGCAACGGTTCCCGGTAACTTCCCGGACCATCTCGGCAACCTCTTCCCAGGTGACGTAGGCCGTCGCGATGTTGAAGGTTTGTCCGAAAGAAGAGGGGTTAAACAGGCACAGGCCCAAAGCCCTGGACATATCGTCCATGCTCACGAAACTACCCCCGGAACCGACTGGAACCTCCAGAGGATTCCCGGAAGCGGCCGTTTTGAGCATTTCCCTGAGATGCCTGCCTCCAATCTCCCTGCCGTAAGCCCACCAAAACCGGATGATGGTCACAGGTAAGCCTTTCATTTTCATGTACATCAGGCAGGTTTTTTCCGTGAACTGCTTGGCGATGCCGTAAAGCGGCTTTCTCGCCTCCTCCACGACGAGGGGATGCTTCTCGTCGATGGGTGAATACTGAAGTTTTCCGTAAACAACGGCGGTGCTTGTGTAAATCAGATGCTCAACCTTCTGGGACACAGCCTCTTCAAGGACGTAGATATGCCCCGCGAGGTCTTTCTGGACAGTCTCAAGGGGATCGCTTGAAAAGGTCCAGGCGAGGTGAAGAACAGCGTCCACACCTTCCATTGAGGAACGGACGGCTTCCCTGTCCTCCACCCCACTCTGAATAAGAATTAGCTTATCATTCTTGATGTGACGTAAAGGTTCAACATTGACATCAAGCACCCTGACTTCGTAGCCCTTTTGGAGGAGATAGGGGGTCCAGTCAAGACCAACCCAGCCTGCGCCTCCCGTGACAAGTATTTTTTTTCCTTGTCCCATTTCAACAACCTCCTAAAAGGCCCAACGATAAAACACCTATCAGAAAAAAACCATCAGAGCACAGCTTTGAACCCTTATTATTAACTGTTTTTTCTTCTTCTGCGCTATTTCACTGGCACCTTAAAAACCTGCCTTGAAATTACGCCTTAGCGGTCTTTTTCTTGCTCCGGAGCCACTTGTAGACCGGGAAGAGGAAAAGGGCAATGGCAACCCACATGAACACCATCGCCAGCGGCCTTTGAGGCCCGAGCAGGATCATCATGTCACCGTCCGACATAATAAGGCTCTGCCGCAGGAAGGTCTCGGTCATTTCACCAAGGACGATGGCCACGGCCAACGGCGCCAGCGGGTATTTTGTCTTTTTGAGAATGTACCCGATACCTCCGAAGATCAGCGTGCACCAGACGTCGAACATAACGTTTCTCATGACGTAGCTGCCCACGAAGCAGGCCACGACGATGACCGGGGTGAGCATCCCCCACGGGATGGTCATGATGGCCGCAAGCGCCGGAACGCTGGTGAGGCAGATAACGAGGCACATGGCGCCGGCCACGAAGAGGCTTGCGATGAGGCCCCACACGAATCTGGGCTCGTCAATAAAGAGTCTCGGGCCGGGCCAGAGACCCCACATGTAGAGACCCGAAAGAAGAACGGCCGCGGTGGGCGAGCCCGGGATCCCAAGGGTAACCAGGGGAAGAAGGGCGCCCGCGCCGGCCGAGTTGGCCGCCGCCTGAGGTGCCAGGATTCCCTCAACACATCCCGTGCCGTATTTTTCGGGCTCCTTTGAATACTGCTTCGCAATCCCGTATCCGAGAAAGGAGGCCGGTGTGGCCCCAGTACCCGGAAGGACGCCGACGAAGAAGCCCATCGCCGCGCTGGCAACGGTCAGCACGAAGTGTTTTCTTGTTTCCCTGAAGCCTTCCTTCAGGTCCTGCAGGCCGATCTTGGCCTTGATCCTTTCGGTGATCTGGTCTTCGAAACGCGTCTCCCCGTCGATCATGATCTCCCCAAGGCCGAACATGCCGATGGTGACGGGCACGAAGTGGAACCCGTTAAGCCAGGAGAGCATCCCGAAGGTAAGCCGTGGGCCACCTGTGACGATGTCCAGTCCGACCATGGTCAAGAGCAGACCAAAGAGGGTGCAAACCAGGGTCTTGGTGGGATCGCCTGTCCCGAGGCCAACGAAGGTACTGAAGGCGATCATCATGATGCCGAACATCTCGGGCGGCCCGAACTTAAGGGCGATCAAGGCCAATGGCAAAGCAAGAGAAGTAAAGAAAACCGCGGCGACCATGATCCCGACGAAGGATGAAAAGAAAGAAAGAGCAAGGGCGAGCCCCGGCTTCTTTCTCTCCTTGGCCATGGGGTACCCATCGAAGATCAGTGCCACCGACCACGGTTCCCCTGGTATGGCAAAGAGCACCGACGTGATGACCCCTCCGAAAAGGGCCCCCCAATAGATGGCTGCAAGAAAGATGATCGCAACCTCCTTGGGGACCAGGACGGTCACCGGCAGAAGAAGGGCCACCCCGGCCGTCCCCCCCAAACCGGGCAAGACACCGACCGCCAGCCCAAGCACCAGCCCAAGAAACATCATGAGCAGGGAAAAGGGCTGAATGGTGACCCCGATTCCAACGATAAGATGATGTATTGTTTCCATCGACACCTCCCGATACAGAAAAAAACCGTTTTTCAAGAAAAAGGGTTTGTTCCCTGCCCTCTAATCTAGGGTAAGACACATGGGGGGCAAAGGCTCTTTCCCCTTTTTTCCGCCCGATTCGACCACCTGGTGTCAAAGGACCAGGTGTATTCCGGATTTCCCGGGCCCCTCACTGGACACCAGTGAGCGAACCGGACAGCGGAAAACGTGAAAAAAATTAGGTAGTTGGGTTCCACGACAGTTTCGTACATATCCCTAGAACCAGAAAATCCCCTTGTAGTAGAGGAAACTCTTGGGAAGCGGGAGCTGCAGCCCCTTTTCCATTCCCGCCCAGACGGCAAAGGTCAGGATGATGCCGAAGACGATGCTCGACCACCATTTATGCTTCCCCAGCCACCTGGCGAAGAGAACGCTAAAAATAAGGGTAGGATAGTAGACTCCCATCCAGACGATCCCAACGGTGAGAAGAATGGATGTGAAAAAGATCCTTACGACCTCCCACATGCCCCCGATACCTTTGAAGAAGGGTTTTCCGGGATCATCCCTTTTCCAGTGGATAATGAAGATACCAACGGATGCCAACCCCATACCGAGAGCAAGGTAGAAGGGAACCATGCCAGCGGACGGCCCCTGCTGGGGAATCCATGCGATTCCCTGGCCAATGGAGGCGATAATAACGATCAGGCTGACGAGAATGAACGCACCTGATACGATCAACTCGGCTCTTTTCAAAGCTAGCCCCTCCTGTCTTGTGTGCAAAAGGGGGGTGTGGAGCCAAAAAAGAGCCCCACACCCCTGTCAGTTTATACCGTGAGATCCATGTTTCCCAAACTTACTTGATCCAGCCCTGGGCCTTCATGATCTCGACGTGTTTCTCGTAAAAACCTTCCGCGAATTCCATAACGTCTGCGCCGTATTTCGGCCGGGCATCAAGACCGGTCTTCATGGCGAAATCCAGCCACTCCTTGTCCTTGGCCATTTTCTTGAAGAACTCGATCATTCCGTCCTGGGCTTCCTGGGAGATTCCCGGAGGAGCGAAGACGGCACGCATCATGTTGTAGCTGAAATCAATGCCAACTTCCTTCCCGGTGGGAACATCCTCATACCCCGGAGCCGTGAGCCTATCATCCTGGAAAACGCACAGCGGACGCAGGAAATCGGGATAAAAACCACCGGCTTCGCTGACCTGGTTCACCGTAGCTTCAACGTGCTTGCCCATGAGAGCCTTGGCCACGTCGCCGCCGCCCTTGTAGGGGACATATTTAAAAGGCTTGGTCCCAACGATGGTCTCAAGGGCGCGGAAAACGATCTCGTCTTCCTGCTTGGAACCTGTTCCCGCCACGGTCAGGCTCTGTTTCTTGGCCGCATCGAAGAAATCACCTGCGTTTTTGTATACGGCGTCCTTGTGAACCCACAGCGGGAAGTTGTCCAGAGCAAGCAGGGCAATGGGAGTAAAGTCCTTATAACTGAAGGGGAGATTCTGGAACAGTGGGGTGGTGATGAAAGCGTTCAGAGTGATCATCATCGTATGCCCGTTCCCCTTCTGGGACAGGACGCTATTCATGGCGACGGCACCGGCCCCGCCGGACTTGTTAACGGGGATAATGGCCTCGTCAATGTATTTACCCTTTACGTTAAGACCGATGAGATACCGCACGTACCGGTCTGCTCCTCCACCAGTCCCGGCCGGGATGATCCACTCGACGGACCTTTCGGGCCAAGCGGCCTCGGCCACTTCGCCCATAACAAAGACGAAGCCGACAACCAACATGATAACCAACACGTATTTTGATTTCCAAACTTTCATGGTCTTACACCTCCTTAGGATTTCCCCTACAGACCATGTTGACCCCCTCTAAACCGTGACTTCCCTTTTGACGGTAAACCTTTTTCTCACCTCCTTTTCTGTTGTCTGATATTAACAACCTCGATCCCGTGGTTCCGGCAACGCCCCCGGGGGATTCGGTGGGGGCGCTGCCGGTTCCTCAGAATCACATTATCCTATAATACCAGATCATTTCGAACAATGGAACTTTTTCTATAAAACCTTACGCACGCTCCCTCGGGCCAGCGACAGGCACCGCGATGGGCTTGCCGGGGGCCTTCAGCTTGGCGTTGATGAAGTCCTGCATCTTGCTGATGTGCTCGGGCTTGAGGTGCTTGAAGCGCGCCTGATGCTTCATGTACTCGCCAACACCCTTGTACTCTTTCGGAGTGTGCTGATACTTGTACTCGCCCTTCTCCCACTCATAGTTGACCCACATGCCGGTCTGGATGGCCAGTTTGGCCATTTCAACGGTCTTGGACTCATCGAACAGCCAGCCCTTCGGGCAGGGGCAATGAAGGTGCAGGAACGTGGGGCCCTGATAGTTGAGAGCCTTCCGGACCTTGTTCATCGCGTCGACGGGATAGGCAACGGACGCCGTGGCCACATAGTGAACGGCCGGGTGGCCGCCGATGACCAGCTGGGGGGCGTCCTTCGGGAAGAGCACCTTACCTTCCGGGATAGCCTTGCCGGGAGGTGTGAAGGTTGTGGCGGCGCCGTAAGGCGTAGCCGGGGAGGTCTGAATACCCGTGTTGGCATAGGACTCGTTGTCGTACTCGACAAAGAGGGCATCATGACCACGATACATCATGGCTGACATGGCCTGGAGGCCAATGTCGATGGCGCCACCGTCACCGGCGAAGCAGATGACGTTGGGGAGCTCGCCCTTCCACTTCCCCTTCCGGATCAGCACCTGATAGGCAGCCTCGCAACCGGAGGCAACGGCGCCGCCGTTGGTGATCTGGCAGTGACTCCAGGGGGTGGCCCAGGGTCCGCACAGATAACTGGTGTTAGCAACATACATGCACCCCGTGGGGCCGAAGAAAATACTGTTGGGGCCGGCCGCTTTCGCAACCAGCCTGTAGCCGAGAGCCGGACCACAACCGGCGCAGGTGCGATGGCCGGGAACGTACATTTCGGCCTTCGGTGCATTCCGGATAGATTTGATCATCTCCAGATTTTGCGTTTTTACAGTCGCCATTATCGGATTCTCCTTTCCTAATGAGAGCATTACAGGGTGCTTTAGAACTGCATCCTGCGGGCGCCCTCCCAGCCAGCGATGTCAAACCCGGCCCAGTAGGTCCACATATCGACTTCGCCGGTCTTCGCAGCCTTCGCAAGCACTTCAGCGAACTGGAAGAACATCTCCAGGGTAACAACCTCGCCGCCGAGTCCAGCCATCATGGAGGTAATGGCGGGCTTTTTGTCCAGATCGTACAGGGAGGACCGGACCTCATGGATGAGGTTTCCGCCCCTCATGGCTCCACCGTAGGAGGTGCTGGTCTCGATGGTTCCCAGGGCCTTTAACTTGGCGCATTTTTCGGCGATCTCCTCCGAGGGGAAGGGCCTGGTGAACCGCGGCCTCACCATACCAACCTTGAGGCCCTTCTTCCGCAGGTGGTTGACCGCATAGCGGGCCGTTTTGGCATGGCCGCCCTGGAGGAAGAAAGCGATCTCGGCGTCTTCCATCATGTACTCATCCAGCATGGGAGCATAGTTGCGGCCCATGACCTGGTTGTACTCCTTGACGCACTTCTCGATGACCTTGGGAGCCGTGGCCATAGCCTGGGCTCTCTGGATGTCGATGGCCGCGCCCTGGTCCGGGAAGATCTGGGGACCATGAAGGGTGGGGCGATGGGGATCCAGGGGGTGCGGATGGTTGTAGGGGGGCAGGTACTCGTCGACCTGGGACTGCTCGGGGACGGAAACCTTGCCCGGGATGTGGGACACGAAGTAGCCGTCCTGGCAGCAGAACTGGGGCAGCATGACCTCGGCGTCTTCACCGATGCGATAGAACATGATCGTGTTGTCGAAGACTTCCTGGGGAGAGTCGGCCCAGCCAATGATGTAGCCCTGGTCCCTGGCGCTCATGACGTCGGTGTGCTCGGAACCGAAGTCGCCCGGTGGGTCGTAGGCGCGGTCGGCGATGGCACACTGGCAGGGATACCGTCCACCCGCGGTGGGAGAATAAACCTCCATGCCGTAGGCAACGCCGACACCGGAGGTGCCCGTATAGGCCCTGGCGCCGGAGGCGGAAGCTCCCAGCGTCACTGACATCTGGGCGTGCTCGCCTTCGCCGTGGACGAACTCGGCATCGAGGTCACCGTTGGCGACCAGCTTGCTAAGTTCCATCATGATACCTGTGTAAGGACGAATGGGATAGGAGGTGATGACCTCTACCCTCGCAGCTTTCGCACCATAAGCAGCAGCGGCGCAACCGCTGTAGAAATATTCTTTTGCCATCTTCAAACCTCCTCCTTAGAACGGGACGTCCAGCCGGACAACGCCATCGGGGAAATCGAGTTCTTCCTGGGCGGTGAGGGCTTCGGCGGGGCACTCGTTGATGCAAATCCGGCAGCCCTTGCAGTACTTGGCGTTCCACTCCATCTTCTCGGTCTTCTCATCCAGCTGCCAGCAGGCGTCCGGGCAGAAGATGTAGCAGTTCAGGCAGGTCGTGCATTTTTCGTGATCGATGATGGGCCGAACGATCCGCCAGTTACCGGTGATCATTCCCTCGTTTTCCGTCTTCGGGGACGGAATAACAGCACCCATGGGAACCTGCAGATGCTTCGGGATCTTGAACTTTACTGTGTACTTAGGCATTTCCTTCTCCTTTCCTGGAACCTACAGGGACTTAACCACCGCAGCATCGTAACCCTTCTTAACGCCGTCTTTATTGGCAGCAACAGCGACAACGTTTTCAAGGCTGAACTGGTCGGTCACCTTGCAAGCAGCGCCGATAAGAGGAGCGGAGGGACCGGCACCGATCCCAACGACCTCGACGCCACCCTCGGATCCCATGAAGTCGATGTCGGCAACCTTTGCGATGCTGGAGGCATCCACAGTAACGATCTTGCTGAGGAGGTCCTTGTTGGGGATGAACTTAAGGATTTCTTCAGCCGACCTCTTGGTGTTGACGATGAGGACGCCGCCCTTGGGCATTCCCCAGAGAACGTTCATGCCCTTGATGATGGCATCCTGCATGATGATGACCATCTCGGGATTCTCGTTCTCGTAATCATACCGCATCTCGATCTCTTCATCGCTGATGCGGGCATACTTGCGCAGGGGAACGTTCACGCGGTCCGGAAGGTCCGCATAGTTATCCCATGCCTGCACGAACTTGCCCTCTTTGTCCGCCGCATTGGCGATGAGGAGCGAAGCGTGGCGTCCTTCCATATCCTGAAGAACCCCAGTGGCCCAGATTGTTACTTCAAAAACCTTTGCCATAATGTTTTCCTCCTTTGCTCAACTACTCGACAATAAAGACCGGAACAACAGTTACATCTGGTGTGTTTTACTCCCCCCTTTCCTGCGGGTTTTCTTGTCTGAACCCCAAACCTCCTTTCTAACAGAGAAAAGAATGCTCTCAATATCCTCGAGATGTTCGCGCATGGTCTTTGCCGCGAGCTCTCTATCCCTCGCCTTTAAGGCGTTAAACACGATCCGGTGAAAGGAAAGGGACTTTTCGGGTCTCCCTTCCACCTGCAGGCTCCGGTCACGGCTCTCCGAGATGGCATCCATAAGGGTGTCCATGACACGGAGGATGATCTTGTTCCGGGTCGCCCTCGCAAGGGCGTAATGAAATTCCTTATCGATATCCACCGCACCCCCGCCCTGCCTGACTTCCTCGGCCTGGATATCAAGGATCTCCTCCAGCCTGGAAAAATCCTCTTCCGTGGCCCTTTCGGCGGCCAGCAAGGCAAGCTGCGGTTCAATAATCTTTCTGATTTCAAAGAGCTCGAACTGCGTGTCCTTTTCGCTCAGGATGGCCGTCGCGAGAGGCTTGACGAGCTGCTCGATGGGCTTTAAGGCAACGTATGTCCCATCTCCCTGACGGATCTCAAGAAACCCTTCACTCTCAAGGGCCCTTAGGGCTTCCCGGAGAGAGGAACGGCTGACCTTGAACACCTCGGAGAGTTCCCTCTCCGGGGGAAGCTGGTCCCCCGACTTGAGGCGTCCATCCTCGATGAGGACCTTTATCTTTGAAACGATTTCCTCGTAAACTTTCGTTTTGCGTACGGGTTTGAACATCCCCGGGTTTTCCTCGGCCGCCATCAAAGCAAGCCATCGGGCTCAATGCTTCACCGTCGTTGGACGATTGGAAGCCATCGCCTGCTGGCTTGCCGCGCTCTTAAAATTTTCCGCCGTCAAGGTGCAGGCGGCGAGATCAACTTTTTCCCCGGCCTTCATGCACTCCTCAAAAGCAAGGATCACGGCCTTCTTGCAGAGAGCCTCGAGTTCGGCCCCCGTCCACCCCTCGCTCATGTCTGCGATCGCGTCGATATCCAGGCTCTTGTCGGCGGGCAGGTCTTTCAGGAAGATGTTCAGGATCTCGATGCGTTCTTCGCGGTCCGGGACCTCGAATTCAAGGATGTAGTCCAGCCTCCCTGCCCTCATGAGGCCGGGATCCAGCAGATCAATCCTGTTGGTGGCCGCCAGGACCGTTACCCCCAGAGACCCCTGAAGCTCGTCAAGCTCCCTGAAGAGCTGGCTCGTAAGTCTTTGGGTGGCGCTGCTGACGGAATCTTCTGACCGGGAAATGGCCAGTGCGTCGATATCATCGATGAAGAGGACACATGGAGAAACCTGCTTGGCGCGCTTGAAGACCTCCCGAAGACCCTTCTCCGACTCGCCTACCCACTTGGAGAGGAGGGTCGGCGGATCGATGGCGATCAAGGTCTGGTTGACCTGGCCGGCGAAAGCCTTGGCCATCACGGTCTTCCCGGTTCCTGAAGGACCGGAGAAAAGGATCCCCTTCGGCGGGCCCATCCGGCTGTTTTGAAAGGAAGGGAGATTCAACGTCGGCAGCTCGATAACGGAAAGCAGGGCCTTCTTGACCTTGTGGAGACCACCGATATCCCCGAATTTCACGTGCGGGCGCTCCACCATGAACTCCCTGGTGGAAGTGGGCTCGACATTCTTGAAGGCATCAAGGAAGTCCTCGGCGGTCACTTCCATCTTGGTGCCTTCCGGGAGGGTCGGTTTCTCGTCCACTTCGTACCTGACATGGGGGACGATCCTTCGAAGGGCGGACATGCCGGCCTCCTTGCAGAGGGCCGCGAGGTCGGCACCAACATAGCCGTGGGTGATCTCTCCAAGGTGGTTAAGGTCAACGTCCTCGGCCAACGGCATCTTCCTGGAATGGATCTTGAGGATCTGGGCGCGCCCCTGCTTGTTGGGTACCCCGATAGTGATCTCCCGGTCGAACCGCCCCGGACGACGGAGGGCCGGATCTAAAACCTCCGGGATGTTGGTTGCCCCGATGATGACGACTTCCCCCCTTGAAACGAGCCCATCCATGAGAGCCAGGAGCTGGGCGACCACCCTTTTTTCCACATCCCCGACAACCTGGGCCCTTTTGGGAGCCAGGGCGTCGATCTCGTCGAGGAAGATGATGGCCGGCGCGTTCCTCTTGGCCTCTTCGAAGACCATGCGGAGCTTGGCCTCGCTCTCGCCGTAAAATTTGTGGATTACCTCGGGGCCGTTGACGTGGACGAAATGGGCCCGGACCTCGTTGGAGATGGTCCTTGCGATGAGTGTCTTCCCGGTCCCCGGAGGCCCGAAAAGAAGAACGCCCTTCGGGGGATCGATTCCCAGGTCTGTAAACAGATCGGGGAATTTCAGGGGGAGTTCGATCATTTCCCGGATGTGCGCGAGTTCGACTTCCAGGCCGCCGATGTCCTCATAGGATGTCCGGGTTGTCTTTTCGTGGGAGAAATCGGAAACGCGGAAGGAAAGGGAGGTGTTCGGGGTGATGCGAAGAGCGCCTTTGGGACTGGCTCCCTCAATAATGTAGAATTGAGGGCGCGTCCCGAACAGGACAATTTCGACGCGGTCACCTACGATGACGTTCAACCCGGCAATAAGCTGCCTGACATGGCGAAGCTCCTTGTCCTTCGGCATCAGCGCGTTGGGGTCCACAGGGGCGAGGAGCACGCTGTCGGCGGACCGGAAGGGAACCTTTTTCACGGTCACCCATTCATCGATGGACGCCTGGGCGTTGTCACGGGTAATACCGTCGATCTGGATCAGGTTCTGGCCAGAATATTCAGGGGTCGTCTGTGCGGCTCTGGCAACGGTGGTACGACGGCCGGTGATGGCAACGCAGTCGCCGGGGTTGGCTCCTATCTGCTGCAGGTTTTCCTTGTCCATGCGGGCGAGCCCACTGCCTTCATCCTCGATAAAAGAAGTGGCAACTCGAACTGTGACATCTTTCTCCCTGGTTTGTTTGAGATGGGTCGTCGTGGTCATAAGCCTCCCAATCACTTTCGTTAGCTGATGGGTTTCGGGACATAGATCAGACCATTTGGATTGTTAGGATGGTCGGACCAATATGTAGTATACGACAACAGTTCTTGTCAACCTAAAACGTCCTGGGCAGGTGACTCTTCCGTTCTGGTTTGGAAGCGTTCTTGAACCTTACCGGACAGTTCGCGGGGTTTCCCTGACGAAGAAAAACCTTTTCCCGATCGGGGAAATATACCCTAACCCGCCGGGATATGCAAGACCGAGGGTTACCCTTCCCGTATAGGCCCTGAGGGGTCCGGAGACCCGCCTGCCTCATGCCTGTTCTTCTTCCTTGACCCTCCTTTTCAAGGCCTCAAGTTGATAGCGCAGCCGCAAGGGCAGTCTCGAACCAAGCTCCTGGAAAAACTCCTCGATCGGTTGGATTTCCCCGGCCCATTCGTGTGGGGAAACATTTACGAGGGCACGAAGGGTCCCCTCGCCGATGGAAAGACCGTCGATATTTATATCCTTCTCTTTTGGAATAAGTCCCGCGGCGGTTTCCACTGCGTCCACTTTTCCTTCCAGGCGGTCGCACATCCATTTCAGCACGCGGCTGTTCTCGCCGAATCCCGGCCAGAGAAACCGGCCGTCGGGACCCTTCCGGAACCAGTTCACATAGAAGATCCTGGGGGCCCGGATGCCCAACCGGTCTCCCATTTCCAGCCAGTGCTGGAAATAATCGCCCATGTGGTATCCGCAGAATGGTTTCATGGCGAAAGGATCCCGGCGAATGTGGTCAACCTTGTCGAGAATGGCTGCTGTGGCTTCGGAGGAAGCGGTCGCCCCTATGAACACGCCGTGATCCCAGTCGAAAGCTTCGCAAACCAGGGGTATGACTGAAGAACGCCTTCCCCCGAAAAGAAAGATGTCGATGGGAACCCCCTCGGGATTCTCCCAGTCAGGGCTTTTGGTGGGACATTGGGAAATGGGAACGGTAAAGCGGGCGTTGGGATGGGCCGCGGGCTCCGGGCTTCCAGCCTTCCAGTCCCGGCCTTTCCAGTCAATGGCATGAGGAGGTACCGGCCCATCCATGCCTTCCCACCAGATATCCCCGTCATCGTTCAAGGCACAGTTGGTGAAAATGGTGTTGTGTCCGAGCATCTCCATCGCCACGGGGTTGGTGGACCTCGCCGTCCCCGGAGCGACACCGAAGAACCCCGTCTCGGGGTTAATGGCGTGCAGCCGCCCGTCATCGCGTATTTTCATCCAGCAGATGTCGTCGCCGAGGGTCTCCGCTCTCCATCCGGGGATGGTTGGCTGGATCATGGAAAGGTTGGTCTTGCCGCAAGCAGAGGGGAATGCCCCGGCGATATGGTATTTCTTTCCCTCCGGACTTATGAGACGGAGGATCAGCATGTGTTCGGCCATCCACCCTTCCCGCCTGGCCATGTTCGAGGCGATGCGGAGGCTCAGGCACTTTTTCCCCAAAAGGGCGTTCCCCCCGTAGCCGGACCCGTAGGACCAGATGAGGTTCTCCTCAGGGAAATGACTGATATATTTGTCCTCCATGGGAGCGCAGGGCCAGGGAAGATCTTTCTCTCCCGGTTTGAGGGGGTATCCAACGGAATGCAGACATGGAATGTATTCCCCTTCAGAACCAAGGGCCTTTAACACTTCACCGCCCACCCGAGTCATGACATGCATGTTGCACACGACATAAGGGCTGTCTGTGATCTGGATCCCGGTCCTGGCAAGGGGAGATCCCAGGGGGCCCATGGAAAAGGGGATAATGTACATTGTCCGTCCGCGCATGCAGCCGTCATAAAGCTTCCGCATGGTGTCCTTGAGCTTGTCCGGTTCGATCCAGTTATTATTGGGGCCGGCGTCTTCAGGGGAAGTGGTGCTGATATAGGTCCGGGATTCGACGCGGGCGACGTCCCCGGGATCGGACCGGAAAAGATAACTTTCGGGCCTCTTTTCAAGGGCAACGGCCCCGCCGCCCCGGACTGTTTCGGTCAGCAGCTGATCGTATTCCCCGCGCGACCCGTCGCACCAGTGGACCCTTTCCGGCCGGCACATGCCAGCGGTTTCCTCGACCCATTTATTAAGTCCTTCGTGATTACATGGGGAGGCCATGGGATTTTCTCCTATCTTGAGCATACCGTGTTTTTTTTAAATGATTTCGCCAAAGGACCGATTCGATTTTTCCGGCCTTGGCATGCCGTTTTTCAGCTGAACCGGAAAAATCCCTATAACAGATTCGGCCTTCGATGTCCATGTCCGGGGACCCGTCAGGATGGTCTGTCCCTCCCTTCCTTTCCCTGGACAAAGATCATTCCACCGTTCCCACCTTTTTAATTTCCGATTAAGATATAAATAATGATCAGATCGGTGAACCTTTCCTCAAAACCGGGCTTCCCCGGCCACCCTAGGGCGAAAAAGGAGATCTTCCATGGCTGATATCCTCAGTACCCTTGCCGGTTCAGGAGATCAGAATTTTACCACCCGTCCCGTGATCATGGGGACCAACGGAATGGTGACGAGCGGACATTACCTCGCCAGCCGGATCGGCCTTCATATTCTCGAAGAAGGCGGCAACGCAGTGGACGCCGGGGTCGCCATGGGCTTTGCCCTGGCGGTTTTGGAACCCTTTATCTACGGGATCGGCGGAGAGGTACCCATCCTCATCTATCTCGCCCGCGAGGGC
>Ga0272443_10002422_pt1 | contig 23920 bp, 25 predicted proteins | sample SSMAcet12_FD_193581 | JGI IMG/M metagenome (GOLD analysis project Ga0272443, IMG submission 193581) | Marine sediment archaeal communities from Little Sippewissett salt marsh, Falmouth, MA, United States - SSM-Acet-12 | ecosystem: Environmental > Aquatic > Marine > Wetlands > Sediment ...
CACGTCTGGGCGCCGACCGGCGTGATGCTCGGCGCAGACACGTATCCGGAGCGCGATCAGGTTCTCGAGGAGATCGCCGCGTTCTCTCAAGAGCTGATCGTTCTGGATCCGAAGAAACTACCCACCGTGGATGGGCAGAAGGCTCGGCCCAACATCTACATCCTCGGTGCGATGATCGGGCGTTCGATCGTGGGAGAGATTCTGTCGATCGAGGTCGTCGAGTCGGCGATCTCAGCGCGGTGGCCACGCGTAGCGGAGACGAATCTCGCCGCATTCCGGTTCGGGATCCCGGGGAACGGAGCCTAGCGATGTCCTGGTCCACCGCCCTCTTCCGGCCCCGTTCTGTAGCGGTCATCGGATCTGTCAGCGAGGGCAAGATTGGGCGCGTCCTGATCGAGCAGCTTCTCGATGGCGGATTCCCGAACACCTACGCCGTGAATCCGAAAGGCGAAGGCGGCCTCGGGGTGCGGTCGGTTCCCGCCGCGACGGCGATTGCGGCGCTGATCGAGAGCGGCAAGGCGGTCGATCTCGTGCTCATCGCGAGCCCGGCGGCGACGGTGGCTGACGTTCTTGAGGATGCGGGAGCGGCTGGCGTAAAGGCGGCCGTCGTCATCACCGCCGGGTTCTCGGAATCCGGCAACGGCGAAGGCGAGCAGGCTCTTGTTCGTACCGCGAAGTGCTTTGGGATGCGTCTCGTGGGGCCGAACTGCGCGGGGATCGTCAACACGAAGCACAACCTCTTCCCAACGCTCGAAACGCGCCCACCGACCGGAGACGTCGCGTTCGTCTCGCAGAGCGGGGCCCTCGGCGGCGCCGTCCTCTCCTGGGCGGAGGCGCAGGGCGTCGGATTCTCGAAGTTCATTTCCTACGGAAACGGGGCCGACCTGACCGACGTCGACTTCCTCGACATGCTGCGGGAGGACGACGAGTCGCGTGTCGTCTGTCTCTACCTTGAGACCGTCTCCGATGGGCGTGCCTTCCTCGAAGCCGCAGCGGAACTGGCGGCGGTCAAACCGCTGATCGTGATCAAAGCCGGCCGATCGGCTTCCGGCGGACGGGCGACCCTCTCGCATACCGGTTCGATGGCCGGCGCAGATGCGGTCTACGAAGTCGCTCTCAGGCAGTGCGGCGCCTTGCGCGTCGACGGAATCGAGGAGATGTTCGACCTCTGCCGCGCCTTCGCGACGTTGCCGCCGATGAACGGGAACCGTCTGGCGATCGTGACGAACTCGGGCGGGCCGGGCGTCCTCGCTGCCGATCGTGCCGAGGCGAGCGGGCTGGCGCTCCCGCCGCCGAGTGACCGGCTACGAGAACGACTGCAGCGTCAGCTTCAACCATTCTGTGGCTTCGAGAACCCGTTCGATCTCACGGTGCAAGGCGGCGAAGACGAGTACCGGGAAACGATCCTCGCTGCGGCCGACGAGTACGATGCGGTGCTCGCCCTGAACGTGAACGTCCCCTATCTCGACGCGGCGCCGCTCGCACGGGGGGTCGTCGATGCGGCGAAGCGCGTCGAAATTCCGGTCGCTGCCTCCTTCCTGGCCGGGCGGACGGTCGAGACCGCTCTGCCGATCTTGGCCGAAGGTGACGTCCCGGTCTTCGCAACCGGCGAGAGGGCTATCCGTGCGCTCGGTGTCGCGTTTGCCTTCGTGAGGAGGCAGACGCTTGCGGCGGAATCGCAGAGCGATGCCGCGTCCGCTACGCGAACGCTTACGGCGGAAGGGCGAAGCCCTTCCGCATTAGGTGACGATCCCGCGCCTCTCCACGAGGAGCGGTTGCCGTGGGAGGAGACGCCGCTCGAGCCCGAAACGATGGACTGGTTGGAGAGACAGGGGATTCGCGTCATCGAACGGGACTTCGCGCGGACCGAGGAAGAAGCGGTATCCGCCGCCGAGCGCCTCGGATTTCCGGTCGCGATCAAGGTCGTCTCGCGAGAGATCCTCCACAAGAGCGACGTCGGCGGCGTCGCTCTCGACTTGCGGAGCGGGACGGCGGTTCGAGCCGCGTTCGCTCGGCTCTCTCGCCTCTGTGGCGGAGACGGTTTCGAGGGGACCCTCGTTGCCAAGATGGTCGAGCGTCCGACCGAGGCGATCGTCGGCCTCTCTCGTGATCCGCAGTTCGGTCCGGTTGTAGCGGTCGGGCTCGGCGGAATCTATACCGAGACACTCGGGGATCTGTCGCTCCGGATCGCGCCGATCGACCGCGCGGAAGCGCACGCGATGATCGGCGAACTCCGCGGAGCCGCGATCCTGCGCGGCGAGAGGCGCGGACGCCGTCTCGACGTCGACGCGCTCGCCTCCCTCGTGGCGGTGGTATCGAAACTCGGCGCCTCTTACCCAGACCTGGCCGAGCTCGACCTCAATCCGGTCTTCCTGTTCGAACACGGATGCGCGGTCGCCGATGCGCGCGCCATCCGGTCTCAGCAAACGGGGAAAGGAGCAGCAGCCGATGAGTGAGCGCCCTTGTCCGCAGCGTGGGCTCGAGCGGGTCAGCCCCTACGTTCCGGGGAAGCCGATCGACGAGGTGAAGCGCGAGTACGGGATCGAAGACGTCGTCAAGCTGGCGTCGAACGAGAACCCTCTCGGGGTCTCGCCGAAAGCGGTCGCCGCGATGAGAGAGGCCGTCGAGCGAGTCAACTTCTACCCCGACGCCGCCAGCCACGACCTGAGGACGGCCATCGCGCGGCGCTTCGGCTTCTCGCTCGATCAGGTTGCGATCGGGAGCGGAGCCGACGACCTGATCCTTCAACTCTCGATGGCCTGTCTCGACGAGGGGGATCAAGTGATCGCCAGTCGCTCGTCGTTCCCGGTGTACGATGTCTATACCCACGTCATGCGCGCGGAGCTGGTGAAGACGCCGCTTGCGCCGGGCTATCGGATCGATCTTGAGGCAATGGCGGACGCAATCGGCGAGCGAACCAAGCTGATCTACGTCTGTAATCCGAACAACCCGACCGGTACGATCGTCCGTGCTGACGAGGTCGAGCGGTTCTTGAAGCGCGTTCCGGAGTGCGTGATCGTCGTTTTCGACGAGGCCTACTACGAGATGGTCGATGCCGTGGACTTCCCGGAAACGACCGCGCTCGTCCGCGATCGGCGGCCGAACGTCATCGTTCTCCGGACCTGTTCGAAAGCGTACGGACTCGCCGGGATCCGCCTCGGTTACGGGTTCGCCCACCCCGACTTGGTCTCGACGCTGATGCGGATCAAGATGGTGTTCAATGTCAACGTCGCCGCTCAGGCGGCCGGGATCGCGGCCCTCGAGGATGTCGAGTTCCTGAAGCGGTCGGTGGAAGCGAACAGGGCCGGGCGACGGTTCCTCTGCGAGGCGTTCGATCGGCTCAACCTGGAGTATGCGGAGAGCCACACCAACTTCGTCCTCGTCCGGATCGGACCTCGCGCGGAGGAGGTCCAGCAGGAGTTGCTCCAGACGGGCGTCATCGTGCGGCCCTGCTGCGGCTACGACCTGCCGGAGTTCCTGCGAATCTCGATCGGGACGCCGGCGCAGAACGAGCGCCTGATGAGAGAACTCGCACGGCTGCTCGAGGCGGAGTGAGAATGGTCGGCGAGTGCTTTCCGGTATACAGACTTGTCCCGCTCACCGAGGAGCACGTCGGCCCGGCCCGCGAGATCCTCAACCGGCACGTCGAAGACGGGTTCGCCGCGTATCCGGAGGAGCCGGTCTCCGAGTCGTTCATCGGCGAACTGGTGAGAACTGCGATCGGAGGCACGGCGCTTGCTGCGGTGGACGCCGACGGCGTCCTGCTCGGCTTCGGCTTCCTCCGTCCGTACTCCCCGGCGGCGGCCTTTTCGCACACCGCGGTGACGACGATCTTCCTCGCGCCCGAGTGGACCGGGCGAGGGATCGGGGCGGCGATCCTCCGGCTCATGGTGGATGGAGCGAGCCGAAAAGGCATCACGCGAGTCCTCGCGCACATCTCGTCGAGGAACCCGCGAAGCATCGATTTCCATCGGAAACACGGATTCGTCGAGTGCGGTCGATTTCCTGGGGTCGGTCAGAAGTGGGGCGAGGACTTCGACGTCGTCTGGGTGGTAAAGGATCTCGGGACCAACGGTGGCTGATCGGCCGTCAGACCTTTCGGAGGCGGACGATCAGAACCGGCGGGATCTCGGCGAAGTGGTCCCATGACAGCGGACCGCGCGCCGCGGATGCATCCGTGAAAGCCGTCTCCTCGAGGCCGTCGACGACGAGCCCGTTTCGCAGGAATGGTTCGAGCAGGACTTGCAGCGGTCGGTGGAAGTAGGTTTGCGGGACGGGCTGGCCGACGATCCCGATTCCCTGAGCCGAGAACGGCGTCACATAGCGCGCGACCTTCACGGACCGGACGGTTCGGATCTCGCCTTCCCGATCCTCCTCTTCGATCGACATGCGGCAGCCCATGTTGTTGAAGCACGGATGCATAATTGAGAAGACGAAGCGGCCTCTCGGCCTCAGGAGGCGAGGAAGCGCGGCCGCGAGCGGCTCGATCTCCTCCATGTCCATGATCGCCATCGTGCAGACGGCCGCGTCGAACTGCCCCTCGCCGAGCGCGAGCATCGCCGCCTCGTCAGTTGCGTCGATGACGTGATACTCGATCCGATCTGCGTCGTCGATCGTACGCTTCTGCGCGCATTCGATGAACGGCGTGCTGAAGTCAAACGCGACGACCCGGGCGCCGAGCGCGGCCATCCGACGCGAAAACGCGCCGTTCCCGCAGGCGACATCAAGGATCGTGTCGCCGTTCTCGATGGCGAGGAGCCGCTCGGTCGGCGGTGCGATCAGCGTCAGATGGAAGTCGTTCCCCTCTTTGTAGTACGCATCCCACCACGTGGCGTTCGTCTCCCAGGCGGATCGGGCGGCGTCCGCTGAGCGGGGCGCGTCTTCTCCTTGATCAGCGTTCATCCAACCTCCCGAGTGTGCGAGTGTCTGGCCTCCGACCCGTTCGCGCAACTGGCGCTGCGAATGCGGAGGGAGAAAGCGGCCTCCGAGGTGCTTTCTGGCTCGATCTCCCAGCGGATCGTCGTCAGAGCTGCGAGGAACACCTCGTCGTGACTGACGAGGAGGAGGCCGCCCGGGAACTCCGCGAGGGCGGTTTCGACACATTCGATCGACGGCAGATCCATGTGATTCGTCGGCTCGTCCATCACGATCAGGTGTGGCTCCATCGCCAAGTGGCGGGCCAGGATGAGCTTGCGGACCTCGCCCGGACTCGGAAGCTCACTCGACAGGAGGCGGGCCGGCTCCGAACCGAGCCGAGAGACCCAGGCCATGACCTGCCCGAGGTCCTCCGAGGAGAGGGCGCGCACGGCGCGGAGCGCTTCGGCTGACTCCTCGGCTGAGATTTCCTGGGGAACGTAGATGATCCGCTCGTCAGGCAAAGCGATCTGTCCCACGATGTGTCGGATCAGGGTGCTTTTGCCCGATCCGTTCGGCCCGACCAGTGCAACGCGATCGGACGGCTGCATGAGGAGGTCGGGGAAGCAGACGCTTCGTCCCTCTCCGAGCGGCAACGACCCGGAGGAGACGCGGAAGAGGGCGTTCCTCGGCGAGGTGTTCCCTCGCACTTCGATTCCCAGATCCTCAGGGCGAGAGACCCGAATCGACGCTTCGCGTTCCTCCGCCTGCTGCAGTCTCCCTTCGATCTGGCGGAGCCGCTTCCCCGAGCGGCTGTCGGTGTTCCGTGCGGCGTACGCCTTCGCGCGGGCATCGCTGTCACGCGGATCGATCCCGCGAAGAGACTTCTCTCTTTCCGCCTTCTTCTGGTGCTCTCGACGTTGTGCGTATTCCCGGTTGAGCTTCCGACGATCGCGCGTTGCCTTCGTTCGTAACGCACGCGCGCGGTCGTCCTCCTCCGCGAGCGCCTGCCGGGCGACCGTGTAGCCACCCGATCGGAGGACGGCGTCCGGCGGGTCGACGAACAGACAGTGCTGGCAGAGATCGTCGAGGAGCTCTCGATCGTGGCTGACGAGGAGACCGATTCCGCGATGGGCTCGGAGGGCCAGGACGACCCGGCGCTTCGCCTCACGATCGAGGTGGTTGGTTGGCTCGTCTACGGCGAGAAGATCGGGGCGCAGCCAGAGGCAGGCGCCGATCTGAGCCCGCTTTCGCTCGCCGTGGCTGAGTGTCTCCCAGCGGTCGAGCCAGTCCTCCCCAATGCCGAGCCGGCCACGGAGCTGGAATCCGACGCCGTCGGTGGCACCGAGAAGCGCGCCAAACTCGGGCATCGGGGTATCCGTTCGCTGCGGGCAGTAGAGGGATGTGCGGGGACGGTCGACCGTCCCCGTTCTCGGCGCGAGTTCGCCGCACGCAAGGCGGAGGAGCGTCGTTTTGCCGGCGCCGTTTGATCCGATGACGCCGGTCCAGCCTTCTGAGATGCCGAATCGAAGCTTCGAGAAGAGTCCGTCCGGGGACGCATCGTACGCAAACGACGCGTTGTTGAAGACGATCGAAGACACGTTCTCTCCTTTCGTGCAAGACTACACGGCGTGACACGCGGCGGGGAAGGGGATTGAGTTCAGAAAAGCGAGAATCGGAGGATGAACCGGCACTCCGCGCGACGCCGACAGAGAGCGAGGCTCTCGTGGGTCGGCAACTGACTCGGGCGCGGACTACTCGGTCATGGGCACACTCCGGATGCCGTCGTTGTGGGAGCAAGTGTACCGGCCGGAGCGAGAACCTTCAGGCTCGATCGAGAGGGACGTCTCTGGCCGGCCGTTCGGTCGCTAGAGGACTCGCCCCATCTTGAGGTACTCGACGCGCCGAGTGAATCCGTACGACTCGGCCGCTTCGGCGACGGCCGGCATCCAACGGGGAACGCCGAATTCGACTCGCAACTTCGGGCTGTGCGAGACGACCTTGTGCAGCATCGATCCGACAATGTGAGAAGCGAGCTCCGGATGCTCGGGATCGAGCCGCACGCGGATGCTGTTGACGCCCTTTCCCCGCATCGAGGCGCTGTAGCCGCAACGGGCGACGACCTTCCCTCCCGGAGACTTGCTGATCACGAAATCCTCCTCCTTCTCGCGCTGGACGAGGTTAATGATTGGGACAAGCATCCGGAGAGCGAGCGGCTGACGGAATCGTCCCCGCTCGACCGGCTCGTAGAGGCGGATCTCCTCGGGGGCGATGCGCTCCTCGAGGTCGAATCGGGTTTTCCAGTCGGAATTCTTGAGCTTCGAAATGGTGGAACCAGCAGGAAGGGACGGCACAGATGGAGGTTTCGGATCCGTGAGCGTGTAGTCCATGGTCGCATCGTAGACCTCGAAGCCGAGGCTTTCGTAGAGGCCTTGTGCCGGCGTGTTCCCGTTGATGACGCCGAGCCATGTCTTCGTCGCTCCGTGCTCTGTCATCATCTCGAGCGACTCCTCGAGACCCTTCCGTGCGAGACCGCGGCGCCGGTACTCGGGGAGGACTCCGACGGTGCCGACGACCCAGATGCTCGTCGTTCCGCGACGTTGTACGATCGTTAGACCAACGATCTTCCCGTCTTCAGTCGCGACGTACCCGCGGAAGATGTCTCGGAGCGGAGGCGAGATGATCTGGAGAACACGGAAGAGCGGCCAGAGTCTTCGGAAGCTCTTGATCGCGTGGGAGAACTGCTCCTGCTCGTCGGTCTGGACACTCCACTCCGGATTCTCCGGATACTGGAACGTGTCGAAGAGCATGTCCCCTATGGGAGCGAAGTCGGTCGGCAGTCGAAGCGGTCTCAGTTCCATCTGTGTGTCTCCTCTCGCGCCGGTGCTCCAGTACTAGGCTAGGGGCGCGCGCCGTCAGTCAAGCGTGAGTCGCCGCGGCGTGCTGGTCGGTTCAATCGGCCAAACGACTGCCGATCCGCCAGTAGACGCTGTTCCTCCGATCCATGAAGCCGTAGACGATGAACTCGCGGCGGATTGTAGCAACGTCCGGATGATGTCGGGCGAGGATCTCGTTCAGCTCGGCCTGCGGATAGCGGCGATCACGCTCGAACTTCTCGACGAGCCAGCGGAGGATGACCATTCGCTTCTTCCACTTTGCCGGAAGACGCACGATTCGCTCTCCATCGAGGAAGTTGCCGAGGACCTTCTGTTCCCAGTCCGCCCATTCGACCGCCATGGGCGCATGGTAGCACGCGGAGTGATGTCTAGGCAGGTCGGTTTCCGAGGGCAGCCCGGTAGGCGTCGAGCGTGCCGGCCGAGAAGGCAACGAGGAGGATGCGTTCGGGAAGATCTCGGTCATCGAGGATCCGCGTGATCTCGTCGACCGCGATCCGACATGCCGCGCCGATGGGATATCCGTAGACGCCGCAGCTGATCGCCGGGAACGCGATCGAATGGATCTCGTTTTCGAAGGCCAATCGAAGCGCCGAGCGGTAGCACGATCGGAGCAGTTCGGCCTCGCCGTGGTTGCCTCCACGCCAGACCGGGCCGACGGTGTGGATGACGTACTTGGCCTTCAGTCCGTGTCCGCCCGTGATCCGTGCTTCGCCGGTCGGACAGCGAATGCCGGGACGGACCACGGGCACTCGGCGACACTCTTCGAGCAGACCCGGTCCGGCGGCCCGATGGATCGCTCCGTCGACCCCGCCGCCTCCGAGCATCCGCTCGTTCGCCGCATTGACGATCGCGTCGACGCCCAGTGTCGTGATGTCGGCCCGGAGGATCTCAATCCGGGTCGGAAGGCCCTCTCCCTCTCCCCGCATGGCGCTCCATCGTGCAGATACGAGCTGCCGCGGGCAACCCGTGAAGGAGCAGCGGATGCTGCGTGATTGCCGGCCGGCCACGCGAGCTGTCCGTGCTGGCTTGACGTCTCCGGGCCGAGTGTTGCTTTCCGACGACCACGGACTGAAGACCCTTCGCTGGGTGAGCAAGCGTGAACGCTCTCGGGGGGATATCGTTACCCACTAGAGAACAGGCTGACCGGCATCTCACGTGCTCTGCAGCTGCGAATGGCTTTGCAGCTGCGACACGTGAGTTCTCCTCGATCTGTGATGTCGAATCGAACGTCATCGCCGAGGGGACTCGACAACCGCAGCCTGACTAGACCAACGATGAGAAGGGCGGGAAGCGGTGAACGGAAAGCGCATGAGCTGGAGTGACCGGTTCGAGGGAATGCTCGGCTTCTCGCTGGTCTGGCTCGGGCAGTTCGTGTCGATCATCGGCTCGTCGATGACGCGATTCGGGCTGACGATCTGGGCGTGGGAGATGACCGGACGGGCCACGGCTCTCGCCCTGGTGGGCCTCTTCTCTCTGGTGCCGATGCTGGTCCTGAGTCCGGTTGCCGGAGCCTTCGTCGACCGCTGGAGCCGCAAGAAGATCATGATCCTCGGGGATCTGGTCGCCGGGATCTCGACCGTCTTCCTCCTGATCCTGTTCCTGCTCGGCAAGATGGAGATTTGGCACATCTATCTCGTCGCCGTGGTCGGCGGCGCGGGCGAGGTGTTCCAGCGTCCGGCCTACATGGCCGCGATCTCGACGATGATTCCCAAGAAGCACTACGGCAGGGCGCACGGGATGGTTGGCATGGTCGGGTCGGCGACAGGAATCGTCGCCCCCGTCCTCGCCGGCGCCCTCCTCGGCTTCATCGGCATCGACGGGATCATGTTCATCGACATCGCCACCTTCCTGTTCGCGGTCTCGATGCTCCTGATCGTCCGGATTCCGCAGCCGGCCGAGAGCACTGAGGGAAGGAAGGCACGGGGGAGCATGTGGCGCGAATCCGCGTTCGGCTTCCGATTCCTGCTCCAGCGAAAGCCGCTTCTGTACCTGCTGATATCGTACGCGGTGCTGAATCTCGTGCTGACGTTCTCGTTCTCGATTCAGTCGCCGATGATCCTAGCGCGCACCGACACCAACGAGCTGGTGCTTGGCGCGGTGCAGATGTTCTTCGGTTTGGGCGGGGTGGCCGGCGGCGCGATCATGTCGATCTGGGGAGGGCCGAAGCGCCGGATCCGCGGCATCTTCCTGAGCGTGATCGGCGCGATGTTGCTCGGCCCGACGCTGCTCGGGATCGGGACCAGCGTCCCGATCTGGGCGGCAGGCGCCTTCTGCGCGGTCTTCTTCACCCAGTTCGCCAGTGCGACGAGCAGCGTGATCTGGCAGACGAAGGTCCCACTTGACGTGCAGGGAAGGGTCTTCGCCTATCGGGGAATGATCGCCTCGATCGCGTCGCCGATCGGGATGATGCTCGCCGGCACGCTGGCAGACTACCTGTTCGAGCCGATGATGCAGGCCGGCGGATGGGGCGAGGGCCTGTTCGGATGGCTGGTCGGCACCGGGCCGGGAGCCGGAATGGGGCTGATGATGGTCTTGGCCGGAGCGGTAGGCGTGATCCTGGGGCTGACAGGATTCATCGTCCCCTCGATCCGCAACCTTGAGCGCCTGATTCCCGATTGTGACAACGAACCGGAGACACCGCCGGTCTCCACTGAGTCAACCGAAGCCGCTGCGTAGGCACTGGATTCAGGAAGGCACAAGAATCGAGTTCATGTCCGGCCTGTTCGAGTCATTCGTTAGGGGCCATCAGAAGGTCGATCCGCGAACGGATCCGTAGACGTACCGCGGAGGCTGTACCACGCAGGCTGGGAACGTGCCCCTCGGCGCCCTTGGCGGGTAGACGGTCGGCGGGCATGATGGGGCGAAGGAGCCGACATCATGCCCATCGAGCCGATCGTCTTTCGTGACGGGGTCGTCGAGCTGATCGACCAGCGCCGACTGCCGGACGAAGAGGTCACCCTCCGCATCGCTGACGTCGTCGAGTTGGCCGACGCGATCCGTTCGATGGCGATTCGCGGAGCGCCGTCGATTGGGGTCGCCGCCGCCTACGGGGTCGTGCTCGGAATGAGCAACGCGACGGAGGTTTCCGAACCGATGACGCGATTCCGCGAGGTTCGCGAACTGCTTGCGGCGACGCGGCCAACGGCCGTCAACCTGTTCTGGGCGCTCGATCGGATGCAGGTTGCGCTCGAACGGAACGCCGATGCGGATCACGCCGACCTTGTGGAAGCGCTGACCGCCGAAGCGCACAGGCTCCACGACGACGAGGTCGCCGCGAACCGTCGGATCGGACAGCTCGGCGTGCGGCTCGTCCCGGAGGGCGGAACGGTTCTCACCCACTGCAACACAGGAGCCCTCGCGACCGGCGGCTACGGCACCGCACTCGGCATCGTGCGCGCGGCGTGGGAGCGCGAGACGCTCGCCAAGGTCTTCGTCGATGAGACACGCCCGCGCCTCCAAGGGGCTCGGCTGACGGCATGGGAGCTCGCGCAGGAGGGGATTCCGCACGAAGTGATTGTTGACGGGGCCGCGGCGTCGCTGATGGCGGCCGGTGAGATCGACCTGGTTCTTGTCGGCGCCGATCGGATTGCTCGGAACGGGGACGTGGCGAACAAGATCGGCACGTACTCTCTCGCCGTCTTGGCTCACCATCATCGGATTCCGTTCTACACGGCGGCTCCGGTTTCAACGATCGACCCGGATTGTCCGAATGGGGGAGCCATTCCGATCGAAGAGCGGCCGGCAGACGAGGTTCGATCTGTTCGCGGCGTTCGGGTGACGCCGCCGGACGCGCCGGTCCGGAATCCGGCGTTTGACGTCACACCGCACGCCCTCGTCTCGGGGATCGTCACCGAGCGCGGGATCCTGACGTCACCCTACGAGGAAGCGATCGACCGTGTCCTCGCGCGCTGAGTTGATCGCGACGGCCCGGCGAATGCTGGCGCTCGGTCTGGTCACGGGGACGTTCGGAAACGTCAGCTGCAGTGTGGATGATCGCATCCTGATCACTCCATCAGGATTGGACTACGCGATCATGCGCCCCGAGGATCTCGTTCTCCTGAAGCTGGCCGGAACGGTCGCCGAGGGCACGCGTCCGCCGTCGTCGGAGTACCGGCTCCACGTCGCGATCTACCGCCGGCTTCCTGCTGCGAGGGCGATCGTCCACACGCACAGCTCCCGTGCGGTCGAAGTCGGCGATTCACTGGACGAGCTGCCGATTTCTGACGAGAGCCCGCTTCATGGGCCGGTGCCCGTCGCCCCGTTCCGGCAGCCCGGGACGCAGGAGCTGGCAGACGGTGCGGCCGAGGCGCTTGCAGAGCGAGGGGCGAACGCCGTGATCCTCCGGGGCCACGGCGTCGTTGGCGTCGGGCGGGATCTCGATGAGGCCCTCGAGGTCTGCGTGGAAGTGGAACGGCTGGCCGGGCCGTTGTCGGAAGCTCCCGGGTGAGCGGCCTACGTCTGGCAGGACGGGCAGAGATAGCAGGAGCCGCCGAGGTACTGAATCCTCTCGATCGGCGTCCCGCACCTCGGACAGGGCTGGTCCTTTGCGCGGCGGTCGAGGATCGGAGTGTAGCGCCCCGGGTTTCCGAAGAGATCCTTCTCCGTGTCTCTTCCACCTTGTTCGATCGCTTCGGTCATCGCGTCGACGATCGCGCGATGGAGGCGCGCTCGCTCGCGGGAGTCGATGTCGGGCACCTTCCGCTTCGGGCTGAGTCGCGCGCGGAAGAGGATGTCCTGCAGGTAGCCGTTCCCGATTCCGGCGACGTTTCCTTCGTGAACGAGGAACGCCTTGATTGGCTTCCGATTCCACGCGTCGCGTTCTTCGAGGATCTCGCTGAACCGCCCGGGCGTGAACGCCTTGTCGGTCGGTGACGGGCCTTGCTGCCCGACGTGCGGGTGATCGGACAACTCCTCCGGAGTGAGAACGTGAAACCCGCCCCACGCCTGGATCGTCACCGCCAGACGCCCGCCGCTGTCGAACGTCACGGTCGCGTGGACCTTCTTCGGCGGCTCGCGGTCCGGAGGAACATACAGGATGCGGCCGAACATCTCGCCGAGGAGGAGGATCATGCCGTTGTCGAGGGTCGAGAAGATCCACTTGCCTCTCGCTGTCGCCTCGGTGATGGCGCGTCCCGGGAGGCGCGCTTCGTAATCGCCGAGGTTCTCGTTTAGGAACATGAACTTCGGACGATCCTTGGCGATCGAGACGGACGTGATCCGACGACCGGCGAGCGTCTCGTTCATCTGCCGCGCAAGGGTGACGACCTCGGGAAACTCAATCATCGTTCTTCGAGGAACAGGATGCTGCTCGGCCAGGCCGACTGCACACGCTTCGTCCACGCGGCCAAGAGCTGGGCCGGATTCTCTCCGGGCTCTCGGACGAACAGGCCCGCCTTCCGGGCACCCTCCCGCATGTGCTGAAGAAGCTCGTGACTCGGGCACGCGCCGAACTCAGAGCAGTCTGAGCAGTCGGCGAGCTCGTTTTCGACCGAGCAGGCTCTCAAGCGACAGTCGTCGCGGCCGCCGCCTTGGCGGCATCCGGCGCACGCGGCGATCTTGCGAACGGCCGTCAGGCCACGTGCGAACGCGGGGTAGTCCACCTCGTCCGGCGCCCAGTGCTCGACGCCGTGGGAATCGAGGATCTGTTTGAACCGCTCGGCGATCTCCCGGATCGCCCCGTTGCCGACGGCGCAGCTTCCGCACCAGATTCCGCAACCGCCGATCTGATCCTTCACGTTCTCATAGGCCTCTCGCGTCATCATCGACTCCTTTGCCTGGCGGCCTATGGCCCTCCCGAAGGGTGGGGAGTCCCGGTACGGCGGAGGATCATGCCGACCGACGGGCTCATTCCCATGCGTCGATAGAAGGGCTGTATCTCCGGGTCACACGTCAGATCGACGCACGGGATCGCCCCGAGCCGGTCGAGAAGCCGTCGCATCAACTCCGTTCCGACGCCGCGGCCCTGGAACTCCGGTAGCACCTCGAGGAATGGAATGAACGCTGCTTGCACCCCGTCGGTCAGTGCGGTGACGAACCCGACGACGCGGTCGGTCTCCGGGTCGATCGCAAGAACGGCAAGGTCGCTTCCATGCAGGATGTTGAGATGCTCGTCCGGCGTCCGCGGGGTCCTCCACCCGGCGAAGAAGCCATCGAGCATCTCGGCACGCACTCCGTCGAGCGAGTCTGTGAATCGAATCATCTCGCGGTGCTACGGCTCGACGACGCGGCCGATGAACAGGATGCTCCCGGTGTGCCGATCCCGAATCACAAACAGGAAGGGGCGATCGATCGTCAGAGTGATCGGCTGCGCGGGGATCCCGGACTCGCGGAAGACGACGGCCGTCGCTGCGGCAGCCTCGGTTCCCTCTTCGTCGACGGAGACGAACGCCTTGTGGAGCACGTCTGAGATGAAGAGGTCCGGCTCTCCGGTGATTCCCGAGAAGTCCGCTCGCCCTCCGTCGAAGGCGTCGGTCATCCCGAGGGCCATCAACGGCTTCACGAGCGAAGCGTCATATGTGTATTCGAATCTCGGGAGGCCGAGAGCGACCGAGCGCGTTTCAAGCGATCCCACGATTTCGTCGAACTCTTCGACCGTCAGTGACGCGTCGAAGACCTCGAACGCGCCTTCGTCCGGAACGAGAACGATCATCGTGAGTTCGTTGCCGTTGTAGGGGATCTCGACGGCCGCGCCGCCCTCCCACTCGGCGTAGAGGAACGCCCTGGTCAGGTGCATCATTGGCACGTCGACCGTCTCTCCGGCAAGGAGTGCGAACGGCTCGTTGACGGTCTGGCCCGGCGTGAACGGGTTCAGCCACGGTGCGTTGAAGTAGATCGCGTTGGTCAGGACAAGCCGCGTCGCTTCGTCGATCGAGCCCGCGGGGAGGAGATCCTGGATCTTTTCTGCGGTTTGCTCGCTCACCCAATCGTTGATTGTCGTACGAGCACCGGTCGGGTCAGTCTTGAAGTCGAGTGCACGTAGCCCCGCGCCGTAATTGGTCTCGATCGTGTCGACGAACGTCTCGAGGAGCGAGTACCCTGTTTGCGGCCACGCGGCATTCACAACGTGGAACTCGAACCCCTCGCCCTCGTACCGCTCCGACGGCTCTCCCCTTGAGTTCAAGACCTCGTTGAGACCGCTGAAGGCCTGGTGTAAGCGTTTTCGATCCAGCTCGAAACGGAGCGCCCGATCCATCTGCGCCGCGGTCTCCCCGCGAGCGCCGGCGAGCGTCATCGCCAGTGCAGCGGAGACGCTGTACGGCGAGAGGAAGAGGTTGCCGGGATCGGACCGCAGTTCCCGATAGAGATCGAACGCGAACGCCGCGTTGGATCCTGCGAGAGAGGACACGGAATCATCTTCTCCGTTCGTTGGTTCCTCGTGAGAATCGGCCGCTGCTGGAGCGGAGTCTGGCGCGGTCGTGTCGCGCGAATCGTCGCCGCAGCCACTGCCGAGCAACAAGCCGATCGCGAGTACGAGCGACAGCGCGAGTTGGATGGCGGTTCGAGATCTTCGAATCATGTCACTCACCTCGCTTTACCCTAGCCGAATCGGCCGAGGAAGGGTAGCCTCTGGTCGGCCGATCCGGCCGCCCGGGACCGACGGCGTAGAGGAGGAGCACATGACGTGGATGGAGCTGCTGAAGACGCAGATTGAATCGGCGTACAGGACGACCGACGGATTGATCGCTCTCGTGACGGACGAAGACCTCGACTGGAAGCCGTCGACCGGTGACAACTGGATGACGATGGGGCAACTCCTGCAACACGTGTCCGATGCCTGCGGCGCGCCGTGCAAGGGGTTCGTGACCGGGGATTGGGGGATGCCCGAGGGCGTCGACCTGAGCGAGCTTCCGCCCGAGGAGATGCTCCCGCCAGCGGAGAAACTTCCGGCAATCGAGAGCGTCGCCGAAGCAAAGCGCCTCCTGGCCGAAGACAAGGCCGTCGCCCTGAAGATGATCGACCAGAGCGGCGAGGAAGACCTGGTCAACCGGAAGGTCAACGCGCCCTGGGACCCTCGCGAGAGGCCGCTCGGCCGCCAGCTCCTTCAGATGATCGCGCACCTCGAGGGACACAAGGCTCAGCTCTTCTACTACCTGAAGCTGCAGGGGAAACCGGTCAACACCGGCCACCTCTGGAGCGGGTAGCCGCGGAGGCCGACAAAGCAACTTCTTGGATCAGGTCGCAGCATCGGGCGTCGTGCGGGACCAGTCCTTGCGCGTGATGCGATAGACGAAGTGCGAGACGGTCGTCATCGAGTCTCTCAGAGGACCGGTCGGTTCGAAGACACTCTGGCAGATACGGCGCATGCCGGCCGCCTCCATCATCCGGGTCGATGCCGTGTTGGCGACGTTCGGCGTTCCCTGCACGGCTTGGCAGTCGGTCGTCCGGAAGAGGTGGCCAATCATCGCTCTCCAGAGTTCCCGGCCGAAGCCCTGCCTCCAGTGCACCGGCAGCAGCTTGATGTCCGGCTCGGAGACGCCGTCGGTGTCGGGCTCGCCGAGCTTGGCCTCACCGATCAGCGTACCGTCGGTCGAGCGCTCGGCAATGAGGAGCCGGTTCAGCGGGCGGTCTCGATCCCGTTCGATCTGTGCCTCGATCTCTCGGACGCTTGTCGGGATGCCGTGTGGAAAGCCGACGAACGTCGTGATTCGCGGATCGCGCCAGAGGGCGCGGATCCAGGCAGCGTCGCGGACACTGGCCGGGCGAACGTAGAGGCGGCGCGTGTGCAGGACCGGGGGCTCTCGGGGAATCATGTCGATTGAGGATACGCGTGCAGGAGACGGCGCGTATGCTCCCGCTCGACGAAGGGGGATCGGATGAGCCTCGCAATCCTGTTTGCCGTCGCATCAGGTGGGACATGGGCGATCGGGATGACGGCGGCCAAGCCGGCCCTTCGGCACATCGACGTTCTCTCGTACATGCTGATCCGGTGGCTGCTTGTCGCTCCCCTCGCGCTTCTCTACGCGGTCGCCACCGGCGCGCTCGCCTTTCCGAGCTGGTACGCGGTCGGCCTTGCGGCGATTGCAGGATTCCTCGATTCGACCCTCGGCGGGCTCTTCTACCTGATGGCGATGGAACGTGCGCCTGCCTACCAGACGGCGACCCTCGCGAGCACAGCGCCGGTCTGGGGCGTGACAACGGCGATCCTGATCCTCGGAGAGCCGCTCCGGTGGCAGGTCGTGGTCGCCGCCGGCCTCGCGGTCGTCGGCGCCTACTTCCTCGTCGGACGTCGGATGCGGATCCGCGTCCATCTGGCCGGTTCGCTCTTCGGCCTCCTGACAGGCTTCGTCTGGGGGTTCGCTGAGACGGTTCCGGCGAAGCTTGCGCTTCAGGCTGGCATCACGCCGATCTCTCTCCTGTTCGTCTTCGCTTGCTCAGGCGTCATCACGATCGCCTTGATGGTGCCGCTCCTACGGTCGCGTTTCCCGCGTCGAATTGAGTGGAAGGGCGTTCAGTTGACCGCGTTCTCCGCGATCGGAGGGGCCTTTCTCGGCTGGCTCTTCTGGCTCTCGGCGCTCGATCTGGCCCCGGCGAGCGTCATCTCACCGGTTCGTGGATCGACCCTCGTCTTCGCCCTCCTTTACTCGGTCCTCTTCCTTCGCGAACGTCCGGGCAAACTCGCGCTGCTCGGAGTGGTCCTCGTCCTCGGCGGAGTTCTTCTGGTGTCAATCTCGTAGCGGGTTCAGACGTCAGCTTGCCGGGAGGTGGACTTCTACGCGGCAAACGTCGTCACCGCGCAAGACGCTCTCCGTCAGCGTCACATCGACCGGCTTCTGCAAGATGAGCTCCCAGATGTTCTTGTAGTATCCGGCGCCGCAGTAGCAGAACGGCGAGAGGTCGTCCGCCTGTTCGGCGAGCAGGGAACGGCCCCAGGGGCAGTGGCAGTACATTCTCCGTCGCTTCTCGGGATCCGTCTCGCGGAAGTACTCCGCGAGCTTCCCTCCTCCCGGGATCTTGATGGCCGTGATCGTGTTCCCGTTCCGCACGCCCGCCATGCCCCATCTACGACGGACGACCTCTTGCACCGTCTCCCTATCGAGTTTCATCCTGTTCTGAAGCATCCGGACGAACTGCGCTTGCAGCGCCTCGATGCACCGGTCGACATCACTGGTTTCAGCGTAGAGATCCCGGACGTCCTGGAGCGATTCGGCACTGGGAGAACAGCCGCACCCGGCCATGATCATGTTTCGGCCCGACTCGCCGACGTGTTTCTCCATGCGCTTGAGGACGCTGCGCATCCAGCCGGCCAGCTGTGATGGAGAGGAGTCCTTCGAAAGGCTCCTGCTACTCTCCAGGATCTCCTGCTGCGATTCGTGCGGCAGCTCGGCCATCTGACTCTCCAGCCGGCGGAGCCAGCCTCTTACGAAGTCAGTGTCTCCCATCCGTGACGCCTGCCTTTCGGGAGTGTCTCTTCACGAGCGTGCGGCTCAGCGCTTCTCCGCTCTTCTCAATCCTGCGATTTTCTCACCGAGCGCCGCGGCTTCCCGAAGCTTCTCGGGCATCTCCGTGATCGGCACGTCGCGTCCGGTGTCCGGATCGAACGTCCGAGCGAGGACGGCGTGTGCGCGGCTTCCGAACCCCTTTGTGATTCGTTCGAGCCACTCGACCATCGAACCGTAGTAGTGCCGATACCCGATCAGGAGAACGAAGTCCTTGCCGCCGAAGTACTCCGCCGACACGACGGCCTCGAACCGGTCGAACAGTGTCTTCAGTTGCGAGGTCATGTAGCCCCAGAACATCGGCGCCGCCATTACGACGACGTCTGCCTCACGGAAGACGGGGTAAACGGCCTGCATGTCGTCCTGGACGACACATCCATTTCCCGCCGAGCAGCCCATGCAGGCCTCCCCGCGGCAATGAGCGATTTTCATGTCGATCGGCCGGAAGTGGGTGATGCCATGCATCTTCTCGCCGCCCAGTCCGCGCAAGAAGTGCTCAGCGAGCGTGTCCGTATCCCCGCCCGTTCGGGCGCTCCCGTGAAGGACCATCACGTTCATTGTGTCGTGAGCCTCCTGATCCGTGCCGTTGCTTCGATGAGGGGAGCGTACTCGACGGACCGTCTCTCGAACGTCCCGCTATCGCCTGGGGACAAGAAGAAGAGACGGTGCGTCGTGCTGGCGCTCTTGCCCGCGGAGGGTCCTCCACGCTAGGCTGGTCTCGAATCCCCGAATGGGAAGGAGCCGACGAACGTGACGCACACGCACTGCCGCCGCTGTCTTCTTCCCGCGGGGAAGTTCCACGTTCGCCTGGACGAATCCGGCCTCTGCAACTACTGCCGACACTGGGACGAGACGAGGGCGAAGATCTTCGACTTCGAGCGGAATCGACCTCTCCTTGTCGACCGACTGGAACGGTACCGCGGGCGGCTTCACTACGACGCAGCGGTCGGCATGAGCGGTGGGAAGGACAGCGCCTACGTTCTCCACCGGCTTACGTCGGTCTACGAGGCGAATGTGTTGGCCATTACGTTCGACAACGGGTTCCTCACCGACTACGCGTGGCGGAACATTCGAGAGATCGGCCGAGCCAGCGGCGTCGATCACTTCGTCTACAGGCCGGATTGGGAATCCTACCGCGAGTTCTACCGAGCCGCGCTATGTAAACTCGGGGACCCTTGCGCCGCCTGTTCGATCGGCGGGTACATTCTCTCAGTTCGGGGGTGCCGCGATCTGCGGGTCCCGTTCTTCATTCACGGTCGATCGCCGATGCAGATGCTCCGACACTGGTACCCGGGAACTCGCGATCTCGGTATCGGCGTCGTTCGAGGGAATCTCTCGGAGTACGCCGTTCACTCCCTGCACGCGCTCTACCGGAGGATCCACCGGCGGATGCAGCTCCTGCTCCTCTATCTCCTGCCAAACCCTCGGACGCGAAGACGCATCCTCCGCGAGCTGTTCGGCCGGAATCTTCGCCGTGACGACCTCGTTCCCGAGTTCCTCGGCTTCTTCCTGTTCGAGCCGTACGACGAGGTTGCGATCGTCGATCATCTGGAGGCGCTTGACGTGGGGTATCGTCGACCGGAGAACCACGCGATCCTCGGGCACGGCGACTGCCTGATTCATGACGCTGCCGCATTCTTGTACGAGCGGCACCATGGGGTGAGCCGCGTCCTGCCCGACCTTGCTGCGATGCTCCGGCAAGGGGCGATCACGATAGATGAGGGACGCGAGATTCTCCGGGCGAACACGCCGTCGGAGGAGGATGTTGAGATGTCGGTCGGTCACCTGCTTGAGCGGCTCGACATGCCTCGGGCCGAATTCGATGCGGTCGTCGCACGACTGAGCCGGAGGACCGGCTGGATGCCATTCGGATAGTGCGGGGAAGGAGGGCGGGATGACGAAGGTCTGGTGGCTCGGGCTGGCTGGCGCGCTCGGAGCACTCGCAGCCTATCTCTTCCTCTGGCCGGTCCCGATCGATCCGGTGCGATGGACGCCGCCGGAGGCGCCTACATCGACCGGCGTCTACGCGCCGAACGATGCGCTGGCTCCCGTCGAGCGCCTCGACGTCGGCTTCGCTCCGGAGAGCGTTGCCGTCGATGGAGCGGGGGCCGTCTACTGCGGCCTCGAAGACGGATCGATCGTTCGTGTGATCGACGGGTCCGTCGAGACGTTTGCTGAGACGGGCGGCCGGGCACTCGGGATGGGCTTCGACGAGAGCGGGAGCCTGATCGTCTGTGACCTAAACGGTCGCCTCCTCTCGCTCTCGGCGGCCGGAGGAATCGAAGAGCTTGTGACAGAAGTCGACGGACGTCCGCTCGGTCTGGTCAACGATCTCGACCTCGGTCCCGATGGAACGATCTACTTCAGCGAGTCGTCGACCGAAACGACCGACACGCTCCTCGACCTCCTCGAGCATCGGGGCAACGGACGGCTCCTCGCCCATCACCCCGCCAGTGGAGCGACCGACGTCTTGCTCGAAGGCCTCTACTACGCCAACGGTGTTGCCGTCAGCGCCGACGGGTCGTTCGTTCTCGTCGTCGAAACGACCGAGTACCGCGTACGCCGCCTCTGGCTCTTGGGACCGCGGGCAGGCGAAGACGAAGTGTTCATCGACAACCTCCCCGGCTTTCCCGACGGGATCTCGTGCGAAGGCGCGGGCATGTTCTGGCTCGCGCTGATGAATCCGCGGAACGGGTTCATCGACTGGGCTCTCGAGCGGCCGTGGATCCGGAAGGTCGCGGCCCGTCTTCCGCTCGCGTGGTTCGCTGGTGCCGCGCCGCGCTACGGCTTCGTCCTCGGTCTCGACGCCGACGGGAACGTCACGCACAATCTGCAGGACCCGTCTGGAGACCACTATGCCGGGATCTCATGCGTAGTACAGCGAGGTAGAACTCTCTATCTCGGCAGCCTGCTGGAGGACGCGATCGGGAGGCTGGATCTTCCGTGAACTAGCCCGCGATCTCGCCGAGCGCTACGAGGAGGCGGTCGACCTCTTCTGCGGTGTTGTAGTGGTTGATCCCGACGCGGACGAGTCCGCCCGCCTCCGCGAGACCGAGTCGTTCGATGACGTGGATGGCGTAGAAATCCCCATTCCAGACGAAGAGGGACCGTTCGTCGAGTCGCCGTGCGATCTCCTCGGGCGCGTGGGCTTCGAGCGTGAAGGAGACGACCGGCATTCGCTCGTCGAAGCGGGCTGAATCCGTGATGCCATGGATTCGAATGCCCCGGATTGCCTGAAGCCCGTCGATCAGGCGCTGGACGAGTCTTCGCTCGTAGGTCCGGATGGCAGTCATTCCGGCAACGATTTCGGCTCGCCGCCGGCCGCCACTGGCGGGCTGGCTGAATCGGCGTCCGACGGAGGCGAGGTAGTCGATGGCCGCGGTGGCGCCGGCCATCCCCTCGAAGTTGGGTGTCCCGGTTTCGAACTTGTCCGGAGGCGCATCTGCGGCGGGGATAACCTTGTAGGCGAGAAGCGCGTCGAGCAGCTCGTAGCGACCCCAGAGGACGCCGAGGTGCGGACCGAAGAGCTTGTAGGTAGAGAAGACGAGGAAATCGATGTCGAGCGCTTGCACGTCGATCACGGCGTGCGGCGCGTACTGGACGGCGTCGACGAAGATCCATGCGCCGGCGTCGTGTGTCCACTCGGCGATTCGCGTGATGTCGTTCACCGTGCCGACGGCGTTGGAGGCCGCTCCGACGGCGACGATCCGCGTCTTCGGTCCGATGCTTGCCCGAAGCTCGTCCATGTCGAGCGTGCAGTCGGCGGGATCGAAGTCGATCCGGCGAATGACAGCGCCTGCCTCTTCAAGCGAGGCCCACGGCGCAACGTTGGCGTCGTGATCGAGACGGGTCACGATGATCTCGTCTCCGGCGCTGAGGGTGCGACCGATCGCCCGGCTGAGATTGAACGTCAGCGACGTCATGCTCGGGCCGAAGACGATCTCGCCCGGTCGCGGGGCGTTCAGGAAGTCGGCCATCGCGGCCCTGGCTGCAGAGACCGTCGCATCCGTTCGGCGGGAGAACTCGAACGCACCGTGAGCATTCGAGTTGGCTTCTGTGTAGTACCGCGTCATCGCGTCGATCACCGAACTGTGAACCTGTGTTCCGCCGGGCCCATCGAAGAACGCGATCGGTCGTCCGTCAAACGTCTGCCCAAGCGCCGGGAACTCCCGCCGCAGCTCCATTACGTTCTCACGTTTCAGTGCCATCGTCCCTCCCGTTGGGTGCCTGGACTGAAGCAGCGAACATTCTAGGCGAGTTGCCTTTCCAGATCACTCGGACTCGGTGAGGGGCCCTCGTGGCCTCGAGGGCATCGCTCTTGAAGTGAGGGATCCTGGGCGTTATAGTTCACGGCCTAACGATTAGGTCGAAGACCGTTTAGGAGCTAATGAATGCGCGAAACGTCCAATGGGAAAAGGGAACTGACCGTCGGGCAGTTGCTCGCCCAGGTCTGCCGGATGACGGGCCACCACCTGCGCTCGCACATGGAGAAACTCGGCCTGCATCGTGGCCAGGGCTTCGCGTTGATCCATCTCTGGCACCACGACGGTGTCCCGCAACGCGAGCTCGCTCAGGCGATGCAGCTGCGGCCGGCTTCCGTCACGAACATGCTTCAGCGGATGGAGCGGGATGGCTGGATCTCGAGATCCAGGGACGATGAGGATCAACGGGTCGTTCGCGTCTTCATCACGCCGAAGGCGAAGGACCTGCGCAAGGAGGCGGAGAGGGTTTTCCGCGAGATGGAGGAGGAATTGGGTTCGGTCTACACGAAGGCGGAGCTTGAGACTCTGCGCCACCTTCTCCTGAAGTTGCACGGCCGCTTCGCGCAAGAGTCGAGAGGCGATCTGCATCATCGTGCCTTCTTCGGCAATGCCGGGGAGGTCTCAGACGCGGAGGTGTCCGGGTGAGATCGATCGGCAAGCTCCTCCGTTTTGCTCGACCGTACCGATGGCAGGCGATTATCGCCCTGACCTTGCTTCTGGGGATGGTTGCGAGCGACCTCCTGATTCCGCGCTTGACGCAGCGGATCATCGATCAAGGGATCGCGAACGGCGACATGCATGTGGTGCTGACGACGGCGCTCCTGATGCTCGGCGCGGCGATTCTTGCCGCCCTGTTCGCGCTCGGGAACAACTTCTTCTCGGTCCGCGTCGGCCAGTCGTTTGCGCACGACATCCGGAGCGCTCTCGTGCGAAAAGTGCAGTCGTTCTAGTTCGGGAACCTCGACAAGCTTCGGACAGGGAATCTGATCACGCGTTCGACGAGCGATGTCCACATGGTGCAGATGATCGTGATGATGTCGCTTCGCATCCTGACGCGCGCGCCGATCTGGATCATCGGCGCGGTCGCGCTGCTCATCCTGACGAGCCCTCAGCTGGCGCTGATGATGGCCGCGTTCGTTCCGGTGATCGCCCTGTTCATCATCTGGTTCGCACGGAAGGCGCAACCGATGTTCGCGTGGGTGCAGGAGAAGCTCGATCGCCTAAACACGGTGCTGCAGGAGAATCTGGCTGGCGTCCGAGTGGTCAAGGCCTTCGTCCGCGAACGGCACGAGATCGAACGGTTCGGAGCGGCCAACGTCGAGCTGATGGAGAAGAACATCCGGATCATGCGATTGGTTGCGATCCTGCTGCCGACAATGGTGCTAATCCTGAACCTCGCGGTTGCCGGCGCGATCTGGATTGGAGGGACGACCTCGGCATCCGGCGGCATGAGCGCTGGTCAGATCGTGGC
>Ga0272443_10002423_pt1 | contig 23920 bp, 18 predicted proteins | sample SSMAcet12_FD_193581 | JGI IMG/M metagenome (GOLD analysis project Ga0272443, IMG submission 193581) | Marine sediment archaeal communities from Little Sippewissett salt marsh, Falmouth, MA, United States - SSM-Acet-12 | ecosystem: Environmental > Aquatic > Marine > Wetlands > Sediment ...
CTGAAGTTCAGGAATTACAAGGAAATAGAGAAGGCGCTCTTACTTCTCTTGATAAGGCAATGCCAAACTTGAAGGATGAAAACCTAATAGTTAGAGCAAGAATATTGAAATTCAATTTATGGGCAAATGTTTATAACGAAGGTATAGAAAGCTACAATGAGTATTTCCAGACAGATGACATGACTAAACTCAATCTGGCAATAAAAAGATTCGAGACAGCTGTCAGAGCTAAACCACTCAACTTTAGAACATATCAACTACTCGGTGGCGCATATCTTGTAGCAGGCGATACTGTAAAAGCAATTAAACAATATGAGGAATACATCAATATAATAACTCCATCGTTAGAACTGGCTGATGAAAAGGGTTTCTACATTGGTGCTAAAAGATCAGATGCTTTGAAATCTCTGGGTAAACCAACTTCAACAGTTGGCAAAAGATACAACGCTGCTTCTGATTCATTATTAACTGACGAGTTTCAAATAAACGGAAAAGATTTCTATTTATTTTCTGCTGAAAGCAAAGACAATGAATTTGAAGTCTATGGCTGGAAATTAGACCCACCCCAAGATTGGTTGCCAAACGAAAGAGAAACAGAAATTGATATATCAATTAGTCCTTTTGCTGATCTTGCTCAGATATACTTCGAAAGAAATGAATATAAAAAATCCCTTGAATATGTGGAAGCAATTATTAAATTAGAGCCGAATAATGTGGATGCAATTAATTTCATGGTTAGCATTTATGATTTGATGGGTGATCCGAAAAAAGCGGAAGAGTTTGTAATGAACCAGATCAAAAATAATCCTGAAAATGAACTTTTCAGAGCTCAATATGGCGATCTTCTATTAAAACTAAAGAGATATGATGATGCAATAGAGCAATATAAAAAAGCTCTTAGTATAGACCCAAAATACATGAACGTTAAAAGAAATCTGGCTGTTGCATACAAGAATAAAGCCGTTGAAATACAAAATGCTCAAACAAAAAAGTATAATGAAGACCCCAGTTATAATCCTGATCTTGAAGAGTACTTCCCTCTCCTAAGAGAAGCGATGAAGCTATTTGAAGACGTAAAAGCAAATCCTAAATTCTCAACTGATATAAATGTGATAAACGAACTCATTAATATCTATGAAGTTCTGGATATGAAAGACAAATACAAAATGCTTCTTGTTGAGTATGAAGCAATCGAATCTATAGTTCCAAAAGAGCAAAAAGAACAGTATTATTTCAATCTTATGAGAATATATGACAGAACCAAAGAAACTGAAAAATTAAATAGAGTAGAAGATAAAATAAAAAATTTAAAGTAATTTTTATAAGAAATAAGGTTAATATGGCTGATTTAGATAACAAAAAGAAACCTCAGGGACAGCAACAAATAAACATTGAGCTGGGCGAGAAAGAAGCTGAAGGAATTTATTCAAATCTTGCAATTATTTCTCATTCTCCTGCAGAATTTGTAATTGATTTTACTAGAGTACTTCCTGGTACAAAAAAAGGCAAAGTGCATGCAAGGATTATTATGACTCCCCAACATGCTAAGTTTTTGATGAATGCTATGATAGATAACATCAAAAAATTTGAATCTCAATACGGCGAGATCAAGACTGAACGGAAAGACAACATCTTCCCTGGCTTACAGGGACCGCCTAAGATCAACTGATCTTTTTTTCATAAGGGATGATTAGCTCAGCATTTAGCTGGCATCATCCCTTTGTTTTATCAATTAATTCGGGAGGAAATATGCACTCTGGTAATTATGTATTGATTCTTCACACCCATTTACCTTGGGTATTGCATCATGGTAATTGGCCCCATGGCGAAGATTGGCTTACTGAAGCTGCTGCCGAATGTTATATACCATTACTCAATATATTCAACGAATTAATGGAAGAAGGAGTACCTCCTAAGGTAACTTTAGATATATCACCAGTGCTATGTGAGCAACTCGAGCATCCCGATTTCAAAGATGTTTTTCTAAATTATTGCGATGAAAAAATCGAAGCTGCCCAAACTGATGAAAAGAATTTTACTGATTGGGGATATGACAAGCACCACATATATTTAACTCAGTTCTGGCAACAATGGTTCGAAGCTAAAAAGCACGACTATATTCATAAGTATAATAGTTCGATAATTGGTGGATTTAAAAAACTACAAGATGAAGGCGCCATTGAAGTAATGACCTGCGGGGCTACTCATGGATATTTCCCCTTACTCGGGACAGACGAAAGCATTAACCTTCAGATTAAAGCCGCTTGCGAGAATTATAAAAAATACTTTGGACGCAATCCTAGAGGAATATGGTTGCCAGAATGTGCCTACCGCCCATCTTATGATTGGCAATCAATGATTCCTGTTGCACCTTACCATGAAAAACGTCTTCGCCCTGGTATTGAGCAATTCCTTGCTAAATATGACATTGAATACTTTATTACAGATCAAGATCTATTAGAACGATCATGGCAAATTGGTGCTTATCTTGATGCAAAAAAACAAAGATTTGTTAGCAAAAACTCTCAGGATTTCCCCAGTGATTTAAAATATCAGCATCCGAATCCTTTAGAAATATATAACGTAAGCTCCAGTGAAAAAGTAGAATACGGTACCTCATCAATTTTTACAAGACATCGTGATATATCAATGCAAGTTTGGAGTGGCGAAGTTGGCTATCCCGGCGAACCCGATTATCTCGATTTCCATAAAAAGCATTTGGGATCTATGCTCCGATATTGGCGAGTTACAGACAACAAAGCCAATATGATGTATAAAACACTTTATCATCCCGATTGGACTTTTGATAAAATTGATAAGCAGTCAAATCACTTCATTCACCATATTGAAAATAGCTCAAATTGGTTCAATAGCGCCACAGGATTATTTACAACTGTATGCACTCCATTCGATACAGAACTTTTTGGTCATTGGTGGTTCGAGGGTCCCCTGTTCCTTAAAGCTGTGATTAAGGGGTTAAGCCATTCTCCTTACGTAAATTCTGCAACTGCAGCAGAGCAATTTATGAGAATAAAACCACAAAAAGTAATTGGCATTCCTGAAGGTTCATGGGGAGAAAATAACAACCACGATGTTTGGATCAATGATGACAACAAATGGACTTGGGAAGTGATCTATAACAATGAAAATAGAATGAAAAAGATGAAGCAACTTCATGATCTTAACAAGAACAGTAAAGTTCTCCAGAGGATATTGAAACAAGCCCTACGAGAGATGATGCTACTACATTCATCTGACTGGCAATTCCTGATATATACAGAATCAGCTAAGGATTATGCTGAGCAAAGATTCTCATTCCACCATACTGACTTCAATCGTCTTTGCGATCTGGCTGAGAAATATGCCGAATCAAAGCATTTAACACCACAGGAAAAGCTGTATCTTGATGAAACAGAAAGACGTAATTCTATTTTCAAGGAGATTAAAATAGATTGGTGGCAACCACTATAAGTATCTATAACATTACTGAATATTTAAACTGGTAATTAATGCTGATGATTTCAAAGAATAAATGAAAACCCACCATAGAATTCTGAAGAATCTACTATCTCTTTCTGCTGCAGAAGCCGTAAGAAAAGGAGTAGCTTTTTTCACTTATGCTATACTCGCAAGAGTTCTAAATCCCGTTGGATTTGGTGATTTTACGTGGGCGATGACATTCGTTATGTATTTTTTACTTTTTGTTGATATGGGATTCAATATCATTGGTATTAGAGAAATAGCAAGAGATCATTCCATCATCAAAAAATATGTTAACCACATAATAACAATTCGAACTATAATTTCGATTTTCAGCTTTCTGATTATGCTATTAATTGCCTTTGTAATTGACAGACCATTGGATGTAAAGATAATGGTTATCATATCAGGCATAAATCTATTTGCTAATGCCTTATTAGTTGATTGGGTGTTCCAGGGTATTGAAAAAATGGAGGTAATAGCTCTACGCCAAATTATTGTTGGAGTTATGAATCTTATTGGAGTTATTGTATTTGTAAACTCTCCAGATGACAAAATTGCAGCTATGTTAGTTTTCATGCTATCTTTACTACTAAACTCATTTTGGCTTTTGGGTTATTATATTAAAACTTATGGCATGGTTAAGTTTAGCTACAACAAAGAACTTTGGAAAAAGTTATTTGAAGCCGCTATTCCAATGGGTGTATCTAACTTGTTTATAGTGGTCATAACAGGCACGAGTATAATCCTGCTTGGACTAATGACCAATAAAGGCGAAACTGGTTTATTTGCTGCTGCACATAAAATATTTATGATCTCATTGCTCCCCATTACTATTATTCAAGGAACAATGTTCCCTATTATATCTCGTGCAAAAACCCTTGAAGACAAACAGACATTACTTAATAAATATACTACTTTTGTATATTTCATAGGAGGTATTATTTGCTTTAGTATATTAGCTTATTCTAATGAAGTTATATTTATTGTCTTTGGACCTATGTATGATTCCTCTTCTGTTATATTACAAGTACTTATGATTAATTCATTACTAATTCACTTCAATAATAGCTATTCTACTCCATTAATAGCTTGGAACCATGAAAAGGAAGTTCTAAAAGTAACAATTGTTGGAGCTGCTATTAATGTAGCGATGAATCTATACTTAATCCCTATTTACGGCGCTTATGGTTCTGCATGGGCAAATTTTGCTGGAGAAATATCCATTACATTATTCCTATCCTATATTGCATACAAGAAAATTAAAAAAGTATATGTATTCAATTACATTAGATTTATTTTGATTTGTGGTTTTGCTATATTTGGAGGTTGGCTGTTATACTACTATTTGGATATTCACTTTTTGGTAACTGTTATAATCAGTATTGTTATCATTATTAGTATAGTATTTGGTGGCGGAATCATAAGAGTTAAAGAATTACGTAATTACCTAATAAAGACTAATTAATTTATTGGAAATATATGAAATCTCATATTCAAAAAATATTACATCACTTTGGGTATCAATTAAATAAATACCCTTCTCTTGACATAAGGAGGCGTATGAAAATCGTTACCCATTATGGGATTGATACAATCTTAGATGTAGGAGCTAATGCTGGACAATACGCTATGGAAATGAGAAGATCCGGCTTTATGAACAATATCATTTCCTTTGAACCAATTAAGAAAGTATATAATGTTCTATTAAAGAATATTGGTAACGATCCGCTATGGTCCGCAGAAAACTATGCCCTCGGGAATGAAGATAAATCAGAGTCTATTAATATTTCAGGGCATTCCTTAAGCAGCTCTATTCTTGGTATGATGCCTAAGCATATAGAGTTTGCACCTTTCTCTGAGTATATTTCCAAAGAGATTATTGAAGTGAAAAGATTAGATACTATCTTTGCAAATCTATGCAAAGAAGGCAATAATATAATGCTTAAAATTGATACTCAGGGATATGAAAAGCATGTAATAGGAGGTGCTAAAAACTCACTTAAATACATAAAACTACTCCAGCTTGAAATGTCAATATTTCAAATGTATGAGAGCGAAATGCTTATTAATGAAATGATGAGCTTCATTAATGATAGTGGGTTTCGATTGATTTCATTAGAAAATGGGATATATGATCCCAATACAGGCGAATTACTTCAAGCAGATGGTATATTCTTAAATAAAGATAGCATGAGAATAAACGATTAGTTTTGGTTTATACACTACCGTTTTATAATTTTGTAGTTTAATATATGATAATATAAAAAAGAGCTTGGGTGGAAGAAAAAGATAATAGCAACATACCTCTTTGTGTTGATCTCGATGGCACATTGATAGCTACAGATTGCCTGTCCGAATCTATTATGGATATACTCAGACAGAACTTTTTTCTAATATTCCTCCTCCCCATTTGGCTTATTAAGGGAAAAGCTAATTTTAAAGAAAAAATTGCAAACAGGATAATCCCCAATCCCGACGAATTACCCTTTATTGAAGAAGTATTAGAATATCTGAAACAACTAAAAAATAATGGTCGGAAGCTCGTTCTGATTACCGCCTCGCATCAAAGAATTGCCGATAGAATTGGCAATTATTTAAACATATTTGATGAAATAATTGGAAGCGATATTGATAGGACTACAAAAGGTAAGAGCAAACAAAAGTATCTAATTGATCGTTTTGGCGATAATGGATACGATTATGCCGGAGATAGCAAAGCCGATCTGCATGTCTGGAAATCTGCCAGAAAAGCTATAATTGTTCATGCTTCCCAGAAAGTTTTAGCAAAAGCAGAGACAATAGTAGATATTGAGAAGGTATTCCCACAAGAAAAAGTTGGATTGATAGCATATTTAAAGCAAATCAGAGTTTATCAATGGATTAAAAACATACTAATATTTCTACCACTTTTAATGGCACATAAACTATCAAGTCCAATGCTTTTCATTGATGCAATCATTGCTTTTTTTGCATTCAGTTTCACAGCTTCTTTTGTTTATGTACTGAACGACCTAGTAGATTTACCATCTGACAGAAAGCACATACGAAAGAAGAATCGTCCATTAGCAAGTGGTAAAATTCCAATATTGCATGGAGCCATTATTGCACCCTTTTTATTAGTAACTGGATTACTACTGGCAACTTATTTTCTCTCAACAGAGTTTTTATATATTCTAATTGCTTATTTGATAATAACATCGCTGTACTCTTTTATTCTAAAGAAAATCTATATTCTCGATATAATTGTTTTATCAATTCTTTATACAATTCGGTTGATAGCTGGGGCATTAGCAGTTGATGTTCCATTATCCCAATGGCTTATGGAATTCTCAGTATTCTTTTTCTTGAGTTTAGCTATCAACAAGAGATATACTGAACTTTACATGATGCAGAAAACGAATGTTCACGAAGCAAAAGGCAGGGGCTATAACGTTAGTGATATTGATTTGATGAGAGTAATAGGTCCGGTAAGTGGTTATATCTCTGTACTTGTGTTTGTACTATATTTGCATAGTGACGAAGTTGTAGTTTTATATAAAAATTCACATATCTTGTGGTTAGTGGCAGTTTGCCTTCTTTATTGGATTACACGCATCTGGTTTATTACAACAAGAGGTAAAATGCACGACGACCCCATAATCTTTACAGGCAAAGACCCTGTTAGCTATATAATCGGCATTATTGTGGCATTACTTGTAATAGGAGCGGCATTATGAACTTGGAAAATTATGAATCATTTGGTAGATATCCTAAACTATTGGCAACTGATGTGATTAAATTACAGTGGCGAAATGAATTACCAAAGTTTGACAGTATTGGTAATAGTATCCTTCCTTATGGATGCGGCAAAAGCTACGGAGATGTATGCCTTAACGAAGGAGGAGTTCTCATTGATACTCGAGCTATGAACAAATTAATATCCTTCGATCCGGAGAATGAAACATTATGCTGCGAAAGTGGCGTTACACTTGCAGCATTATTAGATTTCCTTGAACCACGCGGCTTCTTTCTTGCCGTTACTCCTGGCACTAAGCATATTACAGTCGGTGGAGCTATAGCAAATGATGTACATGGTAAGAACCACCATAGAAAAGGTACATTTGGAACTCAAGTCATTCGTTTTGAACTTGTAAGATCAAACGGCGAAGTATTGATCTGCTCTCGAGAAGAAAATTCCGAGATGTTTGCTGCTACTATTGGAGGTCTGGGACTTACCGGACTTATCACCTGGGCTGAGTTCAACGTAACAAAAGTGCCAAGCCCATATATAAAAATGGACAGTATCAAATTTGATAATCTCGAAGAATTCTTTCAGATAAATAGCGAAGCCGATAAAAGATTCGATTATACAGTATCCTGGATAGACTGTGCAGCTACTGGCAGCAGAATTGGACGAGGCATTTATACTGGTGGAAATTTCACTGAAGTTGATACAAAAATATCTAATCATAAAGATAGTGGCTCACCCCCAAATTTCCCCTTTGAGTTTCCATTTATCAATAATGCTACTGTCAATTTATTTAATAAAGTTTATTTCAATAAACAGATAAATAAATCTGAAACTTCGATCACTCATTATAATCCATTCTTTTACCCACTCGATGCGGTAGATGGCTGGAACAAAGCGTATGGGAAAAATGGTTTTTTGCAATATCAGTTTTTAGTTCCTTTTGGCTTGGAATATGATACCGTTCATAAGATTTTGATGAAAGTATCCGAATCTGGATTATCATCGTTTCTAACTGTGATGAAAACATTTGGAGATGTTGCTTCGCCGGGTATGCTATCGTTTCCGAGACCAGGAGTTAATCTTGCAATAGATTTCCGCTATAATGGTAAAAAAACATTAGATACTCTTGACTTGCTTGATGAGATAGTAAGAGCTTCCGGTGGTTCTATTTATCCTGCAAAGGATGCACATATGAGTGGCGAAGATTTTCGGAGATTCTACCCTTTGTGGCAGGAATTTAAGAAATATAAAGACCCAAAGTTCTCTTCAAGTTTCTGGCGCAGAGTAACAAAATAATTTATGATAATAATGTTAAATAAATAAATGGCTATTGAAATGAAAAAAGTATTGATTTTCGGCGGAGCTTCCGCAATCGCACACCAAACAGCTATTAATTTTGCTAAAGATGGAGCCGAATTGTTTTTGATTGACCTAAAAGTAACAAGAGTGAATGATGTAGCAGATGACATTAGGACAAGAGTACCCAATTCAATTATCCACACTACCGAACTCAACGCACTAAACTTTGAACTTCATCAGCAGACAATTGATGAGGTTGTAAAAACTCTCGGAGGACTCGATGCCATACTTATTGCCCATGGCACTTTACCAAAACAAGAAGATGTAGAAAAGGATACTAATGCAATCATTCAGGAATTCAATATCAATGCACTGAGTGGAATGTCCCTTGCTACGATAGCTGCAAATTATTTCGAGCAAAAAGCAAGTGGTAGCATTGCTATCATATCTTCTGTTGCCGGAGATCGCGGTAGAAAAAGCAATTACGTATATGGCTCTGCAAAAGCGGCACTATCAGCATTCTCAAGTGGACTGAGAGGACGATTATCAGCCAAGGGAGTAAATGTACTGACGATCAAGCCAGGATTCGTGGATACACCCATGACGGCAGATTTACCGAAAAATCCTCTCTACTCGTCTCCACAGCAGATTGGCAAAGGCATTTTTGATGCTATGAAAAATGGGAAAAATGTAGTTTATCTGCCTGGCTTTTGGAGATTGACAATGATGGTAGTCAAAGCAGTCCCTGAAGGGATATTCAAGAAACTGAACTTTTGATTTATAACACAACAATCATCCATCACAGTCCTTCATGCTTTTGTCCCAAATCTGAATTTGGGAAGCAGATGAGAACTATTGTTTTTTTTATTCAGATTACTTCACAGATTGTAGGTACGCCGCTTAGCTCCGTAGAAGCATTTACGTTTGTAGAAAACTGAATATATAGTTTTTCCAGCATCCTATTCCCTTTATCCAAAATTGGGAAGTAAATATCTAACAGATTCTTGGTATTAAGACACATGAATAGCGGAAACATTTCACTATTTTTGGAATTATAAGTATTTAAGAACCCCTCCCTTAGTCCCTCCCCGAAGGAGAGGGAATATATACGCCATAACTAATTGAAATATAATAGCATGAAATACAATCATTATTAGTTGCTAAAACAAATGCTAAAACGTTTTAAGACATTTCCTTGCATTAATGTTAAGTATGGCAAAGAAGAGTAAATGACAATAAAAGCAGATAATAATGAAACTCCCCAAGAGGTTTTGGAGAGTTAGTGAATGACGAATACTATTCCGCAAATGCTACAGTCATGAATTTGATGGATGAAAATAATGATGATTGTATACAAGGAAAATTTTTGAAGTATGATTATTACCTAACATCTTTTTCTTTCAAATCAAGAATAGTTTTTGTAATTTTACTAAATAATTAATACTGATTATTTATTCACTCTGGGTCTTATTATGAGCAAGTACGAAAATAAGTTTTCATGGGTAAAGACACATAGGGAAATAGTAGAATATTTTAAAGATAAGCAGGACAAGCAAAAGAAACTGATTAAGTTGCTTAAAGATGTTGGTATCAAGCATTTTTCTGATGAATACTCAAAGGGCAAAAAAGAAGATATGCAAGAGATTGATCCATTTACTTTCTTCTGCTATATTTATAAGCATGGCGATGTGAAAAGATTAGAATTCTTGAAAAATGTACCGAGCACAGTTTTTAAGAAAATTTAAAGCCATTGATTCATATATATTTATTGAGAGCTGAAACATAATTAGCAATAGAAGATTCGATATATCCCCTTATATTGAGAACATTACGAAAGAAACGAATTATCTTCTTTTCTGACTGTTCTTTTTTGTAGTGGTGCACTTTAAAACGGATTCTGCGGTACAGTATCAGCGTTAGAACTGGTACATATTCCTCGTTATACCCGGTACACTTTGCAACGGAATGAGTGGTACAGTTTGGGCGGTGGGGCTACATAATCTAATTGGCTATATTTTTTTTATTATTATGGACAGTTGTGATAATTTATTATATTACTCTAAATTTGTAAAAAAGTAAAATTTGTTGGATTGAGAATACAATTATGGAGAATATACCAAATGATATTGATTTACACCAAAGAATACTAAATGGTGAAAAATCTTCATTTAAAGACCTATTTGAAAAATATTATCCAGATTTGGTGAGATTTGTTTATCTGTATGTACAGGACAGAGATTCTGCAGAGGATATTGTCCAGGAATTTTTTGTGCAGTTCTGGATTAAAAGGCAAGAGAAAAACATTTCAAAGTCTGTAAAATCCTATCTCTACAGATCTGTTCGAAACAAAGCATTGAATTATTTAAGAGATAAAAAAAATGACATTCCGATAAATTCAGAAGCCAACCTTTTCTCATCTTCTGCCAGTAAGGAAGATGACATATATTTCGATTATGAAATAATTAGAAGAGAAGTTAAATCTGCAATAGAATCATTACCTGAGAAATGTAAGCAAATATTTAATTTAAGCCGAAATGATAACCTCACCTATAAGGAAATAGCAGAAGAATTAAATATATCAACAAAAACTGTTGAATCTCAAATGAGTATAGCTCTCAACAAGTTACGAAAATCTTTAAAACCTATTTTAACAGATATATTCTTCCTATTAATATTAATTTCAAAAAAAATGTAAAATTCTTTTAGGGGTATTCCTCATTTTTCGTGTCATATTATTGTATTAATAATTATTGTCAGGATTTGTCATGAAAAATGATATTTCAACTGAAATACTATTAAAGTATTTTAATGGTTCAGCCTCGAAAGAAGAAGAAAATATAATACTTGAGTGGAGCAGGATACCCGAAAACAAAAAGGTTTTCGATGAACTCAAAGAAATTTGGACAATTTCAGGAACTGTTCCTGAGGATTTTGATCTGAATATTGAAAAGGCATGGGAAAAGGTTTCTACTGAGATAGATAAACGAGAAAAAGTTATTCCTTATAAAGGAAATAATTTCAAGTATTATTTTTCAAAAATTGCAGCTGTCTTCATTATCAGTGTTTCGATATACTTTATATATGAAATGACTAGCTCAAAAGATTTGAAATTTGAAAAAGTTTTTACTAAAGATAATATTAAAGAAGTTGTCTTACCTGACAGCAGCAAGGTTTGGCTAAATAATAATACCGCTCTTGAATATGTAGAAAATTTCGAAGGTGATAACAGGCTGGTCAAGCTAGACGGTGAAGCATACTTCGAAGTAACTGAAAATCCGGAGAAGCCATTCGTCATTGAGGCGCTATCCAGCCAGGTAGAGGTATTAGGAACTTCATTTAATTTTAGAGCATATGGAGCAGAAACTAAAAATACTTTAGCTGTTAAATCAGGTAAAGTCCTGTTTTCAAATATAAGAAGTTCTGAAAAAATAATTATTGAAGAAGGTGAATTAGCAGTACTGCATAAAGGTAGAAATGAAATAAGAAAATCTATCAATACAGATAAAAATTACCTCGCATGGATTACCGGTAAATTGATGTTTGAGGACGAGCAATTTGAAATAATATTAAAATATATTTCAAAGTATTATTCATATCCAATGGTTATTGTCAATCCTGAAATAAGGCAAACAAGATTAACAATTTCATTTGATAATCTTGAAATAGATGAAGCATTAAAAGTGTTAGAAATGACTATGAACGTAAAAATACGAAAAGATTCGGATACTATTTTTATTAATTAAATAGGCGGGAAAAATGGGGAACAAAACAATAAGATCACTGGTAGTGCTATCAGCCTTAATTTTTATACAGATTAATTCTTTTGCGAACGACAAAATATTAGATCAAAAAATCACCATTTCTTTTAAAAATAAACAACTAACGGAAGTGATTAAAAGTTTGGATGATAAGTTAGGAAAAGTATTTTCTTACAGGAAAGATATAATACCTAAAAACAAAAAAGTAAATTCAAATTTTGATAACAAAAGCATCAGGCATATCTTAGATAAGATTTTGAAAGGAACAAATTTAACTTATAAAGAATATGCCGGCAAAATTATTTTAAACAAATTCATTAAAGAGAAAGAATTAATAACATCAAAAAAGAGAGGAAAGCAAGCAACAATTAATGGTTTTGTGATGGATGAAGCCAATGGAGAAACAATAGTTGGAGCAACTGTGTTCATAGTAGGGACTAAAAAAGGAGCTTACACTAATAAGTCCGGGTACTATTCTATATCTGGTATTGAGCCTAGAGTTTATACTGTCAGGCTATCATTTTTGGGATATGAAACAAAGGAAATTGAAATCGAATTTAAACCCGGCTCTTCTATCAGGAAGGATTTTTCCTTAAAAGTAGAAGCCCTCACAACAGATGAAGTTACTGTCACTGCCGATAAAGTGAAAGATAAAAGGGAGATTAGTATATCAAAAGTTAATATCCCTATTAAGCAGTTAAGAGAAATTCGTATAGGCGGAGAGGCAGATGTTTTCCGGGCAATGCAGATGCTTCCAGGGGTTCTTACATCCTCTCAGATATCAAGTGGGCTTTATATAAGGGGAGGCTCGCCAGATCAGAATCTCGTGCTTCTTGATGGAGCTACAGTATATAATCCTACCCATTTATTTGGCTTCTTTTCATCCTTCAATACAGAAGCAATCAAGGATGTTGAATTGATTAAAGGAGCATATCCTGCTGAATATGGAAGCAGGTTGTCATCAGTAATCAATATCACTCAAAAGGATGGGAACCGCAAAGAATACGAAGGAATTGCTTCAATAGGTCTTATTAGCGCCAAATTATCATTAGAAGGTCCTGTTGGTGATGGCTCTTTTTTCATCGGAGGAAGGCGCACCTACCTTGATCTTTTAGCGAATTTGGAGAAAGCAGCTGATGATGAAAATATTCCATCTGTGGGATTTTATGATCTTAACGCAAAAATCAATCAAAAAATTTCCGAAAATGATTATCTAACGGTAAGTGGATTTTACAGTAACGATTTTTTTGATGTAGACATGTTGGATATTTATATTGGGCTGTCAATAGGCAATCGTTCCGGGGCAATTAAATGGACACATATATTCGGCGATAATTTATTTTCTATTTTGAATTTTAGCGGTAGCAGATATGTAAATGGAATAGATATACAAGCTGATGGTATTTCTAGTAAAATTGACAACAATATCAACGATTTTACTTTAAAGGGAAGCTTTGAGTATTTCGCAACAGATAAATTGACATTGAAAAGTGGTTTTGAAGTAACTAACTACCGATTTACTTATTTTAGTGACTTATCTGATATTTCAGACGTTTCTAATGATGAAGGTGGTTCTGAGTTGATATTAGATGACCATATATATTCATTATTTGGACAGGCTAATTATCAATTCACTGACCTGTTTTCACTACAAGGCGGATTACGTACGTCTTACTGGAATTCAAGGGAAACCCTTGTCTTTGACCCCAGACTTGCATTAAGATACCAGTTTAATGAAAATTTAGCTATGAAAGCATCCTTCGGTCAATTTCATCAATATCTGAAGCTGTCCAGAGTAGAGGATTTTTCATTGTTTGATACATGGATGCCTACGGATAACTCAGTCGAACCAAGTAAAGCGACACACTATGTACTTAGTTTTGAAACTACTCCTTTTGAAAACTATGACTTAAATTTTGACCTCTATTACAAAGACCTTGATCATATCAACGAACAAAAAGGAACAGTTATATCTATAGAGGAAGTATCGGATTTGTATTATTCAGGAAAAGGCAAGGCCTATGGTTTCGAAGTGTTCCTGCAGAAAAAAGCAGGTGATTTTGTAGGTTGGATAGGTTATGCTTACGGTTCGGTAATAGCTCAATTTGACAGCATCAATGCCGGAAAAGAATTCAGGCCAAAATATGATAGGAGGCATGACTTTAAGGCAGTTGGACAATTCAAACTTTCAGATTCATGGGATGTTAGCGCTAGCTTTGTATTCCAGACAGGACAATCCTATACCGGGGCTTCTTCAAGATTTAATATCAATTTACCAGGACAGAATATAGGCTCCGGCAAAGTTATTCCTTCGCAAAAGTATGGATTGAGGCTTCCCCCTTCACATCAACTAAATCTAAATCTAAATCATTATTTTGAATGGTTCGGTCTTGATTGGCGCTTTATCATTGATATTTACAATGTATACAGTAAACAAGATATACTTATGAGGACATACAAAACAGATAGAGAGGAAGGTGCAAAAGTTGAAGATATTAAGCTGCTGCCAATTATACCTACTGTTTCATTAGAAGTCAAATTTTAACATAAATAAGGAAATTACAAATGAGAAATTTAAATAAATCAATAACGAAAGTATTTAGTATTTTTTTCATATTAATTTTTATGGTAGCATGCGAGGATGCTCCTCCAACAGATTATATTGAAGACACTTATATTGAAGCGTTGTTAATAGTAAATGAACCAATACAGGGTATTAAGGTATTTTCGACACAGCCATTAGGACAGCCATATATTGAAGAAAGTTCATTAATAAAAAATGCAATCGTAAAGATCACTGCCGAAGATGAAGAACCGATAGTTCTGAGCTATAGCAGTGAAGAACCAATTGGGTATTTCAACGAAAACAATGATTACTTTGTAGAAGAAAAAACCAAATATTATCTGGAAGTAACTTTGCCAAATGGCAATATTATAACTGGAGAAACAACAACACCAAAATCATTCAATTGGATTGAGGAGCCTAAAGATACAATTTATTTTCCTGAGGATACACTGAATTATGAAGATTATGAAAAATTTTCAGTTTCATGGGATCAGGACGATGCAAACGAAAACTTTCTTGTTTCCATAAAGTGTCTTGATACGTTAAACTATGGTAGTTATTTATTACCTCCCGATTTAGAGGATAAAAATATGAGAGTTCCTCCATATAAAGAAGAATATTCTAACGAAATGGCAGATTATTACTATACTAATATCAATAACGTCGATGTTGATATAAAGCTTTTCAAATGGTTTGGAATCTATGAAGTATTTGTTTATACAATTGATTACAACTACCTAAGATGGTATTTTCAATTTACGGGCTCTGCATATCATGATTCCCAGTATGACAGCGTGGAAGGAGCTGTAGGTGTTTTTGGATCGGCATCAGTAATTAGAAAGAATGTGTTTTTGAAGAAACCTATGATTCTTTATCAAGATTAATAATATTTTATTCCTGATGGTGGAAAATCTTCCACCATCTTACTCTATAAATGAGAAGAAAAATTCTCATAAACCACTAATAATATAGGATACTATAGAGAATGGAATATATAATTTTCGGATTTGTAATACTTCGTAACAAAAAAAGTAGATTTCTTACAATATAATAAGTAGTTATTTACAATGCGACTGAAAAATTTATGACGAATAAAAGTGGAAGAAGACACGACATTGATTGGATAAGAGTGATAGCCATTGGGCTGTTATTAATTTATCATGGTACGATTTCATTCCAACCTTGGGGAAATTCTCTCATGTTTATTACTAACCAAGACTCCTTAGAAGCTTTATGGATACCCATGTCATTGTTAAATGTTTGGAGAATACCAATTTTGTTTTTCATTTCGGGGATGGGAGTATTTTTCGCTATCAGAAAAAGAAATTGGAAAGACTTGATGAGTGAAAGAACGAGACGAATTCTTGTTCCATTAATTTTTGGATTTTTTGCAATTGTCCCGATTCACGTCTTCATTTATCAGAAATATTACAACCAAACATTATTCTATGCTCCTGATTTTAGTCACTTGTGGTTTTTAGCCAACATATACATCTACACCCTTCTCTTATCGCCATTGTTTTTTTATTTCAGAAAAAAACCAGAAAACAATTTCTTCAAATTTTCACTCAACGCATTGAGCAAACCTATCGGTATTTACCTCTTTATAATACCTTTCATAATAGAAGCAATACTTATGCAACCTGCAATCTTTAGTATGTACGTATTTACTGCCCACGGATTTTGGCTCGGCATTTTAGCTTTCTTTTTTGGCTTTTGTTTTGTTGCATTTGGAGATGTTTTTTGGAACAATCTCGCAAAATTGAAATATGTGAATTTGGGTGTCGCTTTCCTTTTCTATTTAGTGCGTTTGATACTTTTTGGAATGGAAGGACCTGCCTTTATAACAGCCATAGAATCTATACTTTGGATATTTTCAATTCTCGGATTAGGTTATTCATTTCTCAATTTCGACAATAAATGGATAGCGTATTTCAGCAAGGCTGCTTACCCAATTTATATCATTCACATGGCTTTTCAATTTGTTTCTAATTATTTAATCTTCCCTTTAAATGTAAATCCTTTGATAAAGTATATGATAGTTATTTTGATTACATTCGCAGGTTCTATTCTTTTTTACGAATTTGCTATCAAAAGAATAAAATTCATTAGACCTTTATTTGGATTGAACTATAAAGAAATAAGCACGTAACATGTTATTTAAGCACAGTTGAAATAATTACAAATTATTAACTAAGGATTTGAAAATATGAAGAAAAGATTACTTAAAAAATTTGCTTTGATTAATTTATTAATCATTATGTCTCTTGGTGCAAAAGCACAAGACTCAACCCAATTCTATTTTTACCATAACCAAAATTATGGTTCAGAGTCTCAGTTTGGACATTTGAATGTTTTTACATCCATTGGCTTTTCAGTTGTGGGGTCAGGTTTTTGGGGCTATCGTCCAAGTGATGTCCCATACTCAGAAGGATTTAAAACGATGGTAAATACTTTTGCAGATCCAAGTCAAATTAAAGATTATTATGGTGGGTATGATAAATTCCTGTTTCAAGAATTTGTACCAATACTTGGTATGAATTCGTGGCCTAATTATCTTTTTCATTTCATTGGTGAGGGAATGCTCAGTCGAAAACTTTATGAATACAATCTTTCAAAAGGAATGAGTAAATCAAGTTCTCGTTTTTGGGCAGTAGCTACGGTAGTTTCAGCTCAACTATTAAATGAAATAATTGAAGCACCCATTGTTTGGCGTGGTGATGCAATTGCAGATGCATTTTTTAATGCTGCTGGTATAATTGCTTTCACGTATGATGGTTTTGCTCGCATATTTTCAAACGAAAAAGTAAAACTCTATTATTGGCCTGGTCAACCTATGCTTGATATTCGTGACGGAGCATTGTACAATAATTCTGAAACATATTTACTACGAATAGGCTTGGGAGAATGGACAAAAGCAAAATTAGGTATTATGGTGGGTCTTCCAACTTCGGGACTTGGTATAACATACCCCATAGATGATAAAGACAACATTTCTGCTTTTTTACTATTAGGTCAAACACCAATTTTACCAAAATATCCTTATGTTAAGCCATATGTAGAAAGGGCAGTGCCAAAATCACAAAGTCAAGATAGCGATACAACTTCAAAGGTACACTTTCAAGATGGTGTTCGGTTAACGTGGGACAGAGAAGGTTCGCTAATGACAAGTTTAGAAATTGGTTATCCAAAATTGAATTTCACGTTAAACATTTATCCGGGCGTTTTTAAATTTGGAGATTTACAACTCGGTGCATTTATTCATCTTGATAAGGAGTGTCCAAGTACATTAGGACTAACAATATCGTGGATGCCTATAATGCCAGGATTTAGATTTAATAGTTTTTGAAATAATATGTGAATTGATAAAGGAATGTGCATAACACGCGGAAGTTGGGGTTCAGTGGGTTGCGGAGCTTGAATTGCCGCATCAGCGTTTCCCTCGGTGGATAGTTACGAACTCCGTACAACATAGAGTAAGTGAAATAATTGAAATTACACTGATTAAGGAAGAAACGCTCTCCCACAGACTGAAATTTCATCCAAATTGGAAATTATACAGAGAAATATATGGTGGTGAGATGAGAAATCAACTTAAAATATTACTCCCTGAAAATAGAATTGATGTGTTACTTTCAATAGGAAAGGAAAAATCAATTGCAACTTCGGAGTATTATATTAAAGCAGGAGAAGTTCCATATAAAATTGCTTATGTTTATAAAGGATTGTTTCGTTATTTATATACCAATGATAAAGGCGATGAATTCACAAAAGGGATTATTGCGGAAAACTTCTTCTTGAGTTCATATTCAGCTATGATATTGTGTAAGCCTTCCTATTTCTCGATTGAGGCATTAGAAGATTCTCAGGTGCTTGAAATAATTTGGAAGGACTTTACACATTTGTTGGAAAATGATATATTTTGGATAAAATTCCTTTTGAAATTAGTCGAAAAAGGGTTTATGATAAAGGAAAAAAGAGAAAGAGACTTATTGCTGCTCGATGCAGAAATGCGATATAACAATTTTCTTGAAGAGTTCCCTGGAATGGATCAGCGAATCAAGCAAAGCATAATTGCATCCTATTTGGGTATTAAACCAGAGACTTTAAGTAGAATTAGAAAAAAAATCATTTCTTGACCTAAGTCAATGCGTAAGGGTTTTTATAATCATATTTTTGTATAAGTTTTTTTTATACAAAAATGGTGAAATAATGAAACTCTACAAAAATACTGTATTAATTACAGGCGGAAGCTCAGGAATTGGACTTGAATTAAGCAAAGTATTAATTCAAAAAGGCAATAAAGTTATCATTTGTGGAAAATCAAATGAAAAGCTTGTGGTTGCAAATAAAATTAATCCAGAACTTATAACATATCAATGCGACCTTTCCAACAAGCAAGAATGTACTGATTTTGCTAAGAAAATCGCAAAGAATCACCCTGAATTGAATATCATTATAAATAATGCTGCAATTGTCAATAAAATTGATTTTATTAAAGATGAAAATGTAATTGAACTTGCTGAAAACGAATATCAAACAAATCTAATTGCTCCAATTCGTTTAATCAAATTGCTTTATAATACGATAAATGCTAATGAATCACCTGGAATAATAAATATCACAACGGGTCTGATTTATGCACCGAGGGTTATTTATCCTTTCTACAATTCATCAAAATCTGCACTGCATTCATTTACGCAAACCCTTAGAATTCGTTTGAAGGATGAGAAAACCAAAGTTTACGAAGTAATGTTTCCGGCCGTTGACACTCCCTGGCATCAGGGAAAACCACCGAAAATTGCAATCGGGGTTGAAAAGGCAGTTGCCCAGATGTTAACAGGCTTAGAAAAAGATAAGCCTGAAATAAGGGTGGGAGGTGCAAAAATGCTTCACTTAATATCAAGAATAGCACCGGGTTTTGCGTTAAAAAAAGTGAATGAAATAAAGTAAAAATATAAATATTCAAACCAAATATAAATATAAAAATATATTGTTTGAATATATAATCATTAAATCAAAGGTTAAAAGCTATGTTGAGATCAGTAAATTATAAAACTCAAAGAGTTGTTAATTATAAGATAGTTCTTATCCCTATTCTATTAGCAATTGCCATTCAAATACAAGGTTGTAGAGCTATATGGCAGAAACCTGATACCATAATTGAAAATCTAAAGCTGGATAGTACAACAATTATAGCAGATATTGGAGCAGGAGACGGATATTTCACCTTTAGATTTCAGAAGGCAATTGGCTCTGCAGGGAAGGTGTATGCCATCGAAATTGATTATCAAAAGTATGAGCTATTAGTAAGAGAAGTTGAGGAAAGAGGTTCGAGTACAGTCTTTCCAATTCTAGGGCAAGCGAATGATCCGTTAATCCCTGAAAAAGCAGATATATTGTTCCTATGTCATGCGTTTCACCACATCGAAGATAGAGTAAACTATTTCATAGGGCTTAAAAAATATCTAAAAGAGGGCGGACGTGTTGCAATAGTTGAACTGGACAGGGTTCCTTGGTACCTTGGCTCACTACAAGAACACCAAACTCCAATAGCAAAGATTGAATTAGAGATGAGTCAGGCTGGATATTTCTTAATTGAAGCATCAACATGTCTTCCTTTACAGAATTTCCTTGTTTTTAGAATAAAATAAACCAATTTAATTATTGAATTGAAACCATTAAGAAAAAGATAATCTTTTTGCAGAAATCAACATCAGCCCCTCGTGTAATGGGACTATTGTCAAGTTTTGCAATAGTTACCGGCTCAATGCTTGGTGTGGGGATATTCCTATTACCAAGTTCAATAGCTTTTGAAGTAAACTCAGCCTATATTTTCTTTATTATATGGATTATTGGAGGGGTTATAGCAGTTTCAGGAGCAGTTTCATGTGGTGAATTAGGAGCTATGCTTCCCCGTGCCGGTGGTGATTTTACTTTTCAGCTCGAAGCATTCGGACCATCTGTAGCTTTTGCAAGTGGCTGGGTTCTGTTTATAGCAATTTTTTGTGGCTCGATAGCGAGCATGGCAATTGCTGTTTTTCAGTTTCAAGTCTCAACATTAATCGGGTTTGACCTTACCGTTTCTGTAAGCGAAAGCATACCTATTCCTATATCAAGTCTGCTTGCCATTGCACTAATTCTGCTTATCACTGTTATAAATGATATTGGTACTCGTGTTGCTGCGGGCACACAGATAGCTTTAACTCTTGCCCCAATACTCCTATTGCTAGGACTCAGCGTTTATGCTTTGTTCTTTGAGCATATAGAACCCACTATGGAACTAAAAATGGGAAAGATAAAGGATTTCACTCTTGGTGGCGGAATTTCTGCACTTCTATTCGTTAATTTTGCATACTCGGGCTGGTTGAATATTATTTATGTTGCAGGTGAAGTTAAGAACCCAGGGCGGAATATCCCTGTCTCTATGTTTTTAGCTATTATTACAATCACAGCACTTTACTGCATTCTATGTGCCTCATTCATTGTGGTGTTAGGTTTTGATGGACTTGCATCTCTTACCAATGTAGATGCTGGTACGGCAATGGCAAATGCACTTGGTAGTCCATTTATTGCAAAGCTGATTATGATATCAATTGCTGTTGCGATATTAACCTCAATAAATGCGACAGTATTAAGTAGTTCAAGGGTAGCCTATGCAATGGCAAAGCGAGGAGCTTTTTGGAGTGGTGCAGCTAAACTTAGTGATAATAGCAATGTACCAAGGCATGCTCTTTGGATTCAGGCATTCTTATCATCATTTTTGGTCCTCACAGGGAGCTTCCACATTTTAATAGAGATGACCAGTATTGCAATGTTTATTACTGGTGGACTTACTGTCCTATCACTATTTGTATTAAGAAATAAGAAACCAAATACCATTAGACCTTACAAAGCCAATGGCTACCCTTGGTTCCCTGGTATTTATTTACTATTCTCCTTTATTATCGTTACTGCATCTGTTCGCAAAGCTTTTTTATCTAATCAGAATACTGCAGTTTTCCCCTTTGCTGGAGTATTTGTAATGATTATTTTATTTATTGGACATTGGTTAGTTACTAGGAAAAATCGTGCTGATAGTTAATTCTTTTTGTGTTGGCATATTGATTATCTCAACTCATCAGATAACTTCAAGTCATCTGATAAATATTTCGCATTTGCCTATCGGTTTATATTTCATTCAAATTGCAGATTATACAGAGAAATATATGGTGGTGAGATGAGAGAAATAAAAATATTTGAATCTATTGCAGAATTACTATCATCATGACTATGCGGAAGGGCATCATGTGCTACATTCAGCAGATAAGCCAATGCTATAAGCAATATTTTTAAGTTCAACTTACTCATCTATTTAGAAACTTAGAAACGAGAGTAAATCAAAACTATTTTATTGATTTTTGGTGATTAACGATATGAATTTTCATTTTTGAGTTTTTTAATAATCGCCTTTCACTCCCCTTCCACAATCTTGATCTCTTCCTCAGTCAGATCATACAGATCATAGACGAGCTGATCTATTTGCTTGTCGGTGATGGTAATTTGCTTCTGGAGGATTTTCTTTTCATGTGTGCTTATGCCGTCGGCGTGAACTCGTTTGTTGAGGTCGAGCATACTTTCTACAAGCTGCACCATCTTGTCGTGTTTGGGTGTCGTTATTATTGGCAATTTATTCAAATACTTAATAGGTATTTTAGGGAAGAGTTTTTTGGCATTTTTAAATTGGACATCTAAATAAAAAGATATTAATTTTGAATTTAGAACGCCTAAAACGTATTTAAGATTTGAGTTGTTAGTGGATAATAGATTATAGACATCACAAACATTGTAATAACCATCTTTGTCCCACACAGCTGTTATTGATGATCCTATTCTTCTAACAAGTATCTTCTCAGACTCATATATTGATTTGTCTTTGAAATGGGCTATGTCGTCATAATCATATTTGACATATTTATTTTCAAATTTTATTGAATAACGGTTTATACATCTTCCAGCAATTATCGGCTTATAATCTTCATTTTCTTTACTGGATGAAATATATTGCGAACTGTATCCATATTCTATTCCACGTCGGATTACAACAAAATCAGAAAGACTTGTTTTAATTGATGATAGTTTCCTAACTATATCATGCTCATCATTGGACGAGTAAATATTGAAAATATGAGACTCGTATGTAATAATATCATCTTGTTTATGCTTAGAGTAATCTATATCAGTCATATTTATAATATTTCCTATATAACTATAGAAATCATTGTTTTGCTGATAACCTTTTGATAATACGATAATCATAGTATCAACAGATGCGTCTTGAAATATATTAGACCCTAAATCAATTAAATAATTAATAACCGTTGAATTTATTATATGCTTTCGTGTTGATTCATATCTTGTGTTAGTCAATAAATTATTAGGAACTATATACCCGAATTTTCCCTTTTGCTTCAACAAGTAAATGCTTCTTTCTATAAACATTAAATAGCTTTCTAATTCACAATCTGCTTTAGTATATTTATCTCTCAGATATGATTTAGTCTTTTCTAATTCCGCACCATACGGCGGATTCCCAATTATCGCATCGAAGCCACCCTTTGCAAAGACTTCTGGAAACTCCTCATCCCAGTCAAACACATTGATCCTCAGATGATCCTCATCACCGAACAAACTCATGTCCCTGCCATCGTAAAAGTCGGACCCTATGAGGGAGTTCCCGCACTTGATATTATTGCTCAGGTCTGGCAATGCACGTTCAGCAAACTTCATCTGATACTGACGGCTCAGCCCAAGCGATTCCTCTGTCTCACCTTCGAGTACCTTCAGAAGCAATGAGAGCTTTGTTACCTCCACCGCCTGCGAGTCAATATCCACGCCGTAGATGTTATCAAGCAATATCCTCTTCTTCTCGTTTGTCGTCAGCCGATACTCTTTTTCCTTCAGTTCATATATCTTCGGATTGTTCCCTTTCAGATATTTCTCTGGCTTTTTCGTGTATTGCTCCAAATACCAATCGAGTAAATACTGATATGCTACAATCAAAAAAGACCCCGACCCACACGCTGGATCGCAAATTTTGAGTGT
>Ga0272443_10002424_pt1 | contig 23918 bp, 22 predicted proteins | sample SSMAcet12_FD_193581 | JGI IMG/M metagenome (GOLD analysis project Ga0272443, IMG submission 193581) | Marine sediment archaeal communities from Little Sippewissett salt marsh, Falmouth, MA, United States - SSM-Acet-12 | ecosystem: Environmental > Aquatic > Marine > Wetlands > Sediment ...
TTTAAAGTATTATAGAAGATTTTTGGAGTCTGTCGATCATGATCAGTTTTCTTTGTTTCCACCTTTGGATGTTTTACCTTTTGAACCAGTGGGTGCATCTTATTCAACACTAAGGGCAAGAATGAAAACTCTATTGAGCGATCGTAATGAGACAAAACCAATCGTGACAACTTCTTTAGGTTTACTTCAAAAAACACTCGGAACTCAGGAACTCAAGGATAAAATGTTGCCAGTTAAAGTCTCTGATAGGACGGGAATGAGTACCATTAAGGATTTTCTAAATAAAACAGGATATGAGAATGTTTTCTCAGTAAAAAACCCAGGAGAGTTTTCAATAAAGGGTTTTATTGTTGATTTTTTTCCGCTTCATTCAGAGAATCCCATAAGAATTGAGTTTTTTGATGATGAAATTTCAGAGATAAGAACCTTTCATCCTGAAACTCAAAGAATGATTGAAAAGCTTGATCACTGCCTTATAACTCCTGCAAAAGAGTTGGTATTTGATCAGGATAATGAAATGGCCTTTTCAGAGAGAATAAAAAAGTTGAAAGACAAATATCCCAATAGTGAATTTTTGGAAGATCTAGAAACACATCCATTAGATTATTCAGCGCTTTCCGCGATCTTTTTAAAAGAATCAGTACCCGCCATTTCCATATTTTCTGATCGTAAATTTATCTTTGTTGATCTCGAAGATTCTTTAGACGCAATCAAACAATATGAAAAAGACCTTTTTGAAATCTTTCCGGGAACAGAGTATCGGGAAATTTACTATCACTTTTTAAGAATTAGCGAATCCATGCTCCTACGAGTCGGTGAATGGATCAATTTAACGAAAATAGAACCCCAATTTGATGATGCTTCTTTGAATTTTGGTGTTTATGAATTAATCAAACTCGATACTGATGGCATCAGACCTTCAAAGAAAATTAGAAAAACTTCCAAATTTCTGGAATATCAAACAGAAAAAATTATCGATGAAGATAATCTGGAATTGGAGACACTCATTGTTCACGAAGATTATGGGGTAGGGAAATACAAAGGGAATGAAGTCATAACCAATTATGCAGGAACTAGAGAATATTTGAAGTTGGAGTATGCTGATGAGGTAACTATATTTGTTCCAGTTGAAAATATCGATAGGATTCATACCTATGTGGGTGACGAAAATCTTGTCAAATTAACAAACCTGAAAAGCAAGACTTGGTCCAACACCAAAAAGAAAGTTCGAGAGGATATCGAACAAAAGATAGAAGAGCTGATCAAATTATATGCCATCAGGACACATGCGCAAGGTCTCTCCTTATCGGGAGAACCGGAACTGGAAAAGAAGTTTTTTGATAGTTTTCCTCATATTGAAACAAACGCACAAGATAAAGCAATAGAAGAAGTATTTAAGGACATGGAAGCGACACAACCCATGGACAGACTGATCTTTGGAGATGCCGGATCAGGAAAAACGGAAGTTGCCATGCGCGCTGCGTTTAGAGCAGTATGTTCAGGCCATCAGGTTGCTATGCTGGTTCCAACGACCGTATTGGCAAAACAGCATTTCAGCCAATTTCATCAAAGAATGTCAGAATTTGGTTTAGCTGTCAAGTTATTGGACCGATTTGTAACGGCAAAGCAAAGAAGTGAGATTATAAAGGGTTTAAAAGAAGGGACCATTGATATTGTCATTGGAACCCATTCTCTTCTATCCAAAAAAATAAAATACCTGAATTTGGGATTGCTAATCATAGATGAAGAGCAGAAATTCGGTGTGCTTCAAAAAGAAAAAATAAAATCATTTAAAGAAAAAATAGACGTTTTAACACTATCTGCTACACCAATACCCAGAACACTATATATGGGACTTTCCGGTATAAAGAACATGTCCATCATCGATACCCTTCCCCCTGGAAGAATTCCAATCGAAGTGACGAGTTCACCCTATAATGAAAAATTAATAAAAACCGCTGTTTTAAGGGAAGTTTCCAGAGGGGGTCAAGTCATTTATGTTCATAATCGAGTAGAGGATATCGAAGAGATTTTTGATGGACTCAAAAAGATGGTGCCGGATATTACTTGTGGTCTTGCTCACGGACAGATGAAAAAGAGCCAATTTGAACGTTCTGTAAAGGCTTTTTATGAGGGAGAAACTGACATGCTTATTTGTACTACCATTATAGAAAGCGGTGTGGATATACCCAATGCGAACACGCTTATCATAGACGATGCTCACCGTTATGGATTATCTCAGCTGTATCAGCTGAGGGGAAGAGTTGGCAGGAGTGATAGAAGAGCGTATGCTTATTTTCTGTTTCCCAGAAAGACCAGGTTAAAACCTGAAGCTAAATCCCGTCTTGATGCTATCGTTTCCTATCATGGTGCAGGAAGTGGTCTTCAACTTTCTATGCGAGACATGGAAATACGTGGGATCGGAAATATTCTTGGAATGGAGCAACATGGAGAAATCAATACCATTGGATTACATCTTTACAGGGAGATCCTTGAGGATGTGATGGTTAAACATGGCTTGAAAGAAAGCAAACAGGAATCTACTAAAGATTTAAAACCATCAGTTAATGTTGAGCTCAAAGGTTTTTATTTTGAAATTCTCATTCCGGAAGAATATATTGATAATAACATCGAAAGGATGAAAATATATAGAAAAATTGCCCTATGCGAAAAATTGGAAGATTTCAATGACATAAAAAAAGAGATAGAAGACCGATTTGGAAAAGCTCCGGATCAAATCAAAAGCTTGTTGTACTATTCAAAAATGAAGTTTTTGGCAGGAGCCCTAGGTATTACAACCATTGAAAAAATTACGGGTACCGGACAATACCGATTGATGTTTAGAAACATCAAATCAGCAGATCTTTTTTCACTTGGAAAGCATAGAGGTTTTATCAATCGTGAGGAATTGCAAGCGATTCTATTTTCAAAGAAAGACTATGAACTGCATCAAATATTTAGTGAGAATTACAAAGGAGATGATCAGTAAATGGATAAAAAAGTCCGAGTGACAGTTCTTATGGATGATCTGGCAGGAAAAAGACGTAATATTCGGGCTCATCACGGTTTATCTTTCTTGTTTGATATCCAGTATCCCGGTGGAAATACATTTAAAATGTTATTTGATACAGGCACAAACGGAGAAGACTTGATGAATAACATGCGCGTTCTTGAGATTGATCCTGATGCCATTGACGTGGCAATGATTACCCACAAACATTATGATCATCTGGGAGGATTACCGCAGGTTTTGGAAGCAAGAACAAAACCATTAACTGTTTTTATTGGTAAGGAATTTTTTGAGCCTTCCTTTTCAAAAGACCCCTGGAAATATGCAGGGGCTGAGTATTCAAAAACTGAAATGGAGAAGAAAGGGGCGTTATTTGTTGAATTGCGAGCGCCTTTTGAAATTTCACCGGATTTATTGATTAGCGGTAGCTTTACTAATATTGATAGGCATTATGAAAATATCCAGGGTTACACGAGAATAGTAAACGGGGCCCCGGATGAAGATCATCAACAGGAGGAAATTGCCCTTTATATCAGTGAAGAGGAGCGTGTACATATCTTTTCAGGCTGCTCACATTCAGGGATTGTCAATATTTGTCGAGATGCATTGATCAAGACTGATAAGAAAAAAATCGGTTTGATCATGGGTGGATTTCACTTTGTTAATTCATCCGTCGCATCCATTAACGAAAACATTCAAGCTCTTGAAAAATTCGAACCAGTTGCTGTTTTGGCAGGGCATTGTACAGGTTTTACAGGTCTTTCTCTTCTATTCAACGCCTTCGGGAAACGTTTTTCCAGATTTGCTTGCTCAGACAGATTTAATTTGATCAGAGACTAAATCGTTTCACACTATCTGCTGGATAATCGTAACATATACGTAATTAAAAATTTGTTGAAGTTTTTCTAAGCTGTCATAACACCATGTTGACTAAAAACCCATTTTCGGTTATACTCACTGTGGCTCTTAGGAGGAGTGAGTATTTTGTTTGAAAACCTACAGGATAAACTCTCAAAGGCCTTCAAAACATTAAAAGGCCAAGGTAAAATAAGCGAGAAAAATATAAAAGAAGCCATCAGAATGGTGAAAATGTCTCTACTAGAGGCAGATGTAAACTATAAGATCGTAAAGTCCTTTATTGGAAAAGTTAAGGAAAAGGCCATGGGTGAGGAGGTTATGCGTAGCCTTACACCCGATCAGCAATTCATCAAGATCGTTAATGAAGAATTGACAAAGTTGATGGGTGAAAAAACAGAAAAAATCAAGTTTGTACATCGACCGTCATATGTTATGATGGTTGGTCTTCAGGGAAGCGGTAAGACAACAACAGCTGCTAAACTTTCCAAGAAGTTAAAATCAGACGGTAAAAAGGTATTGCTTGTAGCTGCAGATGTTTACAGACCCGCAGCCATCAATCAGCTGGAAGTTCTCGGAGAGGAAATTGGCGTTGAAGTCTTTGCCGGTGATCGTAAAAATGCTTTGAAGATTGTCGAAGACGCACAGGAAGTTGCAGTGAGAAAAAATGCTGATTGTGTTGTTTTAGATACAGCCGGTAGACTTCATATTGACGAAAAGATGATGAATGAGCTTGAAAGCATAAAAGAAATGGTGAATCCTGATGAAATTCTCATGGTTATCGATGCCATGATTGGGCAGGATGCATTAACAACAGCAAAGACTTTTAATGAAAAACTTGAAGTGACAGGTTTTGTGTTGACAAAGCTCGATGGGGATGCTAGAGGCGGTGTTGCACTTTCCATACGAGAAGAAACTGGAAAACCTATTAAGTATGTCGGTATCAGTGAAAAAACAGACGGTATCGAAGAATTTCACCCGGACAGAATGGCCAATCGGATACTTGGTATGGGTGATATGCTAACGCTTATTGAAAAAGTAGAACAGTCCGTTGATCAGGAAAAAGCAAAACAGATGGAGAAAAAGTTTAAGAAGGCCCAGTTTACTTTTGATGACTTTCTTGATCAGTTAAAACAAATACAAAAAATGGGTTCTCTATCATCTATATTGGGTATGCTACCCGGAGCCAACAAAATTAAAAATTTGGATGTTGATGAATCACGGTTGAATCACATTAGTGCAATTATTCAATCTATGACAAAAAAAGAACGTAAAAACCCCAAAATTATCAACTATTCCAGAAAAAAGAGAATAGCAACCGGTAGCGGACAGCCGCTATCTGAAGTAACTCGTTTGCTAAAGAATTTTGAAGATATGAAAAAAATGATGAAAAAGATGAACAAAACGGGGTTAAAAGGACTAAAAGGTATTTCAGGCGGAGGTTTCCCTTTTTAGATGAATAATGCAACATCAAAAAATAAATTGCAAAAATAAAACTCGAGGAGGTAAATTGAACTGTGGTAAGAATCAGATTAACCCGTATGGGTAAAAAGAAGATGCCATTCTATAGAGTGGTTGTTATTGATCAGAAGAAAAGAAGAGACGGTGCTTATATCGAATCATTAGGTTTCTATGATCCGATACGTGATCCTGCATTAACAAGAGTTGATGTGGACAAAGCTGTTGATTGGTTACTTAAAGGCGCACAGCCAACTGAAACCGTAAGAAGCCTTTTTAGAAAACACGGTGTAATGGATCGTTTTACAAAGGCTAAAAACGGAGAGGTTCCCTTTAAAAAAGAAGAAGACGGAGTAGTAGAAGAAGAATGAAGGAAGCGCTCGAAACCATCGTAAAAGGGATTGTTAAAAATCCGGATGAAGTTCAGATTTTAGAAACTGAAGAAGAGGGAAACGTGGTATTCGAGTTAGGATTGAACTCTGAAGATGTGGGACAGATCATCGGGAAAAATGGCAGGACGATAAAATCCATTAATATCCTGTTAAATTCCCTGGCAGGGGCAAAAAACGAGAAATTTATCTTAAAAGTAAAGCGGTGAAAAAAACTATACATGATTCAGGATTTAAGGAATATTACATCGGATAAAATTGCTATCGGCATTGTGAAAAGTGCTCACGGATTAAAAGGTGAGGTTAAGATAAAAGTATTTACCAATTACCTGTCGGTCTTTGAAAGTGGTTTGGATTATTTACTTTACAATCAAGATAAAAAAAGGCATTTAATCGCTCAAATTGATACGATCAAAAACTCCGGTAAACATTTAATAGTCCATTTTGAAGGATTTGAAAGTATTGAAGATGCAAATAAGATTTCCGGATTCGAGATTTTTATTTCCTTGAATCAGTTACCGGAGATCGGAGAAGATGAGTATTATTTTTATCAGTTGTTAGGGAATGAAGTAGTCGATGAAAACGATCGTCCGATAGGTCGAGTGGTTGATATCATTGAAACGGGCAGCTCCGATGTGTTATCTGTGTTTCCTGAGGATTGTGATCAAGAACAGGAACCCGAAAAAGAGATCATGATCCCGATTGTTCAAGATTATATTATTACGCTTGACAAAAATAAAAAGCTTATCAAAGTTCGTCTGCCGAAGTATCACAAAGGGAATGTTCAGGATTGAAGATTTCTGTAGCTACACTACTACCAGACCTGATTAAAGAGGGATTGAAATGGGGTATTTTGGGAAGAGCTATAGAAAATGGATTCTTGGTGATTGATGTAATCAATATTCGGGATTATACCTGTGATAGACACCGTACTGCTGATGATTACGTATATGGTGGTGGTGCCGGGATGGTAATGAAACCGGAGCCCCTTTATGATTTACACGATGATTTAATCAAAAAAGGGAAGAACCCATATGTGATTTATGCTTCTCCACAAGGCAGAGTTTTTAATTCTGAAATTGCCCGTGAACTTTCAAATAAAGATGAACTTCTGTTTATTTGCGGCAGGTATGAAGGAATCGATGAAAGATGCATGACAATTATAGATGATGAGATTTCTATTGGTGACTACGTTACCAGTGGAGCTGAATTTCCAGTTTTAGTCATGATCGATTCTATTAGTAGATTTTGTCAAGGAGTTGTTGGTAATTATGATTCAGTTATTAATGATTCTCATTATCAGGGACTACTGGATCATGAAAATTATACACGTCCTGCCGAATACAGAGGTATGAAAGTTCCTGAAGTTTATTTAAATGGAAACCATAAACTAATTGACGAAGCCAGACTGAAAAATTCTTTATTGAGAACAGCGTTGAAACGACCTGATTTGTTTGTTAAAAAGGTATTTAACGGAGAAGAGAAAAAAGCGTTGGCAAAGTTGATTTTGGAGTTGTATCAGGATGTTGAATAAGTTATACGTTGCATTAATACATTATCCTTGTTTAGGAAAAGACAATAAAATTATTTCCACAGCCGTTACGAATATCGATATACATGATATTGCCAGAACCTGTCGGACATATAATATCGAAAAGTATTTTATGGTTACTAATTTACCTGCACAACAGGAAATTATTAGACGAGTATTAAAATTTTGGATAGATGGTTCAGGCAGAAGGTTTAACGAAAACAGAACCGAAGCCCTATATGAGGTAGATCTCAAACCTTATTATGAAGATGTAATCAAGACTATTAAAGAAATCGAGGGTGAAGACCCTTTGACGGTTTTTACTTCAGCAAAAATCAGACCTAATACCATTTCCTTTAAAGAAATGAAGAAGGAAATTCACACTCAGAAAAAGCCTATTTTGTTGATATTTGGTACAGGACACGGTTTACCCAATGAAATTCTCAGCACATGTGATTACTCTTTGGAACCAGTTAGAGCTTCAGGTGATTTTAATCATCTGTCAGTTAGAAGTGCCATTGCCATTATTTTGGATCGGTTAATTGGCGAAGCCGTTAACGGATCAGAAGACAGTTAAAAATGATAAAGAAAAAAATAAAAGCTAGGAGGTTATAATTATGTCGGATGCTCTCATACGTGCAATAGAACAACCGGATTATAAAACGGTTACACCCTTCAGAATTGGAGATACAATCAGGGTGCATCAGAAGATTAAAGAAGGCAACAAAGAAAGGATACAAAAGTTCGAAGGTATTGTTATCCAAAGACGTGGAGGCGGAATGGGTAAGACCTTTACCGTCAGAAAAATAGGAGCCAACGGAATTGGAGTAGAAAAGATTTACCCCTTTAATTCGCCATCTTTGGAAAAAATTGAAGTTGTTAAAACCGGTAAAGTCAGAAGAGCAAAGATATTCTATATTAGGGATATCGTTGGGGTTGTTAAGATCAAAGAAAGAAGAAAGAAGAGAAAATAATAAAGTGACTTACGGGAACCTTTAAAAGGGTTCCCTCTTCCATTACAGGGGCTGATATCAGAGTGAAAAAAGAAAAAACATCAATCAAGGAAAAGGCAAAACGTGAAACGGTAGAATGGGTTAAGGCTTTAATTTATGCCGTTATTGCCGTTATTATTATCAGGCTTTTTGTTTTTGAAACCATGATGGTGCCCACTGAATCAATGGTACCTACCATTATTCCGCAAGATCGTTTATTTGTTGAAAGGATCACATTTCAAGCTAGAGAGCCTGAGTATGGCGAGGTTGTCGTTTTTTGGACTCCTTTTGTTGATAAGGAAGCACAAAAAATGCTTAGAGCATTTGATCATTTTATGGACATGTTTTCCCCAAAAGAATTTAAAGGGCATGTTAAATACGTCAAGCGTCTAATCGGTAAGCCTGGAGATGTTGTGGAATTGTCGCAGAATATAGGTGATAGCGGGTACAGAGTATTAATAAATGGTGAAACTCCTGATGCTTTAAAGGATATCAGCTATGAGCGTGCAGCCATTTTTGTAGACCCCAATTTTTACAGAAAGATGGCTTATCCATCAGAATATCCCTACTTAAGTTCCCAAGAAAAAAATCTGTTTAATTATTATAATCAGGCATTGGACTACAAAGAATCGTATGAAGAGGTATTTTCCGGTTTGGAAGTTGAAGATTATGCCTGGTATGATAAAGAAAGCGGGAAAGTTAAAATTAAAGTACCTGATAACATGTATTTTTTTATGGGTGATAATTCTGCACATAGTTTTGATGGCAGATATTTTGGATTTGTACCTAAAAAAAATATTGTAGGTGGCCCATTGCTTATTTTCTGGCCAATGAATCATTTTGGCCCTGTCAACAAAGAGTGAATTGATATGGAGGATAAATGGTATCCCGGGCATATAGCTAAAGCCAAAAGGAGAATTGGGGAGAAGGTTAAAGCAGTTAATGCTGTTATAGAAATGATTGATGCCAGAATCCCCCATTCAGGAAGGGCTTACGAGTGGCGAAAACTCTTTTTTAACAAGTTCAATATCATTTTGCTTACCAAAAGTGACTTGGCAGATCAAAGGGTTACGGAAAAATGGACGCAATACTATCAAAAACAGGGTATCATCTGTATTTCATTATCTTTAAAAGATGATCCTATGAGAATAAAGAAGAGACTGCAACAGATCAGAAATAAAATCCCTTCTAAATCAGCCTTTAAGCGAGCTATGATTACCGGTATACCAAATGTCGGTAAATCAACACTCATCAATAAAATTCTGAACAAAAAGAGTATGCGAACCGGGAATACACCTGGAGTTACAAAGGGTTTGCAATGGATAAATGTTAGTGATGATTTCCTTCTGTTAGATACCCCCGGAATATTATATTCCAATTTATACAGTGATGCGGTTAAATACAAACTGCTGCTTACTTCAGGAATCAAAGCAACAGTGGATATTATTGATTCAGCAATTGTCTTTGGTATCGGGTATTTAATGGAGCAATATCCCGAGATTCCTATACGACTTTTTGGCGACTCCCTTAATCCTGAACAAATAGACATTATAAAAATATATGAAAATTTATGTCGTAGAAGAGGTTTTTTATTGGCTAAGGGAGAACCTGATATTCAACGAGCTAGAACAATTATTCTCAAAATGTTTCAGGATGGTACGATTGGCAAGATTAGCCTCGAAACACCTGAGTTATTACTATCAGAATCAAAAGAACAATTGTAATTATGTTATAATCAAGCACCTTTGTTAGGAGGGAAAATCATGAGATTTTTGATCGTTGAAGATGACCCAATAACCACGAAAATGTTAAAAACAGTTTTATCCCAATATGGAGAATGTGATTGTGCCGACAATGGAATAGATGGTTTGGATCGTGTGATTGAAGCAGGTGCCAGGAATGAACCTTATGATCTTGTCACTTTGGATATCATGATGCCTCGGATGGATGGACATGACGTATTGGCCAGAATTAAAAGGTTGCGAAAAAACAACTCGCCAAAAGTTGTTATGATAACTGCCCTTGGCGATAAAAAGAATATTCAAAAAAGTTATGTTCGCGGATGTGATGGGTACTTGATTAAGCCCATTGAAAAAGAAGCGATTGTTACCAAATTGAAATCTTTGGAATTAATCGATTAATTCTTTTTCTTTTTTATAGCCTCCGCCACCCGGGGTTTCAATCCTTAGTTTGTCTCCCTTCTTAAGAAAAAGACTAAATTTCCCCGGTAATTCTTCCAGTTTGCAACGGGAAATTAAGAGATTTTTACCTGTCTTTCCCTTTTCTCCACCAAATAAACCATAAGGAGAGAATTTTCTTCTTTCGCTCAGCATGGTGCATTCAGCATCGTTTAAAAGGACAAATTCCCTGATTAACCCGTCGCCACCTTTGTGCAATCCTTTTCCGCCGCTGTTGTGGCGTATAGCATAATTTGTGACTTGGAAGGGGTATTCATATTCGATAGCTTCTACAGGCGTATTCAACGTGTTTGTCATATGAGATTGTATGGCGCTTTCTCCGTCTTCATTTGCAGAAGCTCCTGTACCCCCTCCCATTGTTTCATAATAAGCAAAAGCCTTGCCGCTGTCTGATTCTATACCTCCTATAGTTAGATTGTTCATGGTTCCCTGACTTGCAGCCGGAATTTTTTCCGGGATGGCTTTAGATAAAGCTCCAAGTATGCAATCAACAATACGTTGAGATGTTTCAACATTTCCACCTGCAACAGCTGCCGGATATGTAGCATCAACAACAGTTCCTGGTTGTGTTTTGATTATTAGGGGATTCATACAGCCTGCGTTTGTTGGAATGTTTTCCTTTACTAAAGATCTGAAGACATACAAGCAGGCAGATGCTGTAATGGCATAAACTGCATTAACGCTTCCATGAACTTGCTTTGAGCTACCTTTAAAATCAATTATAGCTTGATCTTTTTGAATGTCCACGGTTGTTTTTATCATTATTTCTTCCTCATCCACTCCATCGGAATCCAGATAATCTTCAAAATTGTAAGACCCGTCGGGGATAGTTTCCAAGGTTTTTCTCATGATTTTTTCTGAGTATTCAATTAAAGCATTTGAATAGCGAACAATTGTTTCAAATCCTTTTTTTTCGATCAGTTCATCAATCCTTCGAATACCGATTTTATTTGCCATGAATTGTGCTGCGAAATCACCTTGACGTTCGATACTGGTTCTTACATTACTGAGTATAAGTTTCATGATATTTTCATCTATTTGCCCTTTTTTTATGATTTTTATTGCAGGAATGATTAGACCTTCTTGATAAATGGATCTTGATAAAGGCATAGAACCAGCACTCATACCCCCAATATCTGCATGATGGGCTCGGTTCGCTACAAAAAAGAGAGGAGTTACAAGGTCATTTTTTACGAAGACAGGTGCTACAATGGTCACATCCGGTAAATGAGTTCCTCCTTTAAATGGATCGTTCAAGATAACCATATCTCCGGGATTGAAAACGATGTTTTTTATCGCCGCTTTCACAGACATGGGCATAGAGCCCAAATGAACAGGGATGTGGGCAGCTTGATTCAACATGTCTCCTGAGGCATTAAATATCGCACAAGAATAATCCCTTCTTTCTTTGATATTCGGTGAAAATGCTGTTCGGTTTAACGTGACTCCCATTTCTTCGGCAATAGCAGAGAATTTGTTTTTAAAGATTTCCAGTTTAATGGGATCAACCATCATTAAAAACCTCCATTCTTCTTTCAACAATTAAGTTCCCGTAAGTATCTACTTTCACGTTTCTTGAGGGTGGGATAACAATGGTTGAAGAATACTCGACTAGAATCACCGGTCCGTTCAGCTGATTTCCATACTGTAGTTGACGTCTGTCAATCACGTTAGTGGAGACTGCTAAACCATTAAAAATACAGTCTTTTGTGTACATGTAAGCATCTGGGTTTACTATTTTAACAAATTTAGTTTGTTCTTCAAGAACCGGTTTCTCGTTTTTACCAAAGGCTCTGATTCTTATATTGACTATTTCACAAGCCTTTTCTTTGTTGGAATAACCATAACGTTTTTCATGTGCACTGTCAAATGCAATTCTTAAATCTTCTCCATACTCGATAATTAACTCATAAGACTGTCCTTTATATCTCATATCTACAAATTTACTAATCATAATATCCTTTTGTGCAATTCCTTCAAGTTTTAAATCTGATAAAGCTTTTTCCTTTAATATATTGAATTGATCATCCAGAGAGCTTTTTGAATAAGGGTAGTCAACCATGATTGTTTTTGAGTAATCACGAATGCAATCGGCTAATAACATACCTTTAGCAGATAATATACCCGGATCCTTTGGGATTAGTACCCTGGGTATATTAAGTAAATCAGCTAAAAAGCAGGCATGCATACCACCTGCACCACCAAATGAACAAAGTGTGAATTCTGACGGATCATAACCTCTGTCTACCGAAATGACACGGATTGCTTTTTCCATCACCGTGTTCGCAATATTACAGATACCTTCAGCTAATTTGATTTTGGAAATTCCTGTTTTTTTTGATAAATGTGAAAAGTATCTCTCTAAACGTGTTTTTGCCAAAGGCATGGTACCACCCAAGAATTGTTCAGGAATGAGTCTTCCCAAATAAAGATTGGCATCGGTTACAGTTATTTCATTTCCGGTTCCATAACAAATGGGTCCAGGGTCTGCTCCAGCACTTAAAGGCCCTACTTTTAAAGCACCTCCTTTATCTACAGAAGTAATAGAACCTCCGCCCGCACCTACAGTGTGTATTTCAATCATGGGCACTTTTAAAGGATAATTGGATATGGTAGACTCAACGTTGATAGGAAGTTCTCCGTTGATTAATGACACATCAGTAGATGTTCCTCCCATGTCAAAGGAAATGATTTTATCGTAGCCGGCCTTTTTGCAAATTTCAAAAGCCCCTACAGCACCCCCTGCGGGACCTGAAAGTATAGTCCTTACAGGTTCTTTTGAAGCTGTAGATGATGAAATTCTTCCTCCGTTTGACTGCATGATAATGAGGTTATTTTTACCAATTTCCCCTTCCAACTTTCCTATATAATGCCCCATTATCGGTTGCACATAAGCGTTAACAACAGTAGTGGAACAGCGCTCAAATTCACGAAATTCCGGCATGATTTCATGTGATAATGAGCAGGCGATTGTGTCGCCGCAAACCTCATGTATGATATCTCGCATGGCCAATTCATGAATTGGATTGACAAAAGAAAATAAAAAGCAGACTGCAACAGATTCAATCTTTTCTTCAACTAATCTTTGTGCTATTTCTTTGGCACGGTCCAAGTCAAATGTTTCAAGGATTTTTCCGGTTTTTGAAATCCTTCCAGGTACACCAAATCTTAAAGGGGATTTGACTAAATGCTCAGGACGTTTGACAAACAGGTTATATAATTCCGGTCTGTTTTGTCTGCCTATCTCAATAATATCTTCAAAACCACGATTCATTATGATTGCTGTTTTGGATCCTTTTCTTTCAAGAACAGCATTTGTTGCAACAGTTGATCCGTGAATCAGTTCATTTAAAATCCCCGGAGCAATGATATTTATCCCTTTAAGAACAGCTTTTGCAGGATTTTCAGGTGTGGAAAGGACTTTAAGTATTTTAAATTTTCGTTCTTTTATATAGACAAAATCAGTAAAGGTTCCTCCTGTATCGGCACTGATGATCATATCAGTTCCTCTATTATTTTCTTTTTTACTTCCTTCAATGAATGTACCCGCGTATGAGCTTCAGAAAGGTTTTGGCTGCCATCATCACTTTGGAAACCAATGACATGCATTCCAGCACTTAGCCCAGCCTTAACACCGTTTTCTGAATCTTCAATGACAATACATTCATCAGGATTTAACTCTAGTTCTTTTGCTGCTTTTAAAAAGATATCGGGGGCTGGTTTTGAATGATTAATCTGATTACCACAGACAACGGTCTGAAAATAATTAATGATACCAATCTTTTCAAGGATTAATAAAACAAATTTTTCGTCAGTTGACGAAGCAACAGCAAGTTTCAACTTCCTTTCTTTTGCCCAATTCAACAAGTCGAGAAGATAATTCATAGGAGATAAAGCAGCTGAACGAAAGTATTGCATATGTATCTCTTCTCTAAGGCGATTCATATCGTTTACTGATCGTTGAAGCGAGAATCTTTCTTTTAAATCGCTCAACATTTTCTCATCAGTAGTCCCTACAAATTGAGCGTATTCTTCATCTGTTAATGAAAAACCCAATTCTTTGAATAATTCATCGTTTAATTTTTTGTAGAGAGGTTCGCTGTCAATTAAAACACCATCCATATCAAAAATTAACCCTTTTATCATAAAAACCTCCTATTTTTGTTTTTCTACAATGATTATAACAAAAAAGGTAAGGTTAATGAGATAAAAGGGTTTTCATTTAAAAACTAAAGCGATTCGATTGTTTCCTGTGTTTGTTTTTTGATAATCTCAACTGAATGTATAAATTGTTTATTCTCGAAATCCGATAAATTTAAGTGAATGCTTCGTTCTATTCCGTTCTTTCCAAGAACGCTTGGATAACCAATATAAATATCTTCATATGGGGAGGATAAAGTAAGAACCCGTTTTTCATCTTTTACGATGGTTTCTATAATATGTGCTGTTGCAGAAGCAATGGCAAAATTAGTGGCTCCCTTTTTGTTGATAATTTCATAAGCTGCATTTTTGGTTTTATCAAACAACCCGTCAAGGCATGATGAACATTGATTAGAGTTCGTACATTCCTTATTATATTCATTGATGGGAATACCACCGATTTTGGCTTCTGACCAAACAGCAACTTCTGAGTCACCATGTTCACCAATAATATATACATGTGCATTGGAAGCGGATATTGAACACTTTGAAGAGATGAGTGATCTGAGTCTCATTGTATCCAAAACTGTTCCGGAACCAATCACTCGGTTTTTTTCAAATCCAGTCACTCTCTGCATAATCGATGTCATAACATCAACCGGATTTGTTAAAACAAGAATAAGTGCATTTGGGCTAAACGTTTTAATTTTCTTCCCTATTGACTGCATGATTTCCGCATTTCTTTCCGAGAGTTGTAGACGTGTTTCACCCTTCTTTTGAGCAGACCCTGCTGAAATGATTACAATATTGCTCTTTCTTAGATCTTCAAAATCCCCTGAATAGACCTTTGTTCTTCTATAGAAAGGCGTGGAATGCATCAAATCCATTGCTTCCCCCGATGCCAATTCATGATTGATGTCAATTAAAACAAGTTCTGATGCAATACCCTTTTCCAAAATGGAATACATAGTTGTTGAACCGACTTTTCCGGCTCCTATCATGCTAATTTTCATTTTATCACCTCAATAAACAGACGTAAGATGTTATAATAGTATTATAATTGAACTTGATTTCATTCATAAAAAAAAGAAGGAGTGAAACAGATGAATAAAAGAATTCTTGGAAGAACCGGAGAAAAGCTGTCAATTATTGGTTTTGGAGGTATACTGGTAATGGACGAGACGGCTAAAGAATCCGAAAGACTTGTTGAAAAAGCCATAGAAAAGGGGATTAACTATTTTGATGTAGCTCCAAATTACGGCAATGCACAGGAGATGCTTGGACCTGCTTTAAAAACTTATAGGAATGATGTGTTTTTAGCCTGTAAATCTGAGCTAAGAGATTATGATGGCGTTATGAGCGATTTTTCCGAATCGCTGAAACTTTTAAAAACTGATCACATTGATTTGTATCAACTTCACGCTGTTACTACAGCTGAAGATGTAGACAAAATTCTGTCAAAAAACGGTGCGCTTAATGCTTTCGTAGAGTTAAGAGACAAAGGCGTCATTCGTTATATTGGTTTTTCAGCACATACAGAAGAAGCTGCGTTAAAGCTGTTGGAAAATTTTGACTTTGATACCATTCTATTTCCATTTAATTGGGTCACTTGGAATAAAAACGATTTTGGAAAAAAACTCATGGAAGTTGCCCGTGAAAGAAATTTAGGTATTCTGGCACTAAAAGCACTCGCAAAAAGAGCATTAGCAAAGGACGAAAAAAGGGCTTTTCCGAAATCATGGTATTATCCGGTTGATACATTGGATGAGGCTAAAAAGGCTTTAAGATTTACTTTAACACTTCCTGTAACAGCAGCTGTGACCCCTGGTCATGAGAAATTTTTTGATTGGGCGTGCAATATCGCTGAGGAATTTTCTCCGCTTAAGGATGAAGAATTAGTTGAATTGAAAGAAAAAGCTTTACAATTAACACCTATTTTCCCGGAAAATCCTTAATGACAAGAATCAGAGCAAGTATAATGATGCCGTTATGTTTTGTTAATTTTTAACTTTAAGTGTCTTTAATTTTGTTGTTTTTATGGTAAAATAAAGGTGATAAACGTTAAAGTCAATGATTAAGGTTGATGAGATGAAAAAATATATCTGTGTTCTTATTATTATTTCCTGTTTAACTTTTTATGGATTTGCTGTTCAATACAGCGATAATTATTTCGGGTTATCTCTTGAGTATCAAAAAAGTAATTTTATTGATGAGTTTCAAGGAATGAGCTTTTTTAATAGGAATACGATTAGTTTCATTTTTACCTATGGACCATCTTTTTCTGGTCCCATCCGATTTCGAATCGGTGGTGGTATCCATGAGTTGTCCAATTATTATTTAAACGGTGGAGTAGAATTGAAGGTTCTTGAATTTTTGAATACGGTTAAGGGTAGGTTTTTTGGTGTATACATCAATGCAGATCTCAAATTGGGTTTAGATTTTGTGGAAGCAGCGATAAAGGGTGAGATATATATTCCTTTTTCAGCCGTTGGAGGGCTACAGGTTGGTATAGGATTGAATCATAACATAGAACCGTTATTTTCAATTGCCTATTCAGGGGGGATCTATCCTCTACAAACTAAAAAATGACATTCACATATCATAAAAAGGGGGAATGAATGTGTTAAAAAAAATCGGTTTATTAATTGCATTAGTGTTGATTCTGTTTGCTTTTAGCAGTTGTTCCGTTGTATTTCAATCCCAAGACGGTAATCTCGGTTATTTCCCGCAAGCTTCGGGAAGACCGGTAGGAAGTTTTTCTGAATCAGGGGAATTGTGGTATATCATTAGTCCCATGCTTTTTAATCTAAATGACACAAATCTTAAATTGGATCAGTTGATTAGGACAGGACTGGCTCCTTATCGTGCAGATTTTGCTAAAAATTTGAAGATCATTGAAGGCTATACCTTTGTCGATTTTCTCATTAGTTATTTTGTACCGATTATCGGAAGAGAAACGATTACTGTAGAAGGGGAAGCCTATCAACAATAAACATCAAGGGGCTGTTAGCCCCTTTTTTCTTGAGTTAATCCAATGAAAAAATTTATATGCTTAGGACTTGACTGTGCGGATCCCAAACTGGTTTTTGAAGAATTTTCGGATTTTTTGCCAAATATTTCCAATTTGATGAAAAAAGGAACTTATGCCCCTTTAGAATCAACCATACCGCCTATTACCGTTCCGGCATGGATGAGTATGGTAACTGGAAAGGACCCGGGAGAGTTAGGTTTATATGGTTTTCAGAATAGATTGGATCGAAGTTATTGTAATTTCATCGTACCGAATGCTTCTATGGTGAAATATGATACGATTTGGCAAACGTTATCCAAAAATGGTTTTACTTCTCTGATTATTGGTGTTCCTCTGACTTATCCACCCAAACCTTTTAAAGGAAATATCATCACAAGTTTTCTTACCCCATCGGTTAAGAGCAATTATACTTTTCCTAAAAGTTTAAAATATGAAATATCTTCTTGGATCGGCCAATATGTTTTTGATGTGGATAATCTCAGAACCATAGACAAAAAAAGCGTACTACGTGATGTATACGAGATGACTAAAAAGCGATTTGAAATAGCTTTCAAACTTATACACAGCAAAAAATGGGATTTTTTCATGATGGTTGAAATGGGTACAGACCGCATGCATCACGCCTTTTGGGCACATCACGATCAAACTCATTTTAAACACAATCCAAACAGTCCCTATAAAGATTCTATCTTCAAATACTATCGATATGTGGACAAAAAGATAGGAGAACTGTTAACCTTTCTTCCAAAAGACGTAAACATATTGATTGTAAGCGATCATGGTGTTCAAAAGATGAAAGGTGGTATAGCCATCAATGATTGGTTAATTAACAAAGGTTTGTTGAACTTGAAGCAACACCCATCAACTCCAACCAGGATAGAAACTTTGATAGCTAAAGACATGATTGATTGGTCAAAAACATCCTGCTGGGCCTTTGGGGGATATTACGGAAAATTGTTTATCAATGTCAAAGATAGAGAATCATTTGGTTTGATCCGGCCTGACAAATTAACATCCTTTAAGACTCGACTTGAGAAAGAAATTCTTGATATTAGAGAAGAAAACGGTAAAATAATGGACACTAAAATATACAGACCAGAAAAAATTTACAAAGAACTGCAAAATATTCCACCGGATTTGATGATCTATTTTGGAAATTTATCTTGGAGAGTTATCGGGACTGTTGGCAATGATAATATGTGGATCCATGAAAATGATACTGGACCCGATGACGCTAATCACTCTCAATACGGAATTGCAATTTCTTCAGGAGAAGCATGTCCAACAAAGATTACCCAAGTATATGATTTTGTGCTTAAACATTTTATCCATCCCTAATAGTGAAATATTAATTTGCATCTGTTTTTTTCTAAATCTCGTATATGATAAAATCAACTAAATAGCCTTTGCTATGGAGGGGAATAAAGTGAAAATTGGTGAATTCGCCAGAAAGTTTGACGCTAGAATCGATACGATTCGTTATTATATTGACAACGGAATGATCTTACCTGAAAAATTACATAGTCAATATCGTTTTGATGATAAATGTGTGGAAGATATGACATTAATCAAAGAACTAAAACAAATGCGTTTCAAGATCACAGAAATCAAAAAGATTTTATCTTTTAAACGATTGACAAATCTCATAGATAAAACAAATTTGGAATATTATGCTCAGTTTTTCAATGAAAAAAAAGAAGACCTGATAGAAGAAAAAAAAGAAATTGAAAAAGCCATTAAAGCTGTTGATGAAAAGATAACGGAAATTGAAACCGTTAAGAAGACCTTAAAAACAAAGATCGGTATTCCTTTGCAATTTTTTAATCTGCTTTATTGCCCTAAATGCCAGAAAAATCTAAAACTCTATAATGCCATTGTTGATGGAAATTCAATCTATAACGGAGAACTACATTGTGACTGTGGTTATCTTGCGATGATCCAAGATGGCATCATTATTGATCATAATATAGGCGAATCATATAAAAAAGTTATGGAAGTCAATAAATATTCTCCAGAAGAGTATTTGGAACAGACGGATACGCTTTTTATCAGTTTTACTCAAAAGTCCTTTCAATGGGTAATTAAGCGACTCGATTTAGAATCATTGAATAATCAAATGATCATGGAAATCGGAACAGGTAACGGAATGGTTATGACTAACGTTATCAAAGAGATTGCAAAATCAAATTATTTTATAGCAACAGATAATAGCTTGGAACAACTAAAGAGAACAAAAATGCTTATGGAAAAAAATGGAATTGGACAAAATTCCATATTCATAGCATCGGATTATCATGAAATCCCCTTGAAATGGGGAAGTGTTGATATCGTACTGGATATATTCGGTACCACCAATCAGGTTTTTCATCAAGGAGAATTTTTATTTGACCATATCAAACCTTATTTGAAGCAAGCCGGTACGCTGTTTGGGACATATATTTATCTGAAACCCAGTTCCTCACAATTTAAACCGGACTACAGGAAGTACAGAAAATATTTCATGTTGGAAGCTATTAAAACTTCTTTAAACGAGTTTGATATTGAAGATGCTTCAACATTTGGATTTACTACTTCCAGAGGAGATTTAATTAATGTTTTAGGTGAAGGTTCAAAGATACATCAGTGGGCTTGTCAAGCGAAAAAACTTTAGATACTCTTTCAAGAAATAACTTCTTAAAGTTTACAGACTGTTGCACAATGCATTGATTCTGAATTCCATTGATATTCCAACCCTATCTATCTTTGCTTTATAAAGGTTATAACTTCTTAATGTAATGACACTGGCATACAAAATAATTGGGATAAAGCTTCCAAATTTGATATAATTTCAAAAGACAATATGTTATAACATATTTGATTGACTGGAGGAAATAAACTGATGACTTTAAATGAAAAGATCGGTCGTCTTTTTTTAATAGGTATTCTGGGAACTGAATTAACGGATGAAACAAAAGGGTTGCTTGATAAGATTCAGCCCGGATTTATTATCCTGTTTCAAAGGAATATCCAATCTAAAGAGCAATTAAAGGTTTTGGTAAGTGATATCACACAATATGTTAACCGCCCTATTGTATTTGCAATCGATCAGGAGGGGGGGGTTGTTACACGTCTTGAGGAGGGGTTTACCATATCCCCTGGTGCGATGGCGATAAGTGCAACGGGTAATTCGCAAAATGCTTTTAAGGCAGGAGAAATTTTAGGGCGAGAAATGCGTACGTTGGGATTAACATGGAATCTAGCTCCTGTAGTTGATATCAACGATAATTACCTGAACAGAAGTATGGGTGTGAGAGCTTTTGGTGATACCTGCGAACGAGTATGCGGATTTTCACAATCCTTTTATGAAGGACTTAAAGTTTCAGGATGTGCTGCTTGTGCCAAACATTTTCCGGGTAGTGGCAGTATAGAAGTTGACCCACATTTGGATATGCCTGTTTTAAAAAAATCTGTAGATGAGTTAATGGTACATGAATTGATTCCGTTTAAACAATTGATTGATAAAGGAATAGAATCAGTGATGATTTCTCATGTATACTTGCCTGAGATTATGAACAAAAAAAATCCTTCTGTGGTCTCTTCTGAAGTGATGCAAAATCTATTAATCGAAGGTTTAGGTTACAAAGGCATATTAATCAGCGATGATTTAACAATGGGAGGTGTGGCCAATTTTTACAACATTGAAGAAGCCTCGTATCATGCCCTTATGGCGGGTATGGATGTGATAGATATCTGCCACGATAGTGAAAAGATGGTCAGGGCTCACAACTACTTGATTCAGAAGGCATCCACAGACCCTAAAGTTCTGGAAGCTGTAAACAGATCATTTGAAAAAGTTGACCAGTTTATTAAAGGTTTTTCAATGCCCGTAACGGAGATTAATTCCATTAACATTGGTTCTAATGAAAATATCAGACAAATGCAACAAATAGCCGATCAAGCCATCACGATTTATAAAAATGATGATCAACTGATTCCTTTAACCAGCCTTAATAAAGGTGATCTGATCTGTTCAGTGAGACCATTACGTCAATCACTGGTTGAAGAGGAGAGATCAGGAACCTTTCTGTCTGCTTTTTTACATGATCGATTTCCTAATGCGGAATATATGCAATTTGATGCTAAAATAACAGAAGAGACGGTGGATGAAATAATCAAAGAAAAATCAGGCGGAACAGCTTTGGTAATGACAGAAAATGCCTATTTATTCACTGGACAAAAAAAACTGGTTCAAGAGTTGTGTGTACGTTACCAACATGTACTTCTGATCGCGCTCAGGAACCCTTATGATGGTGGTATTGCAGGTATTAACAATTCGGTTTTTTCATACGGTTACGGCTTGCCCAATCAAAAGGCATTGATCAAGGTATTAATGGGAGAGATAAAAGCTCAAGGGAATTGTCCGGTTCAAATACCAACGATTAATTGACTTTATAAAGTGAATCGTATTTCTACCGCTTTACCTAAAAAAAGGCATTCTCTTTCCCAATCTTCCGGTTTGAAAAAGACAGGCTCGTACGCACTGTTCTCACTTAAAAGCCAGATTCCTTTTTTTGTAAGATACAGTCTTTTTAACAATGCCTGATCGTTGTTTACAATAACAAGTGCGATATCCGAATTTCTGAATTGGTCGATGTGAATTCGTTTGATTAAAGCAATGGAGCCATTTCTAACCAATGGCTCCATGCTGTCTCCGTGTACTTTTACTGCAAAATCTGCATCCGCACCGTATATATACTCCTCGGCCTTTTCCTGTGCCAGAATATTCGACCCGGCACCTGTTAAGCCAAGTAGAGGAATTTGTTCCTGTAAATACTCAAACGCATTTTCTGCATCTATACCTTTTTGTCGCAGATAGGCTCGAATTTGAAAAATCTCTTCTTCTTCCTGATTTTTTGTTTTTGTAAAATCTAATTCTTCGCTGGCTCTTAAAAGATATTCAAGAGAAATCTCAAAAAGATTTGATAGTTTTATTAAAATCTTTTTTGAAGGTTTTCTGATACCTCTTTCATAGGCAGAAATCGTTGACATGTTTAATCCTAAGATTTTTGCCAGTTCATTTTGATTTAATCCCCTTTTTTCTCTTAATTCCTTTAAGAGGCTTTGTATAGACACCTTTAAGACCTCTCCCTTTTCAATTTTTATCTCATCTAATTATAGCATAAAACCCAATTCGTACAAAATGTCCGAATTAAAACAAAATAATAAAACGGCGCTTGACAAAATGTACGAATTGGTATATAATTGTTTTGAAAGACAAAAGACAATAACCCCAATAACTTCCCAACCCCCTCCCCGGGGGTTTTTTTGTTACATAAGTGGTTGTTATGTCTGATATAATAAGGGGAGCTGAATCTCCAAATCGAAGATTGAAAAAATTGTATTTCTGCTCCTTTTTTCATATCGTTGATACTTGAATTGATGTTGTAAAGACTTATGAGAAAACAACATTTTGAGGTGGTTTATGAGCTTAACAGAAGAAATTCGAAAAAGAATAATTAACGACAAAACATTATTGTATTTCATGGAACATTTATATGAAGCCGTTTTTTGCAGGGATTTTTCAGGAAAGATTGTTTATTGGAATAAAGGGGCTGAAGAGTTCTACGGTTATCTAAGTGGAGAAATTTTAGGTAAATCGATTTCAATGATAAAACCTGAAAATTATCCGGTTGAGATGCCTTTTGTTGATGAGAGAATCAAACGAGGTGAACAGATTAAAGATCGTGAAACAATGAGAATTGATAAAAATGGAAATATAATAAACGTTTTGAGTACAATTATACCTCTTGAGGAAAAAGGACAGTTTATTGCTGCTATTCACCTGGAAAAAAATATTACAATTAAGAAAAATGAATCACACGAAAAGCGATTCAGAAAAATCCTGGAAAGCTTTCCAGACATCATATTTGAGCTGGATAAAGATTTCAATATACTTTGGGCAAATAAAACTGCTTTAGAATTGGAACCCCTTGCGATAGGGCAGAAATGCTATCAGATTTATGCGGGTTTAAAAAATCCCTGTGATGGTTGCGCAATTGTAAATGCAGTGGAAAAAGGAGAAACACAACAAAGTGTGACCCATCACAAAGCATTCCGAAGCGAAGAAAAGTATTGGGAAAATTTGGCTATCCCAGTGAAAGACAATTACGCTAATGTTACTTCCATAATTGAGGTTTCTAGAGATATTACCACCAGGAAATTAGCGGAAAGAGAGCTTTTAAGAACAAAAGAAAGACTTGAATTATCTATGAAAGCAGGAAATGTAGCTTGGTGGATATGGGATTGTCCAAGTGGGGTTGTGGAATACGACAAAC
>Ga0272443_10002425_pt1 | contig 23912 bp, 24 predicted proteins | sample SSMAcet12_FD_193581 | JGI IMG/M metagenome (GOLD analysis project Ga0272443, IMG submission 193581) | Marine sediment archaeal communities from Little Sippewissett salt marsh, Falmouth, MA, United States - SSM-Acet-12 | ecosystem: Environmental > Aquatic > Marine > Wetlands > Sediment ...
TAGCGGACTGTTGGGCGGCAATCGCACCAAAGCTCTTTTCAATTTCTGCTTTACTACTGTATTTGTCTATTAATTCTCCGTTATTACCAAAAATATTACATCTAATTTTAGTGTTACCTATACCTATTTGCGTCGGCAGGACAAGATACAAAAAAGCTGATCCCAACGCTCCGTAACCAATACCTAGGAGTCCATACGCATAACCTACTAAAAATTGTTCTTGAGGAAAATTGCTTCCTTTAGCTACACCAATTGCTGTACCTAAAAACATAGGAATAGAAGCAAGGAGAGTTCCTCCAATATGCATTTGTTGTTGATATTCGAGCAAAACTTCAATAGATAAATATATCTTAGGCGCGGCTTCGTCAGCAATAGGAAAGAGATTTTTTCTTAAATCTTTATCGACAGCTTCCCCAATCTCTTTTTTTATTTCGGGAAACCAACAACCCGAGCCAGTTTTTTCTGTTTTAATACCTTTTAACTCTTTTACATCGACGGATATCTCTGTATTTAAATTTAAGGGTTCTATAGAGATATTACCTTTTTCAGGTTCGTATCTTAAATGACATTCTTTAACACATCCATGAAATAAGAACATAATTAGAAATAAAGTTTTAAATATTTTACTCATAACCAAAATTTAAAACGACAAACGAATAAGTCAAGAGAAAACCTTTAAATGTAGAGAAGTTATGTTTTTATATTTATAGTAATTCTTTTATTTAAAGCTTCTTAAAAAATTTAAAAGAAATACAGAGAAGAGACTTTAAGAGGTCTGCCCTCCTTCTCCTTCGTATAATTGCTTAAACGCCGTTTCAGCCTTAGTTAAATCTTCGAGTAAATCAGTTCTGCCTTTAGAAACAAGCGCTTTTAGTTTGAGAATCGATATTTGAAAAGAACATATCGAATCATCTAATTTCCCCATTTTGTGGTATACTAATCCTAAATTCAATTTCGTCCTGGCGTACTCGTCCTCGTATCTATCTTCACCTTCCGAAATCATTTCCCAGAGAACATCGGAGCTCTGCTCCATTAAATCGATCGCTATGGGTAGCTTTCCGGTTTTTTGCGCGTTTAAGCCTTTGCTGTAAAGATATTTAGCGTACAGGTTTTTGACAAATGACATATGTATCTCCTTCCCCTCTTTATATCTTAATATTTAATATAGAAATTTATAACGGAACCTGTTAAAAACGCTAATCGTATTTATGTAAATTCATTTCTTCCGAAAAGCGTTTTAAAGCCAATTCGATGTTGAAAAACAATTCCGTTTCTCTATTTTCATTGAAAGCTTTTATTATGTCAAAGCTGTAACCGTCTTTTATCGTTAAGTATTGCTCGGATTGAGTTAAATTTAACCAATTTAACAAATCGTACTCTTCCGAAATCTCTATTACAATAAAAGCGGTCTTAGGACTCTTTCCATCCCCGGAGAAATAAATAGAATTTAGCAAACCGTTATAAATACCGTTATGATAATTTGATTTTACTGAGTCGCCGATCTGACTGTATATATTACTACAATATAAATGGGTTCTAATGTCTATATATCTTTTTCCCAGAATTTCTTTAGCGATTTTAAGAGCCTTATTAAAATTTTTTTCTTCTATATTAAACTCTATTTGTTTTCTTAACCCGTCGATTTTGTTATCGTAGGGATCATATATTTTTGTCTTAGTATAAGCCATTCTCAAAGTAAAAAAATCTTCAGACTTTCCGTTTTTTATACTGTCTAAAAGCGAATAATAATTTTTTCCATCCAACAAATTTATATAATCAAATAATATATAATTGGATCCGGAATCAATTTCTTTGTTCTTTTTAGCCGTGCTGCAGGTGAAAAATAAGGTAAAAACTATTAAAATAAAACCTTTTTTCAAACGCTCCCCTATTCCCCTCTTTCCTCTTCTTTAAAATTACACCCGAACGGCTCGAATACTTTCAAATGACTTTCAAGTAAATCGTGTTCTTCCGACATCCTTACCCACTCGCTATCATTCGAATGCACATGGACATGAGTAGCCCCCATATCTTTTATACATTTAGATTGAAGGTGATAAGTACCTATTTGGACTCCCAGATCTCCCTGTCCTATATAAATAGGAATCCACTTTCCATCTTCACTTTTCCTCGCAAAAATGTAATTCCCTAATTTACCTTCTTTGAAATCAGCAGGCAAGTCATGAACATAATAGGTGTAACGTTGACCATCTACACCGATCCAATCAAATATTTCTTTTTCCTCCATTTTGTTTCCTTTCTTCAATTATTATTTTATGATTTAAATTTAATTTGTCAACCTCTTTGCTTCAACCTAATGTTCACATGTAGAGCCTGTAGGTAATGTAAAAAACAGATTTTAAATCCATTTCTGAAAAGCTTTGCAAAACAAGATAAGAAAAAGTATTGCCAAAAAACATATTTTATACTATAATATGAATAACGGGGGGATTACGTATCACAGATACCGGGCTGAGCACCTCGCAGCGGACGCTGCACTCAGCTAAAAAGTAATCCCCTCTTTTATTTGTTTTCGAATTTATAAGTATTAAAAACATTTATTTAGAATTCGGGAGGCTATTATGAAAAAATATATAATTATTCTTTTGTGGTTAGCGTCTCTTCCCTCCTTAACAAAAACTTACTACGTTTCAAATAATGGCAGCGATAGTTATAACGGAGAATCTGCCGATTCCGCCTTTGAGACTATTCAGCATGCCGCAAACACCGTTACGGCAGGAGATTCCGTTCTCGTATTAAACGGAGACTATCAAGGTTTCGATCTAAGAGGAATAGGCGGCACGGAATCCGACCCGATTGTTTTTATGGCAAACGGAGATAACGTAAGAATTACAAGCGAAAACCCTCGTACCGACGACGGTATAAATCTTGAAGGTCCGAACTGGGTTGTAATAGACGGATTTATTGTCATAGGGGTCCCTAGAAACGGTATCCGATTGGTAACCGCGGAACACATAACAATAAAAAATAATACCTGTTTAAATAACTCGCGTGGAATATTCACGGGATTTGTAGATTATGCCGTGATTGAAAATAATTTATGCGCTTACTCCTGGGATGAACATGGCATATACCATTCAAACAGCGGAGATCACCCTATCATAAGGTATAATATTTGTCATCATAACAATAGCTGCGGAATTCATATGAACGGCGATCTTAGCATGGGAGGAGACGGTATGATAACCGATGCAATAATCGAAGGCAATATTGTATATGAAAATGGAGAAGCCGGAGGCTCTGGAATTAATTGTTCGGGAGTGGCTGATTCAAAAATATTCAATAATCTTTTATATCAAAATCATGCAAGCGGTATCAGTCTTTACAAGGGAGGATCTGCTTACGGTTCATATAATACAAAAATATATAATAATACAATAATTAACGCGTCCGACAGCAGATGGTGCGTTAATATCGGCGACAGCAGCACAACTGCCGATACTCTTTATAATAATATACTCATTAATCTTCATTCCTGGCATGGGAGTATAGCTATAGATGAGGTTTCATTAAACGAATTTTACAGTGATTATAACATTATTATAGACGCGATTAGCAGAGACGGGGACGCAACGGCAATAAGCCTTTTCGAATGGCAAGAACTGGGGTATGACACTCATTCAATGCTTGCCGATTCTATGGATCAAATTTTTGCAAACTGGGGAAATGGGGATTTTCACCTTCTGGCCTCTTCTCAAGCAGTCGATTCGGGCACTTCCGCTGTTTCCGCTATAGTAACATATGATCTTGATAATATCTCTAGACCATACGGAAGCAGATACGACATAGGAGCTTATGAATACAATCCTTCCGGAGGTAATTTTATTGATGAAAAATTACAAAATCCCTGTAAGATAATAATTAAGAAAAACGAAGTACTATTTGAAAACTTAAATCCAAATGTAACCGTCGAAATATTCGATCTTAAAGGAATTTTAATACATAAATCCAGTGTTATTTCCGCGACAAATTATAGATACAATATAGAAAATGTCCCGGGCGGCATATATTTCTGGCATGTAAAGAATAATCGGGGTAATGGAATTAAGGGTAAGCTTATAATAGCAAGATAAATCAGGTTTTAGTTGTAACTCTGGACATTGGACATTGGACTATAACTTTCCTTTGTGTCTTCGTGTTAAAAAAAACATTGCGTTTGATTTTTTTTTGATTATATTAAAGTTGTTTAAATTCAAAAGGAAAAGAAACTTCAAATTTAGGAGGCTAAAGTTATGGTATCTTACAAGGATTTAGGATTTGTTAATACCCGTGAAATGATGGGTAAGGCATTAGACGGCGGTTACGCTGTTCCCGCCTATAATTTTAATAATATGGAACAATTGCAGGCAATAATTACCGCCTGCGTGGAAACGCAATCCCCTGTTATACTTCAGGTATCAAAGGGAGCAAGAAAATATGCCAACCAGACTCTATTAAGATATCTCGGTCAGGGTGCCATAGAAATGATGAAAGACCTGGCTAAGGAAAAAGGATTAAAAGAAATTCCAGTCGCTATGCATCTCGACCACGGAGATTCATACGAACTTTGTGTGTCTGTTATTGAATCCGGGTTTTCTTCTGTAATGATAGACGCGTCGAGTTTACCTTTCGATGAAAATATAGCATTAACTAAAAAAGTAGTAGATTACGCTCATCAATACGATATAACAGTCGAAGGCGAATTGGGAGTTCTTGCCGGGATAGAAGAAGAAGTTCAGTCCGAAGTAACACACTATACTAAACCGGAGGAGGTCGAAGAATTTGTTGAAAGAACAGGGGTAGACTCGCTGGCAATTTCTATCGGAACTTCTCACGGAGCGAATAAATTTACACCGGAACAGTGCACGAAAAACGAAGACGGCGTTTACGTACCCCCGCCGCTTCGCTTCGACATACTCGAAGAAGTAGAAAAAAGAATACCAGGTTTCCAGATAGTTCTCCATGGTTCTTCTTCAGTCCCGCCGGAAGCGGTGAAAATAATCAATGAATACGGCGGAGCGCTTAAAGACTCTATCGGTATTCCCGAAGAACAGCTGCAAAAAGCGGTAAAATATAATGTCTGCAAAGTAAACATCGATTCGGACGGAAGATTGTGGATGACCGCGGCAGTCAGAAAACATCTCGCGGAAAAACCCGAGGATTTCGATCCCAGAAAATATCTCGGACCGGCACGAGAGGCTTTGATAGAAATGTATAAAAATAAAAATGAAAAAGTTTTAAATTCGGCGGGTAAAGCTTAATTTAGACCATATCTTACCCTAATTTCTTAAGCCCTTGCATGTAATATGCAGGGGCTTTTTTTATTGGAACTTATTGATTCGATATATGGTCTTTAATTTTAAAAGGAGTAATAATGGTTTTAGATAAAAAAATACTTATCGGCTTTTCGATATTAATAACTTTTCTTTTGCCGTTCGTAATTAATGGAAAAAGTAAAGAAGGAGAAATAAAAATGAAAGAAGAAGTTTTAGAAAAAGCTACTTTCGCCGGTGGTTGTTTCTGGTGTATAGAATCGGTTTTTGATGAATTAGAGGGCGTAAAAGAAGCTGTCTCAGGTTATACCGGCGGAAAAACAAAAAACCCTGCATACTATGAAGTTTCTTCCGGTAAAACAGGTCATTACGAAGCGGTTCAGGTTACTTTCGATACCAACAAAATAAAGTATAAAGAACTTGTAGAAATATTCTGGCAGCAGATAGATCCTACCGACCCGGGAGGGCAATTCGCCGATAGGGGTTCTCAATACAGGACCGCGATTTTTTACCATAATGAAAAACAGAAGAAAGCAGCCGAAGAATCAAAGAAAACCTTAGAAAAATCAGGCAAATTCGACAAACCTATAGTAACAGAAATAAAAGAAGCTTCCGAATTCTATCCGGCTGAAGATTATCATCAGAATTACTACAAAACATGTCCGATAAGATACCAAAACTATAAGGTAGGTTCCGGAAGAGAATCTTTTTTAAAGAGAGTCTGGGAAAAGGCTACTGATTAATGATATTGTTAGGCAGTTAGAAGGTTAGAAAGTTAGGAAGGATAAAAATAAGGATATTTATATTAATTCATTAAAAAGATTAAGATATAGCAAAAAAAACTTTGTGGTCTTTGTCTCTTTATGTGAGACAGGTTTTTGTGGTTAGGTACGGAGTACGCTCTTGACATTTGTTTTCGGATTCCTAAAATTATAGTAATATGAAAACGATAAGAGGAATGAAATTTGAAACTTTAATAAGCGAAAAAGAAATTGCCACCCGGGTAAAGGAACTGGTTAAAGAAATCGCAAAAGATAGTAAAGGGAAAGATCTTTTTGTAATAGGTATTCTCAAAGGTAGTTTTGTATTTTTATCCGATTTATTACGGCTCCTTTATGTTCATGAAAGACACCCTTCACTCGACTTTATAACTGTCGAATCCTACGGTTCCGGTAAAGTATCTTCCGGAAAATTAAAAATGCTGAGAGATATTACGAGCGATATTGAAAACAAATGGGTTCTAATCGTGGATGATATACTGGATACAGGCAGAACATTAGCCTTCGCAAAAGAGTATTTTCAAAAGAAAAATCCTGCCTCTATAAAAACCTGTGTTTTTCTCGATAAACCGGATAAAAGAGTAAACAATTTTAAAGCAGACTACGTGGGCTTTGAAATTCCCGATAAATTCGTGATCGGATACGGTATGGATTACGACAATCTTTTTCGTGAACTTCCTTATGTCGCAGTTCTTTTAGATGAAAAAGAATAATCTTACACAGAGACATGGAGAGCACATAGAAAAAAATGCATTTTTTTGTTCAAAACCCAACCCACAACCTTATTTTTCACATGTAGGACTTGTAGAACTTGTAGTTTTTTGTTTTACCAAATCCAAATCCCAATCTCAAAATCCCAAATCCGATATATGGATTATTCCATTAAACTTGAGATTATTAAGTCGACTATCGATGCTATGTAGATAGCATAAAAAAAGTAGTTATAAATATCTTTTCTGTTTTCATTTCCCATGGGATCCAACATAGAAATAAGAGTCGCACCGCCTCCGTATATAAAACCCTTCTTTTGATCTCCTCTGTACATATGTCCGGCTCCCGGAAACAACAGTGATAAGGGATAGGAATAATATTTATTATCTCCTTCCATAATATCGATCGAAAGGCTAATTTGATCGTTACTTGTATAGAAAGCATAGATATCTGAGTCATCAGCATAATCTAATCTGATATTACCTAGACGGAGCCCAAAACCACGGGTTTTTCCGATTCTGCCTCCTTCGCTGTCTTCAAAACGTCCTTCACGTAAATAAACGCAATTAAAGAACTCAAATTCAAAACCTGAAGAATGCCATGTCTCGTGTTCTTCTTTGCCAACTCTATCTCTAAGTATCTCTCTTGTGTATTTAACCTGGAAATAATCTGTTAAATTATATGGAAGAGAATAGTATTTTTCTAAAGCATATGAAAGTAAATCTAGAGGCGAAAGAGAAATTCCGGCTCTGATGAAACCCGGTAAGGGATCTGAAGCGCCGTCTTCAATATATTTTATCGAGCCTATAACATTGCTGTATGAAACTCCCAGGGCTGAAAAGCCAACCGGATCCTTTAATATAAAACCCATATCAAATGTAAAAGAAGAACCTGTGCCTCCATTCATCTCAATTCCTGTAACTCTTTCAAGCCAATCAAGCAATTCTTCAGAAGCTAAACAACTGCGTATATATTTAAATGTAACTCCCGTAGCTAGTATATCGTCAACGAAGGATCTTCCAATTGTAGCAGAAATCGCATAATCATATGTTGAATATGTCAATACCTCTTCTGGTGTAAAAGCTTCTCCCGTGTTAAGAAAAGTATAATTTATTCCAAAATTAAAACCTTTTAACTCCGGGAATTTAATTCCTTCATTAATATATCTCATTCCAGGGTAAAGTCCCGGCAGCCAATCAGGAGAATAGGAAACACTATCCGAAGGATAATACTTGCTTGCTACACCGTTTATAATATTATTCCCGAATTCGGCAAAACAAACATTCCAGGGTGACTTAATTAGTGTATTCTGGACAAATACGCCGGGATTTATAAGATTGATACTTGCAGGATTATAATAAACACTTGCAATATTATCGTAATACGCGACTCCGCCTTTTCCCATACCGACCTGTGCCGGGCCGGGAGAAATTAATAAAAAAATCGCACCGGCATCTTCCATTAAACTAAAAAGAAAAATAAAAAATACCACCTGCGCCTCCTTGATTATGTGAATATAATGGTAATTATTTTAGTCTTATTGTCAAGGATCATTTTATTTGCCTACCCCCCATTTTTTCAACAATGCCATGTATAAAAAATCAGAGGGTTTGTTGTTCAGGAAAGCGTCTCGGAGGGTGAACGGGCATGGTCTCTTGAAATTATTTTATTTCAAGAGGAGCGAGCCCGAGAGCCGAGTGGCAATTTCCTCGCAGGGGAAATTGACCACGTCTTTATCGAACAGCAATTCCTCTGATTTTGCGAATGTTCGAGAATAGTTTTTCCCAGCATATAATTTCTCATATACGTTGCAATAACTAACTTTACGCGTATTGACGTAAAAATTTTGAGGGGGTAGGCAAATCATTTTATCTATCACCATTATCGTACTTCATGTATTGTTATTTCAAAATTAAGCATTAATTTATAAGGACAAGATGCTTTATAAAATAATAGCGGATATAATTGTTGTTTTGCATTTCATCTGGATAATTTTTATGCTGGCGGGGTTCTTTTTAACCATATACGGTTTTTTCTACCAAAAATTCTTCGACTGGTGGCTGTTCAGAACCCTCCATCTTTTAGGTATACTTTTTGTCGGAATATTAACAGTTTTGCAAAGATTTTGTCCTTTGACTATACTGGAAAACTTATCGAGAGCAAGATATAGCCCGGAAAGTACATATCCGGGCTCATTTATTGTTCATTATATCGAAAAATTGGTCTATCCCGACATAAATCAAACTCTTCTTCGCTTAGGAACGGTCTTCGTGACAATCTTCATTCTTATCGTTTTTATTGTCCATCCCCCAGGGAAGATCAAAAAAAACTAATCAACCAATAAACCAATTAACGAATATACTAATCTTCGATTACTCAAATACCGCGCCGTCCCCGGCCGATTTAACCATCCTGGAATATCTCTGCAGATATCCTCGAGGAATATCTTTCTTAACCGGTTTAAAAGCTTTCTTTCGTTTTTCAAATTCGGAATCATCTACCAGAAGATCCAAACTTCTCTTAGGGATATCTATTTTTATTTTGTCTCCTTCTTTAATTAAGCCTATGGGTCCGCCCTCTGAGGCTTCGGGAGATACATGTCCTATAGCGGGACCTCGTGTTCCCCCTGAAAAGCGACCGTCGGTTATAAGGGCAACCGATTTCTCTAAACCCATACCTGAAATAGCCGAAGTGGGATTTAACATTTCCCTCATACCCGGTCCGCCTTTCGGACCTTCATAACGAATTACAACAACATCGCCGGCTTTAATTTTACCGCCTAAAATAGCTTTAATAGAATCTTCCTCAGAATTAAAGACTCTCGCGATCCCGGTATACTTCATCATAGAGGAATCGACTGCCGATTGTTTAACGACAGCTCCGCCGGGAGCAAGATTACCTCTTAAAATCGCGATACCGCCTTCTTTACTGTAAGCGTTATCGATAGACCTTATGATATCATCGTCGTAAATTTCGGCATTTTTAGCTATTTCTTTTGTGGTCAAACCGCTTACAGTCTCACAATCATTTATTTTCGGTTCAAGAGACTTTAAAACAGCCGGAATCCCTCCCGCGTAATTCAAATCTTCCATGAAATAATCTCCGGCAGGTCTTATTTTAGAAATATTGGGCGTATCTTTGCTTATTTCGTCAAAAACTTCCAGAGGTAAATCGACACCGAATTCATGCGCGATAGCGGGTATATGAAGAACCGTATTTGTAGAACCTCCCAGAGCCATATCTATACGGATAGCGTTTTCAAAAGCTTTTTTAGTAGCTATTTTATCACACGTCTTATTTTCTTTAATGAGTTCGATAATCCTCTCTCCGGATCTATAAGCTATTCTCTTCTTCTCAGCGGAAACTGCTAAATTAGTCGCGCAACCCGGTAGGGACATCCCTAGAGCCTCTGTAACACAAGCCATAGTGTTAGCTGTATACAAACCCTGACAGGAACCGGCACCGGGGCAGGCTTCTTTTTCAAGCGCGTACAGCTCTTCTTCGGAAATCTTTCCGGCCTGATAAGCGCCAACCGCTTCAAAAGTATCCCTGACAAGAGAAAGTTTCCTCATTTTATACCTACCGCTGAGCATAGGTCCACCGGTAACGACAATCGAAGGAAGACCCAGGCGACCCGCTCCCATAAGCATTCCGGGTGTAATTTTATCGCAATTTGTAACCAGAACTATCCCGTCGAGCTGATGAGCGTTCACAAATGTTTCCACGGAATCAGCGATTAACTCACGCGACGGAAGACTATAACTCATTCCACGGTGCCCCATAGCTACTCCGTCGCAAATTCCAGGAACAGAACAATAAAAGGGAACTCCTCCTCCCGCATAAATGCCGTTAATTACAGCTTCCTGGATATCTCTAAGGTGAACATGACCGGGTATTATATTGGTAAGAGAAGAAACAACCGCAACAAACGGTTTATCTATATCCCTGGGATCAAAACCACATCCGCAAAGAAGCGCACGTGTCGGAGCTCTCTCTACACCCTTTTTTACAGAATCACTTCTCATTTTTCCCCCTTCTTTAAAACAATGTCCTCACACAGAGACGCGGAGAACACAGAGTTTTTCTTGTTTGGCAATTCTCACCACTAATAACCCTCGTTTAATATATAGGGTATTAAGCCTTTGCCCTCTATTAGCTTAACCATCATTTCTTCGAGTGGAGGAAAAGAATATTCTTTTCCTGAAGACTCGTTTTTTATCTTTCCCTCTTCGAGATCGATATTAAGGATTTCCCCTTCTTTAATCTCTTCGGCAACCTGGGGTTGAATTATTAAGGGAATGCCGATATTGAAGGAATTCCTGTAAAATATTCTGGCAAAAGTTTTAGCTATCACACAGGAGATTCCGCTGGCTTTTAAAGCTATAGGGGCATGTTCTCTGGATGAACCGCATCCAAAATTATCCCCACCGACAACAACATCTCCCCTATCGATTACCTCATTAAATTTTTCTCCCCGCTGTGGTTCAAAAACATGAGCTGCCAGTTCATCGGGATCTGTCATATTCAGGTAACGAGCGGGAATTATTACGTCGGTATCGATATTGTCGCCAAATTTCCAGACCTTTCCGAGTATTTTTTCCATTACAGCACCTCCTCGGGATGAACGATTCTACCCGCAACTGCGGAAGCTGCCGCGACTGCGGGATTAGAAAGGTACACTTCGCTATCATAATGTCCCATTCTCCCCACAAAATTCCGGTTTGTCGTAGCCACAGCTTTCTCTCCCGCCGCAAGAATACCCATATGTCCTCCCAAACAAGGGCCACAGGTAGGAGGACCGATTACCGCCTCTGCTTCACCGAAAATCTCGAGTAAACCATTTCTCAGAGCCTTCATATAAATATCGGGTGTGGGAGGCGCTATTATCAATCTTGTTTCAGGAGCTACTTTTTTCCCTTTTAATACCTTAGCGGCAATTTCCAGGTCTTCATACCAACCGTTTGTACAGGAACCTATAAACACCTGATCTATTTCGATTTTCCCTATATCTTTCACATTTTCAGCGTTAGAAGGAAGATGCGGAAGAGATACCTGAGGATCGAGATCAGAAACATCGAACTTACGAATATCCGAATATTCCGCATCAGAATCACTCTGATACATTTTATAGTTTCTTTTCGCTCTGTCTTTAACATATTCTTCGGTAATTTCGTCCGGAGGAAATATTCCGTTTTTAGCTCCCGCTTCAACAGCCATATTGCTCATTGTTAACCTTTGATAAATACTCAACCCCGATATAGTGCTGCCTGTAAATTCCAGAGCTTTATATATAGCCGCGACATTACCGAGTTCTTTTAAGGTCATCAGTATCAAATCCTTACCATAAACCCAGTTTTTCAACTTGCCTGAATACTCGAGTTTTATTGTTTCGGGGACCCTTAGCCATATTTTTCCTGTTAATAGAGCTCCCGCTAGATCTGTGCTTCCGACACCGCTTGAAAAACACCCGATTGCCCCGTATGTACATGTATGACTGTCAGCTCCTATTACCAGATCTCCGGGTACAACAAGTCCCTTTTCGGGAAGCATGCAGTGCTCTACCCCACATCTTCCGGTCTCGAAAAAATATTTAACGTTATGTTTTTTCGAGAATTCCCTTAATAATTTTACATTCTGGGCCGATTTTATATCCTTATTGGGAGTAAAATGATCCGGCACAAGAGCTATTTGCTCGTTTTTAATCCGGGCATTTTCTATATCCTCTATTATATTTATAGTTATCGGCGCGGTTATATCGTTCGCGACCATAAAGTCGACATCGGCGACTATATGTTCTCCTGGATTGACCTCATCTTTATCCGAATGAGCAGCCAGAATTTTTTCGGTTATAGTATGTCCCATATTTACACTCCGTGTTTCTCTTTTTCGTTCATTTTTTTCTTTATAGAAAGCCTGTTCAAAGCGTTTACGAGCGCTTCAGCGCTTGCTATAACAATATCGGTTTTAGCGGCTCTACCCACAGAACCTATACCGTCTTCCTCTATATAAACAGTAACTTCACCCTGAGCATCCGAACCTCCGGTTATAGCGCTAATGCTGAACCGGGTAATCGTAAATTTATCCGGTACCGCTTTTCTGATCGCGTCGTATATAGCGTCCACCGGTCCGTCACCGGAACCTTTTTCCTTGAAGCGCTCTCCGCCTGTTTCGATTTCAACCGTAGCGGAAGGATTAACATCGGTTCCTCCGGAAAAATTAGCGGAAAGCAGTTTATATTTCTGTTCCATCTTAGAAAGCTCCGACGCGATAAGCATTTCAAGGTCTTCATCGTAGATTTCTTTCTTTTTATCTGCAAGCGCTTTAAATTTCTTGAAAAGTTTATCTACTTCTTCATTAGAATATTGATAACCGAGTGCGGTAAGCTTATTATGAAAAGCGTGTCTTCCCGAGTGTTTTCCCAGTACCAATTCATTGGAAGGTAGTCCGATATCCTCGGGTTTCATTATCTCATAAGTGCTTTTTTCTTTTAGCACTCCGTCCTGATGTATTCCGGCTTCATGAGCAAAAGCGTTCTTTCCCACAATAGCTTTATTTGGCTGAACCTGCACTCCGGTAATTAAAGAAAGCGCTCTGCTTGTGGGATATATGTGTTTTGTGTTTATATTTGTTTCAAACAAGAACAGGTCTTTCCTGGTATCGATTATCATTACAATTTCTTCCATGGAAGCATTGCCGGCCCGTTCTCCTATTCCGTTTATAGTGCATTCAACCTGTCTGGCTCCCGCCTTTACCGCCACAAGTGAATTAGCAACGCCAAGACCGAGGTCATTATGACAATGAACGCTAATTATTGCATCGTTCTTAATTTCATCTTTCAGAAAAGAAATAAGCCTTGAAAACTCTTCGGGAGTAGTGTATCCAACAGTATCCGGTATATTTACAGCCTTTGCCCCGGCTTTTATAACACTTCTACAAACTTTAGCCAAAAAGTCGGGCCTGGTCCTTGTAGCGTCTTCCGCTGAGAACTCAACGTTATCCGTGTATTTACAGGCGTATTCTACTCCTTTTACTGCCGCTTCCAGCACTTCATCCTCTTCCATTTTGAGCTTATGCTTCATGTGGATGTCGGATGTAGCTATAAAAACGTGAATACGAGGCTTTTTAGCGTATTTAAGCGCCTCCCAGGCGCGATCTATGTCTTTTTCTCTAACTCTGGCAAGACTCGCTATTTCAGGACCTTTTAAAGCTTTCGAAACCTCTGTTATAGCTTCGAAGTCTCCCTCGGAGGTGATGGCAAAACCGGCTTCTATGCAATCGACATTAAGTCTCTGAAGATGTAAGGCTAATTTCACCTTTTCATCCACATTCATGCTGAATCCCGGAGACTGTTCGCCGTCTCTGAGAGTTGTGTCGAATATATAAACCTTTTCTTTCATTTTTTCCTCCTTTTTGGTTTAAGGCCCATTAAAAAAACAAAAACAGCAGTTAAACACACTGTTGGGTTACCGAAACCAGACTCAAAAAGTCTTAATTTCTTTGAAAATTATACCCGTTTGATTTTTTGTCAAGGGTAATACAAACTGTAAAATTAAATATCAAAAATTAAAAAGCAAAATTACAAATAAAAATTTAAAAACTAGAAATGATAGCACATGGATAAATGTAGATTTAAAAGGATTTCTTAACTCGAAACTCGTAACACCAAACACGAAACTATAGTAAACTATAGAGGACGCTAAGAACACAAAAAAAAATTTTTTGTTGTTTTAACTACCCAACTTCCTAACCTCCTAACCTCCTAACCTCCTAACCTCCTAACTTTCTAACAGTAAATTAGCCACTGATTCACACGGATAAACACTGATTTTTTGTTGTATTTTTAGCTAATAGCAGAGACTGTGCCAAAATCCCTGTTTTTCATTGTAGGGAAAACCTTAGGGTTGCGAAATAAATGACCACCAGTATCTTAGCACGGCTAAAGCCGTGCCCTACGAACTAAATTGTTAATTTTGACTCAGTCTCAGCAAAAAGCCAAAGACTAAAAGCGGAAGCCGAATAACACACAATATAAGCTATTTTTTCTTCGGAACCAACTTTATATTATCGTGATTAAAGGCGCGTCCTTTACTTTCTCCTATAGTCCAATAACTATTAGGAGACATAGTCCATATAATAGGTTCCAGAGTCTTATAATCCAGCACACCATCTTTAACTGCATTTTTATTTACCCATACATTTTTAACTTCGGCTATGAATAAAGTATGTGCTCTCGGATGCTCTTCATCCGCTTTCACCAGGCTTAATGTATCAACCACCTCACATTCAAATGAAACAATGCAGCCATTAACCATAGGAGACTTTTCATTGTCACCGTAAAACACATCGAATACATTGCTTTTATTATATTCTTTTCCGGATACCAATCCGACAGCATCGACTTTTTTAATCAAATCGATACCAGGAATATTTATGCTGAAACATTTATTTTCCATTATAGCTTTATATGTAAAATGTTGCTTTTGAATAGAAATCCCGAAAAAATACGGATCGATTTCTAATCGCGTAAACCATGCACAGGTCATAAAATTAACCTGATTCCCGGACTTAGTTCCGATAAGTGAAACGGGAAGCGGCGGGTCATAATGCCTCGCGTCTACTTTTTCCATATGAAATACCTCCTCTTTCACTGATTTTCCTGCTGCAAAAAGATTAAAACAAACAGCAACTTCCACCAAAATAACCAGAATTGATTTTTTCATTTTTTCCCCCTTACTACAAAGGAAAATATCTAAGTTTTACTCCAATCCTTTCTTGCTTCCAATTACGGATGTTATAACCAGGCCCAGACCTAATCCCGCGATTATAGATCCTACAAATGCCAGAGCAGATACCTGCAGGAAAAAGAAACCAATACCTAAACCTAAAAGTAAACCTCCGCCTATTGCCCAGGTACTCTTATCCTCTTCTTTCTTTGCCATATAAACCTCCTTTTTTTTAATTATTTGTTCTTTTCAATTTTTGAATAATTCCGTAATCTCTATTATAATAAAAACGATTTTAAGTATTTGTCAACACATTAGGTTTCAGGTCTTTGGTACTGGGTTTTAGCTAAAACAACCAATTTTTTCTTTGTGTTAAGGGACTTTTTGAATTTTTAAATTTTGATTTGTAATTTTACATTTTGATATTTAATTTTTACATTTCTGCGGCCTTTCCGCTTAATATCCTCTCTCCCTCACTTCTTCTTCGTTAAAACCAAAATAATGAGCTATTTCGTGAACTAATGTTCTGTATATCTGTTCTTTCATCTCGCTATTAATTTCTCCGCCGAAAACCCTTTCGAAGCTATCTTTATAAATTTCTATTCTTGTAGGTTGGGTATGAACAGAAAGTGTTCTTTTCTTATTCTTTGGAATACCTGAAAATAATCCGAATATTATTTTGCGGGGAAATTGATGCCTTACTCCGGCTGGAACATGTTCCCTGCAAAGAATCTCGATATCCTCATCCCGCAGTATCTTCCTGTACTCTTCAGGTATATCTCTCGAGATTTTATTTGTGACTTTTTCGAATTCTTCAAATTCCATATAAATACAATAATAACGAAACTTTTATATTTATCAATATCTCTATTAAGTTAAAGGATTAGCAGTATCATCAGGAGATTAAATATTAAAAATCAAAAAGCAAAATGACATATAAAAATGCAAAATGGACCCTCCCTTTTGCAGCAAAATTCAAAAAACATATTTATGCTATTCGTGTGATTTGTTGTTTTTTTCTTTTTTTAATTTTTGAACTTTGATTTGTAATTTTACACTTTGATATTTGATTTTTGCTTTAAGTAAAGTTCATTTCTTCTTCAAAACAACCGTATCCGCGATCATGTCATGAAGAGCTTGATGTTTTTCGGTAAACGCGGCCATTAAATAACCAATACCAAAAATTACTGCCGATATAAATTTGCTCCAGAATCTAACGTTCGCTTTTCCGAAAGAAATTCTGTTTCCCGTCGAATTGGTAACAACTAAATTACAGACTTTTTTGCCCACAGTTGCCTGCAACTTTGAACTCTGCATTATTGTAAAATAAAGCCAGCTGGATACAAATGCCAGTATATAATAAAGCACTATAAAAAACCCTTCCATCTCTTCTATTTCCGAACCCATAAGAGCGATAATAAAACCGATAAAAAACGAGCCCAGAAAACCAACCGGTATTGAACCAAAGATTAAAATTGCGCTGTCGATACAATAAGCGAGAAAACGTTCCCAGAAGCTTCCAAATTCCGAATAAGAAACTGACGTAATATTTTCTTCCCGGCTAACAAATTCAGCCCCACACTCGATACAAAATTTAGCATCCTCAGGATTCTTCGCGCCGCACTTTGAACAAACCATAAAACCTCCCAATTATTTTTAATTAAAAATTAACGAATTCTTTTACAAAAATAGAGCAACACGAACAAAATGTCAATATGTTTTTTGCCAAAAAGACACCAGGACACAAAGTTTTTTAACTGGAACCTAATACCAAATACCTAAGACCTAAAATTTACCCTTGACTTTTAGAAAAATAATCCTATTTTAAAAACTGCATATTGATGAATAAATATTCAAAAATTTCCGGGTAAAAATAGAATAAACGTTTCAATAAAGTGCTAAAAGGAGGAATTTGATGGATTATTCTGCTAAGGATTTAATGGAAATGGATGATACATACGGAGCGCATAATTATAAGCCTCTCGATGTAATTTTAAATAAAGGAGAGGGGGTTTGGGTATGGGACGTTGAGGGTAATAAATATATGGATATGCTTTCTTCTTACTCCGCGCTTAATCACGGACATCGAAATCCCGTAATTATTAAAAAAATGAAAGAACAGCTCGATAAACTTACACTGACTTCACGAGCATTCAGAAACGACCAGCTGCCTTTATTTTTAAAAAAGGTTTGTGAAGTTACCGGTATGGAAATGGCACTCCCTATGAATACGGGAGCCGAAGGCGTAGAAACAGCTCTTAAAGCAACGAGAAAATGGGGTCATAAAGTTAAAGGTATAACTGAAAATAAAGCAGAGATTATTGCTTGCAGCAATAATTTCCATGGAAGAACCATTACCATTATTTCCTGTTCTACAGAAGGTCAATACAGAGATGGTTTTGGACCTATGACTCCGGGTTTCCCGATCGTACCCTACGGAGATGCCAGAGCGATAGAAGAAACAATAAACGAAAACACAGCCGGGGTTCTTATAGAACCAATTCAAGGAGAAGGAGGAATCGTTGTACCTCCTGAAGGATACTTAAAAGAAGTTAAAGAAATTTGTAATAAAAACAATGTTCTTGTAATATTCGACGAAATCCAATGCGGACTCGGGAGAACCGGAAAAATGTTCGCCTGGGAATGGGAAAACGCTAAACCAGACGGAATAATTCTCGGAAAAGCTTTAGGCGGAGGAGTTTATCCTGTTTCTGTATTCGCGGCTTCAAAAGAAATAATGGGAGTTTTCAATCCCGGAGATCACGGTTCAACCTTTGGCGGCAACCCTGTCGGAGCGGCTGTAGGCGTCGCGGCGCTCGATTATCTTATCGAAAAAGATTTACCGGGAAAAGCGCTTGAACTCGGCAATTATTTCATGGATAAGCTGCGAAGTCTTAAAAACCCTGTAATTAAGGAAGTACGTGGAAAAGGGCTTTTAATAGGGCTGGAATTACATGAAAAAGCTCGACCGTACGCGGAAAAGCTAAAAGAAAAAGGACTTCTATGTAAAGAAACTCACAGAGTTGTAATACGTTTCGCTCCTCCGCTTATAATTACCAAAGACGAACTGGATTGGGCTTTCGAACAGGTACAGGACGTTTTTGAAAGTTAATTTAAATTTAACTCCATTATGAGTATAGAGTTAAATTTAGTTGGTGCGTTAATGTGTAGATTCGTTGAAGTGTTAAAAAACAACATAAAAAATACTTTTTCTTTTTGTTCTCTCTGTTTTTGTTTTATGTCTGTATCCTCTGTGGTAAATTTTAGGGGTGCGGTTAGGGTTTTAAACAACACAATTAAAAATCTCTGTGGTCTTTGTGTGCTTTGTGGTTCAATAAGGATGAGCGAGGATGGGTTTTAAACGGATTATAATAATTGTTGTCTTTTTAGCAATAGCTTCTCTTTTCTTGTTGCTGCCCGAGAAAGAATATACTTTCCAGGATTTCTATTTCGACACATATGTAACCGGGAAAATTTATTCGAGAAATCCTTTACCGGCAAAAAAAGCGATCAATGAGATAAAAAGCGAATTTAAAAGAATCGATTCACTGAAAGTACAGGGTTTAAAGACGGGTATAGTCGATACTACAACAGCTAAAATCATAGAAAAATCCCTTTATTTTTCCGAAAAAACAAAAGGTTATTTCGACATTACAATCGATCCGATACTTAAAAAGTGGAATTATTTTAAGGAACCTACCCTACCCTCGCAAAACGAAATCAAACAACTTTTACCTCTCGTAAATTATAAAAAAGTAAAAATGAAAGCAGATACTCTTTTAATCCCCGATTCTTTTTCCATAAATTTAGGAGGGTCGGCAAAAGGATACGCTCTAAGCAGAGCAAAAAATATACTGAAAAAACACAGCATTCGATCCGCTCTAATCGAAGCGGGGGGAGATATTCTTCTTGTAGGCAAGAAAAAAGGTAAAAATAACTGGGTTATCGGGATAAGAAATCCACGTCAAGAAAACGGAATACTGGGAACACTCAGTGTTCATGATTGCTTCGTATTCACTTCGGGCGATTATGAAAGATATTTTATAATAGATGGAACAAGATATCATCATATAGTAAATCCCTTCACCGGTTTTCCCGCGAAGGAAATCGCGTCCGTAACCGTTATTGTAAAAGACGGAATCGAAGGCGATTGTATCACCACCGCACTTGTCGCTATGGGGATCGAGAAAGCCAAAAATTATATTAGCAATAACAATTTAGAAGCCATCGTCGTTGACACATCGGAAAATATTCATAAATTTACAGATAAGGAAAAACTTAACATCTATGAATAAAAGAGAAGCCGAATATTACAAAAAAACAGATAATTTAATGACGCGGTGCGAGCTCTGCCCCCATGAATGCGCTATACCGCCGGGCGGGGAAGGAATTTGCTGGGCGAGAAAAAACGAAGACGGTACCCTATATGCTCAAAATTACGGCAGGACAACTTCTTTAGCGGCAGATCCGATAGAAAAAAAGCCGCTGTTTCATTTTAAACCCGGAACTCAAATTCTTTCGGTTTCTCCTAACGGCTGCAACATGAGATGCCCTTACTGTCAGAACTATACAATATCCTTCAAAAAAGCGGTAACAAGAACAATAACTCCCGAAGAACTGGTCTCTCTCGCAAAAAAATATAATACTTCCTCCATAGCTTTTACTTACGCTGAACCGATAATATGGTTTGAATTTATAAAAGACACCTCAAAATTAGCTAAAGAAGAAGGAATAGACCTCGTAATGGTAACAAACGGGCTTATCTCAGAAAAACCTCTTAACGAATTACTCGAGATAATAAGCGCGATGAATGTGGATTTAAAATCGATGAACGCGGAATATTACCGCAAAGTTCTTAAAGGAAATCTTGCTGCCACAAAACGTACCATAGAAAAGGCTTCCCGGAAGATACACGTCGAAGTAACCAATCTATTAATTCCGGGTGATAACGACAGTGATATCGAGGAATTATCCAGATATTTAGCCTCAATAGATAAAACAATACCCCTGCACATTTCCAGATATTTTCCCCATAACGATTATAATAAGCCACCGACTCCGATGGAAACATTAGAAGAGGCATATAGAATAGCCAATAAGTACTTATACTACGTATATATAGGCAACGCTCAAATAGAGGGCGCCGAAGATACCCACTGTCCGGAGTGTTCGAACATTCTTGTGAAAAGATCCGGATATAGTATTAAAATAACCGGTATAGATAAAGGTAAATGCTCTAATTGCGGTCGGAAAGCAGATTTCGTCCTTTAAAAATAGGCGATATATTAGCCATCATCTTATTTCTGTTTTTTGCTTTTTTTCTGCCGAGAAAACACGGAGAAAAAGTAATTATAAGTGTTGACAAAACTAACGATTTTGTTTATTCTTTGGACCAGGATAAAGAAATTATTGTAAAGGGGAAACTTGGAGAGGCTAAAGTCAAAATCAAAGATGGCAGGGTAAGGATTTTAAACTCACCCTGTCCTTTAAAGATTTGCGAAAATAAAGGCTGGATATCAAAGAAAGGGGATTTTATCATTTGTGTTCCGAACAGAATAATAATAAAAATAGAAGGGAAAACATACGATGCAGTCACTGAATAAAATAGCTTATATTTCCATTTTTACTGCCGCGTCTATATCATTATTCGTCGTTGAAAGTTTATTTCCGACTCCGATACCCGGAATCCGCCTCGGTCTGGCAAATATTTTTATTTTGCTGGCTCTGATTTTTCTCGGGTTAAAAGAAGCCATTTTTATCGGAATATTTAAATCGATATTAGGGAGTTTGATACTTGCCAGACTGTTTACCCCTTCTTTTATATTCTCAATAAGCGGAACTCTGGTCAGTACCTGCATCATGTGGGCTGTTATAAAGAGCCGTTTACCTTTCAGTTTATTAGGGATAAGCATATTGGGAGCGGAAACCCACATAATTACTCAACTTTTTCTTGCCATCTCTATTTTTCTTCCGGGAATCTCCCTTTTTTACATCTCCCCTATTTATATTTTATCTTCTTTAATTACAGGTTCGGTAGTTGGGATTTTAACATATTTTATATATTCGAAGACTAAAAGGAGGAACAAATTTTGCGTAGATTAAAGAAAAATATACCTTTAACAATATTTATCTTATTAATGGGCTTAATACTGGGAAGTTTTATCGGAGACTTACTTGGAATGATTTTACCTGATGGTGCCGTAAAAACTGTAATGACTACACCTTTAAAAGTAGGATTTCATCCCATAAATTTAGATCTTCATATTTTCACCCTTACACTTGGCTTTATGATAAAAATAAATTTATTTGGTTTTATTGGAGTACTTATACTGGGGTACTCTCTTAAATGGCTGTATTAGAACGAATATAAATAATAAAAGGAGATACAAAGAGAATGAGAGAAACTCAAAACGGACTTAAGAATCTTATAATAGCAAATGTTTTAGTTTTTATACTTCAATTAATCCTTGATAATCTTTTACCATTCACCGCTTACTTTGCTTTGATTCCGAGAGAATTCATGAAAGGTTATGTATGGCAGGGAATAACTTATATGTTTCTGCACGGAGGATTTTTCCATCTTTTAATCAATATGTATATACTGTGGATGTTCGGGAGAGAACTTGAATATTTATGGGGCACCAGAGAATTTTATAAGTACTATTTTATATGCGGAATCGGAGCCGCCCTTATATACTCTCTGTTTAATATGGAATCCACTATACCGGTTGTGGGAGCTTCAGGCGCGGTCTTCGGCATACTTCTCGCTTTCGGGATTACTTTCCCCAGAACGAAGCTTATAATGTTTCCGCTTTTAATACCTATAGACGCGAAATACGCGGTATGGATATTCGGAATTCTTGAGCTTTTATTCTTATTCGAAGGTAGAGGTAATGTGGCACATCTCGCTCATTTAGGAGGACTTGCGGTAGGATACATATATCTCCGCTGGAAGAGAAGAAAACTGTACTGAACGTCGCTCACGGCTCACAGCTGACAGCTTTATAAATACTTGTTTTTCTTTTTTGTTTTAGCAGTAAACAGTTAGCAGATAGCTGATAGCTCTTTTGTCATTGACAAATAAAAGTTTCCCCCTTATAATTTAAATATGGAGTGGGAAATAATAAAAGAACCGGAACAAATATTTCCAATCCCTCAAAGTTTTCTAAAAACTGTCAGGAATTATCCCGACAATACCGCTTTACAAATTTTAACTGCTGAAGGTGAAATAAAAAAATGGACTTACAAGGAACTTGCCTCTTTAACAATTACTCTCGCAAAAGAAATCCAATCCAGAGACATTAAAAAAGGCGATAGAGTCGCTATTTACGGAAACTATAATCCTGAATGGATAGTTACTTATTTAGCCATACAGTTCGCGGGAGCTATAGGTGTACCCCTCGATAACCGCCTGACTTACCGAGAAGTTAACCATTTTCTTAATAATTCCGGAACTAAATTGCTTTTTGCTTCAGAGGAATTGCTTAGCCATGATATAGAAATAAGCACCCCACTAAAAATGCCGCAAGGCACTTCTAAAATCCAAGATTTTTCTCTACCGGACTTATCTCTCGACGATCCGGCGTTAATTCTTTATACTTCGGGAACTACCGGGTCTCCTAAAGGAGTCGTTCTAACCCAGAAAAATCTTTCAAGTAATATAGAAATGATGCGTCAGGGAATAGATTTCAATTCAACAGATATATTCTATTCTCTCCTACCTTTAAATCATGTTTTTTCGCAAACAGTTAATATTCTGTGTCCTTATTTTATCGGAGCCTCGGTTACTCTTGCCAGATCCTTAAAATCGAAAGAAATAAAAGAGGACTGCTTAAAAACAAGACCAACTATATTCGCTGTTGTACCTTTAATCCTCGAAAAATTCATAAAAGGAATAGAAAAAGAAATCGGAAAACTTCCGCCGGTTAAAAAAGCCCTTTTTGGAACCATAAACGCGGTAGGGTCGGCACTTCATAAGATTAAAAAAGGCAGTGGTTCTTTTCTTTACTCGACCATAAGAAAGCAAGTGGGATTAGATAATTTAAAGATTCTGGTACCCGGAAGCGCCGCTTTGCCAAAATGGGTTGCCAACAGATTCGAAAAATGGGGCTTCCCATTAATACAGGGATACGGATTAACCGAAACTTCACCCGTAGTATCCGTAAATCCCCTTCAGGCGCCTAAAAACGAATCCGTGGGGCTTCCCTTACCTGGATTAGAAATTAGAATACTTAATCCGGGAGAAAACGAAGTGGGCGAAATCGCGGTAAAAGGAGCTTCTGTTTTTAAAGGATTCTGGGAAAACGAAGAAGCTACGGCGGAAGTTTTTGAAGGAGATTGGTTTAAAACCGGTGATATGGGTTTTATAGATTCCGATGGTTATTTGTATATAACCGGTCGAAAGAAATCGGTTATTGTTACCAAAG
>Ga0272443_10002427_pt1 | contig 23898 bp, 25 predicted proteins | sample SSMAcet12_FD_193581 | JGI IMG/M metagenome (GOLD analysis project Ga0272443, IMG submission 193581) | Marine sediment archaeal communities from Little Sippewissett salt marsh, Falmouth, MA, United States - SSM-Acet-12 | ecosystem: Environmental > Aquatic > Marine > Wetlands > Sediment ...
CAACATATTCCAAATCGGGAAACGACAGTACCACAATTACGGTTAGGATGTATTCCTTATCATCCGCAGTAAAAAAAGATGAATCAACCCCGGCAATCAACCTTGGCATTTGTCCCAGAGGACTGAACCTTAAATTATTTACCAACTCTTTTTGTATTTCAAGAGCTTCATCAGCTTCCACTTTAAAATCGTGAATTTCCTTAATCGCTGCCAGAATCTACCCCTCCCTTTTAGCCTTTTTAACCTCATCGTCGATATAATCAAAGGCATTCAATTTCCTCAATATTTCCCTTGGTATCTTTCCTGAGGCTTCGATATCATTATAGATGATAAAAGGATTCTTGATGTCCTGTTGATAGATATATTCATAAACCCGGTCTTTGAATTCCTGAATCTTTCTCTTTTCAAAATTCTTTTTTTTCAGGGAACTGAAAATCATGTAACCCCCAATGGCAACAAAAATTAAAATCATTATCCAAACGCTTTGAACCATTCTTTCCCCTCCAACAATTCGGTTTCAGACCATAGAGATGTGTTGATGTAATGCATCTGATTCACCGGTTTAAAATCAACTTGATACAAATACAGCCCATCCGGAGGTGCTGTGGCGGAACTGGCTGTTCTTCTACGTTCTTTAATAACCTCCATGATTTTCTCAGGCTCCCAGTCTCCAATCCCCACTCGAACTAATGCTCCCACTATGTTTCGTACCATTCTTCTTAAAAAAGATAACCCTTCTACCCTGACAAGAATGAGTCGATTTCTCTTGAAACCGTATACCTTCACCCTGTAAATTAAACGAACGGGATCCTTTTCCTTGCCTTTGGTTCTTTTTTGAAACGTTGTAAAGTCATGAACACCCTCAAAATACCTGGCTGCTTCACACATTCTTTTAATATCCAAGTTGTATGGAAACCACCAGTAATTTGTTCGATTGAATATATCCGGTTCCTGTTGATTGAGTATATAGTAGTGATAAATTCTTCTTGTGGCATCAAATCTTGGATTGAAGCGATCCTCAACAGTCCTGACTGTCCTAACGTAAATATCAGCCGGGAGATTGGCATTCAAGGCATTTTTCACATCGTAATCGTACATCGTTTCATATTTTACCATAAAGGTAATGACTTGTCCGTAAGCATGTACTCCCGTATCCGTTCTCCCTGCTCCATAGGACTCAGTCTCTTCCTTAAATATTCTTTTTAGAGCCTTTTCAAATTCACCCTGTACCGTTCTCTCTCCATGCTGATACTGATAACCTGAAAAGTTTTTGCCATCATAGGCAAATATGGCCATGACTCGTCTCATTCTTCTTCCCCAACGGAAAGTATCGCCAGAAACGCCTCCTGAGGTACGGTAACTTTTCCAATACTCCTTAACTTTTTCTTTCCTTCTTTTTGTTTTTCAAGCAGTTTCATCTTTCTGGTAACATCACCACCGTAACATTTTGCAAGAACATCTTTTCTCAGGGCTTTTACCGTTTCTCTGGCAATGATTCTAACACCGGCCTGAATTTGGATTGGAACCTCAAACTGATGCTGCGGTATCAATTCCTTGAGCTTCTTTGCCAGTTCTCTGGCCATATAATCCTTTTTGGAAGTGTGCACAACCAAAGCTAATGCTTCTACCGGTTCTTTATTCAATAGAATCATCAATTTGACCATATCCGATTCCCGATAATCTTTGAAGTTGTAATCCATTGAACCATAACCACGTGTCTTTGCTTTCAATTTGTCAAAAAAATCGTATATGATCTCAGATAAGGGAATGTCATAATACATGACCAATCTGTCTTTCCCTGCGTTCTCCATATGATTGAATTCTCCCCGTTTTTCCTGTTGAATATACCCCATGAGATTTCCCATGTACTCATTCGGGGTAATAACCGTCAGTTCAACATACGGTTCATAAGTCTTTACCGGTATATCCGGGTATTTCGCCGGATCAGTCACTTCTACCCTTTGATTGTTTTCTTCAATCTGCAAAACCACGTTGGGTGCAGTGAGAATCACAGTAATCTCAAATTCCCTTTCCAAACGTTCCCGAACGATTTCCATATGCAATAAACCCAGAAAGCCGCATCTGAAACCAAAACCCAGAGCCGGTGAATTATCCGGTTCAAAACTTAGAGCAGCATCATTTAACTTTAATTTTTCAAGAGCCTTTCTCAACTCCTCAAAATACTCCGGTGTTCCGGGATAAATCCCAGCATAAACCATAGCTTTCGCTTCTTTATATCCGGCCAGAGGTTTATTGGTCGGATCGTTGGCCATGGTAATGGTTTCACCAACCCGGGCTTCCGATGCCTCTTTGATTCCGGCAATGATGTATCCAACATCACCTGCGCTGATTTCATCTTTTGGTGTCATCTGTGGCGAAAAGATACCAATTTCAATCACATCGTATCGTTTTTTTGTATGCATTAATTCAATCTTGTCACCGATTTTAATGGAACCACCAAACAACCTGACATGAACAATAACACCCCTGTATTTGTCATAATGAGCATCAAATACTAAAGCCCGTAATTTCTCTTCAGTCTTTTTCTCAGGTGATGGAATATCTGAAACAATCTTTTCAAGCAGTTCAATAACACCCTCACCTGTTTTCGCACTTGTGGAAACACATTCCTGAGAATCAAGGCCGATCAGATCTTCAATTTCTTTTTTGGTGTTTTCCACATCTGAATTTGGCATATCGATCTTGTTGGCTACTGGGATAATTTCCAAATCATTTTCCAGTGCCAGATAGGTATTGGCTACCGTTTGGGCTTCTACACCCTGTGTGGAGTCCACGAGTAAAACCGCTCCTTCACAAGCAGCCAAAGAACGGGAGACCTCATAGGTAAAATCAACATGTCCCGGTGTGTCAATAATGTTGATTTGATAATCGTTGCCATCCTTTGCTTTGTAAAGAACGGTAACAGGGTGTGCCTTGATAGTAATTCCTCTCTCCCTTTCCAGGTCCATACTGTCCAAGTACTGTTCTTTCATATCTCTCGAATCGATAGATTTTGTATATTCCAGTATCCTGTCCGTCAATGTGGTTTTCCCATGGTCGATATGGGCAATGATACTGATATTTCGAATAAACTGTGTCTTCAATTTATCTGTCCCCTCTATTCATTAAGCCATGCCTTTAATACCATGGCAATTTCTTCCGGTTTTGTTTCTACGTTTTCGTAGAGCATTTCCATTAAGGCAACCAGCTCTTGTTCTTCGCTGCTGAGTTCCTCTCTCTCCATTGACTTTTGAACTTCCTGTTCAAACTCCATCCTCTTTTGAATGATTTCCTGGCGCTTCTTCTTCTTTTTCATTCGACTACTCAAAATGTAAACAAGAAGCATAATTGAAACTGCCAGTAATGTTACTCCTATCACCAGCTGAACGAATTTCCTTTGATTTTCCAATTGAGCAAGTTGTTGTCTAATCTCCTGTTCAGCAGATCGATCAAAGGCTAAAAATTCCACAGCAACGTTGCTGGTGGTGGCATCGATTGAGTTGGCAACAATCCCTTTGATACTGTCTGTGGTAACACTCGTGGCAACGACCATGGAATCAATCAAAACCGTGATATTTTTGTTTAGAATTTCCCCTTGTTTGTTTTGTAGGATCTTCTCGTAAATCTCATTTACGTTGTAATTGACGGTCTTGCTTTCTCTCTCGTAATCAGTTATATCTCCCGTATCTGTCGCCTCATAAACCGTTGGAATATTGGCATCAGTCCCTACAACCTGACCGGATGTCCCTGATAAACTCTTTTCGGATTCGGTTTGCTCACTGACTACAACTCCGGATGTTCTTAATACAGGAGTATATGCGGTAGATTCTCTTTCAATCGTCTCCCAATTCAATTCGATCTCAGCCATGACAACAACCCTTCCAAGTCCAAAAACCTGTTCCAAACTGGATCGAACCTTTCGGGTGTAATAATCTTCCGCCTTTTGTTGCAATTCCATTTTGGAAGATGCTCCACCAACTCCCTCTTCGGCAATCACAAGGTCACTGAGAATCTTGGAGTTGTTATCAACGACGCGAACTTCTTCATAATTTAGTCCCTCAACGGCTCCGGATATAAGCTGCATAACACCTTTGACATTTTCAGGTTTCAGTGTAACTCCCGGTGCTAAAACCAACAACACAGAAGCCTTTGGCTCAGCTTCCTCACCCCTGGCATAATAGGTAAATTTGGGGATTGTCAAATTGACCTGTGCATGATTTACACCATCCAAGGACATGATGGTTCTCTCCAATTCACCTTTTAAAGCGATCTGATAGCGAACCTGCTTGTCAAAACTGGTGGCACCAAGGGGCTGTTCTTCCATAATTTCAAAACCTTTCGTGGTAGAACCGATTACGCCACTGCTGACGTATTTCATTCTCAAGGCTTCCGGATTATAGGCATTTGGAACGTAAATGGCTCCACTGGGTCCTGTTTGATAGGGAATCCCGTTTTCCTCTAGCTGTTGAACAACACTGCCGGCTTCAGCGTCTGTTAAACCTCTGACCAACAAAGTGTAGTTAGGATTAGCGGCAACTGAAATAGTTAAAACCAAAGCAACTATTATCGCAACGAAAACCCCTATAAAAAGGATTTTTTGTGATTGAGAGAATTTTTTCCAATACTCATCAGGAAAGGATTTTACCCAGTCAACTATTTTTTTTAAGAAATCCATCTGAAATGCCCCCTAAGGCGAATCGCTTCACCCCAGACTGATTCTGTCAGATTCGCGCCATAGCTCTTCCAAGGCATAAAATTTTCGACCCTCTTTGCTGAAAATATGTACAACAATATCTCCCATGTCAACTAGAACCCAATCCCCTTTTGCCTGCTTGTCGGCATAAATAACTTTTTGCTCGTTTTCATCCGCAAAATCCCTGACGGTATCGATTAACGCCTTCATATGAACCGTCGAATTGGCCGTGCAGATGATAAAATAATCCGTTAAAAGGTTGGTTTCGGACATATTGAGTACAAGTATTCCTTCGGCATCTTTATCATCAAGCAAACCGAAGAGGGTCATTAATTTTTGCTTCTCTTCTACTGTCAGTTTTACCCCTCCACTGTGTTGTTCATTAGAAATTATATCATAATAACATGATTCTTTTGTGTCCTTTTAACTGACAGGGTAAATACCTTCAAATTCTTCATTTTCTTTCATGATTTCCCTGTCCACTTTAATTTCACCAAAATACCGTTCTCTTAAAAATTTTGCTGCAATATCCGGAAAAAGAGCAAGACTCAGAATATCTTCATCGGATTGTGACAAATGACCGGCTTCATTACGGATTTTCTCAAGCATTGGCTCAAGGTAATCAGCAGGTCTTTTATTCACTATTTCTTCCGGATCAATGACACGACTTAAAAACTCCTGATTAACCTTCGCAGGAGGACGGCCATATAAACCTTTTAGATAAGCTTGAACTTCACGAGTAATCTTGTTGTACCGTCCCATCATTACATTCAACACGGCCTGAACACCCACAATCTGGCTGGTAGGTGTAACAAGCGGTGGATAACCCAGATCTTTTCTGACAACCGGAATCTCATCCAGCACTTCTTTTAACCGGTTGATGGCGTTTTGCTCCTTTAGCTGATTAATCAGATTGGAAAGCATCCCACCGGGAACTTGAGAAGTCAGAACACGTATATTTATATGATTGATATTGGCATCAACATCGGCATGATTTTCTCTGACCTTTTCAAAATAGTCAGCAATAGGTACAAATAAATCAGGGTTCAAATTCAACTTTACATCTTCATATTCTTTAAAAGATTCATACATAGCCTCAACCGGTGGTTGGCTGGAGGCACCGGATAAGGGTGCTGTGGCCGTATCAAAATAATCCGCTCCTGCTTCCATAGCCGCCAAATATGCTAATTGTCCGGTTCCAACAGTACAGTGTGTGTGCATCTCTATTTTAATGTCGCTGTGTTTTTTGATAGATGCAACCAGGTCATAAGCGCGTTTCGGAGTTAAAAGACCAGCCATATCTTTGATGCACAATGAGTCTATCCCAAGTTTTATCAATTTATCTACAAGACCGGCATAATACTCAGGAGTGTGAACAGGACTGATGGTATATGAAAGGGCCGCTTGTGCGTGAGCACCGTATTTTTTGGTAAACAGGATGGATTTTTCCATATTGCGGACATCATTTAAGGCATCAAATATTCTGATAATATCAATACCATTTTCCACGGCTTTTTTGACAAAAAGTTCCAACACATCATCGGGATAATGCTTATAACCAAGAATATTTTGTCCACGTAAAAGCATCTGAAGTTTGGTTTGCTTGATATGCTTTCTAATGGTTCTCAATCTTTCCCAAGGATCCTCATTTAAATATCTTAAACAAGCATCAAATGTAGCTCCACCCCAAACTTCCAGAGCTCTGTAACCTACTTTGTCAATAGTCTCCAACATGGGTAGCATCTCTTCTGTGGTCATTCTTGTGGCGATCGTTGACTGATGAGCATCTCTTAAAGTAGTGTCAACGAATTCCAATGTTCTTTTCATCAGGACAACTCCTTGTTATTCGATAAGAAAATCGCTGTATTTGCGATTCTCCTCAACTTCAATACTTTTAATATCCCTAACTCTTGCAAAGGAAGGGCCTTCACTTAATCGTTTCTGAAATTCTCCAAGTTTTTCTTTGCTGTTGCTTTGTGCCATAACTTCTACACTGCCATCTGACATATTTTTAGCGTATCCTAAAATTCCAAGTCCTAAAGCCACTCGATATGTAAAATGCCTGAAACCTACCCCCTGGACACGTCCGTAAATCTTGTACAGTCTTGTCATTGACATTGCCTCCAGTCAATCATTTTCATCTGAATGATCAGTATCATTCATTTTGAATGATCAGTATCAAATAATTTCAGCTTTTTACTAAGCGATTTGTAGGAGATTCCAAGTAAAGAAGCGGCTTTTTTTCTATTATTATCGGTAATTTCCATAACCTTTTTCACAAAGATCTCTTCAACGGTATTGCGTAATTTTTTTTGAAATGAACTGAGTTGTGGCAATTGGTCTTCAGACTTTATGTGTTCAATTCCCTTAAAGAAATCCTGAAGAGTTTTTAATGGCCCATTAAGACAGTAATCACGAGTAAACTTCTTTAATTCCGTGTAATTACCCGGCCAGCTATACATTCGACAGATATCCAATGTACTTTTAGTGGGGTATTTGACTTTCAAATTATGATCCTGGGCGAATTGAGAAATCAAATCGTTAATGAGAAAAGGAATATCGTCTTTTCGGGTTCTGATAGGTGGAATCTCAATGGTCTCATACAAATCGAAAATTGTTTTTACTTTGTCCAATTCATCAGCTCTGCAAGAAGCAATTAAGGGAAAACTGTTTAAATGATTGGTTCTAGAATAAAGGTATAACAGGTCTTCCGTTTCCAATTGATGAACACCATCAAAAAAGACACATTGATGCGGAATAGATAGAAAACCGCCTTTAAAGCGGTCACCTTCCATATACATTTTTAATGATTCTGCACTAAGTTGCGAGCAATCAACGGTATCGATCATCAGCTCAGGATATAAAAAACGAGCAAAATGATAAGATTCGGAACCATTCTCTTCAATAAATAAAAGATTAAGAGGGCTATTCCTTTTCCCTCTCAAACTCATGAGAAAAGACTTGATTTCATTTCCGGAAAAGATGGGTTCACGATATACGGGAACGGTAGAAAATTGCCTGTTTTTTTCATCCATTTCAATTTGAATACTTAAAACCGTAATCAAATTATTGATTAATGTGTTTTTATCCGAAAAAACGATGACATCCTCTCTGTGGATTTTTGGTGAGTAAACGCTGGAGGGTAAAAAGAACAGTCTGCTGAAAGGAAATTCCTTTTGAAGCATCTCAATGGATGTGGTCTTATCAAATGAATTTTCAGACAAAACAACAACATCCCACGGTTCGGAATATTTAGAATCCGCCTCGTTGGATGATATGAGACATTTCTTTTTAAATCTGCTCAAGTATTGTTCCATTTCCTCAATCAAATCATTGTCCAAAAAGAGTTTAACCAAAAAAATAACCCCTGTCAGTCGTTGTAAATTACCGTTCCTGTTTTCCCCTCAAGTGCATCCGATAGCTTTTCCATGGAGGTGATCAGACATTCTTTACCCGTCTCACTCACAAATTTCATGGCTGCTTCTATCTTTGGTCCCATACTTCCCTTAGGAAATTCACCTTTTTCCAGGTATTGTTTTGCCTCTGATATCGATATTTTCTCTAATTTTTTTTCATTTTCTTTGCCAAAATTCAAACAGACCTGATCCACTCCTGTCAGGATAATCAGTTTATCCGCATCAATCTCCAAAGCCAATAAAGCGGAAGCACGATCTTTATCTATGACCGCCTCTACTCCGTAAAGCATTTCATTTACATCTGTGGCAACAGGAATACCGCCACCACCAGCCGCTATAACAATCACATCTTTTTCAATTAAATCCTTTAAAACTTCTCTTTCAACAATATCTAAAGGCTGTGGTGAAGGAACCACACGTCTCCATCCTCTACCGGAATCCTCAACAAAATCCCAACCCTTTTCTTTGGCTAGCTTTTTCCCTTCCTCTTCGGAATAGAATGGGCCCACCGGTTTGGTAGGTTCCTTGAAAGCCTTATCCTGAGGGTCCACAACGATTTGTGTCACCAAAGAACAAATGGTTCTTTGGATCCCTCTTTTTTTCAAACTATTTCCAAGAGCTTGTGCAATAAAATAACCCAAACTGCCTTGTGTTTGTGCATCGTTTACATCTATAGGAAAAGGCGGTATCTTTTCTTTGGCCATATCCTGCTGAATGAGAATATTTCCAACCTGAGGTCCATTTCCATGTGTAATTACCAAATCGTAATCACGCATGATCATCTCAGACAGATAATCCGTGGTATTTTCGATATTTCTTCTCATGTTTTCTGCAGTTGGAGACTCTCCCGGTTTATTCACCGCATTTCCCCCAATTGCAAGAACTGTTGTTTTTTTTGCCATTTGTATCCTCCCGTAGTAATGATTTGATAAATATCCGTAGTAGTGGGATTATACCGTTTTTTACAAAAAAAGCAAAATCTTTTGAACGAAAAGGGTAGCATTTGGATTTTGGAGTCTAAGGTTTGGTTTTTGTTCTAAACGAAAGCAAGGCAAGTAAAACATAGGAGAGTGAATCGGCTTTTTTATCTATTTTGGCTTCTGGTAATATCTCTGTAAAGACTGTTTGCTAATGGTTTTAGACTTTGTTTTGAAGCTTCTTTGGCGTATTCGTCCAAGACCATTTGTCTGAACCATTTGTTTCCGTAAGCTTCTTCGGTAAGTCCAGAGCGGTTGATAGATTCATCCATGTCTTTAAATACTTTTGCCAAAAGAATGGAAACAAAATCATGACAAGCTTCTTTTAATGATGCATCCGATGTATTTGAATTCAATTTTTCGGTTTTATTTTTAACCTTTGCGAGATCAGTATTAAGTTGAACATTGGACATATCGATGGGCTTTAAATCCATTTTTTCTCCTCCCTACATTAAAACGAGTTCGGCATGCAAAACGCCGGATTCTTTCAAAGAGGTCAGTATTGCTATGATATCCTGAGGTTTGGCACCAATTGCCTTTAAACCGGCAACCAAATTTCTGATGGAACCTTCTCCTCCCGGATTCTCTCCCTCAACCAGTCGACCATTGTCTATGGTTACTGAAAATCCTCCATAAGACACTGTAAAATCATCAACCTTTACATCTCCTCCCATGACTACCGTTCCGGTACGCTCGTTGATGATTACTCTGGCAACCACATCTGGAACAACCTCAACTTCTTCAATGATGGAAAGAAATGTAATCAAATCATCTCTAAAAATCTCGGGAATACTTATTTTTACAGATGAAGAATCCACAGCTCTAGCAATATTCTCATCAAACTTTGTATTTAAGGCTTGAGCAGTCCTAGCTGATGTTGTAAAATCAGGATTCAATAAAAGTAGTGTAAGCGTATTTGAATCTACAATTTCTGTAGGAATTTCCTTTTCGATGATTGCCCCACCGGGAACTGTCCCCACTGTTGTAAATCTTTGCTGCAAGTTAATTGATGCATTAATGGCTTGTCCACCCAGACTGACCTGACCTTGCGCAACTGCGTAAACCACACCATCAGCACCATATAGCGGTGTTTGTATCAGAACTCCATTTTCCAGAGAAGCTGCATCTCCAATAGCCGATACCACCACATCCAGTCTCATACCGTTTTTGTAAAAAGCGGGAATATTGGCGGTCACCATAACCAATGCGTTATTATTGGATTGTAATTGAGCAGCTTGGGCCGTAATTCCAAAATTATTGAGCATATTACTCAACAGACTTGATGGAATCGTACCGGAATCTCCGGTTCCATCTAATCCCACAATTAAACCTACACCAAACAGTTGATTATCTCTTGCACCGCGAAATCTGGCAATATCCTTTAACCTGACAAGCGCTCCAAAAGAACTGATAACTAATAATATAATTATAATCAAGACAGCTATTCGTTTTTTCATCCAATCACCCTTATTAAAAGATTATTCCAGAGATACCCGAAAGGATATAGCCCACCCAGCTTTGCTCGGAAGGATCCTGTTCAAAGACCACGTTTCCGTTGTACCATATTTTGGCATTAGCTATTTTAAAAGAATCCACGGTGTTTTGGGCTGTAATATCCGCAGGTCTTATTTTACCCTGTATGAGTAATTCTCGCTGGTCCTGTCCCACTTTGGTCTCTTTACGGCCTTCTATAATTAAATTACCATTCTGATCCACATCAACAATGGTAGCGGCTATTCTCGTAATCACCTGGGATTGAGCGGTATTATCCGTTTCGGTCCGTCCTTGATCATCTGCATTTACCGGAATAAACTTGTCCAATGCCAAATTTCCAACCGTTCCGATAAACGACATCGCACTGCTTACCAATCCTTTTCGTTTATCATCCGCTGAATCATTTTGTGTTAAGGATACGGTCTCGGAAACTAAAATAGTAACGATATCCCCAATTTTATATGCCTTATTGTCACTGTAAAGGGATCTGAATTTTTCATCTTTTGAATTATTCCAAAGGGATGTTGAAAATGCAAAAGTTATAAGAAGCCCTATTAATAAACCAAAAACAATTTTCCTCTTCATCCATTCCCTCCGTTTTCTTCCATTCTTTCTTAATATGACACTCTTAAAACAGGACCTTCATCCAAAATACCCGTTATAATAATACCTGAATCAATATTCTTCGCTCTCACCAATTGTCCTATTTCTGCATTTTCAAGAACTTCGACTTTTGAAGTCACTTCCACACCCGATAATTGAACAATTGCACTGATTATCTGTCCCTTTAATACATAAGCCCTTTTCTTGAGCATTCCCCATTCTAATACCTGATCTTCACTTATAGTATAATCTGCTACATAATCATAGGTAAGCCCGGAAGATAAAACGGGGTCTTTATAATCAAAATAATCAATTTCCACAAAAGTTAAATATTCTTCTGATAACAAAACATCTTTGCGGATGAGTTTATTGGTTTTAATACCTGTTACCGGCCATTTTACGTTAAATACAGCTGTTTCATATTTCCTGTTGCCTTCCTCCGTAATATATTCCAATCGTACCATGTATTTTTTTGATCCTCTTGAATATACGTTTATCTTTTCTATCTTTGCTTGGAAAGGTGTTGGAGGAAACTGCTCATAGTCTAAAACAATCCTGTCATCAAAATCAATCTCAAGTTTTTGCTCAAAAGCTTTTAAAAACAACTCTTTTAATACTGTTTTATCGTAAATTCCAAAACCGTTATTTTCAGAATCAATTTCAAAATCATTCATCATTCCTGATTCAGTTGCTGGTTCACTAAAAGTTGATGAGGCTTTTCTGTATACAAAAACAATATCCTGTTCAGGGCGAATAAACGTAACACCATCAATATAGCGGTTGAATTTGCTGATAACATAATCCAAACTCACCTTCATTGAACGTCCCGGCATAGGAGAATACCCAAAGATAATCTCATCTTTTCCCATTTCTCTTAACACCTCAGGATTTTCAACAAAGTCTGAAAGATAAATCTGATTATTGTCCGATTCAATTAGAACTTCCGTTTTTAAAATAATCTCCTGAGAAAAAACAAAAAGAGAAACATTGAACAACAAAAGGAAAAAGAAAAATCTTTGCATCTTTACAACTGCATTCTCATGATCTCTTTATAAGCGTCTACGATCTTGTTTCGAACTTCCATGGTCAGTGTCAAGGACATAGCTGCCTTTTCAGCACGAATGATGACATCATGGATATTGCTAATCTTGCCTGCGGCAAAATCGTCTTCAGCCTGGATGGCGTCTTTTTGTTGAACATTCACATTTTTGATGGCATCGTTTAATATCTTTTGAAAATCCGGCTCTGCCTCTCCTTTTTTTACCTGATTGGCCTGGCTGCTTTGTAATCTTTCCAATCGTTTAATAGGATCTAGACTGTTTATATTACCGATGGGATCAATACCGTTACTCATTTAAATCACCCTCTTCCAATTCCTAGCGCTGCACTTGCAAACGCTTTTGTAGCATTTATAGATGAAACATTGGCCTCATAAGACCTTTGTGCGTTGATCAAATCAATCATTTCCCTCAAGACGTTCACATTCGGCATCTGCACATACCCTTCTTCGTTGGCATCCGGGTGAGACGGGTCATAAACCATTTTGAAAGGACGCTGGTCTTCAACAATGGACTGAACATGAACACCACCTAACTGATCGGTTGAAAGCGTGTTATTGACGCCACCCCTTATTCCCATGGCTTTGTCCAACACTTCCTGAAAGACAACGTTTTTCCTTCTGTAGGGGCCACCTTCTTCCGTTCTGGTGGTTTCAGCGTTGGCGATGTTGTCTGCAATAACATCCAACCTCATCCTCTGGGCAGTCATTCCCGACGCACTGATGTTCATTGTGCTGAAAATATCAAGCATCATCTAACCCCCTTCAAAACCGTGTTGTATCTGGCAATGGTTAAACTCATGAGTCTGGATAAGGTTTGATATCTGATCGTATTCGCTGCCATGAGGGCCTCTTGCTGGTCGATATCTACGTTGTTGCCGTCGTTGGTGATACGGGTATCCGAAACAGTTCGAATTCTTGCTTGTACATCTTGTATGTCGGAGGAATATTTTTGGAAATGCCTTTCTTCAGTTTTTTTCAACTCCAAGCCATCACTTTCACCCAAGGCTTGTTGCAAGTAATGCTCAAAATCCACTTCCTTGCGCTTATATCCCGGTGTTTCAGCATTGGCAATATTCTGTGCGATGATGGTATTTCTCGTACTGGCTGCATCTAATGCTGCCGGTAATGTGCTGAAATTACTGTTGAACAAACTACTCATTCCAGATCCCTCCTTACATTAGAATTATTCTATACGAAAAAAGAGTTATCCTAAATTTCTTTTGTCTGTTTTTCCCTGTTGAAAAACCCTAAAATAATACCCAATACAACCGACCAAACAGCTGCAAGAGTGATGCGCCAAATCTCGGGTAATAGGAATGTCACGGTGTGTGCGGGGATCCAGAACCATAATAGTGTAAAAACGGCTCCTTTGATGCCTTTCCAGTTATGCTTTTTCTCCAGGAAATTGTCCATGGCCCGGTGAGAAAAGATCAAAGCAGGTCCAAACAATATATTCATAAAGGCTGAAATAAAGAAGGCCAAAAAGAAATCGGGCAACATCCCATGACTCACCAATTCATTAACAAAACCGGTAAAACCAACAAATGCATACTTAATCATTACAGCTAAAATTGCCCAGATTAACATTTTCCCCAATGTAATTTTGAATGAAAAAAGGGTTATTTTACCTTTTCTGATTGAAGCCCCAAACCACTCCCCAATGGTTCCAAGAACGGCAAATTGCACCATAGCTGAGAGTATCGGGTATGTTTTAACAAAATCAATCCACATTTCTTTCCCTCCCCCTGTAACAGTTGATATAATATTGGTTCTTTCCAGACATAGTAGAAACGTTTCAAAAGTCTCACTGAACAATGGATCTATCTTGAGATCATACCACCCAAAATGGAAAGAGCTATACTATTTAGTTTAATCATGTAAAAATAGTACCATCAGTTCTTCATCAAAATACTTTTTGTCTACCTTTAAAGCTCTTTTTTCTACAGCGTAAGGATGAAAACCCAGTGATTTGTAAAGCCGTTTGGCAATAAAGTGTGTTGTGACCACGCTAAGATAAATTTGCTCTATAAACCCTGCTTTTCTTGATTCATCAATGGCTCGTTTTACCAATGCTCTTCCTATACCACTATTTCTAAAACGGTCATCAACATAAAAACCAAAGATACGAGCTCTATGTTTCATCTTGGAATGGTTCTCAAAAAGAAGCGAAACAACTCCCAACAAACGTCCTTCTTCATATGCCCCAAAAACCGTTACATTTTCCTGTTCCAGCCTTTTCAACATGTTCTGCTTTGAATACATAATCTCTTCCTCATAAGAAGAGCCGAATGCTTCCGGTGTGTTTTTTAACCCTTCCAGTCTCAAGTCCATATATTGATCAATATTTTCTTCTGTTAAAACGATGATATCCAATTTGCTCACCTAATCGCTAGAATTTAATAGCACAAAAACAAAGAGATATGTTCTTGATTCCTGCAATCTGTCTATTTAGCATCCTTAACCTTAAACGCTTCATCCGCATGGTAAGAACTTCTTACCAAAGGACCGGATACGACATGTCTAAACCCAAGGGCATATCCCATTTCCTCATACTTCTTGAAAGCATCCGGATGTACGTATTCTATTACCGGATAGTGATTTTTTGACGGCTGCAAATACTGCCCAATGGTGATAATTTCGCAATCGTGTTTTCTCAGATCCGTCAATAGCTGTCCCACTTCATCTTCTGTTTCTCCCAAACCCACCATAAATCCGGATTTGGAGATAATTTCTTTATCCATCTCTTTTACCCGTTTTAAAAGGGTCAGAGTCCTTTCATAATCCGCCTGGGGTCTCAGATCGGGATATAAACGCTTCAAAGTTTCAATGTTGTGATTGATCACTTTTGGCTTGGCTTCAACAACAACTCTGAGAGCTTGTTCATTGCCCTTAAAATCCGGAATTAAAACCTCGACACCAATATCATCAGATATTTTACTAATTTCTTGAATCACTTGGGCAAAATGTTCTGCTCCCCCATCTGGTAAGTCATCTCGGGTAACAGAGGTAACCACCACATACTTTAACCCCATCTCTTTAACCGCTAAAGCCACATGCTTTGGTTCTTCGAAATCCACCGCTTGAGGTTTGTCATGAGTCACATCACAAAAGGTACAGTTTCTTGAACACACGCTGCCCAATATCATAAATGTTGCCGTTTTTCTGCTGAAACATTCCATCCTATTGGGACAATTTGCTTCTTTACACACGGTATTGAGCCCGAATTTCCCAATGATGGCATTCACATCCTTTGTCTCCTGAGTCGATTTGATCTTCGTTCTGATCCATTCCGGTTTTCTCTTATACATTCACAATTCCTCCAACTTTTTCAGAAAAGCTTCTTTATTCTCAACGGTACAATCCAGTTCAAATTGATTGGCAAGATATTGAATGGTTAAATCCACATGATGGTCGAAATCTTGTCTTTCTCCAAGTTCCCTTTCCAGCGAAGTCACCCCTTTATTCACAAGTCCGCAGGGTGTGATCAGTTTAAAATGGTCCAGATTAGTATTCACATTATACGCAAACCCGTGCATGGATACCCATCTGCTGATCCGGCAACCGATAGCCGTAATCTTGTTGTTTCCTATCCAAACACCGGGAAATTTGGTGTCGCTGACAGCATCAATACCACTCTCAACTTTTAACATTCTAATAATGGTCTCTTCCAGATTACTGATATAACGCCTCACCTTTCGACCCAGATACTTGAGATTAAAGATAGGATACCCCACAATTTGACCGGGGCCATGATAAGTGGCATCACCACCTCGAGTACTCCTGTACACCTGAATACCCATATTTTCTAATTGCTTTTCATTGACAAGAATATTAGATTCTTTTCCGGAGATTCCCAACGTAATCACAGGGGGGTGTTCAAGAATAAGGAAAGTGTGAGGAAGTATTTCATCGGAAACCAATTGATGTATTTTTAACTGCAAATCATAAGCGTTTTGATAATCCATCAACCCTATTTTTATCGCTGTCATTTCCTTCTGATTCACAGTAAAATCCCCTTCTAAACCATTTAATGAATTATATCATGAAGGATGTAACAGAAGAAAAATCAATCATTTGGAACAATTCCTTTTCATCAAATTGAATGCAAATTTTTTTCGGTGTTTAAATACACCAGTGAAGATTTTTCCGATGAGCGTTAATAAAATAATAAGCACTGCAATGGCAGATAGCGTTTCCATGCCACCTGTGTCCACTCTAAGATTAAATAAGAGCACCCCGATGGTTTCATTACCGGATGAGTAAAGCAATGATGAAATAGGGATCTCCCGAATAATAAAAAGAAATGCCAATATCCATCCTGAACTGATTCCCGATTTCAATTGGGGTACCGTCGCCAACCAAAAGGCGCCTTGTCTGCTGGCACCATCCACCATGGCCATCTCTTCGTAAACAAAGGGAATATTTCGGATCAAACCTGAGATATTCTTATACGCAAAGGGCAAAGCTGCCATGATATATGAAACAATTAAAATCCAAGGGGTGTTATACAATTTGAAAGGATGATTCATCCAGGCAAAGATGGCGGCTATTGCGATGATTATCTCGGGAATTGCCATGGGAATGCTACATAAGAAAGAAGAGAAATGACGGATTTTCGAAGTTGTTCGATTCTGCACAAAAACACTGAGTAATGCAATGAAAACAGCAACCGACGATGAAACAGCTCCAAAAACAAAACTGTTTCTGATTGCCCTGTAAAAGATAGCTTCATGAAAAAACAAATCAAGATAATTACCAAGAGTGAAATTGTCTCTAACCCAACCTATCGACCAACTTTTTGTAAATGAGTTCATAACTGTTGTTAAAAGAGGTAAAAGCAAAGAAATAGCAAAGAATAAGATCAAGAAAAAGAGTAGGGGCCATTTGAATTTTCTCAGTTTGACAACGGACTTTGAATATAAATCGATATTGGCAGACTCTTCGGTGTTTTTTAAACCCCTTAATTGAGCAATAAACAAAAGTGCTGTTAAAACCATCATGATAACAGAAATAGCCAAAGCCACTTGTATTTTTAAGCTACTCATGGATTTGTAAATATACGTACTTAAGATATATTCTTTTGAAGGTATCGCTAATAAAGCAGCAACCCCAAAGCATGCAATGGTCTTTGCAAAAATAAACAAACCGATAGCAAATAACGAGGGTTTGATCATAGGAAAGATCATATACCTGAACGCTTGCATATGCGTACAACCATCCAGTCTGGCGGCTTCTTCAACAGAAATATCAATCTTATTTAAAGCATTGAAAACCGCTAAAAATGCCATGGGATAAAGATGTAAGACCATAACCCAAATTACACCATTTAATGAATAAATCTCAAAGGGGATAAATTGAAGCAACCCGTTTCCCCCAAGTAATTGGATCCAGGCCATAGCCATGATATAAGAGGGAATCATAAATGTAGTTAAAATCAGATATCGGAGAATTTTCTTGAAAAAGATATCTGTTCTTGCCAATACAAACGCCAGTAGAGAACCAACCCCCAAGGATAAAAAAGTGACCGAAATTCCTAGAAAACTGGTGTTTTGTAAGGCTTTAAAAAATCCCCTGTCAGTAAATGCTTGTGTATAGTAATCAGTAGTAGGCTTCATTTGATTAAAATTGATTCCAAAGCTGTTTAGCAATAACATCGCCAATGGAAAAAAGACAATGAATAATAAAATAATTAAATTTGAATACGATAAAAACACCGATTTTTGGTCACACTTGTATCTTTTCACAAATCAATACCTTTTCAATCAAATTTTAAAACAAATCGGAATACAGTCCTAAGATCTCTTCCTTATTCATCCATAGTTTTTCCCAATCAACGTTCATCTTCTGAACATCCTTAAATAAAACAAAATCCAAATCCTTACGTACTGTTTCAAATCCAAATTGTGATGACAATTTTTGGCATGCCTCGGAGATCGAAAAATCCATAAATAGCTTTACAATTTCATTCTGTTTTTCATTTCTTGATTTCTTCACCAAAGCAATTGGTCTTTGTATGAGAATGGCACCCTCTTCGGGCCAACAAAGCTGTAAAACAGGATCCAACCCCTTGGATTTCTGGCTTTTCATCAGTCTGTATGCTCCGTCACTTGGTGCAATACAAACGGATTTTTCACCTGATTGTACCACTGAAATGGCATCCATATTCATTTTTGTAACAAATACACCATTTTTCCCTATTGATTCCAAGAAAGCTGTTCCGTTATCCATCTCAGATAATGCTGCAAACAAGGCAAAAGCCATGGCTGACTGAGATGCATCTGCCATGGCTAATTGATTCTTATACACCGCATTTTTCAAATCCATCCAAGAACCCGGAATATTTTCATCTGTCAGTACACTTTTATTGACAATCATCGTTCCATAACGGATTCCCGTTGCTGTGAAATAGCCGTCTCCAATCTTTAACTCATCATATAAGCTATCAAAGTAATCAGGATAATATGTTTGAAGTACCCCGGCATCTTTCAAAGAATAATACATTAAGGGTTCCGCTCCCCAGATAATGTCAGCTTGTATGGACCCTGCTATCATCTCGGTCCAAATCTTCTGTTGCAAAGGTCCGGAACCGGTGTGAAAAACATCAAGCAAATCCCCGTACTCTTTTTCGAATGTTTGTTCAATCTTGGAAACCAAGTTTTCGGGTCCTGAGATATAGACAAGGATTTTATCAGAACCTAAAACAAAAGTAGCTATGAGCATTGTTAAAAGAAATGCTAAAAACGGTTTTTTCATATTGAGCCTCCTCTTTAATCATATATATGATAATTTCATATAATATACGGATATATATAATATATGTTTTCCGAGATATATTATACAATTATAAACAGTGTCAAGTCAACGGCTTAAATCGCAAAGCGATTTAAGCTTGGGAGTATTTTGCCTTCGGCAAAAACTCCAGGCTTTTTTTGGTGGACGCCTGCCCTGCAATTTATGCTTGCGAGTATTTTGCCTTCGGCAAAAACTCCAGGCTTTTTTTGGTGGACGCCTGCCTTGCGATTCAAGCTTGGGAGTATTTTGCCTTCGGCAAAAACTCCAGGCTTTTTTTGGTGGATGCCTGCCCTGCAATTTATGCTTGCGAGTCTTTTCCCTTCGGCAAAAACTCCAGGCTGACAAAAGACAAAGGGGACATTAATATGTCCCCTTTGTCTTTATATTTCAGTTTTTGTTGTTATTTCTATCGTTATTGCTTCAAAACATGATTATACAAGTGTTCACCATCGGCATTCAAGAATGTTACTGTGGCTGATGTTTCTCCTACTACTAAATCAACATACCCGTGGGTTTTGTTATTGTACCATTGGGAGCCTTCTGAGGTAAATTCCCGATCCTCATCCAGGTGACTGCCAAATACTCCGGTGATGAAATATTCGATCCCGTTTTGTGTGATATGTTCCATCTGGTGATTATGTCCTGAAAAAACCATATCCACACCATTTTCTTCAAAAAGTGGAACCAGTTCATTGATTGCGTTTTTATTGTCTCCCCAGAGAACTCCTCTGTAATTGTATCCGGATGCATAAAGAAAGGCATGAGTTAGTACGATAGTCCAGTCATTTTCAGGGATTGATTTCAACTCATCTTCAAGCCACTGCTTTTGAATTGTTGTAAAATCTTCAATCCCCCAAGGAAGATTGAGCGCAATAAAATGAACATTTTCATAATCTATCCTGAAATAATCTTTTCCCATGAGTTTCCCAAAAAGTTTTTTACCTCCAAAAAGGATATCGTGGTTTCCTATTAAAGGTCTAAACGGAATGGTGTTTTCTTTACTTGCCAAAATTTCCCAAGCTTGCATCCATTGTTCAAATGAAAAACCAAACTCAACAATATCCCCTAATAAAAAGAAACTATTGTAGGGTTTGCTGCTAATTGTTTCTAACATTTTTTTTGTGGTGTTCAGAGCACTTTTTGTAGTTCCGATATGAGAATCGGAAGCAATGGCGAATCGTTTGAGTTTGGAACTGTATTCAGGAATCAACATGGTATAAGGCCCTTCCTGAGTGGTTATTTCATATGTGGCAGCACCTGGTTGGCCAAATGCGAAATAGTGTTTGTTTGTTTCTTCGCTATCCGTTAATTCTATTTTTTGAACATCATCAACCCTGCTAATCGTTACTTCGATGGAATCTGCTCGTTTTTCTCCTGTCCAGTAGGCAAGGGTATAGCGGCCTTCTTGGGTACTATCGTTCATAAATACAATAGGTTGTAAATCAACCGTTTTAAAGGAAGCGCTTACGAGAAAGAAGGCAACTACTGCAATGGGGATCACCAAAAGGATAAATGAAAGAAGTTTTGAAATAATACTATAAAGCTTCTTTTTGAAGATGAACCTATCCAATAGCCACAAAATGATTGGAATAACACCGACGAATCCCAAAACATAAAAATACATGGCATAACCTGGATCCCAAATCACCAGGCCTTTCGTTCCCGGAAACATGAAAACCCAAATAAACATCAGAATATAAGCAAGTGTAGTGATAAGATAAAGCCAGTTTCCTCTGTTCTTCCTTTTCTTTTTCATAAGTCCTCCTTATGGTCAAGAAGTATTTGATTTTAAAAGGGACTCACAAGGTATGCCCCTACATATTTGTGTTTTTTTGGTGTTTGGCAGATGGCTTCCCTTGTGGGTGCCCTCTTACCTTCTATTCTATCACAGAACGCGGGCTCTTCCAAGATAGTTCTGAATGCGATGGAGAATAGTGATCCTTTGTGTAAACTCATCCGCAGTTTCATCTTCATTGTTATCTGTTTGTATGCGTCTTTTGATTTCGTTGATAAATCCGAAAGCCTTTCTGGGAGAAAGATAATCAAATGTGTAAGTCTCCGCAGTTGTTTTCATAATGAATCGAATGGTAGAAAACTTCCCGCTGTGTTCTTCAGTTGCTATTATTTCATCAAAAGCAACGAATGAATGCTTTTTTGATTGACGTGAAAAGGCATGTACTCCTCGATCGGTTGTCATCAACAGGCAAATACTGCGCTCGAATTTTCCTCTTGTAAGGGCAGTAATTTTTTCTCCCTCTTCTAAGTATTGGTCAATTTTACCGATCCCATCGATGGCATCAAAGTCATTGTGAAATAGGTTTTCAGCTCGTTTTTTAAGGTCATGTGGTTTTGCTTCTGCAATGAAAGTATTGGAACAATATTCTTCTATAGCAATTCTTTTTTCATCATCAAGAGTGTAATCATCGTCCTCCTTGGTCACAATCCCTTTTTTTAATAAGGGGTCCATGATATTGGGAAACACTTTTTCAAAATCCGTATTGACAGCGAATCCAATCTGGAATTCACTCAAAACGGGTATATATCCCGGTTGAAAATTCTCTTCCAAAATGGCTTTCAGTTCTTCTTCATCCAGTTTCTCATTTTTCAAAAGGTTAAAAATAACCGTAGCCATAAATGCCTTCGACTTTTCACTGTTCCATTTTTTATCAATTCGACCGGAAAATTTATCAAAATCGATGGTCTCCCCCTGCATAGAACTAAACGTCTCTTTCAGTAAACCGATGGAATCGATGAAGATCTTAATAGCAATATAAGCACCTATAGCAGCATCCACAAAGTGGATATTAAATATTGAAAGAATCGCACCGATAATAACAGCGCCCGCAACGTAAATGTGGTTTTTGGAGTCAACAGATTGGGAAATTAATGCTAGACTCCTGCTCCTCTTTCCCACGTATCGCTGATACAGCATCAGAAGATAGGCAAAAATCAGAGCGATGGCTTCAACAATGATGACCAAGCCAGGTTTAACTATGCTCTGGGATTCTCCACGAATGGCGTCAACAATACCAGAAATACTGTCAAAACCCAATCCAATAGCCGTTGCAAACATCATGGCGATGATGACAAAACTACCAATCAGCTCTCTTTTCTTTTTTACACTCCAGAAAACCACTCCTGCTGTCAATGTATCTAATGCTGCATCCGTTCCATCAGCAATCAGCCCTACACTTCCAGTGATAAAACCAGTTAACAATTTTAAAAATGCAAGAACGGCATCGATGATTACTGTGTTTCGCGTAGCCCCTTCAGCTGAAAGCAGATTCCTGTTTACCCAACCGGCTGCCTTTTGAAATTGTTTTTCCGTTTGCTCTGCCTCATACAACCCGGCTTTGGTTAACGACAATACGTCATCTTTATTTTCAATAAATCCCTTATAGATGAATATCTCGATTTGGGTATCCAATTCCTGAAAAAAATCGCCTTTATTTCTATGAGTGTGTTGAGGATGACCATGATCAAACCCATACCCAAACTGGGAAGCAAATCTGAAAAAATGACGCTTTAATTCCTGAATATGCATGGATCCTTTGTTTTTCAACAACAGTAATAACATTTGTCCTTCGTCACGTCTTGCCATATCCAACTCCTTATAGATCCGGATTGATGCCCGAAAAAAACAATTGATAATTAATATACGGCTCATCTAAATATAGACCTCTATATAAATTATATATAATTAATCTTTCGTTGTCAACTACTCTCGATGTTTGTACTATTTCACTTAAAATATTTCTTCCTGATCCCTCCAGGAAACGCATTATTTTGATGATATAATGGTTTTGAGAAAAAACTAAAACAAAAAGAAATAAGGAGCAAAAAAATGAACATAACCTTGAGAAAAATCACGATGAAAAACTTTCACGAATGCATCACTCTTTCTCTAACAGAAGAACAAACACATTTTGTTGCTTCAAACATGTATTCACTTGCAGAAGCAAAAGCAGATAATGTATCCTGCCCGTTTGCAATCTACACTGATGAACAAATGGTCGGCTTTATCATGTATTGGTTTGACGAGGCAAATGAAAAACTTTGGATAGATCGTTTGATGGTGGATAAAAAATACCAGGGAAACGGATACGGCAAGCAGGCAATGAAAATGGTTGTGGATGAGTATATGAACAACGACAAATGCAAACTTTTAAGAACCAGTTTTGTTCCTCAAAACACCAAGGCAAAAAAAGTCTATGAATCCTTGGGATTTAAAAGTACTGGAGAAATCTGTGATGGAGAAGAAGTCATGGTCATTGAGAAATGGGAAAAATAAAGCACATGTCATCTTACTATCGAATATAAACGATAAAATCTCTAAATTTTCCCTTAATATAGAGTATAATCGATATTAAGGAAATGATGATCAGCAGGGGTTATCAGGTAACATTTGGAGAAGTAGAAGAGGTCGAAATGACTCTCAAAGAATCAATAATCATCATCAAGTAATTGTTCAAAAAAACAAAAACTAATCAAGTAGTGGGAGAAAGTAGTCAAGATCCAACTTTGCTTGTTCTAATATACTTTTAAGCGTTCCCCTTGCAATCTCATTGTGAATGGGCACGATGACAACTTTTTTTTACTGGGGCTTTTTTCTTTAATTTTAAATGACTGCCTTTTTATGAAACTTTTTCATAACCTATTTTGTAAAATGCTTTAATAATTTTTTCCGGGGACAAGATGGGATATTTTGAACTCATCAGATGGCAATTTCCATTGTTGTGATAAATGTTTCCATGTGCTCAATATCATGAGGCTCATCTTCATAATAGAGTTCAAGTGCTTCTTTCAGATTAGCGATCGCTTCTTCTATGGTCTTGCCCTGAGATGCGACACTGTTTTCATACA
>Ga0272443_10002429_pt1 | contig 23892 bp, 26 predicted proteins | sample SSMAcet12_FD_193581 | JGI IMG/M metagenome (GOLD analysis project Ga0272443, IMG submission 193581) | Marine sediment archaeal communities from Little Sippewissett salt marsh, Falmouth, MA, United States - SSM-Acet-12 | ecosystem: Environmental > Aquatic > Marine > Wetlands > Sediment ...
CCCGAGTGCCTCTGGGTTTACAAGGTGGAGAAATTTGGGCCTATGATTGTTACTATTGATACTCATGGAGCTAACCTTACCGCTGATGTTGGCGCGAAGGTGAACGCAAACAGGGATCGTATCATGGAGGAGATGAAGAAATGAGCAAACTAGAAAAAATAGTTGAAGACACCGCTGTAGAGCTACTTAGAATCGCAGCTACTGAACTACCGACTGAGTATGTCGAAGAAATGGATAGGCTCATGAAGAAAACCAGTGGAAGTGTGGGAGTAGCACAGCTCAAGAACATACTTGAAGACGCTGATATCGCAAGAAGCGGCTCAAAGCCAATGTGCCAAGACACAGGCATAGTCGCCTTCATGGTCAAAGTGGGGGACGAGTTCCCGCTAAGATCAAACCTCAAAGAGATACTGGTTGAGGCAACCAAGAAAGCCACAGAGCAAGTACCTCTCAGACCCAACGCCGTTGATATGTTCAAAGGGAACACAGGTAACAACGTTGGACTAGACGGCTACGTGCCAATTATCTACTGGGACCTAGTTCCCGGAGACAGTATGGAGATTATAGCCATGCCCAAAGGAGGCGGAAGCACCAACGTCGCAGCCCATAGAATGCTCAAACCCGGACTAGGCATAACCGGCGTAAAACAATTCGTAGTAGAAGCAGTTGCTAAAGCTGGGAGTCTAGGTTGTCCCCCATACTTCGTAGGTGTCGGAGTTGGAGGCGGTGAAGACCTCTGTATGAAGCTAGCGAAAAACGCCTTATTGAAGCCATTCAAGGTACGCAACAGTAACCAGAAGGTGGCTGAAATCGAAGAGGAACTCTATGAGAAACTCAACGAATTAAAGATTGGCGCCATGGGTCTCGGTGAGGGGCCGAGCGTGCTTGATGTGCACGTGGAGATGGCTGCTCGTCACCCAGCTAGCTTGCCTGTTGGTATTGTGATTAGCTGTTGGGCTTTGCGTCACGCCAAGGCGACCATTAGCGCTGATGGCTCTGTTGAGATCGATACTAGCGCCTAGTTTTTTATAATGCGGGTTCATTGAACCCATTATCTTGTCACATATGTGGACCCTTGCCGTAGAATCGCTTAGCTGGATAGAGTTAGAGCGGCTAAACGAGGATGCTGCCATCAGAAAAACCGTAAGACAACTCAGAATAAACGATAAAGCAGTTGTTGACAAGGCGAAAACACTTGTCTATGAGACTATGCGAAGGTTGAACGCCATTGATTTTCTCGTTGATGCTGCCCTTGAGCCTAATAATTTGGGTAATCTGCAGATTGGTTTACGTAGCTTTCTCAGACTATACACATACCTAGTACACTACAGTGACGAGCCTTTAGCATATGCGTACGAATTAGTAGACCATATTAGGGCTATCCTTAGAAAACGAGAATACAAGCCCGCTCAGGATATACCTGATCTTATACCCTTGATGAGTATACCATTCAACGAGATCAGCGACAGTCAACGACTAGCGTACAAGTATTTTCATCCTTCATGGTATGTTGCTGAGTTATTCAACGAGTTTGGTGAACAACAGACCGAAAGTATGATTGAGTACGTTGATTATCCAAGTTATCTACGTGTAAACACCCTCAAAGCTGACTCTGATTCTTTAGACGCGTTATACGAGAAAGGATTCCAATTGGTTCAGGAACCCAAGCTACCCGAAGCATACAGACTCTTAGACTATGAAGGAATCACAGATACCGCTGAATACAGGGAGGGACAATTCATAATCCAAGACAAGGCAAGCATCCTTGCAGGAATAGTAGCTGACCCAGAACCAGATGACATTGTACTGGATGTCTGTGCGGCTCCAGGCGTTAAAACAAGTCATTATGCTCAAATGATGGAAAATACAGGACGAATACTTTCCATCGACTATAATCGTAGGAGGCTTCAGAACTGGGAAAACCTCATGGAGCGACTTGGTGTAACAAACGCGAAACCAGTGCAAGCAGACGCATCAAAACCAGACACACTACCAAAAGTAGACGCTGATCTAGTTGTAGTAGATCCCCCTTGCAGTGGAACTGGTTTATTTCATAAGACTCCAAGCAGCAAATGGCGTTTAACCCCCAATAGCATAGAAAACATGGCTGAGCTACAGAAACGTATCCTATGGAACGCCTCAAGGCGTCTCCGATATGGGGGGACACTGGTTTACAGTACTTGTAGTGTTACCGTTGAGGAGAATGAGGAAGTGGTCCAGAGTCTTCTTGATAGAGACCCTGAGTATAGTCTCGTTGAGGCTTCTCCAAGAATAGGCGACAGTGGGCGAAGGGGGCTTGATGAGGCACAGCGGCTTTACCCATTTAAACATGCGTCCAACGGGTTCTTTATCGCGAAACTCGTGAAGAATAAATAGAGCATGTAGGGGATAAGGGAGTATGCGGGTTAAGATACGTCTATTAGGGGTCCTACGGGACGCGGGGGGATCAAAAGAGATGATGATCGATGCCCCAGATGGCTCAACAGTTGGTTCAATTATCAAACAGATGATGGACGATGATGATGTCCTCCGAAAAGCGCTATGGGATGAATCTGTGGATAGTCCTATACCTAATGCCCTGATAATGCTTGATGGTGTAGAAGTCAACAACCTACAAGGAATTAAGACCCCTACACAGCCCAACCAAGAACTAGTATTACTGTCCGTGGTGCATGGCGGCTAGATTTTTATCTCACCCAACCCAACACCAGAACAATGTCAACCCCCTGCACAAGATGCACCAATAAGCCTTCAACTTATTACCGTGATTACTCAGGGGAAAGACTATGCCCAGACTGTTTCAATGAAACCATGATTGAACGGGTTAAACGCACCATCAACAAATTCGATATGTTCGAGTGGAACAGTAGGATCGCAGTAGGGGTATCAGGGGGAAAAGACAGTCTCGCCTTGCTTCACTTGTTACACACTATAGAGTCGAGTAGACCAAACGCTGAGTTAATCGCGGTTTGTATTGATGAGGGCGTCTCAGGGTATAGAGATGAAGCGCTTAGGCTCGCAGAGAAAAACTGCAGAAACCTTGGGATAGAGATGCATACTATCAGCTTCAGAGACCTGTTCGACGAGACAATGGATGAGATAGCCGTGAAGCCAAGAGAACTGGGAACCTGTAGTTATTGTGGGGTTTTGAGAAGAAGGGCGCTCAATGAAGCTGCAAAACTGGTTGAAGCTGATAGATTAGCAACTGGACATAATCTGGATGATATGGCTCAATCAGTATTATTGAATATACTCCGAGGCGATACCAACAGGATAGATGCGTTTAACCCCGGTGGGCAATCACTGGGTGAATATATCCGACGAGTAAAACCCCTCTGTGAGGTACCTGAACGCGAGACAACCTACTATGCATTCATCAATCAACTAGAATTCCAGAGCCTTCCATGTCCATACGCGGATGAGGCTATGAGGTCTGACGCAAGACTATTCCTTAACCAGATGGAGTACAAACGACCCGGAACCAAGTTCATTGTCTATCAAACTGGACTCAAGATACGCGGTGAACCAGAAACAAAGGTACTCAACCGTTGCAAGATTTGTGGGGCACCGACTCCGGGTGAAATCTGTCGAGCCTGTCAGCTTAGTCGCTCTTAACCTTTAATACTCTGTAAAACAGAGAAAAAACTATGGAGTCCCTTGTCAAACAAGGCCATTGTGCCTACTGTAAAACAGAGATCAGGGAAATCCTGAGTCAGGGTCCTCATCCAAAAACTCACGCCAAATATTGTCCTAACTGTGGTGCTCAGCTATGGGGTGTACACGAGTGCGGTGCTCAAATACGATACGAGGATCGTTTCTGCCCAAAATGTGGTGAACCTAATTCAATCTATCTTGGGAATGATCCTGATTACTTCGCTGATAGAGTCGAGGAAGAATAATCCTCTCATATTTTTTCTAGTGTTTTTCTAGTGGCAGACAAAAGGTCCTCAGGGTTTACTGGTTTCATTAGTATCTGTGTTATTCCCGGTATTTTTTCGAGCTGATCCTTATAGTTACTGTATCCGGTGATCATTATTAATCGGAGTTTATTATTTGTTGAAACAAGTCTCTTAGCTAGCTCGTCACCAAGTGTATCAGGTAAGTTCATATCGATAATAACCAAATCAAAATGCAGTCTACTGGCCTTTCTTAAAGCGTCCAAAGCATTTGAGGCTGATTCTACCGTGTACCCTGAGCTTTCCAGAATCATCTTGAATGTCTTAACCACATTAGGATCGTCGTCAACTATGAGTATGCTATAAGGTACATCAGGCTTTACTGGCTCAGATTTTAGGTCTGTTTTTGATAATTTATTTACTATGGGTCCAAAATGCTCGACAATCTTTCTAATCTCATCAAGGCGTTTCTCAATAACTTCAAACCTTTCCTCATGCTCCTGTAGTATGTGGAAAATTAGATCGAGTGATTCTTGGTCCTTAGAGTCAGCCATAGTATTACCTAGGTTTTTTTTCTTGACTCTTTATCGTTCAGAATGGTATTTTATGGTTGTTCCATCTAGATACCGATTATTATTCCATTATCAGGGATATTTTAAGTAGGAAATATGCGTCTACTTGCATAACAACGGAGATCTATAAATGACCCAAGATATTCTCATAAAAAACGGCTTCATCGTTACGATGAATAAAGAAAAGACCATCCTCCCAGAGGGAGACATACACATTGTTGACGACAAGATAGCCGAGATAGGTGAAAACCTCAATGTACCCGACCCTGAATACACCGTAGATGCTAAACACCATCTAGTGATGCCCGGGTTTGTAAACGCCCACAGCCATTTGCAACAATACTTCAGAGGAGTATACGAGTTAATGGGGGATTTCTTTGAGACTAATCTACCTTTAGAGGGATACCGCCGCCCCGAACAGATGGAGACACTGGGACTTGCCTCATGCGCTGAGTTCATTTACGGCGGATGCACCACAAGTATGCTGGTTTATACTTACCCTGATGGTTACGCGAATGCTGTAAACGAGGCTGGTAACCGGTGTATAATTGCAGGTGACGTTGAACACGTTGACCTTGAGAAACTCAAACACGGTGAGTTCGTATACCTGCCTGAGAAAAGAGACGCGGCTGTTAAACGAGCGAAAGATCTTTACTTTAACTGGCATGGAAAGGCAGATGGCAGAATCACTACGCTAATGTGCCCCAAGGCGCCTGATATGACAGAGTCCGAAGTTTACCTTGATTTCAAGGAGTTTGCTACTGAACATGATCTTTGTATGACAACTCACTTGAGTCAGAGCATGCGTGAGTACAGGCAGGTAAAGAAGCTATATGGAAAGACACCTCCTCAGCATCTCTATGATCTCGGTGTAATGGATGAGAAGCTAAGCGGCGCGCATCTTACATATGGTACAGCAAAGGACTTCCAGTTAATCAAGGAGAAGGGAATGGCTATTCTCCACTGTCACAGTGTTGAGAGTCCATTGATCGACTGGATAGATATGGGAATACCCATCGGACTTGGCACTGACGACTATTATCATGACATGACCGACCTAATCAGAAAACAGAGAAACGGGGTAATCGCGCGAGGCTCCAAAACAGGTGGATACCTTGGAATGATAAACGGAGCGAGACGAACCACCCGTCCAAGCTTCTACAAGATGCTTGAGCTTGCCACCAGAGGCGGCGCTGAAGTATTTGGAATAGATGATAAGGTTGGTAGTCTTGAGGTGGGTAAGAAGGCAGATATCATCACATTCAACCTGATGAACCCCTATATCACACCCACACGTGACCCTATCACCAGCGTATTCCTCTATGGTATGCCGGGTGACATTGATCACGTAATCTGTGACGGTAACTTCCTGAAGAAGAATGGAAAACTTACAACTATCAAAATGAAGGAAGCACTAACCAAGGCTCAGGCAACTTGTGACCAGATCATTGACAAGTTCTTCGCAGAACACCCTGATCAGGAAAAAATTTGGCGCGAAAAAGCCAACCAATAACCCCATATTTTCTCCACCCCTTTCTAATCTATATTGAAGCGCATAGTAATCAGCAGATGTCTAGGAATCGAGGCAACAAGATACAACGGCAAGATGATCGAGGTACCTTGGTTGAAAGAACTAGCAGCGATAGCAGAGCTTGTTCCTGTTTGCCCGGAATTTGAGATAGGATTAGGTGTGCCTAGAAAACCTATCAACTTAATGAAAACGATGGACGGTGTACAAGTTATCCAAGATGAGACAGGACTCGATCTAAGTGAAGAGTTGGTTTCCTTCAGTCAAGGGTATCTCCGTTTTGTAGGAGATGTTGATGCTTTTATCTTAAAGAGCAAATCGCCTTCCTGTGGACTTGGTACCACAAAGATACATCAAGATGAAGGCTTTGATCTTGGTTCAGGGATTTTTGCGGATTTAGCGTCTAATCTTTTTCCTGACGCGGTTTTTGTTGATGAACTGTTTATGATTGAGAAAGGTGTAAGTGCTCTTCTAGCTCTCATTGATTAACTCGTTTGTTTATGCCCCTGAGCATGGCTATCTGACCATTATGATGTAGAAGTTCCCCCAGTAGAACAAATATCGGCTCTTTTAGCGGTCTCATAGAGCCCCATATCATGACCTTCTCGTCAAGTTGAGCCTCATCCAACTCACTTAGCAGAGATAATACCCGTACTCTGGCTTTCCCAAGGTCTTCCTTGAGTTCAGTTAGGCTGTGTTTCTGTTGCTCATAGTCATCGTCCCATCCCTCCGGGTTATAGGTACCCGTCAATAACTGTGGTATGAGAAGGTAAGCGATTCTGGTCATATGTACAAGTATCCAGTATATGCTGTTGGCTTCATTGACTGGTTTCCAGCCCATTATTTCTGGTGTTATTTCGTTGGCTGTTTGAGTTACTCTTTCAAATATGTATCCTGCGAAATCTGTTAAAACATTCATAGTATGAAATCAGGGTTCTTATTGATAAAATGGTAGATAATCTTAACAGATAGTGTACAGAAGCACTTGTAATACAATTAAGGTGACTATTGTGGATATTTGGGCATGGATGACTGATCTAGTAGCTAACTATGGCTACACTGGAGCGTTTTTCATATCTATATTTGGTAACTTTACCGTCTTTTTCCCAGTTCCCTACGTAATCACAATCTATGCTTTTGGAGCCTCATTAAACCCTCTTTTACTCGGTATATCCTGTGGATTAGGCGCTACAATAGGTGAGTTTAGTGCTTATCTCATTGGTAGAGGTGGAAGAAGAGTAATTGATGAACGCTATGGTGAGAAACTGGAGACCGCTAAGAAACTTGTTCAGAACTATGGAATGACTGTTATTTTCCTCTTTGCAGTATTGCCTCTTCCCGATGATCTTATTCTCATTCCACTGGGTATGCTCAGATATAATCTGAAACGAGCGATAATCGCGATGTTTCTAGGAAAACTGGTTATGTGTACAACCGTAGCATATGCTGGAAGATATAGTTATTCGATAATCAAGGACGTCTTCGCCTCAAGCGGATGGTTTGGAGGAATAGCATCAACAATACTTCTAGTCGTGGTCATCTATGCGTTACTAAAAATCGACTGGAACAAGTATCTCGAGGAAAGAATGGAGAAAAAGGTTAAAGATCAGTGAATCCTTTCACGGTCTCCCAGTTAAGTCTCTTCAACAACTCGACAACCAGCTTGATAGCGTTCTCGGTATCTTCAAGACTCAACAACCCGACATGGCTATGAATATGCCGCGTAGGAACTGTTATGACCACTGATGGACAACCCGATGCATTCACGTGAATTCTACCTGCATCGGTTCCGCCGCCTGCCATCTGACTAAGTTGCAAAGGAATCTGTATTTTTTCCGCGGTCTCCATCACGAACTCTTTAAACTCCTGATTTGGAATCATGCTTCTATCATAGGTAATCATTCCCGGTCCTGCACCCATTTTTGTCGCAGCTTCTTGTGGTTTGATCCCTGGAACATCTCCGGCAATATCCACTTCAAGCACAATCGCTACATCTGGGTTAACAGTCTGAGCCATAGTCTGTGCGCCTCTGAGCCCAACCTCTTCTTGAACCGTGGCCGCTCCGATGATCTTGTTTTCATGAGGTATCTTCTCATCCTTGATGCGTCTCATTGCCTCCATGATCACGAAAGTTCCTATTCTGTCATCGAAGGCTTTTCCCATGGCGACTTTTCCATCGCGGATTACACTGAATGGACTCCAAGGTACAACTGCATCACCGACTCTAATGCCTGCTTCCTCCACTTCTTCCTTTGATGAAGCACCTATATCGATGAACATGTCCTTCTTCTCTACGATCTTCTTTCTTTCCTCTTGAGGAAGTATGTGCGGTGGCTTTGATGCTATGATTCCAATATGGTCTCCTTTCTTTCCTCTGATGGTAACTTTCTGGGCTAGTAGTACTTGGTCCCACCATCCCCCTAGTTGGTTGAACGTGAGAAAGCCTTCATCAGTAATTGATGAGACTATGAAACCAACCTCATCCGTATGACCAGTGAGAAGTATCTTTGGTCCTTCGCCCTCTAACGTAAACGCTACTGATCCAAGTCTGTCTGTGAGTATCTCATCTGCAAAGCTCTTTACTTCTTGTTTGACAAGTTTGTTTACTTCTCGTTCAAACCCTGATGGTCCAAAGGCGTCCATCAGTTTCTGCATTAACTCGATTTCTCGTTTATCCATTTCAATCACTTTATGATCAACGCATATAACCTAAATCAGTTACCATCAACGCTTTCGAAAGGTTACTTTGGGTTTAATAGTGAAACCTTCATCACTTGACGTTAACACATGCTCTTAACACGAACATGAAAGACCTTATAGACCAACAACGAAAAAACCATGTAATATTAACTCAACAAGGCAACCCTATTGACTACAGAAACACAGCTTACATAGATCCCTGTTTATTGTATTGAATATAACAACTTAAAATGATATCAAAAGAGTTGATTTAGACATTTGATTCATTTCTGATCTGTCCGAGGTTTTATATGTCTGTCAGAGAGAATAAATGAAAAGCGGAGCGTGGCAGTGGTTGGCTGTCGTCCCTCGTTGCCGTTGGGGAAACCCGCTCCGGTAGCCCAATACTTTCTTCGGATTTCCTTACTGTTCCTTAGGAGCCCAGCGCCCACTAGCCAGCCCTAATTTAGGGCTCTTTGAACAAATTTAAAAAACTATTCTTACATTTGGTGAGAATAACTCAATTTTGCCAAAAAATATGTAAAATATATAGAAAAAAGTATGTTTTTAATGGAAAACTAATCTATATTTTACCATATACATGGCTCTAAAAACGTTAACGTTTCCTTTTCCGTTGATATTTTAGCTTCAATCCCAATTGGAACTGTGGCTATTGGATTAGTATGCCCAAAATCCATCTGCGCTACAATGGGGTAATCCACATCCTCTATGATGTCCTCGATCAGCGAGCCTATCCATATATCATCCTTGATGCCTGTAACCTCAGGAATTCTGCCAATGAGTAAACCATTGATCTCTTCAAGTACGCCAGTTTGCTCTAACTGTCTGAATAATCGCCTTACATTCTTTGGATTACCCGATTCGTCTTCCTCTAAGAAGAGAAGTTTACCTTCTAGGTCTGGCCAGTACGCTGTGCCTGCTAAGGTTAGTAGTGTACCTATGTGTCCTCCAATGATTGGCCCTTGTGCTGTGCCTTCCTTGATGATCTGCCACCCGGGGTTAGGGTTCTCTGTTACTGGTTTTTCTGGGTGCATGTAGAAGTAAGGATCATCGACGAAGGTAGGTGATGCCCTTAGCTCATATTTGTCCAGGGGGGTCATGAGCATGTCCTTAAAGACCTGGATTTCCCATGGCATCAGGAAATCGTGAGTGAATGTGATCAAGGCTGGTCCTTGGAAGTTCACTATACCTGCTTTCTCGTAGAGCGCCGTGTTTAGGAATGTTATGTCGCTGTATCCTATGAAGACCTTGGGGTTTGCTCTGATGAGTCCCCAGTCAAGATAATCGAGCAGATCATTGCTGTTCCAGCCCCCCCAGTAGCACATTATACCATCAACGGATTCGTCCTTGAACGCGTTCATCAGTACCTCTGCGCGTTCATGGGGTGGACCAGATGTACCCTTGAAATCACCGTAACAACTCGGATGTATCTCAACGTTGAAACCTATCTCTTCAAGGTTACTTACTCCCTTTTGCACTGTTTCATCCGCTGTTGTTATTGGACTCGCTGGAGCAACTATCAGAATAGTATCTCCTTCGCTGAGTCGTTTGGGTTTCACAAGTTCCATGGCAGTGTATTCTGCTATAGGTGATTAAAGTTATTCTAAGAGCTTTGTGACTTTACGCGCTGAAGTTAGGTATCCTGAGTGTCCAATCATCTGGGTCTTGGGGCGTGTCTTGTTGTATGCTACCGTGATCTCCCTGAGCATCAGTTCTACGGTTTCGATCTCGATGAATGGATGTTTGTTGAGCTCCTCTGTGGTCTTCATCACTTGCTCTATGGTTGGGCTGAAGCTGAGGAATACTGCGCTTCCTGCCATGGCTTTCCAAGCGTGTTCTATTACTTGCCATGGTGTTGCCATGTCTAGAATTACTGCGTCAACATCCTCTTGTGGTATCCCCTTTGTGATATCGAGGATGTCTAAATCTACGTATGGCATGAGTCCTGATTTTTCTATGTTTTTGGCTGCAGTGTTTTGATGTTTTTCGTTGATATCATAGCTGTATACTTTACCGTTTGGTCGAACGACGTTGGCCAGTGCCATGGTAAGGGCTCCGCTGCCTGTGCCTGCCTCTACAACGGTGCTTCCAGGTCCAATTCCTAGTTGGAGTAGGATGTAGCCTATGTCTTTGGGGTATAGTACCTGTGTTCTGCGGTCTGTTTTGAGGACGCGGTCCCTGATCAGGGGTTTGAGGACGTAGAAGCTGACTCCTAGACTGCTTGTGACTGTTATGCCGTAGGGTTGGTCTATGAGTTCTCCGAGTTCGATGAATCCTTTGTGGGTGTGGAATTGTTTGTCTTTTTGTACTTGTACCTTGTAGTTGCGTCGATGGTCTAAGACGAGGTATATCTCGTCGCCTTCCTTGATCAGGGTCATAGTGGGGGTGTATAGTAGCTCTGGAATAAATTTCCTCCCCTAGGAAGCCATACCTTATAGGTATTTGTTGCGTTGAGGGTGTTATGAGGAATTTACAGGAATATAACGAGTTCAGGCACAAGATGAATGAAAGGATAACTAACTGTGGTCATCTGGGTTTGAAGCGTTTCTGGGCGCTTGATGGTCGAGCATATGAACCCGGTGCACTGCCGGAGAAGACCCTTGAGTTTATGGGTTTGACAACGAGCATGGTTTTGAAGTGTGATGATTGTGTCACGTATCATCTTGTCAGGTTGATTCAGCTTGGCGCAACGAACGAGGAGCTGTATGAAGCACTTAATGTAAGCTTGATTGTGGGTGGTTCTATTACTATTCCCCATATACGACGCGCATTCGAGACTATCGATGCGTGCAGGGAGCTTCAGAAGACTGATCCCACGCTAGAATCTATGCTCTAGCTTTTATTTATTATTAAAACATATAACTGTCAACATTTTCTAAATACTATATGTGGTTCTCTGACTGGTTTAGGGAGAATGATGTTAAGCTAGTTTTTCTTTTTGCTTTGCTTGCTAGGTTGGTTGTTTATCGGTGGATTCCCGTTGACTGGAACAGCGACAGCTATCATCATTGGCTCATCAGTTATCTGACGCTTCATATTGGGCTCAGAGAGGGACGTCTCTGGGATCTCTTGGGCTGTGATTATTACTGGGGTATGATTCCTCATCTGGTTCAGGCTTTTCTGCTCTGGCTCTTCAGGAGCAGTAGCATTGAGTATATTCGGGTTTTCAATGTCTTGGTGGGTTCTTTGAATGCTGTTTTGGTGTTTAAGGTGGCTCTTCGGTATTATGGATGGGAGAACGCTGTTTGGAGTGGATTTTGTTTCGCTGTTTTTCCGGTTTCTCTTGTCTTTGATAGTGTTGGGATGCAGGATACTTTGGGTTTGGCGTTTGTTTTGGGTTCATTGTTTTTGATGCGGACACGGTTTTTTTGGAGTGGTTTGTTGCTTGGGTTGGCTTGTCATACTCGTGTGGAGTATACTTTGGTCTCGGTGTTGATCCTTGTTGGTTTTGTTTTGCGTGAGCGTTTGTTTACTGATAGTCAGCCGTATATTCTTGGCTGGGTTGCTGGGTGGGGTGTGCCTAGTGTTCATGTTTGGGTTCAGACTGGTAACCCTGTTTATCCTTTGTATTGGAGTTTGTATAGCGTTTTTGGGGGGTATACGAGTAAGTTTAGAGGTCTGCCGTTTGTTGATGTGTTTTTTGGGTGGTTGGGGTCTCGAGTTGGTGTTTGGGGTGGGTCTGTGTTTGGTTTGTTGATTGTTGGGAGTGGTTTGGGTGGCTTGTTTTTGATTCCGTGGATGGCGTATAGGCGATGGTTCAGGTATGAGCCTTTGTTGTATTGGGTTAGTTGTTTGATGGTGATGTGTCCTTTGTTTTTGCCGTATTTTAGTGGGGAGAGTGTGTATTTGTTATTGATGTTACGGTTTTTAGTGCCGGTGGTGGCGCTTGGGTTGCCTGTTTTGTTTCATTTGTTGAGGCGTGTTCGTTTTGGTTGGTGTCTACTGGTGGGTACTTTGGGAATATTTTTTTTCAGTTCCTTGTTTGTTGTGCCTCTTTACGCGGGGCTTCAGGGTACAGTTGTTGGTGAGTTTGGTGTGGCGGATCGGGTGGGTGAGGTTTATGATGGGGATGTGGTGGTGTGTGATTTGCCGAGTATTGTGTATAGGTTGGTGGTTGTTTGGGGCGTGGAGTCTGATTGTTTGTTGAGTAACTTGTATGGTCCGCATTATTATGGTATAGAGGAGCCGGTGGAGTATCTTAGGTGGCTTCGGGATGAGGATGTGCGGGTTTGGTGTTATCTTGGGGATCGTGGTGATCCGGTTTGGGAGGCGGTTGGGGGTTATCCTGGTGTGTTTGTGCCGGTTTGGGGTGAGCCAAGGGCTGGGGTATATTTGGTGGATCAGAGTGTGATTGGTCAGATTTTATAAGCCCACTGATGTACCCTAGGGCATAGGTGAATTATTTGTCGCGGTATGAGGAGCTAGGCGTTGACGTTAAGAAGAAAGGTATAGAGAGCTTCAAATCGGTAGTGGATAACCTCTACCCGGGTGCTTTCTGTGTTATACAACGTGACCCAGTTTATCCTGATACCGGTTTAGTGGTCCACACAGACTCGGCTGGCAGCAAGCCTATTCAGGCGTATATTGGGTACAAGGAGACCGGTGATGCTGGCTGGTTTAGTGGCTTGGCTCAGGATGCCTTGGCTATGAATATCAATGATCTTGTCTGTGTTGCCGCGACTCCTGTGTCTTTTGTTGACTATGTGGCGTTTAACACGTTACTGATTGATCGTGTTGAGATGCTTGCAGCTCTATCAAGGGGCTTTGGTGCATGTCTTGAGGTGCTTGAATCTGAGGGTACTCCGGTTTTGTTTGCTGGTGGGGAGACAGCTGATCTGCCTGACTTGTTACGTACTCTTGATGTCTGTGTGACAATGTTTGGGCGGGTGCCTTTGAGTAAGGTGGTTTCTGGTGAAGCCATCAAGCCCGGTGACAAGATTATTGGTGTACGAAGCGGTGGGAAAATCAGGTACGAGAAGGGTGTCAACAGCGGTATCATGAGTAATGGTCATACCTTGGCTCGAAGCTGCTTGATGAAACCTGATTACGTGAAGAAGTATCCTGAGGTTAGTCATCCTGCTCGTGGACGTTATACTGGTCGCTATGAGTTCACAGACCATATTGATATGCTTGATATGACTGTGGGTGAGGCTTTACTATGTCCAACGAGGTTGTTTTCTCCTATTGCGTTGAAGGTGTTGGAGAAGTATGGTTCTGGTGTGCATGGTATGGTGCATAATACTGGTGGCGGTAACACCAAGTGTCTGCGCCTCGGTAAGGGTATCAAGTATGTGAAGAATATGCCTAAGCATGACCCCGTATTCGATTTGATTCAGCGAGAGTCTGGTGTCGAGTGGCGTGAGATGTATCAAGACTTCAACATGGGTGTAGGTTTCGAGTTTATCGTTGACTCAGATGAAGCTGAGGATGTCTTGTCTGTTGTTGAGGGGTTCGGTGTGGGTGCATCTATCATTGGCGAATGTATGGAATCCAAAGCTGAGAATAGTTTACTGATTAACTCATTGAATGGCAAGTTTGAGTACAGCTAGGGAGTTCGCTTATTCCATATAATTATAATAGATTTGATTAGTGGCCTCAGTGTAACTCTGATTCATCATTCGATCAATCTAATGCCTTCACATCATCGGCCATCTAGGTATCAGAACCCAGCGTGTTAAAGGTATCCCTACTCGATGTTGATGGGAGTACCCTCATCCACGTGGCTCATTTTCTTAAAGCTAACCTCCAAGACACCGTTACGGTAACTGGATTTCGCTGATTTACGGTCAATCTCGGCGTCAAACTCTAACTCCTTGTAGTACTGGCGTTCAGGGTTGTCCACGTTTATTGTCAAACCCGATGTTGTAGCCAGTAGTTTGGTGTCGCTCTTCTCGACGCCGGGAAGCTCAGCCAAGACCTTGATGCTTTCATCGTCCTCTATTACATCTACCAGAGGCTCACGTTTACCCTGAAGACCAAGTGGGGTTTCATCAGAGTCTAGTCCGGGTTTCATGTTTCCGAACTCCCTGATCACTGGTTTGCCGTCTGGTCCTATTTTTACGCTGTATCCGTATACGAATGGACCGTATTCTCTGCGTGTTGAGCCGTCTGGTGCCTTTATCTCGCGTCTCATCTCGTCTGGCATGTTTCCCTCCATCTCGCGGATCATGTCAGCCATCTCCTTCTCCATCTCCCGCATCATGCGGTCAAAATCGCCGAAGAAACTGTCTCGTCTACCAAATCGTTTGAACCATTCATCCCAAAAGCTCAATGTTGATTCACTGAGTCGATCAATCGAAAAATCTGGTATAAATGTTATGAGTAACTGGTAAAAGGAGGTGTATCTGAGTAGATAATACTTTGACTATCATCGTCAGCTACAGCGAGATCGCCCTCAAATCACGATACGTACGAAACCAGCTAGAAAAAAGCCTAAGCCAAGACCTAGTAAACATCCTAAGAAAACACGGATACGAGAACCCAGAGGTATCAAGAAGATTCGGCAGAATTTATGTGAAAGGAGTGCCAGAAGACGCCGTTGAAATTGTATCAAAGGTCTTCGGCGTAGCTAACGCGATGCCAAGCACCGAAGTAGAACTGGATTTTGACTCAATCATCAATGGGATAGTTGAAGAAGCTAAACTCAGTCTCAAACAAGGAAACAGCTTCGCGGTACGACCAAGAGTAGTAGGAGACCATCCGTTTGGGAGTCGAGATATTGCGTATAAGGCTGGCTCAAAGGTACTGGAAGCATTGGCTAATCTTGATATTCATGTTAATCTGGATGAACCAGATGTTACGCTCTACACCGAGGTAAGGGATACCAGCGCCTATGTCTATAGTAGAATCATCAGAGGCGTCCTTGGATTACCCTATGGGACACAGGGAAAAGCAATCAGCCTCTACAGTGGCGGAATCGATAGCCCGGTATCCGCTTGGCTGATGATGAAACGAGGCGTAAACGTCCTACCCTTGTTTATGGATCAACGTCCATTCGTAGGAGACAGCTATGTTACACGAGCCATAGAGAGCTTCAAGAACATCAGCCAATTCGTCCCTAGAAACAGCTACAAGTTATACTCTGCACCCATGGGTGATGTAATGCAGGGTATCACAGAGACTCGTGAACCCAGATTCATTTGTATCATGTGTAAAAGAAGCATGTACAGGATCGCGGCGAGTTTCGCTGAGAAACATCATGCACAGGCGATAATAACAGGTGAGAGTCTTGGACAGGTAGCTAGTCAGACTCTGAAGAACTTGTTTGTATTGAGTTCATCAACGGATATGCCTGTTCTTCGTCCATTAATCGGGTTGGACAAGGTTGAGATCGAGGATATAGCACGTATCTTTGGCTCTTATGAGATTACAGCGAAATCCACTGATGGATGTACCGCTGTACCCAAGGGTCCAGCTACACGCAGTAAGGTTGATGTCATTGAGGAGCTTGAATCAGAACTAGGCTTAGCGGAGCTATGTGATGAGGCTGCTGACAATATTTCAGTGATCGCCGAAGGGTGAAAGAGTTAAACAGAAGGATTACTGAATACCCTTGGGAACAATTTTGGCAAAAATACCAAAGGAAGCATTCACAGGCGCAAAAGAGATCGATTTCAGCGAAGAGAAAGAGTATTGGAACGAGTATAAGCTAGAAGACGGAACAACGTTAAAGGTAAAACTAGTGCTCCGCGGAGTCAAACGCTTGAATAAATATGAGCCGGACGGCTCACCGATATACGCCATCAACAGCATGAACGTGGTACGAGCCGTAAACGTACCAGAAGAACTCAGGGCAAAACCCAAGAAGCCAGAGATGAACCCAGTCTAAGTGAAACATATGAAGCTAAGCCTCATTGCCAATAGCCCAAACATGGAGACCATGATAGCCACTAGCATGCTCACCACTACAAGTGGAGCCATGCCTAGCACTCTTTATGACCGACTCAAGGCAAAGCCTGAGAAGGTGGCGGATATTGTGGGTAGGGTTGAGGTTCAGCATGGAAATATATTGGAGCATAACCGGCTGGTCTGGAGGCTAGAGGCAACTAGAGATGAGGTGTTGCACATTATGCTCAGGTCAAAGTTCTTCAATATCACGGAAGCTGGACCAGATACATGGGTGCTTAGCTGTAACTTGCGGACGATAGCAGAGTATCATCAGATACATCCTGACGATTTCAGTAGACAGTTAATTGAGTCCATCAATGAAGCTGCACCACATGTCTATGGCTTCATAAAGGGGGATAAAGAGTGAAGGCGGAGCTACTAACCTATACGCCTTTAGCTGAGGTCAAGAAGGCGTTTCCTGATCTGGAAACTGATCTGCTTCTGCCTCACTTGAATTATACGTTTGCGATAGAGAAGGTTAGTAGGGCGTGCAGTCATCAACTGGTTAGACATAGAATAGCCAGCTTCAGTCAGCAGAGTCAGCGATACATCACTGTCAAGAGGCTATCTGAGAAGATCGTGGTTCCTCCAAGCATAGGCTCCAACGAGGACTTTGATGATTTGATCGAGTCAGCGAGTATAGCTTACCAGAAACTCGTAGAATCAGGTATCCCCAAGGAGGACGCACGTTTCGTATTACCAAACGCAGCTGAGACAAGCCTACTGTTGACCATGGAGGGAAAATCCCTTGTACATTTCCTTGGCTTACGGACATGTAACCGTGCCCAGTGGGAGGTTAGGGCGCTCGCGGATATGATGCTTGAACAGCTAAGGGCTGTTGAGCCTAGTATCTTTAACCGGGCTGGGCCATACTGTTACCAGCTTGGATACTGTCCAGAGGGTAGGCATGCCTGTGGGCGGATGAAGGAAGCACTTGAACGATACAGGGTTGAATAAATTGAAGCTGTTACTTGATGAGATGTTTACAGGCTACAAGGATCACTTTGAGATACTGGGCTACGATGTTCAAACAGTAGAAGATGTTGGGCTCAAGGGCTCAGAAGACATGAAAGTAGCCAAATACGCTTACGATAACGATTTTATCCTGATAACTGAGGACAAGAAGAAGCCAGTAGATTTCATGAAGATACTTCAAGGCAAGTATATCCTCGTAGATGCTTCAATGATCGTAAAAATGATCGATAGTGCTATAAAAGAAAAATATGAAGAATAAGCCTAGTAGCTTTTTGGCTCTGGGTCTCGGCTCAATGTACCGCATAGACAGTGGATGCTTCCGCTGTTTCTCGGCCTAATGAGGCTATCAATGTGAACCTCAACAACCTCAATACCCACTGACTCAAACCACTTTGTAGCCTTGGGGTACTGATCGCTTGTGATTATCTTACCGGGCTCAAGTACAACTCCACAGTCTGGTCCCTTGGCGAAGCCACGAGTATCAATACTTACTAGATCATCCGGTGGCTTGATGAACTTCCAATCCATCTCTGCCTCCATCCAGTCCGTTAGATACTTGTCATAGTATTTTGCCTCACCAACCGTGGTGTGACGGTCTACCATGCTGTAGTGGATGGTGCCTTTTCTTGTACCGTAGCCGGGGCCCATTCTGATGTCTACTTCTGGGTCCTGTGCCTTGATGATGTTAGCGTACTGATTTTGACCCCACTCGTTTGCCCTCATCACACCGGGTTCCTTAGTGTTTCCCCTAGGATAATGGACCTCTATGATGGCGTGTTTCTCGTCAAGCCAGCCACATGGGCCTCCTTCAACCATGCCGTCTCCGAAGACCATGCCTACGACTGGTATTCCGTGTTCTGCGAGTGTCTGGAATGTGGGTAGTTCCTCGCCTTTCCTGATGCTGTCGTACATTCTTAGGATAACGTGACCGTAGACTGCTGCGTGGGCAACGTCATCACAGTAAATGCTCTTTACTGTGTATGGTGGGTCCCATGGGTCGGGTTTTCTGATTATGACCTCTACTCCTTCGGCCTTGAATGCATCAACGAGGTTCTCGTGATGCTCAACCAGCTCATTTAGATCTGGTTTCTCCATCATTCTCCAAGCCCTCCAGCTGTCCTCGTGGGGTGGCCATGGGGTTGGTTGTCCTACTGTGAGGAACTCTTTTCCGGGTCTGTGGAGCAGGACTGTGTTGAGTTTTCCTACTGTTGTGTTGGCTTTCCATTTTCTGCCCCAGTATTTGGGCATCTCGTCCTCGAATTGGCTGAGGACTTGTGGGTGGAGCCTGTTGTATGTGTCGTGAAGGTCTTCTGCTGACACCTTGTATTGTTGGGTTTTCTTCTCTACGTCAGACATTCTATTCACCACTACACTGCGTTTTTGGTTTAAAACATAATCGAGCCGGTTATGTGATCAAGTTATAAGATGGGTGGATGTTGTTTTCTTTGATGAATCGTTCGTTTTATCTGAAACTTGTAGCATTAGCCGTGATAATTACGGGGTTCAGTATAGCATATTCTATCAAATATATGTCAATAGAACCTGTAGATGTTGAAACCATCAATTATTCTCAGCTTAGTTTGCTTTTGAACACATCTCATGTTGTATATGAGCAAGGTGAGCCCGTAAATGCGACGATTTTTCTTAGAAACACGTATAATTATACGGTCTATGTCGAGCCATTCAGTGTTAATTTAGTTGGGTACATCAAACATGAAGATATTACCGCTCTTCATGGCAGTACCACAAAACATGTCCAAGAAATTATTGAGATTCCAGCGCTCTCAGATTACAAAGTAACCTCAAGCATCTTTACGCCAACCGAGACCGGGGTTCTTACCTTGAGTATGGGTGAAGTAAATCGAAGCCTGTATGTTATTGATGGGATCGATGAAAAGTACTGGGATATGAAGCCTGAGCTTTTCGATAGTTTGCAGTGGGAACATAAGAACCCCAGCGTAAACTTTGTACACTGGTTCGCTATCGCTGAAACACTACGTGATATAGAGAAATCCCCGAGTCTTGACTATTTTACAGATATATTCGTCAACAAGTACCCTGACTGGATTAATGGTACAGCTTATATCGCATTGGCTGATACGCGTGAAGAGTTCACTCAACCCATACTAGAAGAAATTAATCCATCAGATCGAGCATATGTTCGTATCATCAAGGCTCCAACTACTTTACGTCATATTGAACAATTGGAACGATTGATCTTCGGGAAGAATGATATTCTCGAATTTTATGATGTGCGAGTTAATGGTATGATGATACACATTGATGGTAGACTGATGGTAGGTATTGAAAATGTATCTGAGGAAAAACTTGAGACATTGGCACATGTTTTGAAGGAGATTCCTCCCGGTATTATCATTGGTTTTGAGATGGGGCCAGTCCAAGCAGTTTAGGAGTGATATTGATCATAGTATGGATCTCGTTGGAAATGGGTCTTCCAGACTGTTTCACCGTCTTTTACTACCTGTTTACCACGTGCGTAAACTTGTTCAACCCTTAGATTCTCTACACAGTCAGCGATAACCAAGTCAGCGTCATAGCCTTCAGCGATCTGTCCCTTCTTTATTCCTAGTGCTTTGGCGGGGTTGGTTGTCATTATCTTCAAAGCATCGCTAAGACTGCATACGTCGTTGTTTGCCATGTCTCTGATTTCTCTTCTGTTGAGGTCAAGTGGTGCGATGTATCGTCCTATCTGTTTTCCATCAGCGTCTCTGATGGGTTGAGGTACGTTTCCGTCGCTGCTCATGGTCATGTTCTCCAGTACTGCGCCCTCGTCTAGCATACGTTTCACGGCTAGGTCAGGCTTCAACCCTGTTAGTGTGCCTTCTTCTTTGCGCATCAAGCTACTTAGGTCTACGATTCCACCCATCTTGGTGTACTCGATGGATTGTTCGATTACGTCTGGGTTGCGTCTGTTGATATGCGTGGGAATGACCTGCGCTGGGTTGATACCCGTGTTATCTATTAGCTCGAATATTCTGTCCATTCGTGTTTTCTGGCGACCAACATGAACATGAGTCACAGCATGCTTATTCGCAATATCAGCGCCATAAAGCACCTCGGCTGTTATCTCTGCTAGGTCTCTCCAAGTATGATGATTTGTAGTGGTATCGCTGATGGCTGTCTTGAGCCCAATCACCTTGGGGATCAGATAAACATCTTTTCTGATCTCACCTGTGAGAGTCGGGGGAGGAATAACAAAGCTCCCAGTAAACATGTAGGTGCTGAGACCCATCATATCCAATTCAAGAGCCTTGATGTAAAGCCTGTGAAGACTCCTAACAAATCGACTGCTTCCAAGACAACCAACAACCGTTGTAGTGCCTGTCTCAACTATGTCTCGCCACGAGATGTCCTGGGTTCTTCCAACTGGTCCCTGCCCATCGTCAGCGCCTATGAGGTGAACATGTCCATCAATAAAACCAGGGTAGATGATCTTACCTGAAGCATCAATAATCTCGGCTTCGTAGCCACTGGGCGCCTCGACTTTATCAGCGATCCTAAGTATCTTTTCACCGCAGACGAGAATATCCTTGACTCCAAGCTCATCAGGTGCATAGACTGAGCCATTTTTTATGAGTTTAAACATGGCTGATTAGTAGACTGGAAATTTAAAACACCTATGAGGCGGACTCTTTGTCTAGATATTTTTTGAGCCGCTCTTTGATGAAGTAATTCCATCCACCAATACAGCTTTCCCGTTTGAACTCTGGGATACCTTCTTGGAAATCCTCTACCACAATGTTTGTCAACCTCAGACGTGTAGCGTTCTCCTCTGGAGTTAGCTCAAAAGTAACATAGGCGTCACCTTGATATCCACCGTATTTCCAGTTATACTCGATTAGCTTACCGGATTCCACTTTAGTTATCTTCCATTGATGGGGAAAAACTCTTCCACCTGTCTCGACATCAAACTCTATCTCGAAGCCAACTTCTGGTTTAAAATCTGGTATATTATCGAAGAACCATTTTCTCATCTGAACTGGTTCGGTGATTGCTCTCCAGACTGTTTCAATTGGTTTATTGTATGTTTCCTCGACGATTATGGGTGGATCGATTCGTTTCATAATAGTTGATGAGCTACTGGGTCTTTTAAGGCTAAGTTAATTGATGTAATTGATGTTGTATCGGTACAAATATACGTAGTTGGTGTTTGTTGGGTCTTCCATCAATATGCTTGTTACATGAGAGTCAGAATAATTGATTCCACCTATCCAGACAATATAAGTACGCCTTCTGAGGCGATTCCTAATCCATCTAGCGCCCAAGTGTTGAAAGTCAAACCATCCAACACATCATCAGGCACACGAACCGTAACAGTGACATCCAAAACTTCTCCAGCCATCACTGACAATACACCATTTGGCTGATAAGTTACATAGTCACGCAGCTTATCCGCTAAATTTGATTGAACCATATACGGGTCAACGTAATAGGGATCAATAATTAACTCGGCTTGCTGATGGCTCTCGTTATACGAAACATAAGAAATATGGATTGTGAAAGTGACATTATCATTCTTAGCTAATGTAATGTGTTCCGGTAATTCTGGATAGCTCAGTTTAATGTATCCGTCCAATCCATGAGCTGCCGCCTCTTCAGCAGTATCTACTTGGGACTCACTGAGACCGCTTCCACCCCAGCTCATAGGATACACTTGACCTGTCAATGCGTCAACTCGTGCAATGTCATGCAGCCTGCTTCTCGCCCACGGTGGATCACGCCACGATATTATTTCCCAATAATACTTCTCCTCATAACCTTGTAGAGGATAAACGTCTCCTATCCAAGAGTATTGAATGAACGCTTCAAGGGGATACGAGCTATTGGGTAATCCACCAGCTAGTGCATATTGTTTCGCCTCATCAGATGTTACTGTGAAGGGTTGAAGATTTTCTACGATTGGTAATCCAAAGACCATAGTATATTTCGGGTGGAAATAGAAGCGTACATCACTTGTTGTAGAATAGTTACCGATCTCTATATGGTACTTGTAGGTGACCAGTGTAACATTTTGGTCATACTCTGTTATCTCGGATGTTGGATCTGAAAAGTATTTGTTAAAGTACTCTATTCCCACTCGCTCTATTATCATGTTTGTTGCGTTGATCAGTGGGATTGCTTCTAGGCTTATTAATGTGGTATTGTATTGGTTTAGGCGTTCTGTTGATAGGTTTAGCTGATGTTGAAGTATTTCTATTTGATTATCTTGTTCAGTGGTTTGATGCTGAAGCAATTGCATGTTGTTTCTTTGGTATAGGAATGCCCCGCCTAAGACCAGACAAACTACAGTTAAAATAGTGATTATATACCGATCTCTTGACTCCATATCAACACTGGATATACTGATTTGAATATAATACTAGGGTTTAGAACGGTTTCGTAAAGGTTCCTTGACGAGCTATATCAATTAAAATTCAAATATCTATGAGATGTTTGTTATACTGCGGGAAATTCAATATCATTGTTACATGAAACTGGAATCCGTTTGATGACCCTTTTAAATTATTTTACTACATAGAGAGCACAATATCATGTAGAGATACAAATATATGTAGCAAAGTCTGTAGGTGTTAATCTAAGTGACTGAATTGACTGAGCAAGCCGTTGATAAACCTGAGAGAAGCTCAAAACCACTAGTATACAGCGTAATATTCCTGCACATGTTAAACCACGTAATCAGCGGCTCCATGCCCATGCTATACCCAGACCTCATGGACGAGTTCAAACTAAGCTACGGACAACTAGGCTTAGTACGATCAGTCGCAGGACTCGCAGCAGGATTCCCACAACTATTCGTCGGATTATTCAGACGCTGGTTTAGCGGCAGAGTAATCGTAAGCATCGGAAACATCATCAACAGCGTCATGAATATCGCGATAGCCGCTGGAAACGGTTTCCTCCAGTTCCTCGGCTTCAGCGTCGTAGCAGGGGTCGGCAGTAGTGTACAGCATCCTATCGGTGCATCAATAGTAAGCAATGGCTCTGATCCAAGCGACAGAGGAAAGATGCTGGGTTTAAACCAGTCTATCCCATCAATCGCGTTCACATTCACACCCCTAATCACAGCCTACATGCTAACAAGAATGGGATGGAGAACCACCCTAGGCATACTCTCAGTACCCGCACTACTCCTCAGCCTATTCATACTATTCTTCGTGAAAGGAGGCAGCGATGTTGAGGGCAAGACAAGAGACGCGTTAAACTGGAGCAGCCTCAAGGAGTCACTACGTAACAAGAACGTACTCAGCATCAGTCTACTCAGAAGCGTCATGGCGTTCAGAATGGGCGTAAGAACATTCCTACCACTATACTT